>OIYG01000021.1_pt1 | contig 168766 bp, 156 predicted proteins | sample 1587861 | NCBI WGS metagenome assembly OIYG01 (sample SAMN03283272) | human gut metagenome | biome: human-associated habitat; material: feces | host: Homo sapiens | place: Peru | collected 2012 | reverse complement strand
AGCACAAGAGACACGTGGCTCCAAATTCACGTGTGAATTTGGGAGAAACAGTACAGTGTACTGTTTCGTAGCAAGTGGGAATAATGTACAGCTCCCGCTCGCTAAAAACGAAATTTATCTCACTTTCTCGAAGTCTAATATTCTATAAAAACAAAGCACTAAGCCATTGATGACTTAGTGCTTTTTGTTTTTACTGAACTGATTTTTTGAAAACTTTTTTATCTAATTTTCTGCCGACTATTACGTAATAGAGAATTGTTCCGAGAACAAGCATAACTCCAAGCTCACCCAAAGCAACTAAACCGCCCTGTGTTAAAAAGCTCGCAAAATGGAATTTGCCCTCAATGAAGAACACTTCAATTTCCCAGCCGATAACAATTCCGTTGAAAACAGCAGGCATAAGAAGAGATAAAAGCGGATAATTTCCGATTTTTACATTTCTTAAAAGATACATTGCCGTTGTTGCGCCGAGTGTTGCAAGCGAACCGAATATCATATCAAGCGGTAAGCCTGAGCCGATATTGTAAATATTTGAAAGCACACATCCAAGCGTAAGCCCCGGTATAGCTGCAGGGGTGAAAAGCGCTAAGACGTTGAGTGCCTCACTTACTCGAAATTGCACGGCGGCAGATGTCGTGCCGGGCAATAAAAAGTTTTGCGCATAGGTGAGCGCTGCATAGAGCGCCGCAATGATTGCTGTTTGAACTACGAATAATACTTTCTTGTTCATATTCTTTTGTCTCCTTAGTTTTGTTTTTAGAAGCACCGCAATTGCGATACTGGTCAGGATTTTGCGAACTGACAGAAAGTATTATATTCTATTTGTATTTAAAAATCAAGAGAAAATTATATATGCTCCTTAATAAGCATTATATCGCCCTTAGGGGTGATATCGATTACGCCGTAGTCGCCGTTCATACCGACAGAGCCGGGATTCATAATATACAAGCCGTCGAGGTATTCGGTATATTGATTATGAGTGTGACCGAAAAGGACGATATCGGCATTTCTTCTTTTAGCCTCGGCAATTATGTTTTCATATCCGAATTTAACATTATATGGGTGGCCGTGAGAAAAGAAAATTCTTTTGCCGGCAAATTCAATTTCCATTTTATCGGGATAATTTGAATACCAATCGCAGTTGCCGCAAACACGCTCGTATTTAATATGAGGATATGCGTCAATAAGTGCCTCAAAATCGTTCTCGCCGTCGCCGAGAAAAATATATAAATCCGCATTGTCAAGATGCCTTTCGACAGCCGCAAAAAGCCTGCCGACATTCTTGTGCGAGTCAGATAAAACAACAATTCTCATTCATAAATCACCGTGACCTTTCATAGATTATATTAAGTTAATTATATATCAAAGGGGATTTTATTTCAATGAAAAAGGAAAATATGAACGAGTTAAATAAAAAGGTTGGCTTTGACGTGAGCAAAATGAAGGAAGCGGCAGACAACGGCAAGCTTGACGAATTTGTAAACAAGAATCTTTCCGAAAAGGCAACGAAGCAGTTAAAAGACGTTTTATCCAATAAAGAGGCTTGCGAAAAACTGCTCAATTCACCGCAGGCTAAGGAGCTTATGAAAAAGCTGAAAGAGGGAAAATAATTTGGATAACACACCTAATATCAATGATATTATCTCGAATTTAACGCCTGATGATATCAATATGTTAAAGGGCGTGGCCTCGTCTATTTTAGGCGAGGGTGCGCCTGAAAATACGCAAAGTACCACGCAAAATTTTAATAACAACCAAAATAACAATCAAAATAACAATCAAAATGCACTTCAATCGCTTAATTCTCTCGGACTTGACAGTCTTGATTTTAATATGATTATGAAAGCAAAATCGATATTTGATAAAATGAACAATACGCCTAATAAAAACGTTGATTTGATTATGGCGCTAAAGCCGCACCTGCGCCCGGAAACGCAAAACAAAGCAGACCAGGCGATGAAAATAATTAAGCTTTTTGAGGTGTTGCCGCTTTTAAGGGAGCTGTTTTAATTGGCTTATTTCAGCGAAAATGATATAAATGAGGCTAAAAAGCGTGTGAACGATATGCAAAAAAGAGCAAAAAGCCTGACAAACGACAATGATAAAGAACATAAAAAAACAGATGATGAAAAAAGTGAGGCGCTAAATGAAGAAAACAAAGAGGAAAAGGACGATTCTTCTTTGATAATTTTGGCTCTTATTATGCTTCTTTCCCGCGAGGGTGCGGATAATATGCTGATTTTGGCACTTCTTTATCTTCTTTTTTAATAATTATTAACTAATAATATATGGAAATTATGGCAATAATATGTTATATTATAATTTAGTGAAAAATATTATTGTATTTTTTCGGAGGATAAATAAGTGGAATTTATTAAAAAAGATATATCCGACGGGATTGAGGTTGTAGGCGTTCCCGTCAATAGATTTAAAACAAATTTGATTACCGTCAGCATTGCACTTAAGCTTGAAAAGGATAAGGTGAGCGCTAATTCGGTGATGCTCGGTCTTTTGGCAAGGAGAGGCAAAAAATATCCAAATATGCTCTCTTTAAACAGAAAACTTGCTTCTCTTTACGGCGCAACGCTTAACGATACCGTTTCAAAAATCGGTGAATGTCAGGTTTTGTCGCTCAGCGCAACCTGCCTTAACGATAAGTTTTCTCTTGACGGGGAAAGTATTGCTTTTGAATGTGTTAAGCTTCTTTCGTCCCTTATTTTTGAACCTAAACTTGATGAAAACGGCAACTTTTTTGATGAGGATATTGAAGCTGAAAAGAGAATTCTTATTGAAAAAATTAATTCTGAGGAAAATGAAAAACGAATTTATGTTTTGAGGAAAACCGAGGAAAAAATGTTTTCAGACGAGCCTTATTCTATTAACAAATACGGATATGTTAAAGATGTTGAAGCGCTTTCAAGCAATGATATCAAAACTGCTTGGGTTAATGCTCTTTCAAAGGCAAAAATTCTCGTAACCGTAGTCGGCAACACGGATATTGATAAGGTGTATAATCATCTTTTGGGCGAATTTAAAAATATTAACAGAAATTATATTCATTTGCCAAATCCCGTATTTGTCGGCAAGAGCGAAAAGGTGAATAATTATATTGAAAGAATCGACGTTAAGCAAGGTAAACTTGTTTTAGGCTTTAGGGCAGATGTTAAGCCAAAGGACGACCTTGCAAAGGCAATGCGAAGCTTTACCGATATTTTCGGCGGCGGTCCTTATTCTAAACTTTTTGCAAATGTCAGGGAAAAAATGAGCCTTTGCTATTATTGTTCTGCTCGCTACACAAGGCTTAAAAGCTGTATTTTAGTTCAATGCGGTTGCCTTGAAGAAAATATGGACAAGGCTGTTAATGAAATATTGCACCAGCTTGACGTTATCAAAAGCGGCGACTATGAGGAGGAATTTAATTCCTCAAGAATGGCGCTTGTTGACGCAGTCGGCGCTGTTTGCGATATGCCGGAAACTATTGAAAGCTGGTATATTCAGCAAATTTGTGACGAAAGATATAAAACGCCGCAGGAGGTTTGCGACGATATTAACAATGTGAAATATGATGAGATTAAAGAGTGCGCAAATCTTGTTTCGCTTGATACTGTATATAAGCTTGTTGGTCAGGAGGAAGAGTAATGGTAGAAAAAGTATCCAAATCGCTTGATGAAAAATATTACGAAATTGACCACAAATCAGGCTTGAAAATATATGTAATGCCAAAGGAAAATTACAATTCCGCCTATGCGATTTTCGGCACTGATTACGGCTCAATTGATACTAAATTTAAGCGTTCCGATAAGGACGAATGGACTGTTGTGCCCGAGGGTATTGCTCATTTTCTTGAGCATAAGCTGTTTGAAAGTGAGGACCTTGATGCTTTTGCACGCTATGCAAAAACAGGCGCTTCGGCTAATGCGTATACTTCGTTTGACAAAACGTGCTATCTTTTCCAGTGCAGTGATAATTTTGAAGCGTCACTTGAAATCTTGCTTGATTTTGTCACTCACCCGTATTTTACAAAAGAAACCGTTGAAAAAGAACAGGGTATAATAGGGCAAGAGATTACTATGTATTATGACGTTGCCTCTTGGATGAGCACGTTTAATCTTCTTCGCTTGCTTTATCATAAGCACCCGGTAAGAATTGATATTGCCGGAACGGTTGATTCTATAGCGCAGATTACGGACAAGCTTCTTTATGACTGCTATGACACTTTCTATAATCTTCATAATATGACGCTTGCAGTTGTCGGCAACGTTACGCCTGAGCAGGTGTTGTCCGTTTGTGACAAGATGTTAAAGCCGGCACCTGAGCTTTCTATTGAGCGTTCTTTTGAAAAAGAAGAAAGGGACGTCGTCGGCGATTATACGGAATATAATCTTGCAATGAGTATTCCTGTATTTTCATTCGGATATAAAGAAGCGTGCGAAAAGCCTAAGCAGGATTTAAAAACTATCGTTGAAACTACTGTTTTGCTCGAAATTCTTGCCGGTAATACTTCGAATTTGTATAATTCGTTGTTTGAACAAAGTCTTATTAATGAAAGCTTTTCTAAGGAATATTTTATCGGCTACGGCTACGAGTCAATTATTTTCGACGGCGAAAGCGAAAATCCCAAAGAGGTTGCAAAGCAGATAAAAAAAGAGGTTGAAAGACTTAAAAATGACGGCATAACAGACGATGAATTTGAATCGGCAAGGCGTTCGCTTTACGGCAAGGAAATTATGTCATATAATGATATTGATACCCTTGCAAACGGTCTTGTTGCGGCTCATTTCGGCGAATATGATATGCTTGATATTGTTGAAATTTACAAAAATATAACTAAAGCCGATGTTTTATCTCGCTTGGCACAGGTTATGGACGAAAAATACAGCGCATTAAGTGTTGTTAAGCAATGTGAGGAATAAATATGAGCGATTATACAAGAGTTTATTTTGAAGGGCTTGGAATTGATTTTGATGTTCCGAGTGTAGCATTTACAATTGGCAGCTACAGTATTCATTGGTACGGCATAATCATTGCTTTCGGTTTTGCACTTGCCGTTCTTTACGGCGGCAGAATGGCTTATAAATGGAAGATGAGCCTTGACGGAATGACCGACGTTTTGATGTGGGGCACTATTTTGGGTATCGTTTTCGCAAGAGCGTATTATGTCATTTTTGAATGGTCTTATTATAAAGAACATCTTTCCGAAATTCCTCAAATTTGGAACGGCGGCATAGCAATATACGGCGGTATTATAGGCGCATTTATAGGCGCAATTATCGGTTGTAAAATCGGCAAGATTGATTTTAGAAATTTGCTTGATTTGGGCGGTCTTGGGCTTCTTATAGGTCAGGGTATCGGCAGATGGGGCAATTTCTTTAATCAAGAGGCATTCGGTACAAATACTACTACAGCCCCTTTTAGAATGTGGAGTTTAAAAATTCACGATACTCTTGCCGCAAGTGCGGATACTTTGGCGGCAAAGGGAATTGATGTTGACCCAAACGTGCCTGTTCACCCAACCTTTCTTTATGAAAGTGTTTGGTGCATTTTAGGATTTTTTATACTTAACTATATTGTGCATAAAAGAAGAAAATACAAGGGCGAGGTTTTCCTTCTTTACGGTATTTGGTACGGGCTTGAAAGAATGGTGGTTGAGGGACTTAGAACCGATTCGCTTTATATCGCAAATACCACTATTCGTGTAAGTCAGCTTTTGTCGGCAATTATAGTCGTAGCATTTCTTGTTATGCATATAATCAATATGGTTAAGCTTAAAAAAGGCACGTTGCCACAAAGATTAAGTCTTGCTACTGCTCCTGCCACGGCAAACGGCGCAAACGCAGAGAGCGTTGAAAAAATAAAAGATAATAATGATGAAAGAGAGAATGAAGATGTCACAAATAATTGACGGTAAGCTTGTTTCAAAGCAGGTTAGGCAAAGAGTTAAAGAGGAAACCGAAAAGCTTAAGGCAAAGGGCATTACTCCCGGTCTTGCGGTTATCATTGTAGGCGACGACCCTGCTTCACAGGTTTATGTAAAAAATAAGGAAAAGGCTTGCGATGAGGTCGGATTTTACAGTGAAAAATATGCACTCCCTGAAAATACAACTCAAGAAGAATTAAATAATCTTGTAAAAGAACTTAACAATAAAAAGGAAATCAGCGGCATTTTGTGCCAACTTCCGCTTCCGAAGCATCTTGATGATAAAGAGGTTATCAATCTTATTGACCCTATTAAGGATGTTGACGCATTTCATCCCGTAAACGTCGGTGCAATTATGATAGGGGATTATAATTTCCTCCCTTGTACTCCGGCAGGCGTTATGGAACTTATTCATTCAACAGGTGTTGATGTAACGGGTAAAAAAGCTGTTGTCATCGGCAGAAGCAATATTGTGGGCAAGCCTATGGCAATGCTCCTTCTCCACGAAAATGCAACTGTTGAAATTACTCATTCAAAAACTGTTGACCTTAAAGAAGTTACCAAAAGTGCAGATATCCTTGTTGCCGCTATCGGTAAACCGAAATTTGTAACTGCCGATATGGTTAAAGACGGCGCAGTTGTAATTGACGTCGGAATGAATAGAGACGAAAACGGCAAGCTTTGCGGCGATGTAGATTTTGAAAGTGTTAAGGACAAATGCTCGTTTATCACCCCTGTACCGGGCGGTGTAGGCCCTATGACAATTTCAATGCTTATGCAAAATACATTAACTGCCGCTAAAATTCAAAACGGCTTGGAAAAATAATAAAAGAGGTTTAACCTATGGCACTTGAGGAACAGGTAGTAAAAAAACTTATTGAAAAAAATTTTCATATTTCTTTCGCAGAGTCTTGCACTGGGGGTATGTGTTGTGGTACAATAGTAAACGTTGCAAACGCATCAAAGGTGCTTGACGTTTCTTTTGTGACTTATGCAAACGAGGCTAAGATTGAGTTCCTCGGTGTCAAGGCTGATACCATTCTTTCTAACGGAGTGGTCAGCGAAGAGGTCGCTTATGAAATGGCACAGGGCGTTGCCAATGTTGCTAAAAGCGAGGTCGGCGTAGGTGTAACGGGTGTTGCAGGCCCCGGCGGCGGTACTGCTAAAAAGCCTGTCGGTATGGTTTGCTTCGGCTTTTATGTAAACGGCAAACCGGCAACTTATACTTGCCGGTTTGGTGAAATCGGGCGCAATCAAGTCCGCAAATCAAGCGTTGAGTTCGTTATGGCAAAACTTCTTGAATTGCTTGATGATTAATTTAATACTTTGCTGATATGGCTCAGTTGGTAGAGCAGCGCATTCGTAAACGGAAGGTTGTTCGTCGATTTAGGCTCAAAGCAAGTGAAAAATTGAATAAATGCTGATATGGCTCAGTTGGTAGAGCAGCTCATTCGTAATGAGCAGGCCGTCGGTTCGAGTCCGACTATCAGCTCCAAAACCTGCGTAAACACGGCGTTTTCGCAGGTTTTTTCTTTTTCAGAAAAGAATTTCAAAACTCAATATGTAACAAAAAATCTCACTCTTTTTTACAAAGTGAGATTTTGTTCGTTTATTTGATTTTTCGCCCAAGACCATCTATTGACCATTTATGAATTTGCCACATTTCCGCCGAGTAAATTTCCCATTGTGTTTGCAACATTTTCTTGCATGGAATCCGTTACATGCATATAGGTGTTCATTGTAAAACCTGCGTCTGTCTGACCTAACATGTGCGATACGGTTTTAATGTCCATTCCTTGTTCAAGCGATAAGGTGGCAATGAAATTGTTGAAAAACAGTTTATTTAGACTTGTTTATGATTAATAATATATTGTCTTGAAAATAGTTCAATTTAGGAGTATAATTATTTTGCGTAATGCACATTTGTTTGGAGGGGTATTGTGGTAAGTTTTAGGGAAACTTTGCGTGAATATATAAAGAAAAACGGATATTCAATTAATGAATTTGCAAATAAATGCAATATAGACAGAGCATGGTTGAGTAACGTTCTTTCGGGCAGAAAGGAACTTAGCGAGGCAAAGTTTAAAAATATTATTGAATCTAATATTTTGAGCGAAGCTCAAAATGAGAATTTGACTTCGCTTTACAGGCTCAGGGATTATACGCCTGAGCAAATTGAGAGAATTGAATATATGCTTGAGCGCCTTTCAAGAAAGGTCAGAAGAACTGAATGTTTTATTCCTATTGATTTTGATGATGAAAGACAAATATATATCGGAAAAGAAAATTTGCTCTCGGCTCTTTTTAAAATTCTTGCAAAAAGAGAGGAAATATCGTTTATTTATACCAATATTACGGCGGAAAGTGAACAAGCAGTTGACGTTCTTTATCATTTTATGAAAGAGGACAAGTATAAAAATATAGATTATAAGCATATTTTTATGACCGACGGCGGTACATCAAATCATAATCTTAATACATATTTTACCGTTTGTGATTTTGCCGAGCTTGGGTACACAGGTTTTTCGGTTATTAAAAATGTTGAAATTAAATCAATAGAAGATAATGATTTTCTTCCTTATTTCATTTTGACCGACAAAGCAATGATGATGTTTGACCCCGAATTTAATAACGGAGTGTTCATTGATGACGAAAATATTATTAAGGTTTATACAGGAAAGTTTATGAGCCTTTATGAAAAGGGCGAGAAAGTAATTGTTTCTTTTTCAAATGCCGTTGAGCTTATGAGAACGCTTACGACTATGCATGACAGCACCTCGGAGCTTTCGTTTACACCCGATTTTTGTATTACCCCGTGCCTTGATTATGATGTTCTTTCCGATAATGCTGTCCAAAATTTGCCTAATAGGGAACTTTTAATTCAGGCTGTTTTAAACCACTATAATCTTGATTATTCCAAGTTTTCAAATTTCTTGACTGTTGAGTCACTTAACAGATTTGTTAAGGATGGAATTATTTATGAAATTCCGAGAACATATCTTAATCCGATTAATATTAATGGCAGAGTTAAGCTTCTTAAATGCATTAAAGAAAATATCGAAAAGCACGGCAAATATAACACATATATTTTAAACCCTACTAAATTTGAATATAATTCCTATGACGTTCAGGTTGAAAAAATCGGTGTTGTTACTATCTGCGGCATCAGGCAGGGTAATAAGGAAAACAAGGAAAGCTTTATGGGCGAATGGCTTTGCTCAATCAATGATGAAAACATATTTAAGGATTTTATTAATTTGAAACGTTTTCTTGTTGAAGGCTTGTATGTTTATTCCGATGAATTTTCAAGCAGCTATGTTTCAAATCTTATTTTGGAGCTTACTGCCGAGCTTGGCGGGGAGAAAAGCTGATGACGCTTCATACCATTGCTCCGGTTTTCGACGAAAATTCAAAAATTCTTGTTTTAGGCTCTTTTCCGAGTGTTAAGTCAAGAGAGGAGGGCTTTTTCTACGGCCACCCTCAAAACAGATTTTGGAAAGTGATAGCAAATGCCTTTGATACTCACACTCCGCAAAGTATAGAAGAAAAGAAAGCTCTTCTACTTTCAAACGGCATTGCCCTTTGGGATGTTATTCATTCGTGCGATATCGTCGGCTCGTCCGATTCGTCAATAAAAAATGTTGTGCCTAACGATATTTCAAAAATTCTCAAAACGGCAAATATTGAAAAAATTATCACTAACGGCAAAAAGGCGGATTCGCTTTATAAAAAATATATTGAGCCTAAATTTAATATTAAAGCCACCTGCCTGCCGTCAACAAGCCCTGCCAATGCGCAATGGTCACTTGACAGGCTTTGTGATGTGTGGAAAAACGAATTAAGATAAAAAATGGCTGTTCAGTTGAACAGCCATTTTTTGTTATTTTGTATAGCTATGACAAACGATAAACACCGTTAAGAAATATTTTGTCCTTAAACTTGCCGTTGGTTTTGTTTTTCTCAGAACGCATTTCTTCAAATTCTTTGCCGTCAATGTTCCTGTAATCTAAAATAGCGCTTATTACCTCAACAAGGTCGCATAATTCTAAGATATCATCGGATTCATTAAATTCGGTTAATTCTTCCGAAAGCTTTTTCTTTAATTCATTATAGTAATCAAAGGAATCAAGAATTACAAAATCCGGTTTATCTCCTTTTTGCTCTATTATGTTAGGTATATTATCTCTTACAAGCTTATTCATTTTTTCGTACATAAAATAACATCCTCCATCGGTCGCCTTACTGTAAAAAAATTATTTAATCAGCGCTGCGAGGCCTACGCCGAGTCCGCTGACAGCCATAAGAGCCGCTAAAATTACTGCTGTTACCTTAACCCATTTTTGTTGCATTGTTTATATCTCCTTATTTCATAAGCTCGTTTGCATCGTCAAGAAGCCTTTGAGCAATTTCTTTTGCATTTTCCTCACTTTGGCCGATAGCGGTAATGTATGCCTTAATTTTAGGCTCTGTGCCTGACGGACGAACGATTACCTTGTTACCGTTTGTAAGCGTGTATGCAAGAACATTTGATTTAGGAAGAGTGATTTCACTTTCCTCTCCTGTTTTGACAATTGTTGATTTCGAGGTTTTGTAATCGTCAATTTTAGTGACCTCATATCCTGCAAATGATGAAGGCTTGTTATCTCTTAAGCCGTCCATAATAGCCGCCATTTTTTCCATTCCTGCCGCACCCTCAAAGGTGTAGCTTTGAACGGTATTGCAATAGTAGCCAAACTCGTCATAAAGACCGTTCATAACGTCAATAAGAGTTTTGCCCTGAGATTTATAATATGCTGCCATTTCGCAGATGAGCATAGAAGCAACTACAGCGTCCTTATCCCTTGCGTGAGTGCCTGCAAGATAGCCGTAGGACTCCTCAAAGCCCATTACAAAATCGCTTGCCTTGCCCTGCTTTTCAAGCTCGGTAATAAGCTCGCCGATATATTTAAAGCCTGTGAGAAGATTTTTAAATGTGCAGTTATATTTTTTTGCAATAACTTCTGCAAGGTCAGTTGATACAAAGGACTTAACTGCAATTGAACTTTCAGAAAGAGTACCTTGTGCCTTTTTCTGCGATAAAAGGTAATTGAGAAGCATTGCGCCGACTTCGTTACCCGTCATAAGCTGAAAATCGCCCTTGCCGTTGTTGACTGCAATGCCTACTCTGTCGCAATCGGGGTCTGTTGCAAGGAGTAAATCAGGCTTAACGCTTTCTGCAAGCTTGAGCGCACATTCAAACGCTTGCTTAATTTCCGGATTAGGGAATGGGCAGGTCGGGAAGTTGCCGTCGGGATTTTCCTGCTCAGAAACAACAGTAACCTTTTTAACTCCTATTCTGTCAAGAATTTTTCTTACCGGCTTGTTGCCCGTGCCGTTTAACGGTGTGTAAATAACATTGAGGTCGGCTTTTTCACAAATTCCGAAATTAACGCATTGCTTGATTACCTCGTCAAGGAATAAATCAATAACATCTTGACCCATATATTCAATAAGACCCTTTTGCTTAGCCTCATCAAAGTCCATAGTTTTAATGCCCGTGAAGTAGTCAACCTTTTGGATAAAGTCATAGGTTTCGCTTGCTTCCTCGTCGGTCATTTGATATCCGTTTTCATTGTAGCATTTGTAGCCGTTATATTTTGCCGGGTTGTGAGAAGCAGTGAGAATAATACCGCTTGAGGTTTTAAAATGCCTGATTGCAAATGAAAGGCAAGGCGTAGGTTCAAGTTCCTCGTAAAGATAAACCTTAATGCCGTTTGCGGCAAGAGTTTTTGCCGCTTCAATCGAAAAATAGTCCGACTTGATACGTGAATCGTAGCCGATAGCGATTGACGGATTTTCAAAATGTTTGTTAAGAAAATCCGCAAGTCCCTGCGTCGCTCTGCCGACGGTGTAATAATTCATTCTGTTAGTGCCTGCGCCGATAACGCCTCGTAGTCCTGCAGTTCCAAATTCAAGACTGCGATAAAATCTGTCTAAAATTTCTTCGTCCTTGCCCTTAATTGAAAGCAATTCTTTTTTTAAATCAGGGTCAGCAGTTGCCTTTTCAAGCCAAAGGTCATAAATCCTATTTATATTTTTGTTTTCCATTAAAAACACGCCCTTATATAATTTATATTTATATTTTAACCTTTATAAAATATATTGTCAATATTCTTATTAAATGTTATAATTACAAATGGTGATGAAAAATGTATTCAAAAGTCAAAAGCTTAGGCATATCGGGTATCGAAGCGTTCAATGTTACTGTTGAATGTGATATCAGCGGTGGGCTTCCACGCTTTGACGTTGTCGGCTTGCCCGATACCGCCGTTAAGGAAAGCAGGGAAAGAGTAAGGTCGTCAATTAAAAATTGCAATCTTAATTTTCCCGTTTCAAGAATAACCGTTAATATTGCGCCTGCCGATATTAAAAAAGAGGGTGCGATTTTCGATTTGCCCGTGTTTATCGCTATACTGAAATCAAGCGAGCAAATTAAAGAAAATATCGACGATTATGCATTTTTGGGTGAACTTTCTCTTGACGGTGAAATTCGCAAAGCAAGCGGTATTTTGCCTATGATTATGGCTGCAAAGGAATATAATATTAAAAAAGTTTTTGTGCCTTTTCAAAATGCGTATGAGGGAAGCGTTGTTGACGGGGTAGACGTTTTGCCTGCTAAAAATGTTATGGACGTTCTCGCTCATATTAAAGGTGAAAAGGTTATTGAAAGCGTTAAATATGATTTTGATGCCGAAGAAGAAACTAAATACAATGTTGATTTCAGCGACGTTAAGGGTCAGGACCAAGCCAAAAGAGCACTTGAGATTGCGGCGGCAGGCGGTCATAATTGCCTGCTTATCGGTCCTCCCGGTTCAGGCAAGTCTATGCTTGCAAAAAGACTTCCCACCATTTTGCCGGATATGACTTTTGAGGAAAGGCTTGAAACGTCAAAGGTTTATTCAATAGCGGGCAAAATTCCGTCGGGCAAGTCGCTTGTAACAAAAAGACCGTTTCGTTCTCCACATCATACCGTGTCTGCCCAAGCGCTTACGGGCGGCGGTGCAAACCCAAAACCGGGGGAAATAAGCCTTGCTCATAACGGCGTTATGTTTATGGACGAATTTCCGGAGTTTGACAGAAGGGCGAAAGAGTCGCTTCGTCAACCTCTTGAGGACGGAGTGGTTACTGTTGCAAGGGCAGCAGGCACTTTTACATATCCGTCAAGTATAATGCTTGTTGCAGCAATGAATCCGTGTCCGTGCGGCTATTTCGGTCACCCCACAAGGCAGTGTACTTGCTCTCCTGCCGCTAAAAAGAGATATCAGGACAAGGTTTCCGGTCCGCTTCTTGACAGAATTGACATTCATGTTGAAGTTGCGCCGGTTGAATATAATGAACTTTCGGATAACAACGAGGGCGAAAAGAGCAGGGATATCAAAAAGCGTGTTGATAAAGCGAGGGCTGTTCAGCAAAAGCGATTTGCAGGAACGGGAATTACCTGCAATGCAAAAATGACTCCTAAAATGACTAAGGAATGTTGTGTGTTAAGTGAGGAGGCTGACGAACTTTTGCATGAAAGCTTTGATAATTTTTCAATGAGCGCACGTGCTTACGATAAGGTTTTGCGCCTTGCAAGGACTATTGCTGATTTGGCAGACAGCGAGGAAATCAAGCTTGAGCATATCGCCGAGGCACTTCAGTTTCGTGCTCTTGATCGAAAATATTGGGAAGTATGACAAATGAAAAAATCTGTTAAAATAATCATTCTGATTTTGGCAATTGTTTTGATAGGTGCAATTGTGTTTGATGTGACGCTTGTTAATAATGCGAAAACGGGAAATGAAAAAACCGCTTCAACTGCTCAAACTGTCAGCGAGAGTACAACAAAAGCGGAAAAAACATATTCCGACCCTGTCGAGGCGCAGGCGAGGGAAATGATTAAAAATATGACTCTTTATGAAAAGGTAGGTCAAATGCTTCTCTACTATATTCCTAAAGAGGAGGACCCCACAAGAATGATGGCAAGGTGGCAGTTCGGAGGATATGTCCTTTTCTCCCGCAATTTTGAAAATTCCACTCCTGCCAAAACAAGAAGTGATATAAACGATTATCAGTCTGCGGCTAAAATTCCGGCATTTATGGCAGTTGACGAGGAGGGCGGCGGAGTTAATCGTGTTTCGCAGTACAGCCAATATCGAAGTGAGCCGTTTCATTCGGGAATTACAAATTATCAAAAAGGCGGCTGGCAGGCGGTTGTTGATGACGCTGAGGATAAAAGCGAGTTTATGCTTGACCTTGGTATCAACACTGTTTTAGCCCCTGTTGCCGATGTGCCTTATTCAAGGAGCGACTATATTTATTCCCGTGCTTTTTCAACTGATGCTGACAGCGTGAGCGAGTATGTATCAAAAACAGTCAGCACTATGAATGAAAATAACTTTTTAAGCTGTGTTAAGCATTTTCCGGGCTATGGTAATAATACAAATACCCATACGGGTATGAGTGTTGATAATAGAAGCTGGGAAAGCTTTGAAGAAAGGGACTTAAAGCCTTTTAAGGCGGGTATTGATGCAGGTGTGCCGTTTTTAATGGTGAGCCATAACGTGATTGACGATTATGACAAGGGTGTTCCTGCCTCTCTTTCCAAAAAGCTACATAATTATATTCGTAAGGATATGGGCTATGACGGCATAATTCTTTGCGACGGTCTTGGTATGAGCGGCGTTCGTGATTATGTCGGCGGCGATAAAGGCGAGGTCGCTGTAAGGGCGGTTATGGCAGGTAACGATATGCTTTGCGCAACCGATGTAGGCGTTCAGCTTCGTGCAATTGTTAAAGCTGTCAAAGACGGCAGAATTAAGCTTTCTCAAATTGAAAATTCAGTCACAAGAATACTTATGGCTAAGATAAATTACGGCTTAATTGAAAAGGAGTAATAAATTATGGATATTCAAAAAACTATGCAAAATCTTGAAAAAAACGGAATAAAGCCTTATTTCGTCGAAAATAAAGATGAGGTTGTCCCTCTTGTAAAAACGTTAATTAATAACGGCGAAAGTGTTTCGTGCGGCGGCTCTGTCACTCTTGATGAAACGGGAGTTAAGGCACTTATGCAAAACGGCGATTATGATTTTATCGACCGCACGGGCTTGCAGGGTGAAAAGCTTAGGCAGTCATATATTAAGACGTTCGGCTGCGACACGTTTTTTACTTCATCTAATGCAGTTACGGAAAACGGCGAGCTTTATAATGTTGACGGTAATTCAAACCGTGTTGCCTGCATTGTTTACGGTCCACGTCAGGTTATTATGATTGTCGGTGTAAATAAAATTGTTAAGGATATTGACGAGGCGATTTATAGGGTTAAAACCGTTTGCGCTCCTATGAACACTCAGCGCCTTGACGTCAAAACCCCTTGTAATAAAACAGGCAAATGCATCTCTCTTTCTAAGGAAAATCCGTACCTTTGCGACGGATGTGGTGGTGATAACAGGATTTGCTGTAATTATGTCGTTTCCGCAAAGCAGCGCCATAAGGATAGAATTAAGGTCATTATCGTTAATGAAAATTTAGGATATTGATATTAAACAAGGATATCATGCGGTTTGCCCCAAATGATATCCTTATTTTTAAATTATTCACTTTTTGCGTATACAAAACAGATAGTACAAAACCTTTTACGCTTATGTTGATAATACGTATAGAAAAGGCGGAGGCTCTGCAAGCGGACAAAGCTCAGGTAATCCTGAGCATATTCGTTTGCCAACGAAAGCAAAGCCGAATTCGGTAATGACACTTTATCGAAGTGGAAAAAAGATAAGGGATCGTTATTATGATAAAAAAGGTCGTGCAAAAAAAGATATAGACTATACTGATCATGGAAATCCAAAAGATCATCCTAAAGTTCCACATGAGCATTTTTGGGATTGGAGCGATCCTGATAACCCAATAAGGAGTAAAACAGATGACTAACTATAATGAATTAAAGAAGTTAATTGAAATTGGGTATGATATCGAGTTTTCTTATAAAGGAAAATCATATTCAATTACTAAAACCAATAAAAATTTAATATCATTTTGCGAATATTATAAGGAGCCAAAATATTTCAATACTGTTGATGAATTTATGAGTAATGCAAAAATTGATGATATGTTATTGTCAAACATTTGGGAAAGCATAACTGATTCGATGTACTAAAATGGGGAGGACAATAGTTATAAGCAAAATGAATAATGATTATGACGGAGATTACAAAAGCAAGGAAGAATTCTACGATTCCGTAGAGCGTCATTCAGAAATTGTTTTTGAATGGAAAGACAAATCGTACGAAATATGTTCTATGGACGGAAAACGCTGGTGGTTTTTCAATGTGACAGATGACACGGAAGTTATAGTAAATACAATAGAAGAACTTATGAACTGTGAAATTGACGGCGAAAGGCTTGTTGATATCTGCACAAAATTCACTGTCATTGAAAGAACATTTTAATTTTATAAATAAACCGTTAAAAAAGCAAAAATCCTGACTTATTAGGAGAATTTAAAATGTATACTAAAAACGACCATATTCTTGAATACCCCCAATACAAGGATGTAAACGAATTTAAGGAAAGTTTAATTCACGGCAGAGAAATTGTTATAAAATGGAATAATGTTGAATATTCGATAGAATGCGAGAACAATACTATGAGTGATTTTTCTATATGCGAGGCAAACAGACCGGAAACTGAAGTCCATTTTAAGTCGGTTGATGAATTGTTAAATTCAAAATTAAATTCAGATATTTACTTAAAGGATATAATTACAAAAGCGGAAATCAATTGGAGAAATATTTAAAACAGGGATGAACAAAATGAATAATGATTACAATGGCGATTTTAAAAGTAAAGAGGAATTTGAATCTGTAATCGGTAGAGGGTGCGAATTAGGCTTTGAATGGAAAGGTCACGAATACTGCATTTTTAGGCAAAATGATAATACGTGGTTTTTCGGCTTAACAGGCACTGATACAAGCAAGGACATTTCCTTAAAAACTCTTGATGACGTTATGAATTATGAAATTGACGGTGAAAGGCTTGTTGATATCTGCACAAAATTCACGGTTATTGAAAGAACATTTTAAAATTATATATTTATTTTTATTAAGCACGTTGAGTTTTTCTCAATGTGCTTAATTTTTTTGAAAAATTCTATTGACAAGCAGTGAAAACTATGATATAGTGCAACTGTGATATCCAAGATATCACAGTTGCATGATGCAGCTATTATGAAAAAAAGGAGGGGCAAACGTGCTTTTTATAGATTATCATTCCCGTGTGCCGATATATGAGCAGATAAAAGAGCAGGTAATAATGCTGATTAATACAGGTGTTTACAAGCCGGGCGATAAGCTGCCGTCGATAAGGAATTTATCAAATGAGCTTAATATTAATGTTAATACGATTAAACGTGCGTTCGGTGAGCTTGAGCATGACGGAATTACATATTCGGCTCAGGGCAGGGGAATGTTTGTAAGTGAAAACCCAATAGGAAATGCAAAAATCAAAGCTTCCGCACTTGAGGATGCAAAGCTTGTTTTGTCCTCCTGCAAAGCTAAAGGCGTCAGCAAGAATGAGGTTGTCTCTCTAATCGATGAAATATACTCGGAGGATAACGGCAATGATTGAAATTAAAAATGTGACTAAAAAATACGGCAATTATGTTGCCGTTGAGGATATAAGCTTCAAAGTTGAGGAGTCGTCGATTTACGGCCTTGTCGGCTATAACGGCGCAGGCAAAACCACACTTTTAAAAACGGCGGCAGGAATACTTAAGCCGGAAAGCGGCGAAGTGCTTTTTGACTCGCAAAATGTTTATGATAACGGCAAAGTGCGTTCCTCTCTTCTTTATGTGCCCGATGAAGTTTACTTTGTAAAGGGTGCAAGCCTTGAAAAAATGGGAAAAATTTATAAAGGCTATTTTCCTAATTTTAATTCAAAGGTGTTTAAAAATATGACAGAGGCTATGGGTCTTGACCCTAAAAAGAATATAGGCTCTTTTTCTAAGGGTATGCAAAGGCAGGCTGAAGTGGTTTTGGCTATGTCTACAATGCCTAAATATATGCTTCTTGACGAGGTTTTTGACGGAATTGACCCGCTTAAAAGAAATCTTTGCAAGAAAATTTTTATTGAATATATGGCTGAAACAGGCTGTTCTATGATTATGAGCAGTCATAATTTGCAGGAAATTGCCGATTTGTGCGACCATGTTGCGCTCATTAATGGCAAAAAACTTGCAATGAATGTTTCTGTTGATGACGCAAGCTCGGCTTATGTTAAATATCGCCTTATTTTTGATAGGGATATTGATAAATCAATTTTTGACGGGATTGAAAATAAGGGTATTACTATTGATAATAAACTTGCAACAATTATTGTGCCGTCAAGCTTTGACAACGGAGCGCTTGCTTGCCTTTGTCCTGTTCATATGGACAGCGTTACTCTTTCTCTTGAAGAGGTATTTTTGAATGAAATGGAGGACAAGAATTATGACATCTCCAAAATCTTCTGTTGATAAGCATTCGGCAAGATATGATTTTAAGCGTTCGTTTGTCAGATTGATTGCGCCGGGCATTGTTTCACTTTTGTTCTCGGTTATATATTTTATTATTATTCCCGTAAAAGCAATTTCATCTGCCGGCACTTATTCGCTTAGCTTAAGAGCGGAAAATATAGCTTCAATAAGAAAGCAGCTTGCCTGCGCTCTTTTCGGCAATATGACGTCTAACTATATGCTTTATGGAATATATGCGATAATAATCGGTGTGCTTTTTGCATTTTGCGTATTCTTTCCGATTATGAGGAAAAGCAATGTTAATTTCTTTTTTTCGTGCGGAATTGACAGAAAGACATATTTTAAAAACAGAGCGCTCTCGTCGATTATTATAATGATTTTAACGTCGGCTGTGCCACTAATTATTGATATTATAATTAATATAAGATATTTAGGGCATGCGGATTTTATTATTCATCAAGGATTTTTCCTGTTTTTAGAGCATTTTACGTATATGCTTGTAGGATTTTCGCTTATGAGTATTGCAATGATGGCTTGTTATACTGTGACCGAAAGCCTTTTCTTCGGTGCAGGTCTTATTTGGTCACCAATGCTTTACATTGTTTCGATAGAATATCTTTTTATAAATTTCCTTAGGGGATATGCGCAAACCGACAGTAGAGATATGACGCTTGGAAGTTCGTCTTTGACGGTGACGGTAGATACGCTTTGGTCTAAGCTTTCGGTGATTAATCCGCTTATTTTCGGTACGGCGCTCGGTTCAAATAATGTTCGCAATAATATGTATTTCAATTGTTTGAGAAGCACTGCAAGCAATAACGGAGTAGTTAACGATTTTTATTATGATAATGCAATCGGAAATGTCGGATTTGAAAAAGCGGGAATGAATTATATTTTACCTATTCTTATCTGGCTTGTATTATCGGTATTATTTATATTTATTTCTAATAAGCTTCTTAATAAACGTAAGCTTGAAAATACGGCACTTCATTCTTCGAACCTTTTTGTAACGGTTTTTGTAAGCCTTGAATTTTCGGTGCTTGTTGCAACTTTCTTTATGCCGTTATTGTCTGATTTTGATGTTATTCAGTCAAGTGCGCTTGATATTTTTGTCGGCTTAATTTGCGGCATTATTGCTTATTTCGTATTTATGTCGATTTCACGCAGAAAAATCAAGCATGGAATTAAGCTTATAATTCCGGTAGGCGTGTCATCAATTGCCGTTTTGGTTATAAGTGTTATTTGTATTTCAGGCGGCTTCGGCTATTCAACATATTGCCCTGATATTAAGGATATTGACTATGCAACAATAAACAGTGAATATATAGACGCTTCGGGTGTTATGTCAACCAATCATTTTAATGACGGTTCGCTTTCGGCAGGTACTGACCAGCTTTATTACGGCACGTATGAGCCTTCGGGTGCATATCTCGGTAAATTCAATACAAAAGACTCAATAGATAAAATTGAGAAAATACAGAATTATTCTTTTAAAAACAGAATTGCTAAAAGAAATGAGCCGTATGTTACCGTTAAAATAAAGTATTTACTCAAAAACGGAAAGACTGTAAATCGTGAATACACTTGCACAAACAGTGACGTTTCACTTGATATTATCGAATTAACTCAAAGCAGCGAATATCAAAAAGAACTTGAATTCTTAATGTCATCAAAGAAAGCCGATGAAAAATCAAGCGGCACCTTTAATTCTGAAGATGAATCCCAATCTTACTTCGCTTATTTTGCAAATGAGAATAATGTGAAAAATGCACTTAATTTCGGTGTTGCATATATAGTTTCAAACGATGCCGTCACCAAAACTAAGATTGAAAATACTCCGGCAATTCGTGATGCAATACTGAAAGATATTGAAAAAGTAGGTTACAAAAAGCTTTTAACCGGCGGCAAGGCTCCTTTGGGCGCAATCAATTTTTCGTATGATGACAGCGTTCAAAATTATGATAATATAGATTATATGAATGACGCCACATATTATATTTGGGACGATATGGTTAACACCGTTAATTATCTTAAATCTATTAATAAGTTTACGGCGTTTACCGATTTGTCAAAGTCCGGTGAGATAGAGTATGTAACCGTTACCGCTCTTGAAACAAGGCTTTCAAGCGAGTTGTCGCTTACTGCGCTTTCCACCTTTGAAAGCGATACGGCAACACCTGAAAGCTATTATGAATATCAAGGCAGCAAGCTTAAAGAGGCAGATGTGCTTAAAACTTATAACGGTAAGAAAATTACCGACAGTCAAAAAGCACAGGAAATATTTAACCAATCGTCAATTTACTCGCTTTGCAAAAAGGACGGCTATGTTGTCCTTGTGAAATTTAAAAACAATACTTATGTAACTAAGTATCTTTCAAAAGAAAAAGCACAATCGCTTTTGAAATAATTTAATAGGTTTTACCTGTCTGTTTAATTATGTTTTACCCAATAATTTAAACCCAAAACCCTTGAGCAATAATATGCTTATCTTAAACTCCTTTTATAATTCAAACAGACGGTGAACATAAACAAAGGACTGCCGAGTAGCTACGGCAGTCCTTTTTAGTATTCAATAAAGTGGATAAAACGTTTCGTGTATAAAACGAAATTTATCTCGCTTTCTCGAAGTCTAAGCAATATTAAAAATTAAAATTATCGTATCCCCATTTGTCAATCTCGTTATATTTAACATAAGTTCTGTCACTTTTAACCGACAAATATTTTTCGCTGAGTGAACAGATACGCTTTGTTAAATCCTCATAAGCTGACTTTTCCGCCGAGCCGAAAATTGCAATTTCAAACATAGCGCATGGCTCGTCACTGCCCTTGAAATACATATCCGCCTTATCCTCAAGCTTAACCATGAGCCAAGCCTCGCTTTTGCCGGGGATAGCCGTTATGGCATTTCCGAGTTCACTCTTGAGCGTATTTTTGTCTTTAATTTCGCTGTTGGTCATTACATTGATAAAAGGCATATCTTTTCTCCTTTAACCTTTTTACTTTGAAATAGTTATTCCTTTCGCTTCTCTTTGCTGTGCAAGTTCGCTTTCGATTTTGTCTTTAAAATCGCCTGTAAGGTTGTAGAAAAACATAGGAATGATGCAAACGAGAAGAGAGATAGCAGGAATAAGCGATACTATGCTGAACATTCCCTGCCTTACCGAATGTGCCATTTCAAGCGGATTGGCAGTTACGTTTGAATTGATAGCTGAAATATCAAAGTCTACTATTATATACATTAATATAATAAATGACGTGCTTATTGCATTGCCGAATTTGTTTACAAAGCTGGAAACTGCCGAGCCCATTCCTGTAAGCCTTCTGCCTGTTTTCCATTCCATATAATCAAGGCAGTCACCAATCATAGCGGAAACGCAAACGTTGATTGCACCGCAGGGAATAGTAGAAAGAATTAGGCAAGGCACGCAAGCCCAGAAATGATTATATCCTATAAACCACATTGCAAAGCTGCCTGCCGCACCGATAAGTGATGAGCCAATAATTATTTGCTTATAATCAAATTTTTTAAGAAGCGGAGTGACGGCGAGCATTGTGCCCATCATTCCTACTGCCGAGGCAACGCTGAATACGGTTGAAACCGTTGAAATATTTGATTGAAGTGCACTTTCAACCTCAGCCGTGCTTAAACCTGTTAAGTCTTTTCCGATATAAAATGAATATCTTGCAACGTGAACTGCGCCTGCCTGATACATATATCTTGCCGCTGCTAAGATGCCCATAAGTGCGGTAAGCATTAACGGCTTGCAGGTGAGTATAAGCTTGAGCGCCGACGGCTCGTTTTTATCCCTTTTAGGCGGGTTTGGAATAACAACTCTTTCCTTAGTTTTAAAATATACACTGACGAAAAGAAGATTGCCTATAATTGAACTTACAAGCGCCATAACTGTATATTTTGTTTTTTCAAGCTCCGTTCCCGATAAATTGAATTTGGGAAGAACGAAGCCCAAAATCATAAATATAGCCATAGGCACCGCCGAGCCGACTCCGTTAGCCGTTCTTGCTTTGGAAATTATAGAGCCACGCTCGTCTGCATTAGGCGTTAATGCGTTTGGCAGACTCCAAAACGGAACGTCGGACGCCGTATAAATCATACCCCAAGCAATATATGTAATTGCGGCATAAATCATTTTTTTACTGTCGCTTAAATTAGGTGCATAGAAAAGCAAAAGCGTTAATATTGCAACAGGAATAGGCGTATAAAGAATATACGGCTTCATTTTACCCTTTTTCGGATTTGCTCTGTCCATTATGTAGCCCATAATCGGATCATTGATAGCATCCCAAATTCTCGCTAAAAGCATAAGAAGTAATACGAAAATCGGAGTTACCTTAAGTACATTTAAGTAAAAGTCAGAAATGTATGAGCTCATGATGGCATAAATCATACCTTGACCGAGAGCGCCTATGCAGTAGGTCATCCATTCCTTTTTCGGTACATAAAAATTCTTGTCCATAAATTTACCCCTTTTTAAATTTACGTGGCAGTAGTTAATGTGCTTATATAATTATTCAATTTTGCCCGGATTTGGAAAATATCTGAATTTGACTTTTCCTATGATTTTTTCTTTTTTAACTGTTTTGTTATCCCAATACCTTGAATCCCAACTGTCATTTCTGTTATCTCCCATAACAAAATAACTGCCGAGCGGTACTGTGTACGGGCCGAAATTGCCTGTCGGAATACAGTTAGTGATGAAATCTGTTCTTGCTGTGCTTTCGTTACCGTTTCTGTCTGTAATATAGACAATCCCGTTCTTTATCTCGATAGTTTCACCCGGAAGAGCGATAATCCGCTTTGCAAAAAGCTGTGTTTCATCATCCGGATATTTGAAAATAATAATATCATACCTTTGCGGTTCGTCATTGATATATGCCAAACGGCTTGCAATTATTCTGTCGCCCTCTTGAATAGTGTTGAGCATTGAGCCTGTCGGGATAACAATATTTGCAAAAATGCAGGTTTTTAAGAATATGGCAATGATAAGCGCAACAACAATAGGAGTCATAAAAGAAATTGCTTCTCTCAGTTTTGACTTCTTTTGTTTTTCTTCGTTATTTTTTGCGGTATTATTCTTTTTGCTTTTTTTATTTTTGTTCTTTTCCTTTTTAGGCTTTTTGCTGTCTGCAACGCTTTTAGCATCGTTATTTTTCTTGAAAATGATGTTTATAGCGTCCGGTTGCTGTGATTGCTCCTTGATCGTCACGTTTTCTTCGTCAAGCATTTGAAGCATTTTTGTAGGACTTTTCTCTCCTATAAAATCGCTAACATCAAACATCATGGCGCCGCATTTTGGACACTCATACCATTCGCCGTTTTTAATCAGTGCATCACAGCTGCATTTTTTGCATTTTGTAATCATTTAAATAACTTCCTCTTGCCGACACCTGCGAGAATATTTTTGAGAGTGATAATCTCGTCGTAAGGCGTAGCTTTTTCAATCACATTGAAATCTTCTGCGTCGCTGTCTATCACTGTATTGATTTTAGCCTTGGCTCTTGAATCATAGCCAGAAGCATCAAGCTTTCTGTCAATATAAAGTTTAAGCGCCTTGCTTTTTTCTCTTACAACTGTAATTTTGTGAGCGCCGCCGCTTACGATTGAGTTTGAGCGAAGATGGCATCTTCCGCATTTTATGTTTACATATCCCTTAACGATTGAAATGTCAATGTCGTCATTATGGGCAATTTCAATATTTTCCTCACCCTTGTAGTTAAACGAAACAGTGAAATCCGTAACAGCCTCACGATTAGGATAACGTTTATCCTCACTGCCAAATTGGAAAATCTTAATTTCAAACGGCTGAAGAGCCAAGTCAATCTTGTCGCCGTAGGAAAAACTGTCAAAGCTTTCCTTGTTTGATTGATTATAAACATTGTATCGCTTAACATCCTTTAAGCTTTCAGGGCAACCCATAAGCTTGTTGAGCGTAAGGGTAAGCGATGTCTTCTCGTCTGTCGGATTTCTCAACGCAATTATTCCGTCACCGTTATCATTCCAGCTAAAGTAACCGTAAATATTGTTTTTCTCAGGGTTTCCGCCGATGAACATTGCGTTTTGCAAAATGTTATAGTTATTCTTTTGCCATTCAATTGCCTTGGCAAGCGTGCGCCACTTTGATTTGTTCATCATATTGTAGCTTAAATGAAGTTCATTGAGCGCCTGACCTCTTGCAACGTCAAAATAAATATATTTTTCAAATTCCTCGTCGGTGTAGCTTACTTTGGCGTAAGAACCGTAGATAGGCTCGTGATTATAGATATGCTTTAGCGGCATTTGAATTGCACGTGTGTTGAGAAGATTAAAATACCTTGCGTCACGGAATGTAATTTCCTTATCCACCTGTGCCTGTTGCTCAATATTATCGGCAAAACCGATATCTGCACTGTTTTGAAGCCAAATGCTGTTTACATATTGAAGCCACCAAGGTGATGGGTTCACGTAGCAGGTCATATTAATCCAAAGACCTTTGCCGTGTTTTTTTCTAAGCTCTCTTATCTTTTTGAAAACCTCAATCCAGCAGTGCCACATTTCGGTTACAAAATACATATCATATTCACCGCCGACAGGATGGCTGTGGTTGGGATTTTTGCAAGGAGAAAGGCAAAAACCGTCAAATTTCCAATAATCAATATCAAATTCCTGAGTCGATTTTAAAATGAAATCGGTTACGTTTTTGATATATGTTTTGTCTGCTACACAAATGTCCTTAGCCTCTGCATTATATGCTCCGAGACCACGTTTTTCCATTTTCTTTGCAAATAAATCAGGCCTGCCGTAACCTCCACGTGGACCGAGCCACAAGCCGAATTTAGTGCCGAGATTAGCGGTAAGCTGAGTGATATCGTAAAGTTGGTTAGGAAACTTTTTGTTAAAACTCCAAAAGCCTGATTTATAATCAACCCAGCCGTCGTCAACAACATAAGCGTCAAGCGGAGCAACGCCGTTTGAAGAAAGTCCCTTTTCAATTTCATAAAATGACTTTTCAATATTGTCTGCCGTTATGTCTTTCATAAAGTCATACCAGCTGTTATATTGAAGCCTTAAGGTTGTCGGTGCTGCAATGCTTTCAATATAGTCATAAAATGCTTTTTGAACGTCAACGAGTAAGTCGCTTTTTGCACCGCCGACTACTGTAACCGGGCATTTGTATTCTCCGTTAATCTTCTTTCCGATATAATATTTAACTTGACCTATGCCGTAAAGTATAATGTTTTGCGTGCCGGGAAATTCACAGCCGAAGAAAAGAGTGTCAATATAAAACGGTTGACCGAGGGCGGAAAGATATCCGTTAAGTTCAGGACCTTTAATGTTGGTCGGAACGCTAAAATGAGCCTTTGAATTTGTAATTCCAATATGCTCAAGAAGAATATAATCAATCGTTTTATCTCCGGTTTGGACAAAGCTTATCTGCTTTTTTAGCGTGCTTCCGTCATCGCCGGGCCAAAATGTCATAGTTACGGTAATGCCTTGCGTTTCCTCGAATTTGAATGAAAGCTTGCCGTTTTCCTGTTTACTGTCAGCAACCTTAAGCCCTTTTGAAGAAAATTCACTTCCATCTGTAAAATGGAATAAAAATTCAACGCTGTTTCCGTCAGGAACGAAATCCTGACCTGATAAAACGTTTCTTATTTGCGAGGCGTAAAGCGTTCCCTCATGAACAACAAATTCACGTTGTAAAATTTTACTTTCAAGCCTAAACATAAATTTTTCTCCTAATTATAATTGTTCCTCAACCTCTTCAAGCGCTCTTGCAAGCTGGTCAGGGCAGGATGTGCCTTTGAAATTGCAATCAATTCCTTTTAAAGCAGAGATGATTTCCTCAGGATTTTTGCCTTTAACAAGCGCAGCTATGCCTTGCAGATTACCGTTGCAGCCGCCTGTAAAGCTGACTGAATTAATAGTGTTTGTATTTTCGTCAATGTCAATAACGATTTGCCTTGAGCAAACGCCGTGCGGTGTGTATGTAAACGTCATTAGTTATATTACTCCTTTATACTGTTATACATAAAACTATTATACATATTTCTGTCTTTCTTTGCAACAGTTTGGCAAACTTTTTAACATTTGTATATATTAAACATATTTAATAAAAAAATAAGCTAATGTTAAATAATAAGTGTTGAAATATACAAAATAATATGATATATTTAATGTTGCAGAGTGAAAACTCTTAAAAAATTTTTAGTTTTACGAGGTAAATTTATGGAAAAACTTAAGGTTGGTATCATCGGTGCGGGACGTATCGGTCAGGTACACGCAAAATCAATTACATACCATATTCCGCAGGCTGAAATTGTTGCCATTTCGGATATTTATGTTGACGGCGCAAAGAAAGTAGCACAGGAACTCGGTATTCCTAATTATTATGAGGATTATCACGAAATTTTAAACAATCCTGAGATTAATGCTGTACTTATTTGCTCATCAACGGATACGCACGCAGATATCGCTGTTGAAGCGGCTAAGGCAGGTAAAAATATTTTCTGTGAAAAGCCTGTTGATTTAACAGTTGCTAAAATAAAAAAGGTTATTGAAGCTGTTGACGAGGCAGGAGTTAAGCTCCAAATCGGCTTTAACCGCCGCTATGACCATAACTTTGCAGAGATTAAAAATCTTGAAAACAAGGGCAAAATAGGCGAACTTCAGACTATCAAAATCACTTCACGTGACCCTGAGCCGCCTCCAATTTCTTATGTTAAAGTATCGGGCGGTATCTTCCTTGATATGACCGTTCATGATTTCGATATGGCTCGCTTTATCGGCGGTGAGGTCGAAGAGGTTTATGCCAATGCCGCAGTTACTGTTGACCCGGCAATCGGCGAAGCAGGCGACGTTGATACTGCTCTTGTTGCTCTTAAGTTTAAGAGCGGCGCAATCGGCGTTATTGATAACTGCCGTAAAGCTGCTTACGGATATGACCAAAGGCTTGAGGTGTTCGGCAGTAAGGGTCAGGCAAGTGCCGCAAACGACACTCCTACCAATGTTTCATTTATTGACGAAACCGGTAATATGACCGATAAGCCGCTTTATTTCTTCCTTGAAAGATATATGCAGTCGTTTACTGACGAGATGACAGAATTTATTGACTGCGTGATTAATGATAAGCCGACTAAGACTACTGTTTATGACGGTCTTGAGGCTCTTCGTTTGGGTCTTGCTGCTAAGCTTTCGGTTGCTGAGCACAGACCTGTTAAACTTTCTGAAATTGAGGCATAATTTATGAAAAGAGTAAGACTTACTATGTCGCAGGCGCTTGTTAAGTTCCTCGACAATCAGTATATCGAATGTGACGGTGTTGAAACAAAGTTTGTCAGCGGTATGTTTGGCATTTTCGGCCACGGATGTGTTGTCGGCGTTGGTCAGGCTTTGGAGCAGGGCGGTCATAATCTTAAATTTTATCAGGGTAAAAATGAGCAGAATATGGCTCTTGCCGCTGTTGCTTATGCAAAGCAGATGGACAGAAAGGCAATTATTCCCTGTGTATCTTCTATCGGTCCGGGCGCTACCAATATGGTAACTGCCTGTGGCTGTGCAACTGCTAACAGAATACCGCTTCTCGTTTTGCCGGGCGACACTTTTGCATGCCGTCAGCCGGATCCTGTTTTGCAGCAGGCAGAATTTTTTGATAACTACGGCAGAACGGTAACAGATGCTTTCAAGGGCGTTTGCCATTATTTTGACAGAATACTTCGCCCTGAGCAGCTTATGACAGCGTGCATTAACGCTATGCGTGTGCTTACAGACCCTGCCGATACAGGCGCTGTTTGCCTTGCTATGCCGCAGGATGTTGAGGGTGAGGCTTATGATTATCCTGAGCATTTCCTTCAAAAGAGAGTATGGCATCTTGACAGGCGTCCTATATCTGCCGCTCAGCTTGAACGTGCAACAAGGCTTATTAAAGAGGCTAAAAAGCCTATTATTGTTTGCGGCGGCGGTGTAAGATACAGCGGTGCTGAAAATGAACTTCTTGAATTTGCAACGAAATATAATATCCCTATTGCCGAAACTCAGGCAGGCAAGGGATTAATTAAATGGGATAATCCACTTAATGTCGGCGGTATCGGCGTAACAGGCGGAAAAGCGGCTAACGTTATCGGTCGTGATGCTGACCTTGTTATTGGTGTCGGCACTCGTTTTACCGATTTCACAACCTCATCAAAGTGGCTTTTTAATGAGCAAAGAAAGGTTTTGGGTATCAACGTTTGCCCGTTTGACGCTTATAAAATGGATGCCGAGGCTATTGTTGCCGACGCTAAAGAGGCAATCACCGCTCTTATTTCCTCTTGTGAGGGATATAAGAGTGAATATACAAACGAAATTGAAAATGCTAAGGCAGAGTGGGATAAAATCGTTGATAAATATTATTCTACAGAGCTTGAGGGCGGGCTTAACCAAACTCTTGCACTCGGCATAATCAATGAATTTATGGACAATGATGCTATTGCACTTGGCTCGGCAGGCTCACTTCCGGGCGATATGCAACGTCTTTTCAGACCTAAGGACCGTGGCACTTATCATATGGAATACGGTTATTCAAATATGGGTTATGAGGTAAATGGCGCTCTCGGTGCTAAGCTTGCTAAGCCTGAAAGTGAGGTTTACACTTTCTGCGGCGACGGTTCATTCATTATGGGTCACAGCGAACTTTATACTGCTTTGCAGGAAAATCTTAAAATCAACGTTTGCCTTTTTGATAATATGGGCTGGGGATGTATTGAAAATCTCCAAAACAACCAAGGTACTGACACCTTTGGTACTGTTTTCAGAGCGAGAAATCCTGTAACCGGTATGCTCGACGGTGACGAAATTGATGTTGATTTTGCCAAAATTGCAGAGGGTTACGGTGCTAAGGCTTATACTGTTCGTACGTCTGACGAATTGCGTGAGGCATTAAAGGACGCTAAAAAGCAGACTAAGAGTTGTCTTTTCGATATTAAGGTTTTGCCTAAAACTATGACTCCTGGATTTGAGTCTTGGTGGAGAGTTGGCGTTGCCGAGGTTTCAAAGAGCGAAAGAGTTGCTAAGGCGTACGATGATATGCAAAAGCACATTAAAGAAACATTTGATTATTAATTTTGAAAGGTAATATAAATATGCTTAATCCTGATAAAGTAAAACTTGCCATTGCTCCAATCGGTTGGACTAATGACGATATGCCTGATTTGGGCGCTGAAAATACGTTTGAACAGTGCATAAGTGAAATGGCACTTGCAGGCTTCAAGGGTTCTGAAATAGGTAACAAATATCCTAAAGACCCTGATGTTTTAAAAAAATATCTTGATATTCGTGGCTTGCAAATTTGCAACGCTTGGTTTTCTTCGTATCTTACTTCTAAGCCTTATGAGGAAACAATTGAGGCTTTCAAAGCTCATTGCGATATGCTTTATAAGCTTGGCGCTAAGGTAATAGGCGCTTCTGAGCAGGGCAACTCTATTCAAGGCTGTCTTGATAAGTCAATTCTTGATGAAAAGCCTTATTATACTGACGAGCAATGGGAGATTGTTACTAAAGGCTTTAACGAAATGGGCGCTTATGCAAAATCCAAGGGTATGTTCTTTACTGTTCATCACCATATGGGTACAGGCGTTCAAACAGTTGAGGAAATTGACAAATTAATGGATATGACAGACCCTGATTTGGTTTATCTCCTTTTTGACTCAGGTCATCTTACCTTTGCGGGTATCGACCCTGTTCCTGTTTTGAAAAAATATATAAATCGTGTTAAGCACGTTCACCTTAAGGATGTAAGAATGGACGTTTATAATAATCAGGTTGTTCCTAATCACATGTCATTCCTTGATGCGGTAAGAGCAGGCGTGTTCACCGTTCCGGGCGACGGCGATGTCGATTTCAAGCCTATTTTTGATATCCTTGCCGATAATGATTACGAGGGCTGGGTTGTTGTTGAGGCTGAGCAGGATCCTGCAAAGGCTAATCCGTTTGAGTATGCAGTTAAGGCAAGAAAATATATTGCAGAAAATACAGGCCTTTAATAAATTAAATATTTCAAATCTATAATTGAATTGATATAAACAAAAAAGAGAAGCATTTACTTGCTTCTCTTTTTTTCAATTATTAGGTTTATTATTATAAAAATTACTGCGCCGAGTACACCGCCGAGCGTGTTATAAACAATGTCAGAAAACTGAAACGTACCGAGTCGAGTGATTGTTTGGAATATCTCTATTAATACAGAAGCAAAAAACGAACAAAATCCTATTTTAATAATTTGCCCGTTATTTAACTTAATTGATTTTGTTTGCTGTATAAGCAATGTAATTAATATTGAAAAAGGAATAAACATACATATATTTTCTATATTGGTAAAATATATGTAAAATTCTGACTGCCAAAAGCCCCAACCGCCGAAAACATTTGAAAGTGGGTCAATAGATATCCCAATTCTTTTAATAAAGGTCAGTTGAATAATAAGTGAAAAGTAAAAGGATGTGAAAAATACCACAAATGAAATATTTTTTCTGTTTTTATTATTTTTTAACAAAAAATATACAAGAATAGTTATTACTGTTGCAATTATAAGCGGCAAAGGTAGATTCTTTACTAATCTTTTCGCCTCACATATTAAAGAATATACTGTTTTGTTTTCCATATTTATATTTGACTTACCATATAGTCGTAAACTTGTTTGCACGCACTTCCGTTTTCATGAAGACCGATATAATCGTAAAATTCCTTTTTCTTTTTATCATAATCGGATTGGTTGAAATTAATGATTAAATCACAAAATTCGTCAATGTCGGTTGCATGTGGAAACGGCCATTTATTGATATCGGTTAAAAATCCCCATGTTTTTGTATATTCTTCAAGATCGTACATATATAAAAAGCATGGATGTTTTGAAAATGATGCGTCCCACATAATTGACGAATAATCCGAAATGATAACGTCGCAAGAATATATAAGTTCCTGAACATCCTCAATTACATTACACTCATATATTCTTGATTTTTTGTATTTTGTGCCGTCGTCTTTTAATGTGAAATTATGGTCTCTGTTAAGAACAACAAATTCACCGCCGAACCGTTTTTCACACGCTTCAATGATTTTTGCAAAATCATCCTCAAGAAAATTCTTTTTATGTCCCTTTCTGAATGTCGGTGCATATAAAATTGTTTTTTTGTTTTCGTTTATTTTCAAAACTTTTTTTATGTCATTTTCGCATTTGAAATTTTTATCAAAAAACGGACTTATTCTCGGTAACCCCGTATACATTATTCTTTCATCATCGCATCCGAAAGTCTGCTTTCCGTTTTTAGCATCAAGGTCGCTTGAAAATAAAAACTTATTAATTTTTTTATATTCGCTATAAATATATTGTTTTTGCTTTTTACTTCTGTTTTTTATATATTTAAAAATATCAATTCCGTGGTCTGTAAAAATCACAATTTGATTTTTCTTTTTGGGAAGATACTGAGGATAGGAGTGGTTTACAAAAATGAATTTTGATGTAAACATATAATAATGATATTTTAATGATTTTATTTTGCAGGTTTTAATTCCTTTTTTATTTAATGGCGGATTGCTTATCGGATTTGCCGTGACATATATTAATTCAAATTCATCTTTATAGTTATTGTTTAAATATTCACACATATATTTTGTGTTGCAATTATACTTTAAGTCATAACTTTTAAATATTACTCTTTTTTTATGAACAGGAAATAAATATGAAACAGATGCCAATAGTTTGGATGCCGTTAATTGTATTTTTTCTTTTATCATTTTAGAATCCTAACCTTCAAGCTTTTTTTGTTTAAAATTATTTAATATGGATTTTGCATCAATTAATAATGCTTTAATTTCATTGAAGTTTGCAATTACAAGAATTGTAAAGATTGCTAAAGCTGCTATATGTTTTATAACTGTGTCGCCTATAGTGATATATAAAATACTTTGCATAATTAATAAAATATAAGAAATGGTTATTTTAATAATATTAACATTAAGATTTATTATTTTTGTCACTTTAATATGCTTCATAATCCACATTGCAAGATAAGATATCATTGTAGCAACCGCTGCTCCCATTGTACCAATAAAATGGATAAGCACAAGATTAAGTACAGCGTTAATTGCAGCGCCGATTATTGTGGTTTGAGCAATTACTTTTGAATCCATATTTGCGGCAAATATACTGTCAAGAAAGGCATTTAATGCTGCAAATATAGCAGAAATAAGCAAAAACGGAACATATTTCCAAGCAGTATAAAAATCGTTGGAATAAATCAATTTTGCAATCAACATATCGAAAATAATTAATGTCGAGCAAGCAAATGTCAAAAGCAAATTATATGTTGAATAAGTTTTTGAATAAAAATTATCCTGCTTATCGTCAAATTCTTTGACAGCCGATAATGTCCATGCCTGATTGAAAATAGCCTGAACTACATTTATTATTGTGGGAATTTTATAGGCAACGGAATATATACCATTTTCACTCGTTCCTAAAAGCCAAATAATGATATATCTGTCTAACGAGTTGTTTACCCACCAAGAAAGCCCGTTAAAAACCAAATGTTTGCTGTAGCCGACCATTTCTTTTTTGGTGTTTTTGTTGTTTAAATGAAATTTTAAATATTTCCAAATTTTAACTTTAAAAAGTAAATAAATTCCTGCAATAAAAAATGCTGAAATATTTGCAATGAAATATCCGTCAATGCCCCAATGAAATACAATTAAAAATAAAATATTTAGAAGAAGCGTTGCCGCACAGTTTATAAAACCGCATACTGCATATTCTTTAATTTTGTCAAGACCTTTGCTTACATTCGAAAAAAACATATAAAATCTTTCACTTGCAAAGTAGAGAAAAAGGTATATAGGATATTGATTTAATGTCGGAAAAATATTAAAAATAAAGTTTATCAATATAAGTATTGAAAATGCGGCAATAGATTTAATCATATTTCTAAAGCCAATAGTAAATATGTCATTTTTATCATTGCTTTTATCAAGCGAGAAGCGAAGCATTGCATCTAAAACGCACACAGACAATACAGGAACCAAAAGGGAAACCGTCGTTGTGTAAAGGTCATAAATTCCATATTCGCTTGTTGTTAAGTATTTTGTATAAAGCGGAATTAATAAAAAAGTCAGTATCTTTCCGCCGAAGTTACTGATTGTAAGAAGCCCTACATTTTTAAATAAATACTTATATTTATTTTTCATAGATTGTTGACTGTCCTTTTGGTCAGATGTGAATATTTAATCTTTTGCCGGTAGTCTTGCTTTCGTAAAGTTCGGATACCAAAGCGATTCCGATAAAAGCAATCATTCCCGAAGCACTTGAAAGAACTGCCGTACCGAGACCGTTAATCAAATGCTGAATATATATGGCATAAATAAATGCTTTTTTTGATGCAGGCATTTTAACCTTAGCCATTGAGATGAATGTTAAAATATATACAGAAAAATAAAGGATACCGCCAATCCAGCCGAATTGACCTAACGCCATAGCCCAAAATGTATCACTTGAAAATGACGGTTTGTCAGGTGTAAGACCTGCAACTTTGTTAAATCCGTATAAATAATACAAAGGGGAATAATGAACTGCCGCCTCTGCGCTTCCGTAAGTAGCAAAGCCCGAACCTAAAGGAAAATAGTTGTTTGCTGTTTTGAAAGAATATTGGATAAATAAACGTCTTGCTACGCCTTCCTTGAGTATGTATGATTCAATTTGGTATCGTCCTGCTATGGCTATAATTGCAATTCCGATAAGTATAACCCATATGTTTAGTTTGGCATGCTTTTTAAAATAAAAAGTTAAGCCGATAAAAATAATTGTGAATATAATTGCCGGAGATTTGGTCGAAAGAAGCATACTGCAAATAGCAATCGCACAATAGAAAAGTTTATTTGTGTAAGAAATTTTGTTACTGAAAATCAAAACTGCAAATACAAGCATATAAATCGCTATATATTGCATTTCAAGATTAAATATAAATTTAAAACTTCTTATTCCGTATCGTTCGTTTCCGCTCATTCCTATATCTTTAAATAAAGAAATAATTGAACAGAAGAACGCTGCAAGTGTATATAGTTTTGCAAAGGGTGTAAGGGAGTTAATAATGCGTTGCTTTTCTTTATTATTTAAAATATATTTTACTGCAATAAAGGTAAACAACAATTTAGTTTCTGAATTGAAATCAACCAAAACAGAAAACCAGTCGGTATTAAGTCCGCTGACAAGATTTGAAGCAATACCTATTCCGACGGTTATGAATAATATGATAAGCGTTATTGCATCTATACGTTGCAAATTTCTTCTTACAAATATTAAGTAGAACATTGAAAGCAATCCGACTATTTCATCTAAGTAACTTCCGCCCAAGAATACTTCAACTGCTATCAGTGCAAAAAGTATTATCTCAATAAAAATACAATAAAAGTTTAAGGTCTTTTTATTTTGTTTAAAATTAGTTTTTTTAATTTCTTGATTTTCCATTAAAAACCTCTGCTGTTTGCTCAAAGGCTAATTTTTATTTAAAGCGCCTTTAATATTAAATATAATTTTTTTGAAAGTTATTTTCTTCCTGTTTATCCAAAATGTTTTTGCATAAAATGCAACGGGATTACCTTTGCCTTTTTTCTTTATAAGCTCTTTTGTTATTTCAAAATCCCTATCATCAACAACATCAGAATAAATAAGATATTGTTTTTTTGAGTAGTCAGTGATTTTGTAACTCATCGGTCTGCACCAAAAATGGATATATAAAAATTCCTCTTTGTAAATATTATCATTGAATAAGTAATAGCGAAAAATTTTGCCGTTTTCCCAAGTAAAAACCTGTAATTTATTTTTGTATTCGTCACTTTTGGGCATTACGTCGAGATGAAATTTTGTTTCATATTTGGTCAAATTTGCAAAATCAATGCCTTTGTAGTAAGGAATATTTAAGTGATTATAAATATCTTCTATTCCAATCTCATCAAATGCCCAGCTCTTTGATGTTGAATATACTTGCTTGTAGTTGGTTAATCCATCTATAATTACCCTGTATCTTGAATTTACTTCGGGAGTATTTCTATAAAGAGTGGAGTGGGCAAGAAACCCTATTTTGTCAAATTTATTAAGAAGTTCGTCAGTATAATATTTTCTTATGTCGCCCCATATTAAATCTACGTCGCAATGTCCCCAAAAATCATACCCTTTAAGTTCCTCTTCAAACATTTCGCCGTATGCAAGTTTGTAATCGCAAAGTTTCCAACCTCTGTCAAGAACAATCGGGAAATCAAAATGGTTTTGAAATTTTTTCCGGATATCGTTAAACGTGCAATAAGTTACTTTTACATTTTCGGGATAATCGTATTTTGTTTTATCATCGGTAAAAATTTTCCAATCTATTGTCGGATTAGCTTTGCAGCTCATTAACCATAGCGGAAAACTTTTTGGAAGAGTTCCGAAGTATGGCACAATATAACAAATTGATTTCATCTTTTTTCTCCGCTAAATAATTTTAAAAACTGCTCTGCCTTATATTCTGTCGGCAGGTATTTTCTGTAATTCATACAGTTATTTATATATTCATCACTTGTTGCAAGTTTTCTTAAATCGTTTTCATTCCAATTATTGTTTACTATCCCTAATTTTTCAGCTTTAATATAGCTTGCATTGTAGGGAATGTCGGTAGTGATAACAGGTGTTGCAAGCGCAATGGATTCTACAATTGACACCATATTGTTGTCTTTCTCGGTGTAAACAAGCATAGCAATTGATTTTTTCAGTATTTCAATAAGCTCGTTGTGGCCTAGCTTGCCTGTAAAAATAATATTTTTATCAGCGCCGAGGTCTTTTGCAAGTTTGCACAAATTTTCCTTTTCATCGCCGTCGCCCATTATATAAAGCTTTGCGCTGTCGTCATATTTATTTAAGTATTTTGCAAAGGCTTCAATCGATTTTTCAATATGCTTTCTTGAAATTAATTGAGAACTTATAGCAAATTGATTGTCCTTTTCTCTGCAAGGGGTGAATTTTTCAATATTAACACCGTGGTCGATAATCGTATCTGATACATTTTTGCAGTATTTTGAAATAAATTCCCTTGCCTGAACGCTTCTTGCAACAATAAGCGCTTTTTTAAATCCTATTTTTGCAATAATGCCATACCAAAATTTGGAAGCAAGCCCGTGAAAAATACGATTATGCTTACCAAGTTCTTGCCAAACAATTAGATTTTTCAAAGTGCAAAGCGCTAATTTGAGAGAATTGAGTGAAAATACTTCGCTCGTGATTATTAAATCAAAATTGCCTGATTTTGCGATTTTCTTAACCTCCGGGCAGTAGGGGAGAGTGTGCGGCGGAAAAAGTTTCGTGCACCTCGTCCTCATCCAAATAATATTAAAAGGATAGCTCTCGTTCTCGCTTGGCTTATATAAATCAGATGCGGCAAGCGTAACGTCGCACCCTTTTTTCTTAAAAGCTAAGCACAAATCGTAAATCATCGTGTCCTTAATTGTATTAACTTTTTTAATATTTCTGTTCTCGTTGGTATAAAGAATAGGGTTTACAATTAATACTTTCATATTTCACCAAAAAAATTTATTTAAGTTGAGCCATAATATCGGCGTCTACAATTTCTTCTCCGGTTTTGCTTTTAAGCTGTTCTCTCGATTTTTCCGAAAGGCCGTCATTAATTTGAGCGTTTATATCGCAGGTTGAAAGTTTGTCAAGCTCAGCCTTTGTAACCTTGCCGTCACGGTAGTCACGGCAGATTTTGTTTTCATACATTGAATATTTGTTTTCTTTAAAAAATCTAAGGAATTTGTGCTTAATAACCCAAGCGGCAGGAACCCAAATATACTTGTGCATGGCAGGGGAAACCGAGCCTATCATCCAGCACTGCCTGTCGCAATGGCGCACTTTTTCTCTGACTCTGTCCGCCTGCTCACTGTTCCAAAGAGTGTCCCAATCCGTTTCGTTAAGATTGCCCATAACCTCTTTTTCCTTAGTTCCGTTGCAGGGCATAACATCGCCGTAAGGGTCAATGAAAAAGGTATCAAATGCCATATCGCACGGCAAAAGCCTTTTTTGACCGTATATGTAATTGATTAAGCCGTGGTTGAAATATGCTCTAAACCATTTCTTAGGCGAATTTGATTTCAAAAGCTCGTTAATAAGCCCCTCAAATTCCTTTGCAACCATCGGTCTGTCTTTAATAATGTTTTTAGCCTCAACAAAATAAAATGAATTGTGAAGTGATGCTGTTGCAAATTCCATATTCATCTTGTCGCTTAATTTATAAAGTTCAACAAGGTCCTTCGCATTTTCGTCCTGAACAGTCATACCGAATCCGACGTCAGGGTGATTCATTTCAACAAGCTTTTTAAGCGTTGTGTAGCCCTTGTTAAAGCCGTCCTCAAGACCACGGATTTTATTGTTTGTTTCCTCCAAACCCTCAATAGAAATACGAATACCTACGTTTGGAAATTCCTCGCAAAGTTTGATAATCCTGTCGGTAAAAAAGCCGTTTGTTGATATAACGATGCGATCGCTCTTCTTGTAAAGCTCACGAACTATATCGCCTAAATCTTCTCTTATAAACGGCTCTCCGCCCGTAATATTGGTAAAATACATTTGCGGCAGCTTCTTTATTGTCTCAACCGTCAGTTCCTCCTCAGGCTTTGACGGCTTTTTATATCTGTTACACATATTGCACCTTGCGTTGCAACGATATGTAACTATTACTGTTCCGTTAAGTTTTTTCATAACGATTATCCTATCATCTGTTTTTTATTATTTTTGCAGGTACTCCGCCGACTATTGTGTAGCTTGGTACATCGTGATTTACAACGGCACCGGCTGCAATAACACAACCATCGCCAATTTTAACGCCGTCAAGTATTGTTGCATTTGCGCCTATCCAGCAGTCTTTTCCTATTTCAATGCCCTTGCGTGTTGCGCCTTGTAAATATATCGGCGTGCTTTTATCTTCAAAAATATGGTTTTCGGAAAATAGGCTTACACCGGGTCCGAAAATCGTTGAATCACCGATTTTTACGTTTCCTCTGACCGAAATGAATGCATTTGGTGAAATGCCGACATCATTGCCGATAACAAGGCTTTCGCCAAGTTCTCTGATGACGCCGGTACATTCAATAATGCTGTTTTGCCCAAGCGAAAAATTATTGCCTATTTTTACTCCGCCTTTACAAAGCGCATTAATTGTGCAATTATCATTTATTGTTAATCCCGAAGCACATTCTATATGATTTTTTGATTTGATTTTTACTTTTCTTCCGATAAAGTTGATTTTGCTTCTTTTTTTAAACCCTATTGTGACAAAAAAGCCACGAATGAGCATAAAAAATCTTGTGGCTACAATAGAAAATAAATCTTTATCAGTTATATTTTCATCAATTTTATATTCACGATGTTTAATTTTGCTTATGATTTTCGATACTAACTTAACCATTGTGCTTTACACATTCCTCATATATTTTTAAAAGTTTTTCGGTGTAGTTTTCGATAGTGTTGTTGCTTGAATTGATTGCATTCTTACTCATTTTGCTTATAATGTCATCGTTGTTCCAAAGATAAGAAATCTTTTCTTTTAAATCTTCTTTATCATCATGTTTAAATATTAATCCGGTATAATTATCATTAATTAGTTCAGGTATTCCTCCTAAATTCGAACCTATTACCGGAGTAGCAAGCGATAGTGACTCAATTATAGTCATAGGGCAATTTTCATACCATTCAGACGGGCAAATCGAAAAAGAAGCATTTGCAATGTATCTTTTCAATTCATCACCGCTTTTTCTTCCGGCAAGTTCCAAATTGTCGATTGATTTGCAATAATCTTCAAGCGGACCGTCACCGACAAAAATAAATTTGATATGTGGTAATTCTTTAACGACATCTACAAGGGTTTTAATTCCTTTTTCAATGCTGAGCCTGCCAAAATACAGCACATATTTTTCATTGTCTTTTTTTGTATAATTTTTATTGTCTTTTTCAAGGAAATTATGCAGTACGGTTAATTTGCTTTCTTCGATTCCGCCTTTTTTTATTGTTTCTTTCATATAATTACTCGGGCAAATGTATTTGTCTACTAAGTTATATGTGTTTTTTTTATGATATATATAAGATTCTGCCGAAGCTAAAAGGCTTTGAATTGCAGAATTATGAATACATTTGTTTTTTACGCAATTAAAATAATTGCCGCCTAAACATGCATCGCAATTTTCGTTTTTTTGTTCAATATACATTCTGTGATTTGGGCAAGCAATTTGGCAGTCATGTACAGTTTCAACAAGAGCAATGTTTTTTTCCTTAACTGCATAAATAATGCTCGGAGTAAGCTGAAAATTGAAGTTGTTAAGATGAACAACGTCAGGCTCAAATATGTCAAGAAGCTTTTTCATCTTGTTCCTTGCTTCCCTTGAATAAATGGTTTTAAGGGAAAGCTTCAGCTTTTTTAATGCCGAACTGTTATGAAAATCCATGGCCTCGGTATAAAGGTCAAGGCTGTTTGAAACAATCCTGCCCTCGTGCTCCATACCGAAATATTCAACCTCGTGGCCTATTGATTTAAGGTAAGCGCCGAGCTTGAACATATATGTTTCCGAACCGCCGTTAGGGTAGAGAAACTTATTTACCATCAAAATTTTCATATCTGCCTCTCCGAGTTACTTTTTGTATAGTGATAATGTTTTTTCGGTTATATCGTCCCAATTATATTTTTTGCAAATATAATCCTGAGCCTTTTCCTTGTATTCTTTTACAATATTTTCATTTTCAAGAAGAAAGCGTAATTTATTTTCCAAATCTTCTTTATCGCTTTTTTTGAAATAAACTGCATTTTCCTCGCAAACTTCGGTACATTCCGCAATGTCGGAAGTAAGGCAACAATTTGAATAGCTCATTGCCTCTAAAAGGCTTAGCGGCATACCCTCAAGGTCGCTCGGCAAAACGTAAATATAAGCATTTGAATAAAGCTCTTCAAGCACTTCACCTTGAACAAAATCGGTAAAGATAATATCATCTCTGCCGTTTGCACATTCCTTGACCTCGTTAAAATAATCGCTTGTGTGGCTAGCACCGCCTGCAATAACAAGCTTTTTATCCGTTTCAAGATTTTTATATGCTTCAATCAAAAGCTTAACCTGCTTTTCCGGCACTATCCTGCCGAGGAATAATATGTAGCCGTTCTTTTTTAATCCGTATTTTTTATTTATTTCGTTATCATTTTTGATTACAGGTCTTTCAACTCCGTTTGGAATAAAAACCGTATCTCTGCCGTACGTTTCTTTAAAATAGTTTTGAACATTCTTTGAAAGAACTATAATTTCATCTGCATATTTTGCGGCGTTTCTTTCTCCGTATTTTAAAAATCTTGTTGCAAAACCGCCCCATTTAGCTCTTTGCCAATCAAGTCCGTGAATTGTAACAACAACTCTTTTGCCAAAAAGCTTTGGCAAAAACGACATAGAGGCAGGACCTTCTGCATGGATATGAACAACGTCACATCTTGAAAAGCTTACCCTTATCGCAGAGAGCAAACTATAAACTATTGCATTTAGCTTGCCGTTTTGAAAGGTAAAAACAGTTTTAATCTTGACATTTTTTAAGCTAATGCGGTCGTTATCAACATCAAATTTGCTGCCCGATACGTGGTGACCTTTTCTGTTATAAACAATAACGTCATTGCCGAGTGCCGCTTCTCTTTTTGCAAGTTCTTCTACAACTATTTCAACACCGCCCTCTCTTGACGGTATTCTTTTGTGACCGAACATAGCAATTTTCATAATAAAACCTTACTCTTGTTAATTTATAATCTATTCTGCGCCCTTGTGGGTGAGCACAACGCCGACTGTTTTAAACAGAATTTGAATATCAAGAAACGGCGACCACTCGTCGATATATTCACAGTCGAGTTTAACAACCTCTTCAAAATCCTGAATGTCGCTTCTGCCTGATACCTGCCATTTGCCTGTAATGCCGGGCTTCATTGAAAGCCTACGCTTGTGGTGGCTCTCATATTTTTCAAACTCGTCAACCGTAGGCGGTCTTGTTCCCACAAGGCTCATATCGCCCTTTAAAACGTTCCAAAACTGCGGCAATTCATCAATACTCGTTTTTCTTATGAATTTGCCGACTTTAGTAATTCTTGGGTCATTGTCCATTTTAAACATATGACCGTCCATCTTGTTTTGCTCCATCAATGCTTTTTTGCGTTGCTCTGCGTCTTGATACATTGAACGAAGCTTATATATATTAAATATACGTCCGTTTTTGCCGACTCTTTGCTGCTTGAAAATCAGCGGACCCGGTGATTCTATTTTAAGCGGAATTGCAACAATTAAAATAATAGGAAGCGACAAAACAGTTCCTACTATTCCGCCGATTATGTCAACAAATCTTTTTAAAGCAAGTTTGCCGGGGCTCATAACCGTAGGTGCAAACTGCGCCATAGGATAGTCGCTTTCTATTACGCAGTTTAAATTATTATATTTGCTTTCGGTAACAATTTTTTCAAGCGACGGGATATTCACATTAACCGTAATACCCATATCCTCAAGTTCTTCAATAATTTCGTTATATTCGGGCAGCATATCCATTGATTCAACATTGATATAAGCCTCATCAAGGGACGCAGTCCTTATCCAGCCGATAATGCTGTCAGCATTGGCAACAACGGGAACACCGTCGATATCAAAAATGCTCTTACCGTTTTTAAGAACAAAACCGTTTTCGTTAAAATCGGTGTCTATCAGTGCAACTGCGATAACATTGTTGGTCCAATTTTCTTTAAGCTTAGGTATAAATTCACACGCTCTTCCATAGTTGGAAATTACACCTACTCTTGTTGCAAATTTACTTTTTGAAATTTTCTTTATCATATAATGCTTAAAAACATATCTTCCCAAAAGAGAAAATGCAATGTAAAAAGCAAATGATGATAAAAACAGATAACGTGAGTCAATAATTGGGTTTTTAGTCAAAATCAGCATTACGCTGAATAAGGCGTATGTAAGAAAACAGTTTTTCAGCGTTGATATAAGCTCAAATTCTCTGTTTCTGACGGAGAAATTAATCTCGACCGAGAAGTATAGAAATACTATGATTGCCGAAAGAAGCAAAACAATAGTATATTCAACCTTGTCGTTTCGCTCATAATTCTGAATTCTCGGAATAATTAATCCGAAAATCAAGAAAGCGACGGCATGTGATGCTAAAAGAGATATTAAATTTATAATGAATTCTACGCCGCTTTGAAAGCGCTTTTGCTGATTCACAAAAATACACCCTGTCTTGTTTGATTTTTAACGGTAGTTGTAATGATAATTATAGTTGTAGCCGTATTTTGATTTGTATTTGTAGCCACGATACTTGCCGTAGCTGTAATATTTCATTCCGTTTGACTCTGTAGCATCGTTTAATACGAAGCCGACTATGTTGGCACCGAGAGAGGTGAGAGAGTCAACTGCTTTTTTCGTGCTTTGCGTATCGGAAATGCCCGCTTTTACAATCATTATGTAGCCGGTACTCTTTGTCGCAAAAGCGGTCGGGTCGGTTACAAGATTGACAGGAGGTGTGTCAATAAATACGCAATCGTAATGTTGCTTAACAAACGCCAAAAGTTTATCCGTTCTTTCACTTGATAAAAGCTCTGACGGGTTTGGCGGAATTTTGCCTGCCGTAAGAACAGAAAGATTTTCAATATCTGTTTTCGATACGGTGATGTTGTCTGTAAGGCCTGCCAAAATCTCCGAAAGTCCGTTTTTTACAGGAATGGAAAATAATCTGTGAACGGTCGGGTTTCTCATATCAGCGTCAATAAGAAGTGTTTTCTTTCCCATTTGAGCAAAAGATACTGCCATATTAACACTGTTAATTGATTTACCGTTGTTGGCAGTAGGACTTGTTACGATGAATACAGGACATTCATCGCCCTTTTGCGAGAAAAGGAGGTTTGTACGAATTGAACTGTAAGCCTCTTTAACAATAAACGGGGAAGAGGAGGAAAGAATTTTTTTCTGGTCCTCTCTTGAAAAGTGCACATTCTTGCTTTCGTTGTTTTTCTTTTTTGAAAGTGCCATTTTTATTCTCCCTTCTTTCCTGAAATCTGATTTGCAACGTCCTCCATAGTGGCGCCGTTGTGCAACGACTTCTTTTCGTCAACAGGTAAAAGGCGAGGAACGGTGCCGAGAACGGGAATATCAAAATCTCTTGTCAAATCGCTTTCGGTCATAATTCTTGTATCAAATAATTCTTTGATAAAGAATACTGCGAATGCCGCAACAAATGCAACAGCAAAGCCGATAAGCACATTCTTTTTGAGATTTGGCGATGATGGCTTGTTCGGCGCAGAAGCATAGTCGATAACCTCAACTCCGCCGACTTTAAGAACTCTTACAATTTCATCAGGTGCAAGCTCGGCAATAATGTTTGCAACATCAGCCGAGAACTGATTGTTTTCGGTTGTTACATTTACCTGAAAAGCAAGAGTAGACTCAACCTGAGATGTGGAAATCATTTTTGAAAGCTGAGTTGCCGTTGTGCCGTCTGCAAGCTTGTCTGCAACCTTGTTTAAAAACGTGCGGCTGTTTACAACGAACATATATGTATTAACAAGTCGTTCTGAAGCATCAAGGTCACTTGACGTAATTGTTCCTGTTGAGCCGACAAGGTTGTCGTTATTGTTGTTTACATAAAAGCTTACTCCGGCTGTGTATTTCGGCTTGATAAGCAAATTTGTAACGCAGCCTGAAAGTGCTGCTCCGATAAATGAAATAATAAGTATTATTGCTGCTTTTTTTCTGAGCATCATAAATACTTTTCTTAAATCAATTTCAATTTCTCTGTTTTCTTCCATAGGTACCTCCGATTAATTAGTCCTATAATTATAATTAAATATATAAATATATTATAACAGTATATAGCATATATGTCAAACTAAATACTAACCAAAAAACAGAACGTTTTTTTATATATTATCACAATAAAAAGGCGACCTTTTTTCAAGGCCGCCCTTATTGAAATTAGTTATAACTCGTAGTCAATAGCAACGCTTGTTTCGGCAACCGAATGCATGTGCTTTTTTACCACGGAGCAATGATATTCGTCATTTTGATATTCCTCAAGTGCATTTCTGTCATCAAGCTTAACCTGCAAAATGATGTCGTATGACCTTTGCGAGTGAAGAAAATCAACTCCGACCTCAATCCCACGAAGAAGGGGGACATTACCCTCCATTGATTTCAAAATATTTGCCGCCTTTTCACATTCCTCCAAGCTGTTGTCCTTAAGCTTGAAACATACAATATGCTTAATCATAGTCGTTCTCCTTTAAATAAAATAGTTCTTTTTGTCGAAAGACAAATAAAAAATGAAGCCGACGTACGAGTCGGCTTCAAAATAAACTTATTTAGCGATATCCGAAGCACGTGATTCTCTGATAATATTAACCTTAATCTGTCCCGGATATTCCATTTCGCTTTCGATTTTTTTGGCAATTTCATGAGCAATATATGGCATTTTTTCGTCATTGATAACGTCAGGCTTAACCATAACTCTTACTTCACGACCTGCCTGAATTGCATACGCTCTTTCAACACCGTCGAAGCTTGTGGAAATCTCTTCAAGCTGCTCTAAGCGCTTGATGTAATTTTCAATATTTTCTCTTCTTGCACCCGGCCTTGCCGCACTTACTGCATCTGCTGCCTGAACAAGACACGCAACAATAGTTTTACATTCAATCTCACCGTGGTGGGCTGCGATTGCGTGAACGATAGCGTCGCTTTCCTTGTATTTCTTAGCCCATTCAACACCTAATGCGATGTGAGACCCTTCCATTTCGTGGTCAAGTGCCTTGCCGATATCGTGCAAAAGACCTGCTCTTCTTGCCTGCTTTTCATCTGCGCCTAATTCGGCAGCCATAAGACCTGCGATATATGAAACCTCAAGCGAATGTTTTAATACACTTTGACCGTATGATGTACGATATTTAAGCTTGCCTAAAAGCTTTACAAGCTCAGGGTGAATTTGACCGCAATTAGCTGAAAGAACTGCTTTTTCGCCCTCTGTTTTAATTGTTTGATTAACTTCACGAGTAGCTTTATCAAAGCATTCTTCAATCTTTGTCGGATGGATTCTTCCGTCTTGAATAAGATGCTCAAGTGTGAGCCTTGCAATCTCACGTCTGACAGGGTCAAACGAACTGATTGTAATAGCCTCAGGCGTGTCGTCAATGATTAATTCAACACCTGTAATTGTTTCGATAGAACGGATATTTCTACCCTCTCTTCCGATAATTCTGCCTTTCATTTCGTCATTCGGAAGAGCAACAACCGAAACAGTTGTTTCAGCTGTGTGGTCAGCCGCACAACGTTGAATTGCTGTTGAGATGATTTCTTTAGCCAAAACATCACTTTGGTCCTTAATCATCTGCTCGTTTTCAAGAATACGCTTGCTTTTTTCAGTGTCAAGTTCCTCATTAAGGTTGGCAAGGAGCTGATCCTTCGCCTGCTCTTGAGTAAGACCTGAAATGCGCTCGAGCATATCAAACTGGCTTTTCTTGATGCCGTCGATTTCGAGTAGCTTGTCGTCAAGCTGCTTTTGCTTAACGCTGATATTTTCATTTTTCTTTTCAAGGGAATCTGCTCTTTTATCAAGATATTCTTCTCTTTGATTTAAGCGGTTCTCTTGCTTTTGAACCTCTGTTCTTCTTTCACGAATTTCCTTATCGGCATCGTGACGAAGCTTGTGTATTTCATCCTTTGCTTCAACAAGCCTAGCTTTTTTAGTAGCCTCTGCCTCGTTCAAAGCATTATTTATAATTTTGGTTGCCTGCTGAGTTGCAGAACCGATTTCTTTTTCACTTGTTTTTCTGCGATGCTCACCGCCAAACACGAAACCGATAACACCAAAAATCGATGCACATAAAACGCCGACAATAATCGGCACAATTACACTACTCATTATCAAACAGCACCTCCTTCTTCATTAATTTTTAATTTCTTAAATTTTTTTAATCTCGAAATTTTACCATCAGAAAAGGTACAGTTTATAATGCAAATTTTACTAAAAGTCATACAAAATTCAATAACAATATGTAAAACTTATCTAATAATATACACCTATATCTTGTATATGTCAAGTGTTTTTAAATGCGTAAAAATATATGTAGCCTTGCAAATTCATCAATAAAAATCATCAAAAGTGTTTATTTAAGCGAAATTATGTAAAAATATCTGTTGACAATATTTTTTTTTGGTGTTAAAATGAGGTCAAATCGATGAGAAGGACACGATTTGCTTTTAACCTTTTCTCAGAGAGCGCACGTTGGGTGGAAGTGTGCAAAAGGCAAAGTGAATTACCACCTTTGAGTACCTTTAATACAGGTCGGGCGCTCCCGTTACAGAGTAGATGAGCGGCGCAGTTTTGTTTGTTTTAATGTTATTGCGCAATTCAGGTGGAACAGTGGATTATTAATTCACCCTGATTAATTTCAGGGTGATTTTTTTATTTATGGAGGGAATAACAATGATTATTAAATTAAAAGACGGTTCAATTAAGGAATATGATTCACCTACTACAGCTGCTGAAATAACCAAAGATATTTCAATGGGGCTTTACAGAAACGCTTGTTGCGTTCTTGTTGACGGTAAGGTTAAGGATTTAAGAACTGTTATTGACAGCGACTGCTCTTTTGAAGTTCTTACATTTGATGATGAGGACGGAAAAAAGGCATTTAATCACACCGCATCTCACGTTATGGCTCAGGCAGTTAAAAGGCTTTATCCAAATGCCAAGCTTACTATCGGTCCTTCTATTGAAAACGGATTTTATTACGATTTTGACATAGATACTCATTTCACTCAGGATGACCTTGATAAAATAGAAAAAGAAATGAAGGCTATTATTAAGGAAAATTATCCTATTGAAAAATTTGAACTTCCTGCTGACGAAGCTGTTAAACTTATGGAAGAAAAGAATGAGCCTTACAAGATTGAGCTTATTAAGGAACACGCTGCTAAAGGCGAGCATATCAGTTTTTATAAGCAAGGCGAGTTTACGGAGCTTTGCGCAGGTCCTCATCTTATGGAAATGAAGGTTATTAAGGCATTTAAGCTTACTAACTGCACAGGTGCTTATTGGAGAGGCGATGCTGATAATAAGATGCTTTGCCGTGTTTACGGTATCGCATTTCCTAAGGCTTCAATGCTTGAAGATTATCTTAATATGCTTGAAGAGGCTAAAAAGCGTGACCATAACAAACTCGGCAGAGAGCTTGAACTTTTCACAACTGTTGATTATATCGGTCAGGGCTTGCCTATCCTTTTGCCAAAGGGTACTAAGATTATCCAAATCCTTCAAAGATTTGTTGAGGATGAGGAGGCAAGACGTGGCTGGCAGCTTACCAAAACTCCTCTTATGGCAAAGAGCGATTTATATAAAATTTCAGGTCACTGGGACCATTATAAAGAGGGTATGTTCGTTTTAGGCGACGAGGAAAAGGATAAGGAAGTATTTGCTCTTCGTCCTATGACTTGTCCGTTCCAATATCAGGCTTATCTTAATAAAGCTCGTTCTTATCGTGATTTGCCGCTTAGATATGACGAAACCTCGACTCTTTTCCGTAACGAGGCTTCAGGTGAAATGCACGGTCTTATCCGTGTTCGTCAGTTTACTATTTCAGAGGGACATTTAATGTGTACTCCTGATCAACTTGAGGACGAATTCAGAAGTTGCCTTGAACTTGCAACGTTTATGCTTAAAACTCTCGGTCTTTATGAAGATGCTTCATTCCGTTTCTCGAAATGGGACCCTAACGACCGTGAAAAGTATATCGGCACTGAGGAACAGTGGGACGAGGCTCAGTCTAAGATGAAAAATATTCTTGATGACCTTGGTATTGATTATAAAGTCGGTATAGGTGAAGCCGCTTTCTACGGTCCTAAGCTTGATATTCAAATCAGAAATGTTTACGGCAAGGAAGATACTCTTATTACTATTCAAATTGACCAGATGCTTGCCGAGAAGTTCGGTATGGAATATGTTGATAAGGACGGCACAAAGAAAAATCCTTATATTATCCACAGAACATCAATCGGTTGTTATGAGCGTACTCTTGCTTATCTTATTGAAAAGTATGCAGGTGCATTCCCGACTTGGCTTGCTCCTGTTCAGGTTAAGCTTCTTCCTATCGCAGACCGTCATCTTGATTATCTTTATGATGTTAAAAAGGCTCTTGAGGCTAAGGGAATTCGCTGTGAAATTGATGACAGAAGCGAGAAAATCGGCTTCAAGATTCGTCAGGCTCAGCTTGAAAAGGTGCCTTATATGCTCCTTGCAGGCGATAAGGATATTGAAAATAATACTGTATCGCTTCGTACACGTTCAGGCGGAGACAAGGGTGCAATGTCACTTGATGAATTTGTTGACAAGCTTCTTAAAGAAGTTGACGATAAATCACTTGAATTAACAATGTAAAAAACAGAGGCGAACATCGTTCGCCTCTTTAGACTGTCGATAAAGTGGCTAAACCGTGCCGTGCTTAAATTATCATAAAGTATGACGTAGGGCAAGGGCTTGCTCTTGCCGAAATAAAATCAAAAGTACATTTATAGAAAAGTGGCTTGAACACTATGTTCAAGCCACTTTTCTATAAATGCATTTTTGATTTTATTTCGGCAAGAGCAAGCCCTTGCCCTACGATATGTCGAAAGAAATTCCATGTTTGAATGAATTTCTTTGAAATTCATAATAAACACTTCGTTACTTTCTCCTTTTCCCCACCAAATTTTCAATTTGTCGGGGACCCCGAATGGAATTTCGTTTTATAGCACGGCACGGTTTAGCCACTTTATCGACAGTCTGTGCCGAGGAGCGTTTCCTCGGTATCCTATGTGTTTATTTAATTATTATCGACCCTTGGCAAATGAACGGACTTTAAATTCTGCCCCCGTTGATTCGCAAACCTCTCGTGATTTTTCAATATCCTCAGATGAAATGACGTCAACAACAGTCATTCTTACTTTTGGACAATCGGCAACACATTCCTTTGTAAACTTAAGCATTGCATCAAAAGCCTTGCCTTTAAAACAGTTCCTTGTAATTTTATCGTATTTTTCACTGTCCGGCTCATTGAGAGAAATCGAAATATAATCAAATACGCTTGAAAGCTCTTTGGCTGTCGGCTTTTTGTTAATCAAATCCGAAAGACCGTTTGTATTAAGCCTTAAGTTAATATTAGGATTAATTTCTTTTAAATATTTAGCCGACTTAATTAAATTATCATAAGCGTTGGTAGGCTCACCGTAACCGCAAAAAACAGCTTTGTCGATATTATGAAAATCATAATCATCAATTGCCTTTTTTATTTCTTCAAAAGTAGGCTCCTTATCAAACCAAAGTTCTTTTGCATCACCGTAAGCATCACCTTTTGAACGAATACAAAAAGCGCAATTGCAAGGACATTTATTTGTAATATTGAGGTAAACGTCGCCCTCCAATGTATAAACTATATCAGCCATAAAATCACTTCTTTTACTTTTTATTAATAAATAACTTTTTCTTAAGCTTTGCGGCATCAAATGCGGCAGAAATAACGGCAAATATGATTGCACTGCCTACAGCCTGAACTATATTCATAGGTATATCGGCAACGGCATAAGCCTTATTAACAATCAAATCACCGAGAAAATAACCGAGAACAGTAATTACTCCGCTTGGTATTGTAAGGCAAATTGTAAGCGGTGTCAATATTTTTTCGCTCTTTTTATTAACAAAAACAAAAGGCAAAGCAATCAATACCTTAACAATTGCACTTATAGGAGCATAAACCGCAGCATTACCTGATGACAAATCGGCAATCGCCGCACCCAAAGCAGAAGCGAGAAGCGCCCACGGACCGCCCAAGGTTGAGGCGACAATATAAATCATCGCATCACCGAAATGAAGATAGCCTGCGCCGCCCGGAACAGGAATTTGAATAAACCTTGTAAGCGCAAAAATCATTGCCGCAAAAACGGCGGCATAAACCATATTTAATACTTTTCTGTTAACCTTATTCATAAGAAATCAACTCCCCAATCGTTTTTTCAAAAGCAATACCGTCATTTCCGTCAGAAACATCGGTAACTTTAATTGTATTTGTAATAAACTCACCTGCACATTTGCAAGCTTCTACAAGAGATTTTCCGTTTAAAAGCGAACCGGTTAAAACCGCTGAAAACACGTCTCCCGTTCCGCTGAAATATCCGCCGACCTTTTCGTTGGTAACTTTGGAAATTTCGCCGTTATCAAAAATAATATTTGATATTGCGCCGTTTTCCTTATAACCGGTCACGACAATTTTACTTAATCCTTTTTTATAAAGCATATTAAGGCTTTTTTCAATATTGGAATAATCATTAACCCAATTTTCATTTAACACATCGGGATTGCCCTTATTTGCAAGAATTGCAAGCTCGGTTGTGTTAGGAGTAATAACATCGGCTTTAAAGCAAAATTCTCTTATCACGTCGCACATTTGCATATCATAACCGTCATAAAGTGCGCCGTTATCAGCCATAATCGGATCGGCAACCACAAGAGTATTTTCATCCTTAAACTCATCTATAAAATCCGATATAATTTCAAGCTGAGCCTTGTCTGTTACAAAACCCGTAAGTATTCCGTCAAATTTTGCCCCAAGCTTTTTCCATTCCTCAATAAAAGGTTTCATTGTATCTGTAAGTGACAACGATTTAAAGCTTTCATAAGCTGTTTGATTTGACAAAACTGCAGTCAAAAGAGGATGAACTTCAACCCCCATTGCCGACATAATAGGAATAGCGGCAGTCAAAGAGCACTTGCCGAAGCCTGATAAATCATTAATTACGGCACACTTTTTCAAAAAATCACCTAATCTCTTGATTATTAATATAATATATTATACAATATATCTGTAATTAAATAAATACACAATTTTATTACTAAATAAAGGTACAGTTATGAAAAAATACAGTAAATTATATAACGATATAAAAGAGCAAATAATAACCGGTCAACTTTCTCACGGTGATAAAATTCCTTCTGTAAGAGATGCGGCAGCCATATATTCAGTATCGACAACAACAGTTCAAAATGCGTATTTTGAATTATGTGCAGACGGATACATTATATCTAAAGAAAAAAGCGGCTATTTTGTATCAATTTTCAATAAGGAAAATCAAGCTAAAGATTCAGAAAAAAGTGAAGTTAAAATAGAATATAATTTTTGCGGCGAATCGGCAGACCCTGAAAGCTTTGATTTGTCGCTTTGGCAAAGATATATTAAAAATGCGCTTAGACAAAAAGACAGACTGCTAACATACAGTCAAGCACAGGGCGAATACGATTTAAGGTGTGCTGTTTCAAAATATATAAGAGAAAAAAGAAACGTTACTGCCTCACCTGACAGAATAGTAATAGGAGCAGGCGTTGGTGTTTTGCTTAACATTTTGGCTTCGCTTTTTGATAAAGACCAAACAGTATCATTCCCGGACAAAAGCTTTGTGCAAGGAATAGGAATTTTTAACAATGCCGGTTTTGAAGTACACACAAGAGATAAGAATGCAGATATAATTTACGTTTCCCCTTCACATATGACACGTTGGGGTGACGTAATGAGCAATAAAAGGCGATTAGAACTTGTAGAATACTCTTTTAACAATAATTCAACAGTAATAGAGGATGATTATGAAAACGACTTTATGTATAATGTAAAGCCTACTCCGGCGCTTTTTACCTTAGGTCACGGAAATGTTATATATATCGGCTCTTTTTCAGCAATGCTGCTTCCGGGAATAAGAATAAGTTTTATGGTATTAAATGATAAATTGACTAAACTTTACAACCAAAACAAATATAAATTTGCACAGACGGCAAGCAAAACGGAGCAGATTGCACTATGCCAATACATACGTGACGGACATATAAATTCACAAACAAGAAAAATAAGGCGACTTTATTCAAATAAAACAAAGGATTTTTACTCAATCTTAAAAAAAGAATTTCCAAATGCTCAAATCAGCATAAGTGAAAATACGCTTCAAATTATTATGAGTGTAAAATTTGATAAGGATATTGAAGTATTTGAAAAAAACAGCATATCATTATTTGTCGAAAAATATGAAAACGGAGTTATAACAATAGTTTTATCTCCATCGGGTATTCCGTCGAGCAAGCTCCTTGAAGGGGCTAAAACACTTAGAAAAACGATAGAATAGGTAACAAGATATTTTTAGAACGCTTGTTTTAGTAGTCCGATTATAAGGACTATAACCACCTCCCCTGTTGAATATAAATTTTATTTTGGTAAAATGAATTTGTAATCAAAAACAAGGAGGTTTTTCAACATGAAAAAATCAGTACAAAAGTTATTTAAGGGTTTATTAATTACAACTGTCACGCTTCTTTGCGGATTTGGAATTTGTGCAATTTTCTTTAATCTTTTCGGCACGTTAACGGCTAATGAAATGAAAATTTTTGTTGCGCTTGACATAATCATTTTGCTTACTGTCGGCGGCATATTTTACTGTATTGACGAGAAAAAAACAAAAAACAAAATAAAAGAAAAGGAATTTGAAAAAAGGCACAATGAAAGAGTTGAAAAAGCATTTCGTGAATTTGACGGATTAGATATGGTTAAAATTTGCGCAGGCTCAAACGATTATGCCGCTTAATATTGAAAATCAATATGTATTTGTGATAAAATGCACTTGAAGCGCTATGCTTTGAGTGCATTTTTTTGGAGTGAAATATGGATAAAAATAATTTTTCGACATTTTTAAGAAATAATATTAACGATACATTTTGGGACAATTACATTAAACTTGTAAGAAATGAAATGATACCCTATCAGCTAATGGCATTAAATGATGAAATTGATGGTGCGCCTAAAAGCTATTGCCTTGAAAATTTCAAAAAAGCCGCAAAGGTCATTCAAAAAATCAATAATAATGAAAGAATTGAGATATACCCTGTTGACAGATGGGAATATAAGGAAAACGAGTGTGACAAAAATTCGTTTTTAGGCTGGTGCTTTCAGGACTCTGACGTATACAAATGGATTGAAGCAGTTGCTTACTCTCTAAAAAATTTTAAAGACAGCGAACTTGAGCAAAAGGTAGATAAAATAATTAATTTAATATGCAATGCTCAAATGGAAAACGGATATCTTGATACGCTTTATATAATAAATGACAGAAGTAAGATTTTCACTAATCTTAAGGACAGGCACGAACTTTATTGCTTCGGTCATTTGGCAGAAGCGGCTGTTGCTTATTATGAAAGCACGGGTAAGGATAAATTACTTAACAGTGCAATTAAATTTGCAGATTTAATTTGCGATACTTTTAACGAGGATAATTTAAAAGGTTATCCCGGTCACGAAATTGCAGAACTTGCACTTGTTAAATTATATAATGTAACTAAAAATGAAAAATATCTTAAAGAGGCGGAATTTTTCATTAACAAAAGAGGCACCAAACCGTATTATTTTGACAAGGAACGAGGATATAAAAGAAATGATAACAGTTTAGATTATTTTTATAATCAGGCTCATATTCCACCTATAAAGCAAGATGAAGCGGTAGGTCATGCCGTAAGAGGTGTGTATCTTTACAGCAGTATGGCTGACGTTGCACGTCAAACTCAAAATGAAGAGCTATACTCTGCCTGCGAAAGAATATGGGACAATATCGAGCAGAAGAAAATGTATATCACAGGCGGAATAGGCTCAACTGTCGACGGCGAAGCATTTAGTTATAATTACGATTTACCTAACGATTTGGCATATAGCGAAACCTGCGCTTCAATCGGACTTATTTTCTTTGCAAAAAGAATGCTTGAAATCAATCCATGCTCCAAGTATGCAAACGTTATGGAACGTGCGCTTTATAATACAGTTTTACACGCAATGAGCGAGGACGGAAAATCATTTTTCTACACAAATGCGCTTGAAGTTTTACCAAAGGCATCAATTGTTGACAGCAGAAAAAGGCATATTAAGCCGACAAGGCAAAAATGGTTTGGTTGCGCCTGCTGTCCGCCTAATTTAGCAAGGCTTATTTCATCACTCAATGATTACTGCATTTCATCAAATGATAATAATATATTTGTACACATGTATATCGGCGGAAATTTCAGTAATGATGAAGCTAAAATAAGCATAAATTCAAACTATTTGACCCACGGTGAGGTTGAATTTGATATCACAGTTTATAAACCGTTCAAATTAGCGCTGAGAATACCTGATTGGTGCAACGAATTTGAAATTAACAAAAAATACACGCTTATTAACGGCTACGCTTATATTGATATTAAGGACAGCACAAGCATATTGATTAAATTCAACATTGAACCGAAGTTGGTTAAATGTTCAAACTTAGTCAGGGCTAATATCGGCAAAGTTGCAGTAATGAGAGGTCCAATTGTATATTGCGCAGAGGAAATTGACAATTGCGAAAACCTACAACTACTGCTTATTGATAAAAAACCGAAAATTAATGTTAATGACGATTTATCAATAACAGTAAACGGATTTATAGAAAAAGCAAACAGCACGCTTTATTATGATTATAATGAAAGCGAGCTTGAAAATTATAAAATCACATTAATTCCCTATTATAAATCCTGCAACAGAGGGGAAAATGAAATGAGTGTTTATTTAAGAATAAAAGAGTGAGAAAATGGCTGAGAAATATAAAAATAAATTTGACAAGCTTGCCAATGCTCCGATCAAGGGGTTAATATCATCCCTTGCAGTACCGACTATTTTGTCAATGCTTGTGTCTGCATTTTATAATATGGCAGACAGCTTCTTTGTTGGCAAAATTAACACGCAAAGTGTAGCATCAATCGGAATTGTATTTTCGATAATGACGCTTTTACAGGCAATCGGATTTTTCCTCGGAAACGGAAGCGGAATAATGATTAGCACGCTTTTGGGTGAAAAAAATAAAAAGAAAGCCGAGATTTATGCAAATGTAGCATTATTTACAGTAATAGGCGTCGGTGTGCTTCTTGCAGTTATAGGCTTATTCTTTTCAAAATCAATCGCTCTAATGCTCGGCGCCACGAAAACAACTGTTCACTATGCCTCAACGTATTTAAAATATATTTTACTTGGCTCGCCTTTCATTTTAGGCTCATTTGTTTTAAACAATCAATTGAGATATCAAGGCAGTGCGCTATATTCAATGATAGGCATACTCACGGGCAGTATAATAAATATTGCACTTGACCCGTTATTTATATTTACGTTTAAACTTGAGGTTGCAGGTGCGGCTTTAGCAACCGCAGTCAGCCAAATTATCAGCTTTTTTATCCTTTATATCGGCACATTTAAAAATGAAAATATAAGGGTGTCATTAAAATTATTTAAGCCGAGCAAGGAAATTTATTTAACAATATTTAAAAACGGCTTACCTTCCCTTTCAAGGCAAGGTATAGGCACAATCGCAAATATTGCTATGAACTTTGCGTGCGCACCTTACGGCGACGCTGTTATCGCCGGAATGAGCGTTTATAACAGAGTTATGTTTATCGGTATGGCAGTTGTGATTGGCTACGGACAAGGCTATCAGCCTGTTTGCAGCTTTAATCACGGCGCAAAGAAATACGAAAGAGTATATCAAGGCTATAAATTTCTTGTAATAATCACAACAATAATCATTACAGTTTTATCTGTTATCGGCTACATTTTTGCGCCTGAACTCATAGCGATTTTCAGAAAGGACAATGACGTTATAAAAGCGGGTGTGCAAGCGCTCAGATTTCAATGCTTTGCAATGGTTGTAACAGGGTTTTGCACCGCTTCAAATATGCTTATGCAATCTCTCAGAATATCGGGAAAAGCAACAATATTAGCCCTTTCAAGGCAAGGTATTTTTTATATTCCGGCAATACTTATCTTGCCGCATCTTTTAGGTCAAACCGGTATTGCCCTCGCCCAACCTGTTGCAGATATTTTATCATTTGTATTAACGATATTCTTGGTAATGCCTACACTTAAAGAACTAAAAGATAAAACGAAAAGCAATATTTGACATAGAAAATTTATTATGTTACAATAAATTTATAATAGCTGAAAGGATAACAACTATGTTTACAAAGAATTTAGAACTCAACAGAATGTATACATCTATGCGCAGAGCGTATGGATTTAATATGTTGTGTTCATTTTCGGTGTAGCTTAGTATATAAGAAAACTAATAAACCCGTTGGTGAACATATCATCAACGGGTTTATTTTTTATTTAGGGAGAAGAATATGAAATTGGTATTTTTATTTGGTGATGCGGCAGTAGGTAAAATGACAGTTGGTCAGGAACTCACAAAAATTACAGATTTAAAATTATTTCACAATCATATGAGTATTGAACCGGTACTTGAAATTTTTGGGGAATTTAACGGAACTGTTATAAGAGAATTTCGTGAGTCCGTGTTTAAAGAATTTGCAAAATCGAATAAATACGGCTTAATTTTCACTTTTATGTGGGCATTTGATTGCAAAGAAGATTGGGAAAATACGGAACAAATAAAAAATATATTTAAACCATACGGCACGGATTTTTACTATGTAGAACTTGTTGCACCTCAAAAAATAAGACTTAAAAGAAACAAGACAGAAAACAGGCTGAATAATAAACCGTCAAAAAGAAATATTGAATTTTCTGACAAATTACTTATTCATGATGACAACACGCACCGTTTTGTAAGTTACGAAAATGAAATACCTTTTGATAATTATATAAAAATTGATAACACAAATATATCTGCAAAAGAAACAGCACAAATAATAAAAAAGAAATTCAATTTGTAGAAAGGAATAATTATGCAAATCAGAATAATAACAATTAACGATTATAAAATTGTATATAATCTTTAGCTATCGTGCAAGGACGTATGATGAATTATCACCATACAGCATTTTTTATATCCACTTTTTCTTTTTAAACAAGTACAGCAAAAAGATTACGATTAAAAAGCAAACAACGATAATCGAGCCATAGCCGTAGTGCCAAGAAAGCTCAGGCATATCCTTAAAATTCATACCGTACCATCCCGTAATAAGATTAAGCGGCAAAAACACTGTGGTAACAACAGTAAACACTTTCATCAAATCGTTTTGCTGAATTTCAAGCTGAGATTGATATGCTTCACGCATTTGGCTTACGATATCCTGCAAATTACGAACGGCATTAAGATAGCGGTCTGTTCTTGCGCCGATAATAGAAATCTTTTTAAGTGTAGGCTTTGAAAGCAAATCGTTATCGTTTGCACTCATTTCATCAAAAATAATATCAAGCTGGAGATAATATCTTTTAAGTCGCATAAGCTCGTTTCGCCAATCAAGGATTGTATCAAGCGTATCCTTTTCGGCACCTGAAAGAAGCTTAGCCTCCTCATAATTAAGCCTTTCCTCAAACTTATCAAGGCAATCCATATCACCCTTTAAAAGCTTGACAAAAAAGCTATACAAAAGCTGCTCGTTGCTGTAATTTTTATCAATATCAGCTACAATCTGCTTAATCATCTTAACGCCGGCGTTATTTTCGCAAAAGAAAAACAAATTTCTATTATCAAGATAAATCAAGGTTTTTGAGTCCTCGGTATCATTACTCCTTACGTCATAATAGTCAAATGCGAGCAAATCGAAATCATCGAAGCTTTCAAAGCTTTCAACCTCGCATTCGCTGATATAATCAAAGGTTTTAGCATCCATAAGAGGAGCAACCTCATTCATTTGAGAAAAAGAATAAATATTAACCATAAAACATTCCCCTTTCAAAAATTTCAAATAAATAATACCACTAAAAAAGCCCTAAATCAATAAAATTATACCATAAAGAGAACCGAAAATAATAATTAATATTTGATTTGCATTTAATATAATCATTTAGACATACTGAAAAATGCGTACTGATTATTCATTGCAACTCAATCAATTTGCAGTTATACTAAATGCGAGGTGATAAAAATGAACATTTTAAATGAATTAAACGAGGCTTGCAATTACATTGAAAACAATATTGAAAACGAAATAGACATCAAAGAAATTGCAAGAATAACAAATCAGAGTACAGATTCGATAAATAGATTTTTCGTTTCGATGCTTGGAATCACAATTAAAGAATACATAAGAAAAAGAAGATTATCGCTTGCAGTTTACGATTTGCAAAATAGTGATGAAAAAATAACAGACATAGCCTTTAAATACGGTTTTAACAGCTATGATTCTTTTTGCAAGGCATTTTTAAATCAGCATAATGTTACACCTACACAAGCAAAAAATCCAAGCTGTGAGGTTAATATTTTCCCTCCTGCAACCTTTGAAATTAACGTTAAGGGTGCGCAAAAAATAAAATTTAAAATTTGCGATTTAGAAGAATTTGAAGTATATGGAATTTCAAAAAATTTCAACTGCCATTCATCTGACAGATTTAAGCAGGAAAAGGAAATGTGGTCAATCGATTATGAACATTATCCGGAAAAGATTTGTCAAGGTTATGACGGAATTTGGTACGGGATTTTTGAAAACGGTAAATATTCCATTGCAAGAAAAAAGGAAGATGTTGGGTTTAGCGGTCTTGAAAAAATCAAAATCAAATCAGGAAAATATGCAGTTTTTACAACCGATAAGGGCGGCTATGCAGGTGATGAGCTTTCAAAAACGCACGATTTAATTTTCAACTCTTGGTTAAAAGACACGCAATATAACATAAAGCGTGAATATATAATAGAAGTGTTTCACCTTGCGACAGACAGAGCAAAAAGAAGAAAAAACAGATACTACGAAATTTATATTCCCATTAATGAGCCAATATCCAATGACTTTGATATAAATAACATTATCATTCGTCAGGCAAAAATTGAGGATTACAAGGATATATGCAAAATATGCTGTGACGATTTAGGCTACAATTGCAGTGAAGAATTAGTTAAAGAAAGACTCAAAGGTCTTGATAAAAACAACGAACGGGTTTTAGTAGCCGTTTATAACAGCGAAGTGGTAGGATATTTGCATGCTCAAATTTACAAAACGCTTTATTTTGAAGAACTTATCAACTTTTTAGGCTTGGCTGTGTCAAAGGAATACAGAAATAAAAAAGTCGGAACAAGGCTTGTTAATGAAATTGAAAATTGGGCAAAGGAAAACGGAATAAAAAAAGTCAGAGTAAACTCCGGCTTTTCAAGAAAGGAAGCGCATGAATTTTATCGTTCGTTAGGATATAATAACGAAAAGAAACAAATCAGATTTTTGAAAAGTTTGTAAAAAAAGCACATCGGCAAAAAATGCTGATGTGCTTTTTATTTATTTAACCTTAACCTTTTTAACTGTCGACCACTTACCGTAATATTTTTTGCCGTTTGAATGAGTTTTATATGCTCTTACACGCACATAATATGTTTTTCTGCTTTTTGATGTAGAAATTGTAACACTTGTTTTCTTAGTAGTCTTTGTTAAATAGTTTTTCTTAAATTTTTTACTTGTTGACCATTGGTATTGATAGCCTGTACCGGTGGTCTTTTTCCATTTAAATGTAATTTTCCTTTTCTTAGTGCTTTTTGCAAGCTTTGTCTGCACCTTGCGAGGATTTGTTACAACCTTATACGGTTCGCTTCTTGCGCCTTCATTACCGCCAACTACGGCAGTAATCTTAAATCTGAAATAAGAACCTTCGGGAAGTCCCCTAACCTTAAATGTATTCACATTACCGGCAGTTGTGCCTACCTTAACGTACTTACCTTTCTTTGAATCATACTTATAAATATTATAATATTCAGCATAGGTTTGCGACGTCCAAGAGAAAGTCAGGGTTGTATTAGTTTTTGCTTTAAGCTTAACATCTGTTACCTTTTTCGCTGTGGGTTGAGTAACATTAGGAGTAACCGGTGCGGTAGGAACAGTAGCCTGTGCCCCTTGATACCAAACATTCATATCAACTCTGCCTGAAATACCGTTTACTCTGCCGTCGGAGGTATACTGCCAATATTCGTAATCGCCGGCATAATCGGTTGAAGTATTATAATGAGCAAGCCAGATTTTAGCAATGCTTGAAATTTGAGAAGCGTTCACCCTATTTTTAAGAAAATTGTAATTTGCATAAAAGCAAGGAGTATATCCCATTTGAGAAACTCTGTTCAAAAAAGCAAGGCTGTTAGCGGTCATTTGAGCCTTAGAAAGGTTAGCACTGTCAAGTCTGCCGTCTCCGACTCCTGCAAACTCATAATCATAAACAACAGGCAACGTAATATTATAGCTTCCTATAACATTAAGAAGCATATTTGCTTCTTGTAAAGCCTCTTCCTCATTTAACGCCTGCGAATACCAATAAACGCCGACACGCAAGCCTGCGGCAAGTGCATTGGTAATATTTTCCTGATAATTAGGGTCATAATTAAGCGATAATTTTTTCTTGGTATATCCCGTGTAGCCGACTCTTACATAAACGAAGTCGATTCCGTCAGCTTTAACCTTGTTAAAGTCGACAGTTTTGTTATGCATTGATACGTCAATACCTACAACCTTATTAAATGTATCAAACTTAGTACTATGTGTATAAGTTTTTTTATCATATTTGCTGTAAAATTTAGTTGATGCAAAGGCAACCGAGGTTGATGCAAAAGCCATAATTACAGCAAGAAAAACGCTGAGTATCTTAATTGAGTTCTTCATAATTTCCTTCCAAATTTATTTCCAAAGTTCTTTATAAATGTTTAATAAATCGTCCTTATTAAGCTCTTTAATAGTATTAGACGGTGAGCCGGAAGCCATAGCGTCATCGGCCATCTTGTCCATATTAGCGAAAAATTCTTCTTTATCAATGCCGTATTTTTCAAGAGTAGGAATTTCGCAAATTTTACAAAGTTCGTTACAAGCATCAATAAATTTCTTAGCGGCAATTTTATCGTCGTCATTATCATTTGCAACACCGATTTCACGTGCCATATCAGCAAAACGGTCATAAGCTCCGTCATAAACATAAGTAAAGCAAGCAGAAAGAAGCATTGCATTACTGATACCGTGAGGAACATGGAAGAGAGCACCGATAGGACGGCTCATACCGTGAATAACAGTTACGGAAGCGTTATTGAATGCAACGCCTGCCTCAAGTGCGGCAAGGGACATTTGTGCTCTTGCCTCAACATTAGCGCCGTCTTTATAGCAAACAGGAAGATACTTAAAAATCTTATTAATTGCAGAAAGTGCAAATTCATCTGTAAGAGGCTGAGCCTTGCGAGAAGTATAAGCCTCAGAAGCATGGCAAAGAGCATCAAGACCTGTTGCGGCAGTAACAGACTTAGGAGCAGTCAAAGTAAATGCAGGGTCATCAATAGCAATATCCGGCATTAATACAGGACCTTTAAGGAGCATTTTAATATCTTTTTGAGTATTAGTAATAATTGTAAACTGCGTTGCTTCAGAACCGGTGCCCGAAGTAGTAGGAATAGCAACCATAGGCGGAGTAGCAACAGTAATAACCTTACCGAGATAATCGTCAATTGAGCCGCCGCTTGTTGAAACTGCTGCAATAGCTTTCATAGAATCAATCGGAGAGCCACCGCCGACTGCGATAAGAAAATCACATGATTGGTCATTATAAACATCAAGACCTGCTTCAATCATTTTATCTGTTGGCTCGCCTGTAATATTAGAATAAATAGCATAATGAACGCCCTTTTCATCAAGAAGGTCGGTAACCATCTGTGCTGTGCCGAGCTTCATCATCATAGGATCGGTAACAACAAGTGCTTTTTTACCGAGTGTTGCGATGACATCAGCAGCATCTTTAAGAGCGTTTTCGCCGTAAAATACCTGTTTTGGCATAATAAATTGATTTCCCATAAAAAATACCTCTTATATAATAATATACTATTTATAATATCACGCATTTAAAATAATTTCAATAGAATTGAATAATTTAACAATTTCTGCCACCTTTCATAGAATAATCATATCAGAAAGTACACGAAAGGTGTGGAAATAATATGCTTCTTTCTCAAATGAAAGAAAATGAAATATGCGAAATTGTTGCAGTTAAAGACGGATGTCATATAAAAAACAGATTAAGCGAATTAGGAATATCAAAAGGACAAAAAATAGAGTGTAAAAATATCGGTTTATGCCGCTCCCCTATTGCTTATCAAATTTGTTCAAGCAAATTTGCAATAAGAAAAAAAGATGCACAAAATATCGAGGTGACATATATATGAAAAGTAAAAAGGTTTTACTGATGGGCAATCCCAACGTGGGCAAAAGCACCGTTTTTAACGAGCTTACGGGAATGCACCAGCACACAGGCAATTGGACAGGCAAAACCGTTGACTCAACAGCAGGCAAATTTTATTATAAATATAATAATTACGAGTTGATAGATTTACCCGGTACATACAGCCTCATACCGTCAAGCGAGGAAGAAAGGATAGCAGGTGAATATCTTTTAAAAGAAAAATATGACTGCGTTGTGGTTGTAATGGATTCAACAATGCTACAAAGAAATTTAATGCTTTTTTATCAAATATTTGAGATAACAAGTAAAGTTGTAGTAATGCTCAATCTATGTGACGAAGCAAATAAACGCAACATAGAAATCAACAAGGAAATCTTGCAAAATCTTCTTGGTGTTCCCGTAATTAAGGCAACGGCAAGAAGCGGAAAAGGAATAAACGAATTACTTGAACAGATACATCTTATTTCAACAAATAGCGAGGATTATTATTCTAAAAAAGATTACAATTTAAGCAATTTAGATATTGAAAACCTAGCATATAAAGCTGAATTTGTTGCAGGAAAAGTAATAAAAAAAACGCCGTCAAAAAGAGAAAAAAGAGATGAGCTGTTTGATAAAATACTAATCGGAAAGTACACCTCTATACCTATTATGTTGATACTGTTTGTGTTGATATTATGGATAACAATTAAAGGCTCAAATTATCCGAGTGAATTTCTTTCAAAAACATTCAATGATTTAGAAGCATTTTTATCAAGCAAAATGACTCAAGCCGGAATTTCGCCGATACTTATAAGCCTGCTTGTTGACGGTATGCTCAAAGTGCTTTTATGGGTAATCGCCGTTATGCTGCCGCCCATGGCTATATTTTTCCCTCTTTTTGCAATACTTGAAGATTTCGGAATACTCCCGAGATTTGCATTTAATCTTGATTATCCCTTTGAAAAATGCAATGCCTGCGGTAAGCAAGCACTTACAACGTGTATGGGGCTTGGATGCAATGCAGTAGGAGTAACAGGAGCAAGAATAATAGATTCACCTAGAGAGCGAGCAATTGCCGTAATTACCAATTCCCTCACCCCTTGCAACGGAAGATTTCCTTTTTTAATTGCGGTTATATCAATATTTTTAGCTAAAAATTCAATAGTTGCAAGCCTTATACTTTTAGCATTTATTGTCATATCAATTATATGCACTATGATAAGCTCAAAAGTGCTTAGCAAAACGGTACTCAAAGGAAAAAGCAGTTCTCTTATTTTTGAACTGCCTAAATACAAAGTACCTGATTTTAAAAATGTAATTATTTCAACAATAAGGGATAAAATCTTACTTGTTCTTTTCAGAGCTGTCGCAGTTGCCGTTCCTGCCGGACTGATAATTTGGGCACTTGCGAATATAAGCGTTGACAATATATCACTTTTAAATATTATCTCAACCAAGCTTAACCCTATAGGAAAATTCATAGGACTTGACGGAGTTATGTTAATGGCTTTTATACTTGGCTTACCGGCTAATGAAATTGTGCTTCCTATTGCATTAATGGCATATCTTTCAAGCGGAGTATTAAGCGATTATTCATCAATCGAATCTCTAAAAGAAATACTTGTTACAAACGGCTGGACAATAAAAACAGCACTTTGCGCCTGCATATTCAGTATGTTTCACTTTCCCTGCGCAACAACATTATTTACAGTATTAAAAGAAACAAAAAGCATTAAATACACCCTGCTTTCAATCATAACTCCGCTTACAAACGGAATAATAATCTGCTGTGTAATTAATGCTTTGTTCAATATATTTGCTTAATCTATAAATTCAGGCACTTCTAATACTGCGTCGCTGTCGGGAAAACCGCTGTCATAAAGTATCCCTTTAATAACATTGTCAATCTCATCACCTTTAAAAATTTTATGAAAAATCGGTGATAATCTGTAATAAATTGCCATAAAGGAATCATATTCGGCAGTACCGGGAGCATAAGGCTCATCGCCGGCATATATATTACGCACTAACGTTATAATAAAATCAGCAAGGCGAACATTATACATTCTCGGTGCAATTTTACTTTTACACATAAGGACTGTGCCTGCCTTTTTAAACGTCAAGCTGTCAAGCAGCTTACCTAAAATATGAATAGGCACCTTTATTTTTTCCGCCTGCTCTTTATGAAGACTGAAGCACTCTGCAATCTCAACGAATCTGTTAATATCGTTAGCCGCAGAATCAATGATATCATTAAGCATAAAATCAAAATGGTCACGACTGTAGGTCATATAAGATTTTGAGCCGAAATCATAATTAATATTTTGCGGGTGGAGAGTTTTAACCGTCAACTTTTCATCATTAAGTTCCATTTTACGTATAGGACTTGGGTAACCGATAAGTGAAGCTGTATTAATATCATAAATTCGATTACCCTTGGCAGTATCAAAAAAGTTAATGTTTTGCATGTGCGTATGCCCGGTAAATACAAAATGAATATCATTATCGGCAAAAAGCGTAGCTATTTTTTCATTATCACCGAGCATTTGATTTTTGCAATAAAACTCATAAACAGGGCTTGGGGCAAGCAAGGGGTGATGAGTAATTGCAATCATTTTCTGGCCTGCTTTTCTGCAATCAGCTATTTGTTCTTTAATCCAATCAAGTTGCTCCTCAAAATAGCCGTGAAAGCCATCCTCCCAGCCTATGCCGTCATCATTAAGTGCAAGAAGCCTTGTTTTTTCGTCAAGCTGAGAAACGTACGAAAACGTTTGTGGGTGCTTGGCTATTGCATCGTTAAAGCCAAAATCGCCGTAAATTTCCTCAAGCTCCTGTCTCGTGCAACCTTCAACAACATATTCGCCCTTTTCATTTGAATAACCCTTCGGCTCAGGGTGCAGGTCGTGAGTACCTGTGATAATATAGACCTTTTTTCCTGCCTCGGTAAGCTTATGCAGTTTCTCGGCAAGTGAAATATGCCCTACTTTTTCGCCATCACAAACATTGTCGCCCGTAATTAAAACAATGTCGATTTCCTTATCATCGAGAAGCATTTGAATTGTTGCATCAAGTATAGCTTCGCTTTCGGCAATGCACTTTTGGTCATACATTGCACGATTAATCCACTCTTTGCCCTGTGCATTTAAAAGTTTTGCAGGATAATAATGCAAATCGGTAATTTGATAAAATTTCATAATACCAACCCCTTATATTCACATTTTATCACACACAAAAAAATATGTAAATAAATAAGATTCTATTTATTAAGTTTTACTGATTTTTTATAAACAAAAAGAGAGATAACGGCAGTGAGAAGTTCGGCAACCCAAAAAGCGTGCCAAACACCGACAGCGCCGAAAAATCGGCTTAAAATAAATGCGGCAGGGATAATTATAACAATATATCTGCAAAGGGAAATAACAAGCGAAGGAAAGCCTTTACTAAGCCCCTCAAGAGCGCCGCAAGACGTTACAGACACGGCTGACACAACAAAGCCGGCGCTTATAATTCTTAAAGCGGTTGCACCGAGTTTTACAGTTTCGTCATTATTTGTGAACAGAGAAATAATATTCGAGGGAATTATCAGGCAAATAACAGTGCCTACTGCCATAATTGCGGCAATCATAATAAGGACATAAGAATATATTTGGCGCACTCTTTTATGTTCACCGGCGCCATAATTATACGCAATAATAGGCCTCATACCTTGAACAATTCCGTTAGCGGTCAAATAAAGAAAAGTTTGAAGTTTATAATAAACGCCAAGCACAAGAACATAAACCTGTGAAAAAGCGGCTAAAATAGCATTTAAAGACGAAATAAGAAGAGACGGCAAAGCAAGATTTAAAATAGCAGGAATTCCGATTGAATAAAGCTTTTTAACCATATATGAAGTGAGCCTTACATATTGACGTTCTACCTTAACACTTGAAGGATTTAAAATATAATAAATAACATAAATAATAAATGTAACGCATTGACCGAGGCCTGTAGCAAGTGCGGCACCTTTAATGCCCATTTTTGGCATAAAGCCGATACCGAAAATCATAATCGGGTCTAAAATAATATTTGTTATACAACCTACCATTAAACCGACCATTGTTATTTTCATATTACCAACTGCCTGAAAAAGCTTTTCAAAAAAAAGATTAAGACTGTTAATAATCGTGAATAAAAAAACAATATTACAATACTGAACACCGAGAGAAATCACATTTTCGTCTTTTGTAAAGGCAGATAAAAACGGTTTCATAATAAAAATACACGAAACGGTAAGAACAACACCGTGAATTAACGAAAGCAAAAGACCTTGGGTTGCAGCGTCGTCTGCTTTATCTTTATCCCCTGCACCGAGGTGAAATGCAATAACAGCATTAATGCCAACGCCGAAGCCAATTGCAACAGCATTAATAAAGTTTTGAACCGGATAAACAAGTGAAAGTGCAGTCATGGCATTTTCACTGATTTTAGCGACAAAGTAGCTGTCAACAATATTATAAAGCGAATTTACGCACATAGAAATAACCATAGGAAGTGCCATTGAAATAATGAGCGGCAAAACAGGTTTTTCTTTCATAAAAGTTTCGTTTTTCATAAATACTCCTCTCGTTCTTAAAATTAGGCATAAAATAAGCCACGCAGCCAAAAGACTGCATGGCGAAAAGGTGACGTAATAAGTCAGGAAAAATCCACACTTGTTTTCGTGAAGTTATTATAACATAAGAAACAATAAAGTCAACATTTATTTTTTCAAATTCATTTGTTCATGCGGTAGCCACTTGCCGAATTTGGTATAAAGTGCCATAAGAACAGCGCCGACAGCCCAAGAAATAGGATAAAGAATAAATACACCGTCAATATTTGAATAAAACGGTAATGCAAATTTAATCCAAAGAATACGGAAAACACACATTGAGAAAAGCAAAATGAGCATCGGCGGAACGCCCTTTCCTGCACCTCTTACTGTTCCGGCGAGGGTATTTAAAATGCCTAAGAGAAAATAGAATGGGCAAAAATACTTCATAGTAAGCTGACCGTACTTGATTACCTCTTCATTATGAGTGAATAAACCTAAAACCTGATGAGAACTTAAAAGAAGAACCGTACCGATAAATACAGTATAAATCAGTACCATTGCAAGCGCCGAGTACATACCTTTCTTAACTCTGTCAAGCTTATGTGCGCCGACGTTTTGACCTGTAAACGTTGTTCCTGCCATACTTATACTTAATACCGGAAGAATATTAAAACCGTCGATTTTTAAATAAGCCGCATAGCCTGCCATAGCAGTTGCGCCATACGTATTTACGCTCGACTGAACAAGTACATTTGAAAAAGATATAACCATATTTTGAATAGCAGTCGGCAAACCTATTTTTATAATTTTAAAGGCGATATCTTTATTTATCTTAAGTTCTTTTATGCAAAGCTTATAATCAGATTTAACTCTAAACAGATAACCGAGTGCAAGAACGCATGAAAGAGCCTGACTGATATCCGTTGCAATAGCCGCACCCATAACACCAAGTTTAAACACCTTAATCAAAAGTAAGTCAAGAATAATGTTTGTTACCGACGCAACCGCAAGATAAACAAGCGGTTTTCTTGAGTTGCCTGCCGCATTCAATATACCTGTAGCCATATTATAAATTACGTTAAAAATAAGACCGCCGCAATAAATTTGAAGATAAAGTGAAGATGATTTTAAAACCTCTTTCGGAGTTTTCATCAAAATAAGAAGTGACGGACTTAAAAATACGCCGAGAAGAGTTAATATTATGCCTAAAATAATTGCTATACACATTGATGTATGAACAGATATTTTAATCTGTTGTTTCCTATTTGCGCCGAGATATTGCGATACAACAACACCTGCACCGACAGCAGCACCCTGCGCAAAAGCAATAATCAAATTTATAAGAGCAGTACCCGCACCTACTGCGGCAAGACCGTTACTGCCTACAAAGTTGCCTACTATAATTGAATCGGCTGTGTTATACATTTGCTGAAGGAGATTTCCCAAAATAAGAGGAATAGAAAATACAATAAGAAGCTTGCAAATATTTCCATCAGTCATCAAAAGAGTAGTTTTGTCTTTTTTCGTTTTTGCTGCATTTTCCTGCAAAAAAATCGCTTTCCTTTCATATATCTCAAATCAACTGTATTATAGTAAAGTGAAATAGCATTGTCAATAGATAACAAAATAAAAAGTCGATGCATAGGCACCGACTATTTTTTTATTTTAAGCGTTTTTAAATATGCCTTATCTTCATTTGAAATTCTAAAGGACTCGCATATTTTTTGAATTGTTTTATTATGAACCCAAGGAGATAATTTTTTATTTATTATAATTTCGTTTATCTTATCCTTAAAATCAACATAAGCATCAGCCAAGGTCCAGGCAATCGCCATATTAATATAATATTCTTCCCTATTAATTGATAAAAGAATGTTTAATACTTTGTCAATATATTCCTCATTAAGAAAATAATCAAGCATCATAACGCACATAAAGCGTACTTCATATTCACTGCCGTTTTTGTATTTAAGAATATATTTAAAAACTTCGTCAAGATTTTTAAGAGTGAATTTATAAGTTGCCGCACAACAATCGCAAATTGCCCAATTATCAATAAGCGGCACAAATTCATCAAGAAGTGAAAGTCTTTGCTTTAAACTCAATTTTCTATTATATTCAATAACCATACCTTTTACCATTTTTTCCTCATAATAAAAGGTATCTGCAAAAGCTTTTTCCTTTGCCGATGCTTTAGCAATTTTTCTGATATTAGGCAATCTCACGCCGATTATCTTATCTCTGTCAATATTAGGAATAAGTTTAGAATGAAAGTCGCCGTATTTTTCGTCTTGATTTTTAAAAAGTTTTTCTCTTACATTCATAATATCACCAAGGATATTATACATTAATCAAAATATTCTTTCAAGTTATCAACAATATCCTTTTCAATCTTAATGATATTTTCTTTTATTTCGCAATCAAGGCTGATTTCATCAACAAGTTTAGGATTTCTAACCTCAATAGATGTATCACTAAATCTTATTATATTTTGAACACCGCCGAGGGCAGACACCGTATTTTTAAGATTTTTAGGAATATAGATATTTAAAAGTGAGCTGATACCGTATTTTTCATAAAAATACTTAGTTACAAAATATCCGATAGCGGTAAACACAATACCGAGAGTTATAAGATAAACATACTTATCGGCATTAATGAATATTTCAATAATACCGCCTCCGAAGGAAAAACCGACAGAAATTTTAACAATTGAAGCACAAAAATAACCAAGGGAAGAAATAACACAAAGGCTTAAAAATAAAAACGGACTTTCCAAAAGAATAAAAAACATAAAAATAGTAACATTACCACAAAGAATTGAAGAAGCAACAATTATGCAAAGCATTGCTTTTTCAATGCCTTTTAATTCTTTGATTAGCGACGAGAATACACCGATAATCAAAAATATTAAATAAGAATGACCCGATAGATAGGTAATAACCGCTTGAGAATTGATATTATTTTTAAAAATATTAATTGCTCCGCTTACAATTGAATTATTATTGATAACCTGTGTTGAACCAAAGCTTTTATAATAAAACATATTTTCAAAGCTTGAAAAATCAAGCGGAGAAAGAAGCGTATTAACAAAGCCGAACATTGCTGATGAAATATTCCCCTTATTTGAAACAAATGAGGAAATACCCATAATTAAATTGTTATAAACGTCATACAAATAAGTACACAAAACCGCAAAAATAAGCGTTGACGACAAAAGCAACAACGAAGCGGTAACAAAGTTCAGATTTTTGTAACAATAGTAAGCTAAAAGAGAGATTAAAACAGCAAAAAAATATGATTTAGACTGCGTAAATACAGAGTAGAAAACAAATGCGCAAAATAAAGTAAACAATGCTTTAAAGGTTTTTCTGCCGTCAATCAAATAAAATGTTGTAAAAAAAGAAATGGCAAGAGGAGCAAAAAATGCAAGGCAGGAGGATAGATTTTTAAATGAAATAATTTCGTTGTTCGTTTTAAATGCAAGAAAATCAAAAAATGCTTTAAATGCAAAAATAATTGAAGTTATTCCCAACGAGATAAGCATTACATTTTTAAGCTTATTAAAATAATTATAAATATTCATACATCTATTATTACCAAAATAAGAAAAAATAAACCGGAGCAAGAATAAATTCCTGCTCCGTTAAAATTACCATTCATCCTGCATAAAACACATACGCAGTGAGAAAGGTTCATCGTTTCCGATAATAATATGGTCGATAAAATTAATATCAACATTTTTAAGCACATTGTCGATAGAAACAGAAAAATTCAAGTCTGCATCAGACGCTTTGCTTGAGCCGTTGGGGTGATTATGCGTAAAAAGCACACCGGATGCTTTGTCGATTATTGCAGCTTCAAGAATTTCACGTGTATTCGACGGTGCAGTATTTGCATTACCCTCTCCTATCAAATGGATATTAATAATCGAGCCGTCGTTATTAAGTGTAATCATATACAACTTTTCAACTTTTTCATATTTGAACAAATTACTGCAATAAGCTATTGCTTCTGAAGAACAATTCAAATTATCAACATTTTTATTTCTGTTGTTCGCAACTCTTTTATTAAGTTCAACTACCATTTTAATGCCTACGGCAGCAGATTGGCCGATACCATTTACCGTCATAAGTTGATTAGCGTCTGCATTTAGAACTCCCTCAAGCGAACCAAAGCGATTTATTAACGCATACGCAAGTTCCTTAACATCTTTTTGAGGAATTATAATTGATAAAAATAGTTCAAGCAAATTATGGTCAGGAGCATTTTGCATTCCTCCGGCAAGATAAACTTCTCTCATTCTTTGCCTATGACCGTTTCTGCTTAGCTTTGGGTTGTTTGATTCAACAGAAACGTTGTTGAAATCCTTTGCAGGGAAATTTTTATCAAGCGAATTTTGATAATATTTATTTGTAAATTTATCTTTATCGTTATAATCACACAATGCACTGCCGAAATCGAATTTCGACATATCAAATTTCATAGTATCACTTACTCTTTTCACCAAGTTTTATTGTTAAAATCTGCACAATGTTTATCATTAAGCGCAGCACGAACCTCCACATAACAGCCACATTTAAGGCACATACCCGAAATAAGGAAGTCGCATTTCTTACACTTTTCAAGCCTTAATTTATAATTTTTCATATCTGTTTTTAAAGACGGGTCAATATTATCAAGATATTCTTTTATTGTATTATAAGATTTATTTTCCCCTGCCTCTAAAAGCAAACATTTTTTACATTTTTTCATTATTCAATAACAAATTTAACGACACTGCAAGGAGGAAGTGTTGCTGTAAAGCCGTCCTTTAATTGCCTGAAATCATAAAAATCTTTTATTTCAACAGTATTTGTGTTTTCAAAATCATTTTTATCATGAATATCACCGTTTAAAACATACGCTTTTATATTCTTAACTTTTTTATCAGCTATTTGGCATTTGATTTTAGCTGACTTTTTATCGGAAACATTTACAACTGTTGAATAAATAATATCATTTTCATCAATTGAAGCAGATTCAATAAGCTGAGGACAAGAACGTTTCGCCTCTTTAGAATCAATTTTATCAGTTGTAATAAACGAACCTAAAAGCATATTATTTTGATGTTCTTTAAACATTTTAAAAACATAATATGTTGGAGTAAGCACCATCTTCTGGGCATCAGTTAAAATCATTGCCTGCAAAACATTAACGGTTTGAGCGATATTTGCCATCATTATCCTATCGCTGTGCTTATTAAATATATTAAGCGTTAATGCTGCAACCATAGCATCACGCATTGTGTTTTGCTGATATAAAAATCCCGGATTTGTACCCGGCTCAACATCGTACCAAGTACCCCATTCATCAACAACAAGATTAACCCATTGCTGAGGATTGACGCTGTTCATAACAGCGATATGATTATTTATAAGTTCTTCAATTTTGTAAGCCTTTGCAAGAGTTTTATAATATTCCTTAGTATCAAACTCTGTTGCAGAGCCTTTATGCTCCCATGTATCACCGGGAATTGTATAATAATGAAGTGATATACCCTGAGCATGGTGCTTAACCTTGTCCATTACCTCTCTTGTCCAGTGATAATCATCAACGTTTGGTCCACAGGCAATACGCTTTATTTTATTATTGCTGTTATAATCACGAACGTATGTATTATATCTCTTATAAAGACAGCCGTAATATTCAGGGTCCATATTACCGCCGCAGCCCCACGACTCGTTACCGACGCCGAAGTAGTTGATTTTCCAAGGCTTTTCACTGCCGTTTTGCTTTCTAAGCTCAGCCATTGGAGAAACGCCGTCAAATGTCATATATTCAACCCATTCGTTCATTTCCTTAACCGAACCGGAACCTACATTGCCATTAATGTATGTGTCACAGCCAAGCTGACGGCAAAGTTCAAAATATTCATGAGTGCCAAAAGAATTATCCTCAACAACACCGCCCCAATGGGTATTAATCATTTTTTTACGATTTGCTTTATCGCCTATTCCGTCCTTCCAATGGTATTCATCGGCAAAACAACCGCCGGGCCAACGGAGAACAGGAATACCCATATCCTTTAACGCATTAACGACGTCAATTCTCATACCATTTACATTAGGAATTTTTGAGTTTTCACCGACGTATATGCCCTCATATATGCACCTGCCCAAATGCTCAGCAAAGTGGCCGTAAATATCCTTATTAATCTTGCTGATTTTATGATTTGGGTTAATTAAATATTTATCCATACCTACTCCTAAAAACAATTATATTAATGAAAATATCACATCATATCAGATTTGTCAATAATTTACATAAAATATTGACAACAAATATAAATACGATTATCATTAATAGGAAAGTAGGTATTAAAAATGTATATAAATATTGAAAAGACAACAAAATTAATTCAAGAAAAAGAGTGCGACGCAGTTATACTTTTTAACGAGAGTAATATGCACTATCTTTGCTCTTTTTCACCGAGTGAAGGCGTTATAATAATCACAAAAAGCGGCAACAGTTACCATATTGTTGACTCACGATACACTGAAACGGCTCAAATTCACGCTCAAAAAACAGGATTAAAGGTAATAGAAATCAAAAATTCATTTTTAAACGAGGTAAATGATATAGTAAACAAAGAAAATATCAAAAGACTTCTTTTTGAAAATGAAACAATATCACTTGCGCAATATAATTCATACGCAAAAAAACTCAACAACACAGAATTTGTTGAGTTAAATCACGATTTTATGCTTATGAGAAACAAAAAAGAAGCATTTGAAATCGAGCTTATGAAAAAAGCAAATAATATTGCCGAAAAATCATTTTTAGAGCTTTTAAATGAAGTGAAAATAGGCAAAACAGAAAAAGAACTTGCTGCCTTATTTGATTACATTATGGCAAGAAACGGTTCTGAAGGAGTAAGCTTTGACACAATTTTATTAACTGGCACTCATACATCTATGCCTCACGGTGTACCAAGTGATAAAAAAATCAAAGACGGAGATTTTATTCTCTTTGATTTTGGCGCAACGTACCAAGGATATCATTCAGATATGACAAGAACCATTGCGATTGGTAACATAACAGAGGAAATGAAAGAAGCATATAACCTTGTATTAAAAGCTCAGCTTGCCGGAATAAAAGCACTTAAAGCAGGAGAAAAATGTGCCGATGTTTACCAAGCCGCTTATGACGTGCTAAACGAAAAGGATATGGGAAAATATTTCCGCCACAGCTTAGGTCACGGAGTGGGACTTGACATTCACGAGGGATATAATGCCTCGCCAAAAAGAGATGAGCTGTTTGAAGTCGGAAACGTAACTTCGATTGAACCGGGAATTTATATACCTGACAAATTCGGAATACGAATTGAGGATTTACTTTATATTTCTCCGAGAGGAAGAGAAAATCTTTCAAAAGTAACTAAAAAATTAATCATCTTATAAGTTATAAAAACTAAAAGGATTATTCCAAATAATTAGGAATATCAATTATTGAATAAAGCAACTGATATTTGCATATTCCGCCTAACATAATTATGTTTTCTGCTTTATAAAAGCATAATGCTCGACGCCGAATAAACCCGGATATTCTTCAACAATAATGCTGTCGCCGTCATCGTAATCATCTGTAATTTTAGAACTTTTGATTTTTTCGTCGCCGTTGGGGTCCGTAAATACGATATATCGACCAACACTTAATTCTGTACGATAGCGTGCAGTATATTCATTTGAATCAAAAGTGCTGTTAGTAAATAAATATGCTTGATTCATCAAAAGCATTGTTGCGCCGACAATAAGTATGCACACTACCATTTCAATTTTTATAATCTTTTTATCGAGGAAAATAATCATACCGAGTGAGATTATTCCGATAATTAAATAAAACAGTACGGACGGATAGCCGCCGATTAAAAAGCCGTATAATAATGTGGCGCAGGTATTTACAATAACGTATATGATTGCAAATATCATAATTTTAGTAAACTTTAACATAATATTCAACCGACCTTTGGCGCAAAACACACTCATTGTTGGTTTCACTTTATTAATATAACATAATTATTTGAAGCTTCGGCAGCTTTCAGATATTGTTTTATTAATTATCCTATAGCAAAAATACAGATTTAATTTTAAAAACAGATAGAACAAACATGCAATAAAAGAACAGGAAATAATTGCTATTATGAAACCAAACAATACAGACATTATAATAAAAAAAGTAAGCAATAATGTCAATATGACAAAAGATTGCTGCCAAGCATATCTAACGATGATTTTTTCAGAGTCTATAATAATTAACGGATTAAAGAAATTTGCAAAAATATTTTTACAACAAGCATAAATGTTACCGTTTTTCATTTTATAAACGAAAGATTTTTCAGTATGAATAAAATACCAGTTAAATAAGCCCTCACATTGCTTAAATTTTAAATTTTCCATTATTTGTTTATCAATTTTCAATTTATATGATAACAAATTCATATTTTTACGCATAATTTACTATCCTCGGCATTTGGTCTTTATTGATATAGTATTCGCTTATTTTAAGCATATCATAAAATATCAAAGCAGGTCAAGGAGGAAGCGTATTTTGATAAGCTATTTATAAAGCCGATTATCTTTTAAAGGCAAAAAAGAGGCAGGAAAGCCTGCCTCAAAATAGATATAAATAAATTAAGATTATAATTGGAAATTTTCAATATAGCTGTCAATGCAGGTTTGAATAATCTCCTCCGCCTCTTCCTTAGGCTTAACCTCGGTAACAGAGGTTGTTTTTTCATGCTCAAGAGTTTTATAAACCTCAAAGAAATGCTTGATTTCCTCAAACCTATGAGCAGGAAGCTTATCAATATTTGTATATCCGTTATAATTAGGGTCATTAACAGGAACGGCAATAATCTTTTCATCCCTTGCGCCGCCGTCTTCCATAATGAGAACACCAATAGGAAAACACTCAACAATAGTCATCGGCTGAATTTTCTCACTGCACAAAACAAGAACGTCAAGCGGGTCGTTATCGCTTGCATAGGTACGAGGAATGAATCCGTAATTTGCAGGATAATGAGTAGACGTAAAAAGAACACGGTCAAGCTTAAGCATACCTGTTTCCTTATCAAGTTCATACTTATTCTTGCCGCCTTTTGAAATTTCAATTACAGCATAAAATCTATCTTTTTTAATTCTCTTAGGTGAAATGTCGTGCCAAATATTCATATACATTTTCCTTTCTAATTGATTTATTTTATTTTATCATAATTTATTAAATAAGTAAATATACAAAAAATGAATATTTGTTGAAAGTAGCAAATATTTAGTGTATATTATTATAAGAATTATTCGGAGGTATAAATTTATGGATTATCGTATTGAGCACGATTCTATGGGAGAAGTAAAAGTCCCGGCTGATAAATATTGGGCAGCGCAAACGCAAAGAAGCCACGAAAATTTTGAAATCGGCATTGGAATTGAAACTATGCCGAGAGAAATCACTCAGGCTTTCGGTATCTTAAAAAAAGCGGCGGCGATTGCAAATAACAAATTAAAAAAAGACAAAATGACAGATGAAAAGCTTGAAGCAATTTCAAAGGCGTGTGACGAAGTAATTGACGGAAAGCTTAATGAGCACTTCCCTCTTGTTGTTTGGCAAACCGGCTCCGGCACTCAATCAAATATGAATGCTAACGAAGTAATTGCAAACAGAGGAAACGAAATTGCAGGCAAAAAAATACTTCACCCAAACGATGACATAAATATGAGCCAAAGTTCAAACGATACTTTTCCTACAGCTATGAGCATTGCGGCTGTAATAGGAATTGAGGACAAGATTATTCCTGCAATTGAAGCATTGATTGATAGTTTCAAAAAGCTTGAAAAAGAAAATGAAGGAATAGTAAAAAGCGGACGAACTCATCTTCAGGACGCAACTCCTATAACATTTTCACAAGAAATAAGCGGCTGGAGAAGTTCACTTGAAAAGGACAAAAAGCTTATAGAAATCGCTCTGCCCGAACTTAAAGAATTAGCACTCGGAGGAACGGCTGTAGGAACAGGTCTTAATGCACCAAAAGGCTTTGACGAGGAGGTAGCAAAGGCCGTTTGTGAAATTACAGGAAAAGAATTTGTTACTGCTGAAAATAAATTTCACGCACTAACTTCTAAAGACGAAATAGTTTTTGCTCACGGTGCATTAAAAGCACTTGCATGCGACCTTATGAAAATCGCTAATGACATAAGATGGCTTGCAAGCGGTCCACGGTTGGGACTTGGCGAAATTACAATACCCGAAAATGAGCCGGGTTCATCAATTATGCCGGGAAAGGTAAATCCTACTCAATGCGAAGCAGTAACAATGGTTTCGGTTCAAGTTATGGGAAATGATGCGGCAATCGGGTTTGCGGCAAGCCAAGGCAATTTTGAACTTAATGTTTTTATGCCTGTAACAATTTACAATTTTCTGCAATCGGTAAGGCTTTTAAGTGAGGCAATGATTAGCTTTAATAAAAACTGCGTAAGCGGTATTAAGGCTAACAAAGAGAAAATGGACTGCAATCTTCATAATTCTCTCATGCTTGTAACAGCTCTTAATCCATACATAGGATATGAAAATGCTGCAAAAACCGCAAAGTATGCTTATAAAAACAACATTTCACTCAAGGAAGCCTGCACAACACTCGGTTTTTTAAGTGAAGAAAAATTTGAAGAAGTATTCCATCCGGAACAAATGGTATAAATATAATAAAACAGTAAAAAGGCACGAATCAGAAATTGATTCGTGCCTTAAGTTTATATTGATTTATTTATTAATCTGCTTTGAATACTTAGCGAGATAAACTGTTCTCATAAGGAAACACTCTGCTTTTGGAACAAAGTGAGGACGATTAAAGATTGAAACGTCAACCTGAGCCTCACAACCCTTTTCCATAATAAGATCAAGAGCCTGCATATCTCCGTCACTGTTACCTGTAACAAGAGCGCCGTTACCCTGAATAAGAACTGCATTTCTGCCGTCAATTGCCTTACCTATTTCTTTAGCACATTCGTCTGTATCGCCGTCAATCCAAGGAACACATTTAACGTCAACACCAACGATTTGAGCAAAGTCATCAATCATAGGATACATTGTTTCGTCAAGACAAGAAACAGCAACCTCATACGGATTTGCAACATGCTTAATCATTGTGCAATTCTGGCTTTCATAAATAGCTCTGTGAATCTTAGCACACTTTGGAGCAATACCGTTAATAGCAAGACCTGTTGTCATATCAACGTCAACTTTTTTGCCACCATCGTATGTAAGAGTAAATATATTACCGTTTCTTACTGATGAACCAAGGTCGCAAATAGCTTCAGGCATCTTGCCTGCATTTTCCTTATTAAGGAAGTAGTTAAGCTTATTGTCAACTGAATATGTTTTATCCCAAGAATGACGAAGATAATTATCCTTAATTACCTTTTCACAACATTTTTCAAGAGCGCCCGCTACCTCAAATGCCTGGTCAAAACTTTCTCCGAGGCAAAGAGTACCATGATGCATAAGCATAAATGCACGACAGCTTGGATTCATCATCATACATTTTTCAACTTTCTTACGAAGAGGGTTTGTTGTAGACATAGCATATTCAGCAACAGGGACATAGTCACCTAAAACAGGCTTGAATTCATTATATACATTTTTAATTTCCATACCTGTAATGCTGACAATAGTAGCAGCCTTTTGGTGAGTATGAATAACGAAATTAACAAGTGGATGATGCTTATATGCATCAGCGTGAATTCCCTTTTCACTTGACGGTTTAATATCACCCTCGTGTGAACAGTCATCAATATTAACAACAACAACCTCATCAGGTGTAAGCGTATCATACGCTCTGCCTGACGGTGTGATAACAAACTGAGTATCGCTGATTCTTGCAGAAACATTACCCCAAGTACGGGCGATAAGACCTGTTTCAAGAAGCTTTTTACCTGCTTCAACGACTAATTTCTTAGCTTCTTCAACATCGTAAGCCATATATTTTCTCCTTAATTTTAAATATTATATAAATGCACATAAAGGGAGCAAGTATACGCCTGCTCCCTTAAAGCTATTGATTAATAATCAATCTTTTCGCACTGAGAAAGAACCTTATCAAATCTCTTGATGCATTCATCGATATCCTCTTCAGTGTAAGCACTTGAAGTGTAAAGACGAGAACCTGCAAGAGTTACAAGACCCTCAGCCATATAAGCAGCACCCATATACTGCATTTCAGTCTGACGAATACCGGTTTCCTTAAGAACTGAAGGAATAGTCCAAGGCTTTCTCCAGTTAATTCTAAAGTGCATTGTAGCAACAGTATGAAGCTGGCAAATAGAGCCAATGTTATAGCAAACAAACGGAAGGTCATACTTCTTGATTGACTTGTTAATACCCTTAACAAGTCTGTCAGCCATCTGACCTGCAACTTGACAAGCATTTCTCTTTTCGATTTCTGTAATTACAGTATAACCTGCAACGCAAGAAATAGGAGTAGCAGCCATAGTACCGCCGCACATTGCCTTATGAATCTTCTTGCCTTCAGCCTTATCAAGACCTGCACCAAGATACTTCATAACCTCTTTGTGACCGCCGATACCGCCTGCACCAGGATATCCGCCTGCAATAATCTTACCAAAGATTGTGATATCAGGGTCAATACCATAATAACCCTGTGCACCGGAAAGACCAATACGGAAACCTGTTACAACTTCATCACATACAAGAAGAGCGCCATACTTACGGCAAAGTGCCTGAACACCCTTAGGGAAGTCCTTATCTACAGGACGAGTTGCTGATTCAGGACCGCATGGCTCAATGAATACAGCAGCTGTACCGCCACGGAATTTATTAATAATAAGCTTCTTCTCAAGATCTTTAAGGTCATTAGGGAAGAATTCCTGAGTATGCTTAAATACAAACAAAGGAACACCGTGTGACTGAAGGTTAAGAGTACCTGGAACACGCATACCCCAAGCAAGCTGGTCAGACCAACCGTGGTAAGCGCCGCCCATCTTAATGATATTCTTATGACCTGTAGCAAGACGAGCTACACGAACAGCACACATACATGCCTCAGTACCTGAACCAAGCATACGGAACATTTCTACTGAAGGTACACACTCGCTGATTTTCTTAGCAAGCTTATATTCATAAGGATGGAACAAACCTGTTGAAGGACCGCAATCGTCAAGAAGCTCTTTAACTTTTTCTTTAACGACGTCATCGTTTGAGCCGATAATAGTAGGACCGCCTGCCTGAAGGAAGTCAAAATATTCGTTTCCGTCGATATCCCAAAGTCTGTTGCCCTTTGCCTTAGTCATAACAATCGGAAACGGATAGTTGAAAGCAAGGTTATGCTGAACGCCGCCGGGAATTACTTCCTTAGCCTCAGTAATCATTTCCTTTGACTTTGCACACTTCTTCTCAAAGTATTCTTCTTCATACTTTTTAAGAGCGGTACGGTTGATTGAGTAAATTGGTTTTTTGATGAGCGCATCAAGTTCTGCTGTGAGTACGGCTGCATCAGGATACTCTGTAATAGCAAATCTTGTATCCATTGTAGTATTCCTCCTTAGAATAACATAAAGTATTTTACCGTGAACACTTGCTCGCCATAAGTGGTGAGCGGCGGCTCACTAATATTTACACTATTAGTATATCACTTTTTTACGATTTGTCAAATGAACAAATATAAATAATTCAATTATTTTATTGCAAAAAATCAACATAAATGATAATATACATTGTATAAAATAAGATTTGAGAGGGAGATTTGTAGAGCTTGCACAAAGTGATACAAGTAAATTTGTGCAACACTACAAAATTCATAAAAATGTTAGAAAAAAGATACAAAGAAGCTTTTGAAAGAGCAAGCGAAGAACGGCAGGAGTTAATTCTTGAAACCGGAATCGAAGAATTCTCATCAAAAGGATACGAAAAAGCCAATATTAATGTAATTGCAAAAAAATGCGGAATAAGTATCGGGCTGATGTATAAGTATTTTTCTACTAAAGAGGACTTGTTTATCACCTGCTTGCAAAGAGGAATGAAAATACTTGATGACATACTTGACGATATTATGGCAAGCGATGATAAAATTCTTGTAAAAGCGGAAAAAGTAATTCGTGCGACTTGCTTTCATTCAAAGAAAAACGCCAATTACATTAAATTATATAATGAAATCGGTGCAATCAAAAACAAGGCGATGGTCGATATTCTTGCAACAGCGATTGAGGAAAGTACGAGTCAAAAATATATAAAAAGTATTACTCAAGCACTTGAAAACGGCGACGTAAGGTCTGACCTTGACCCAAAGCTTTTTGCTTTTTTTCTTGACAATCTTTTAACAACTCTTCAATTTTCATACACCTGCGACTATTACAGAAAAAGATTTGAAATTTACACCGGTATCGACGTAAACAAAATGGACGATGAGCAAGTGGTAAGTCAATTATTAAGTTTTATTGAGTCTGCATTTACGTATGAGAAGAAAAAACAGCGGTAAAAATTTACATTTTGCTTGAAAGTAAATAAAGTGTACTGTATAATATTAGTATTACACAGCATCTTTTCGCTCAAAAGCCTTTTGTATAATCTGCTGCGTATATTTAATTACGGAGGATATAAGTATGAAGAAATATGTAATTACATATGACATCGGCACAACCGGAATCAAAACCTGTCTTATTGAAATCGAGGATACAATGAGAATTTTAGCATCAGCAACAGCAGGATACAACCTATATGTTGATGATGAAACAGGTGTTAAGGGAGGAGCCGAGCAAGACGCAGACGAATGGTGGGCTGCAATGTGTTCAACTACAAGAACCGTGTTTGACAAAATGCCTAATATCAAAAAAGAGCAGGTTGAAGGTATCAGCTTCTGTTCCGCTATGCAAGGTCTTGTCCTTGTTGACAAGGAAGGAAAGTGCATAAGGCGTCCTATGACTTATATGGACCAACGTGCAAGAGAAGAGCTAAAAAAAGGTATGGCTCATGGTGTTCAGATTGCGGGCGCAGAGGTTACAAAGCTTTTAAAATATCTCAAATATACAGGTGCCGTTTCTTCATCAGTTAAAGACCCTATTTGGAAGTACAGATGGGTTGAAGCGCACGAGCCTGAAAATTTCAAAAAAATTTATAAGTGGCTTGATATTAAAGAATATCTTATTCTCCGTGCAAGTGGCGAATTTGTTATGACTCAGGATTCAGCATTCGGCACACTTCTTTATGACACAAGAAAGGGTCATGAGGGTTGGTGCAAGCCGGTTTGCGATATGGTTGGTGTAAAGATGGAACATCTTGCTCCGATTAAAAAGAGTACGGAAAAGGTTGGCGAAGTAACAGAAAGTGCTGCCAAAGAGCTTGGACTTGCTCCGGGTACTGCTGTTTACGGCGGTGGCGGTGATGCATCTCTTATCGGTGTAGGCGCAGGCGCAACAGAGGTCGGCGACACGCATATTTATTCAGGTACGTCAGGCTGGGTAGGAACAGTTGTTGAAAAGCAAACTGTTGATACAGGTGCTATGATTGCAGCTATTGTAGGCGCTGACCCTGACACATTTAACTACTTTGCTGAGCTTGAAACTTCTAACAAATGCGTCGGCTGGGTTAAAGACCACCTCGCTCTTGACGAAATCGGCGTATTTCTTAAGAAATACGGCAATGCGGCAGACAGCCTTGAACAGACTGAATTTAACCTTTATGATTATCTTGAAGAAGTTATTGATACAGTTCCTGCCGGCTCTAACGGTGTTGTATTTACTCCTTGGCTTCACGGCAACAGATGCCCGTTTGAAGACCCTAATGCCGCAGGTATGTTCTTTAACATTAGGCTTGAAACAGGCAAAACAGAACTTATACGTTCGGTTGTTGAGGGAATTTGCTTCCATATGAAATGGATGTATGAAAGACAGGGATTAAAGGTTAAAACTTCCGATGCTGTTCGCTTCTGCGGTGGCGGCGCTCTCGGAGAAACAACATGTCAAATTCTTGCAGATATTCTTGAAAAGGACGTTGTTGTTGTTGAATCACCTCAAAACATAGGTGCTGTAGGTGCTGCTGCTTGTATTGCAGTAGGTATGGGTCTTGTTAATTCAATGAAAGACGTTAAAAAACTTATTCCTGTTAAGACTACATATCATCCAAACACAGCAAACCGTGCCGCTTATGAAAGAAACTTTAAGGTGTTTAAAAATCTTTATAAGTGTAATAAGCAAAACTTTGCTATCCTCAACGGACAAGAATAATATATTAAGCAAAATTTAAGGGGCTGCAATTGCAGCCCCTTTTTTTAGAATATTTTAGAATATTATTTATTTTCTTCCAGCGTTGCCGGATTAGATGAACGAAGAAGTTTATGCACCTCGTTATCGGTCAAGCGACGTGTTTTTCCTGTTTGAAGCATACCAAGCTTAACAGGACCTATTGAAATTCTCTTAAGCCTTGCAACCTGAAGCCCCACAGCCTCGCACATTTTTCTGATTTGGCGGTTTCTGCCCTCACGCAGAATAAATTCAAGAACAACTCTTCCCTCTTCCTCGGAAATAATATTAATATCACAAGGAGCAGTTTTTCTGCCATCGATTTCAATTCCGTTTCTCATTTTTTCAAGCATTTCATCGTTAACACTCGGCCTTACCGTAACACGATAAACCTTTGCGTAATTATGCTTTGGATGAGTAAGTGCATTAGCAAAAGAACCGTCATTAGTGAGAATAAGAAGTCCCTCACTGTCTTTATCAAGCCTGCCTACCGGATAAACCCTTGCATTGCAATCCACAAGGTCCATTACAGTTTTTCTTCCAAGCTCATCGGATACGGTTGTAACATATCCACGTGGCTTATTTAGCATAATATAATACATACGTTCTTCTTTGGTAATTTTTTTACCTCTGACAGCAACAATATCTTTTTTAGGATTGATTTTATCCCCAATATGCGCAACATGTCCGTTTACCTTAACTTTACCCATTTCTATAAGTTCTTCGCTCTTGCGTCTTGATGCAACGCCGCATTCGGCCATAAACTTTTGAAGTCGTACTAAATTGTTGTTACCCATTTTCTTTAACATCCTCGTCTGCCTCAATCGGCAGTCTTTCCAATATTTTATCATTATAATAAACTATCGCTTCGCCGAGCTTATCCCCCTTTTTTATCGGAGCGTAAGCAAAGGGATAGTAATATTCCAAAACTTTAACGTTGCCTAAAAGGCAGCGTTTTTTATTATATCTGCACTTAACATAATTCTTATTGCCGCCGACTAAATCAATTTTGATTTCATTTGAAATAGTAATATAATTATATTTTTTCTCGCAAATTTCAGTATAATAGGTATGAGCGTCCCAATCATCAGGGCAATTAAGTGTTACGCAAATGATTGTATTATTTTCATATTTTTTAGCGCTTACCAAGCATCTTCCTGCTTTTTCTGTAAAACCCGTTTTTACACCAATGAATTTGCCGTCTTTAAGATTATATGACAAAAGTTTATTATGATTATAAATCGTTTTAACGTCATCATTAATTTTTATATCGGCACTTTTCAAAGATACAATCTTTGAAAACATCTTATTTTCCATAGCGCAAGAAGCAAGCAAAGCCATATCGTGTGCGCAAGAATAGGGTTTCCCCTTATCAAGCCCCGACGGTGTAGAAAAGTGCGTATTATTCATACCGATACTCTTAGCCGTATCGTTCATATACTCCGCAAAGTTTTCAATAGTTCCTTTTAGGTATACGGCTACGGCATTTGCGGCATCATTACCGGAAGAAAGCATCATACCTAAGCACAAATCGTAAAGCGATATTTTATCCCCCGCCTTTAGATATATAAGCGAGCCCTCAGTACCGTCAAGCATTTGAGAGGTAACAGTTACAATATCATTAAGCTTATTACTTTCGCAAGCAATAAGGCAAGTCATAATTTTTGTAGTTGACGCCACACTTCTGTGCTCATAGATGTTACTTTCATAAAGAATCTGCCGAGTGGTCATATCCATAACGCATAAACTTGATGCCGAAAAGGTTGAGCCAAAAGCAACATTAGGAAATGCAAATAATAAAGTAAAAAGAAATAATGCAATTTTCTTTAACAAAACAATCACCTACATAAATATATGCAGGTGATTGAGATAATAACAAAATTATTCAGCCTTAGCTTCTTCGCTTGCAGGTGCTTCTTCCTTGCTTTCAGGCTTAAGAAGTTCTGTAACCTTATCAACAAGTTCAGGAATCATTGCAATAGCACGGTCAGCAGATGAGGTGTAGTTATTAATCTGCATCATTCTGCATTTGCCGTTTTCAATAACAATAAAAGCAACAGGAGTGATGGTGATACCACCGCCGCCACCGCCGCCGAAAAGCTCTTGATTTTGCTTTGACGGAAGATCTGTACCGCCTGATGTAAAGCCGTAAGACACCTTAGATACAGGAATTAAAGTAGTTGTACCTGTAACCATAGGTTCGCCGATAATAGTTGAAGTGTCAACCATCTGACGCATCTTTTCAAGAGTGTTTTCCATTATTTTGTTTACCGGAGTTTCCTTCATAATCATTTATCCCCTTTAATAGAATTTTTATTTATAATTAAATTTTTGATAAATATAAATACTGCTTTAAAGCCGACCTTTAATATAAGTTTGACATTAATGCTTGCTATAAGCTGAAATTCAAACTCTGTTCTCTCTGCAAGAAAATCAGGCTGAATATAATCATCGAAATTGTCAACCTTCATACCATTTAAAATCATACCCTTAAGCGGATAATAATATTTGCAAAGGGTACCATAGGCACGGGCAATAAGGTCTGCATCACCGCCGCCCACCAGTATCATAACATAAAGTGAGTAAATATGTAAACCCCTAAATAGCGTTAAAACAGCATTATTCGCAGTTTCTGCCACATTTGTTAACAAATCGAGTATTCCTACAATGCCCTGCGTATCCCAAATTTTTTTAAGTGGGTTAGGCTTTATCGGCTGTTCACTCTTTTTATCTTCACTTTTAACTTCCTCTGTTTTTTGAGTTTCGAGAGATTTTGCCTCAGCCTCTACGGCAACGTCGGAAACTTTTTCGATAGGAGTTTGCGCCTCTTTGTTCTTTTTGTCTTTCTTGCTATTCTTTTTATTTTTACTTTCCTTAGCTACTTCTTCTGCCTTTTTTTCAGGAAAAAGCACAAAAGAAAGAATTTTTGAAAGAACTATATCCTTTTCAATAAAAAGGATTTGAATTTTTGTGTGCCAACCTTTGTCATAAACAAGAGTGACGGTAGCCGAAAGAGATAGAATTGCAATAATGATTACTGCCAAAACAGCAACAATTATAAGAAATACTTTCATTATTATTCAACCCCCTCTTCAAGTGTTTGCGCATCAGGGATATCAGGTTCTTTGCTCTTTTCATCCTCAAAAAGCGAGGTTTGAGAATCGTCCTGCTTTTCCTCCTCAGGTAAATCCGGCAAATCATCAAGGCTGTTAAGAGAAAAGCAACGCAAAAATCTGTCCGTCGTACCGTATACAAGAGGTCTTCCGGGTAAATCAAGCCTGCCCTTTTCCTCAATAAGCCCTTTTTGGATAAGATTAGATACCGGGCCTGAACAATCGACGCCACGTATTTGCTCAATAAAAGAACGTGTAACAGTCTTATTATAAGCCACAATCGCAAGAACTTCAAATGCCGCCTGACTTAAAGGAGTATTCTTCTTAATTTCAAGAAGTCCTCTGACTTCATCTGAATATTCCTCTCTTGTGCAAAGTTGATATTTGCCGTCAATGCGAATAAGTCTTAAACCACGATTATTTTCATCATACATAGCTTCAAGATGGCCGAGCATTTTAATAACGTTTTCAACATCAACATCAAGCACTTCAGCCAATTTACCCGGCTCAACAGGATCACCTGCCGCAAAAAGCATAGCCTCAAGAGAAGCCATAATATTATTACTGCTCAATATCATTCACCTCGTCCATCATTTGTACAGTTGGATTATTCATTTCGCCATCAATTAGAATTTTTTTAGTTTTAGCAAGCTCAAGCACAGCAAGAAACGTTGCCACCATATCGCTTTTGGTTTCAGCGTCAGTAAATAAATTCAAAAACTTGACTTTTTTGCCACCAAAAAGCTTTTTCATAACGGTAGACACTTTTGAAGCAACAGCCACAAATTTCTTTGCAACAATTACCTTAAACGAATCAAGCGGAGGCGGTAATTTACGTCTTCCCCTGCCTGCAGCATTAATATATGCGCTCAAAAGCTCCTCACCCTCGTGAAAACGCTCATAATCATAATTGATATGACCTTCTTCAGGTTGACGAACAAATCTGTTAAAACCGTCAGTTTGTTTCGCAAGCTTGCCTGCCATTATTTTACAATCCTGATATTCAATAAGTTCTCCGGTAAGTTCCTTTTTAAGAATTTCCGCTTCTTCGTGCCGAGGCAAAAGCGATACTGTTTTAATATAAATCAATCTCGCAGCCATTTCGAGAAATTCACCGGCAATATCAAAATCCTGTTCTTGCATCTGCCTAACATAATCAAGATACTGATTTACAAGCTCAACTATAGGAATATCGTTAATATTTAATTTATGCTTTGAAATAAGATGAAGTAAAAGGTCCATCGGACCTTCAAAAACATCTATTTTATAATTAAGCTGTTCCATTAATTACCTCACCAAAAGACCAAACAAAAGCTTTGGAATTATGCCTACAACACTCATAAGAGCATTAGAAAGCCAAGAAATAGGAGCATCAAGCACACCTGTAAAGAGAGCAATCATAAGTGCAATCATAATATATCTTTCATATTTCATATAGCCAAAATACTTGTCATCAGGCAAAACGGCAAGCAAAATTCTGGAGCCGTCAAGCGGAGGAATCGGAATAAGGTTAAATACTGCAAGTGTTACATTTACGCTTGCGGCAAAATAGAAGAAATAAGCAACAGCATAAGTAACAGTACTGTTAAGTCCTGCAATATCAAGTATTCCATAGTAGAAAAACAAAGATACAAAAGCCATTAAAAGGTTGGAGGCAGGACCGGCAAGTGCGGTAAGCGCCATTCCCTTTTTAGGATTTTTAAAATTGTTAGGATTAATCGGAACGGGATTTGCGTAGCCAATACCAAAAAGAAAAATCATTATCGTGCCAAGCAAATTAAGGTGAGCAAACGGGTTAAATGTCAGTCTGCCCTGATTTCGTGCAGTATGGTCGCCAAGTTTATCAGCCATTAAGCCATGGGCAAGTTCGTGAATAGGTAAGCAACAAAACACGACAAAGCAACGTGACAAAATAGCAATAATTGCCTCTATATAATTACCTGATCTTAAATATGAAAGAATCGAAAGCATAGAATCATCCTTGTTATCATTTTATTTTTTATCGGCAACAACCATTCTGTCATTGCCATATAAGTCTTTAAAAACACTAATATTATTAAAATTTGAAAGTATCTGCAAAATATCTTTTCCCTGTTCGTCTCCGATTTCTAAGAAAAGCTTGCCGTTTTTATTAAGTTTATTATTCCAATTATCGTTGATTATACGATAAAAGTCAAGTCCGTCTTTTCCGCCGTCAAGAGCCATAAGCGGTTCTTTTAAAACCTCACATTGCAAACAAGCGATATCATCGCTTTTAATATACGGAGGATTTGAAATAATTATATCGGCATTCTCAAGCTCAAAAAAGCTGTCACTTTTGAAAATATCACCTTGTATGATTTTAACATTTTCAATGCCTTTTGCGTTTTTTTTCAAATAAAGGAGCGCATCTTCACTTTTTTCAATAAGATAAACGAAAGCATTTTTGCACTTTTTTGCAATGCTTAAACCGATACAGCCGCTGCCGGCACATAAGTCATAAACAGTGCATTTTCCAAGTGTTTTAATATAATTAATTGCTTTTTCAGCAAGTTCTTCCGTTTCAGGACGAGGAATCAATACACCCTCGCCTATATAAAATTCGCTTTCATAAAAATCCCATTTGCCGAAAACATACTGAAGCGGTTGACCGTCTTTCAATTTCCAAAGCATATCGGCAAGTTTTTTGTTTGGTACAAAATCGTTTCTGTGTAAGTCATATTCGCTGTTTTTAATATTTAAAATTGAGCAAACAACGCAAAGCGCTTTAAAATCGCTTTCGTCAACACCGTTTCTTTCTAAAAAAGTAACAGCATAGCTGTATGCCTCTTTCAATGTCATTTTATCTCATCATCCTCGGGATTATCCGTAATAACTGCCTTAAGAGATTCAATACCAACTTCTATAATATCATCAGTCGGTTCTTTAGTAGTAAGTCTTTGCATCCACAAACCGGGTGCGCTCAAAATCTTAACAAGCAAATTATCATGTTTACCTGCATACTTAATAAACTCATATCCAACACCCATAAGAAGCGGAATGAATGCAAGCTTTAAAAGCATCCACAATACTCTTACTTGAGCAATTGAGGGAAATATCTTAGACAAAACAGTGCTGAAAATAATGCTGAAAATAAGCATTACAAAGATAAAAGAAGTTCCGCATCTCGGATGAAAACGACAGCTTTCACGTACATTTTCAACTGTAAGTTCTTTGCCGGCTTCATAGCAGGCAATTGATTTATGCTCTGCTCCGTGATACATAAAAGTACGCTTAATATCCTTCATTTGGCTTACAAGTGCAATGTAGATTACAAAAATAAGTATTTTCATAACACCCTCAATTGTTCCCTGCCAAGGTGTTAATGAGCCGTCAAAAGCCTGATTAAGCTTATTAAATGCAAGAACAGGAAGATAGAAGAAAATCACAAAAGCAAGTGCAAATCCTAAAACAGTAGCAATGCCCATCAAGATGTTCATAAATTTATCGCCAAGTTTGTCAGTAAGCCATTTTTCAAACTTATTCATCTCAACATCTTCAAGGTCTTCCATACCTGACGCTTCAGCTGAATACATAAGCATTCTATAGCCCAAAATCATTGATTCCACAAAATTGACCATACCTCTGATTACCGGCAATCCCCAAAATTTGTGCTTATCACGTAAATGATTAAATTCGTGATGTTTAACAACAATATCTCCGTCAGTTTTGCGAACGGCTGTTGCTATGCCACGGGGACCTTGCATCATAACTCCCTCAATAAGAGCCTGTCCTCCGACTGAGGTTTTATGCATTTTCTTATCTTTCATACTTTTAAGCCTTTCAGTTTTTGTTAATTTCTACGCCCTCATTAATTTCAGCATCCTGCACAGTCTCATTTTGCTTCATATCATTAAGTTCATTTTTAGTCGGACTGTTTTCAACAGGAAGATAAATGGTAACAAGTGTACCCTTGCCCTCTTGACTGTCAATTTCAAGTTTGCCGTGATGAAGATTAACTATCTCATTTGTAACAGCAAGACCTATGCCTGAGCCTCTGACCGAAACATTTGCTTTATAAAACTTTTCTTTTACGTGCGGCAAATCCTCTTTACTTATTCCGCAGCCTTGGTCAGCAATAGCAATTTTAACAAAATTTTGATTATCAAGCTTAGTAAACTCTGCTTTAACAAATATTTTGCTTGGCGAACGTGAATACTTAAGTGCATTATCAAGAATATTCATAAACACTTGTTTTAATCTGTTAGCATCAGCATTTGCAATCGCCGGTACTTCAGGAATACTGTATTTAACCTCAATTCCGTCTCTAAGCGCTCTTTCACGAAATGTGAATACCGTTTCGTCAAGTTCGGCAAATAAGTCAGTCTTAGCAAGGCGAAGATTCATTCTTCCGCTTTGAAGTCGTGAGAAATCAAGAAGTTCCTCAACAAATCCTTCAAGTCTTCCTGCTTCCTTAACAATAACCTGCAAACCTTTGCGTGTAAGTTCATCAACTGAATCATCTGTACCGAGCATAAGTGTTTCGCCCCAGCCTTTAATTGATGTAAGAGGTGTACGAAGCTCATGAGAAATGGTTGAAATAAAATCATTTTTCATTTTATCTGTAGTTGAAATTTCCTCAGCCATTGTATTAATAGAGTCGCAAAGATTACCTATTTCATCGTCATATTTTTTTTCAATTCGAGCAGAATAATCGCCCTGTGATATTTTTTTAGTGGTTTCAGTTATTTCCTGAACCGGAAAAATAATTGAACGTATAAAAAACAAATTAGAAAATATAATTAATGCAAATACAATAATGAGCGCCGCTAAAACAAGAAATATAAGCGTTGTAACCTGCCTGTCAATTTGTTCAAGTGAAGACAAAACACGAATGGCTCCAACATTGTCTCCGTTTGAATCCTTAATGATTCTGCAAACTGCCATAACCTTTTCGCCGTTGCTGATTTTACCGATATATTTAGCTTTATTGTTGTCATTTTGAAGCGCCTGCGTATAATCAGGCATATCTTGTTTTTCAATAGCAAAACCGCTTGACGATACAACAACATTGCCGTCAATGTCAATTATCCAGGTAGTAGTTTTTTCCTTATAACTGTAGCTGTCAATATATTCTGCGGCTGACTGTTCAAGAGTATTGCCAGCATCAAGATTTGCGCTGAAATAACTGACAGCAGTTGAAGATGCGCCGGAATTGAGTATACTTTCGACATTGGAATAATATGTATTTTTAATTGAAAAGGCTGAAATAATAAAAACAATAATAAAAAATACTACAATAACGCCTATAATGTTAATAAGCCATCTTAGTGTAATACCGTCAATTTTAGGTAAATGCAATTTTTCCTTAGAAAATTTTTTCATTACTGTTAGTCCTGCCATTATAAAAAAATAAAATTATTGATTATCCGTTATCCACTTATAGCCAAGTCCCCAAATAGTTACAAGCCTTGTCGGACTTGATGGATTATCCTCAATTTTCATTCTTAAGCGTCTGATATTTACGTCTACAATTTTTTCATCTCCGAAATAATTAGCACCCCAAACAGTCTTAAGAATATCTGTTCTTGAAAGAGCAGCATTCGGATTTTTAAAGAAATATTCAATAATTTGAAATTCAACTTGAGTAAGTTCTATCATTTCGCCGTTCTTTGAAAGGGTACGATTACGAAGGTTAAGTTCAAATTCATCAAGAATAATACTGTCGCCCGTTGTATCATTTTTTCTAAAACCACGTGTCATTTCTACTCTTCTGTAAACAGCGTCAACCCTTGCCATAAGTTCACTTGGCGAAAACGGTTTAGTAACATAATCGTCAGCACCGTACATAAGACCCGTAACCTTGTCCATTTCCTGAGTTTTAGCACTAAGCATAATAATACCCAAATCACTTGAACGTTTGCGAAGTTCCTTACAAACAGAAAGGCCGTCAAGCTCCGGCATCATAATATCAAGAATTGCAACATCAAAGCCTGTTTCATCCTGAGAAAACTTTTCCAGCGCAACAGCACCGTTTTCAGCCTGCTCAACATTGTAGCCGCTTCGTGTCAAATTGATAACTATAAACTCTCTGATAGATTCTTCGTCTTCGGCAACAAGCACTTTTTTCATACATATACCTCCTAAAATCAGTATACTTTAATCATATCTTTTAAGGTTTGAATATTTATATCAATATCGGAACTTTTGTTTACCTTCGCAAGATAAACAAAGCCGCTGTTTTTCATAATCATTGTATAGTCTTTATATTTAGGGTCATTAACGCTGTAGTTTGAATTGATAAGTGTAACTATTTCAAAAACATTACTCTTATTTTTTTTATTGATAATTGTAAGTTTTCTTGATTCACTGTCATAATTCGCTTTAACCTTAGAAAAGTCATCATCGTCAATCACAAGAATATAACCGTCACGCTTGCAAGAAAACGAATAACATTTATGCGATAAAACTGTATTACCGTAATTCACCCAATTTTGAGACGTAATCTCAGATGATTGCTTTTTAGAAGAAGTATCCTCAGGAATCTCGATATATCCGTCGTCGTCAATATCACGACATGTTACCTGACTTGAACGTAAGGTTTCCTTAGTTCTTCCCGTCGAATAGCTGTAAAACGGCGAAATAATTGAATTATAATAATCAGACCAATAAATAAATTCCGTCACCATTGATGAACCGTCGGCGCAAAGCGCATCGGCATAAATAGAAGTACCCTCATCGGTTTTAGCATACTTTATACTCTCAAATGAAGTAATCGTGCTGTCAAGCCTTGTTTCGCCGATAAGTTCCCTCTTGCCTGTTCCAAACGAATAAAGCTCTGCTCTCGGGTTTTCGCTCGAAGTGCCGGTTGCAAAAACAAGAAGTTCCATAACACCGTCATCATTAGCGTCAACACAAATAAAATTACTGCCTGTAATTGCTTTTGAAACAGATTTTAATGAATATTTGTTGTCATTTTCATTTTGAGAATAAACGTTAATGGATGTACCGGTTTGCTTTGATACAACACTCCAACAAACAATTATCTCCATTTTTCCGTCATTATTAAAATCGCAAAAATCAACACTGTTTACATCGGTAGCAGTACCGTCAACATTTGCAATAACGCTCCAACGCTCACCGCTTTTTTTAATAACCGCCATAGAAATCGTGCCAACCTTGTTTGACGGTTCATAAAATGCTACGGCTTCATTAATTTTATCGCCGTCAATATCTTTTAAAATGAAAGACGTTGTATAATTTCCCGTTGCCGGAATTTTGATTGAATAGCCGCTTTTACAATATTCATCAACAGCACTTTGAACACCAGCATTATCACCGCTCGGAGAAATGGGAGAAATCAAATCATCAATCGAGGAAGAGAGCCGAAAGCTATTACATCCGCAAAACAAAAATGCAACAAGGCACAATATGGCAATTATTTTTACACCCTTAAATTTAGGCACATGCACTCCTCCTTATAAATAAATCTATAATATTATAACAGAAAGTAACAATAAAATAAACAACTATTTTAAAAATAATTACACAAATATTACATAGAATTTATAGCAATATTACACAAATTAATTTTTGTAACCGTTTGGGCATAAAAAAATCCCCCGATTTTTCGAGGGATTTTTAAAGGTAGATTAGTATTTATTATGTACCTTTTCCGCAAAGCAAAGGAAATCTTTTATTCTTATAACCGTACCGTCATCAAGAACAGCCTTACCGGTCATTCTGCCGAAAACCTGATGCTGATTTGTAACAATTATACCGAGTGCACTTGTATAATCGTTTCTGTCAATAATAGGCTCAAATTTCATTTCAAATCTGCCGTCTGATGACGTAAAGGTCCAAGGATCGGTATAATTTTCTCCGATATTAAATTTAACATCATCTATCTTATGAGCCTTACCGTCATAAAAAATCACGTTTTCACTTGCGGCAGATGTGTCACCGAAACCGTAACCGATATTGAAACCGAAACGGTGACCGTCAACCTCTCCTGAGCCTGAACCCCAATACCAAATATTATCATAGGTCCAAACACCTCTGCCCCAATCAAGACCTCCGAAGTCTGTTTCAGGCGAAAGTTCATACAGTTTTCCGTCATACATTACCTTGCCGGAAGCACGCATACAATTGATTTTTTGATTGTAATAAAACGCCTTTTTATCCGTTTTAAACGGAGTGGCAATTACCATAGTGTCATCATCAAGACTTTCGAGAGTGATATTTGCTTTAAGGCCCTTGCCGCCGTCAAATTCAGGAAAATCGCAACGAATAATGCGTTTTTTATCCTTAACCAAAAATTCAAGACCGAGCTTTGAATTGGAAATTTTTACATCGCCGATTGAAGAATCACTTGGCATATGAAGCCTACCCAACGGAAATGGCAAAATATTGCCTTGAGTATGCTCTCTCGGTACGGAAAAATCAAGAAAACTTACACTGTCAAGTTCAATATATCCCAAATCAGACACAGTAAAGCAAACGGCGATATTATTCTTATTTGAAATAACCGAATAATAATCCCATTCTTTAATACGGGTAACACGCTTTTTAATATCCCTGCGGTTATATGTTTGAACAAGACTTGTGCTCCAGCCTGGTTCACGCAAAGTACCGTCAATATTTAAAAGCGGCTGCTTGGAAGTAACTAAATGATTTCTCATAAATATTCCCCCTTATGAATATCTAAAAAATCGTTTTATTTGCCAAATATATTATATCATATTAAATTTTGTGTGTAAATAATCTATTTTTTCAAAAGAGGTTTTAGATATTGACCTGTATATGAATTTTCACAATCGGCAATTTCCTCGGGAGTACCGGTTTTAACAATTGTTCCGCCGCCTTTGCCACCCTCAGGGCCGAGGTCAATAATATAGTCCGCCGTTTTGATTATGTCAAGATTATGTTCAATAACAACAACGGTATTTCCTGCATTTACAAGCATATCAAGAACAGTTGTAAGCCTATGAACGTCAGCTGTGTGAAGTCCCGTTGTAGGTTCATCAAGAATATAAATGGTTTTGCCAGTGCTTCTTTTAGAAAGCTCGGTTGCGAGCTTGACACGTTGAGCCTCACCGCCGGAAAGTGTTGTTGCACTTTGACCGATTTTGATATATCCCAAGCCGACATCCTGAAGAGTTTTAAGCTTACGGTAAATTTTCGGCTGAGCTTCAAAAAACTCTGCACCTTCATCTACAGTCATTTCAAGAACATCAAAAATGGATTTTCCTTTAAATTTCACATCAAGAGTTTCCCTGTTATATCTCTTTCCGCCGCAAACCTCGCAAGGAACATAAACATCGGCAAGAAAATGCATTTCAATTTTAACAATACCGTCACCCTCGCAAGCCTCACATCTACCGCCCTTAACATTAAACGAAAAGCGATTTGCCTTATACCCCTTTTGTTTAGCGTCGGGGGTTTGAGCGTATAGTTCTCTGATATCGTTAAAAACGCCTGTGTATGTTGCAGGATTTGAACGTGGAGTTCTGCCTATCGGGGATTGGTCGATATTAATAACCTTATCAAGATTATCAACACCTGTGATTTTTTCGAACTTACCGGGACGTTTTTTTGCCCCGTTTAATACATTGGCAAGATATTTATAAAGAATTTCATTGACAAGGCTTGACTTACCTGAGCCGGACACACCTGTAACTGCAATAAATTTACCAAGCGGAAATTCAACGTCAATATTTTTAAGATTATTTTCCTGAGCGCCGAAAACAGTAAGTTTTTTTCCGTTGCCATTTCTCCGCTTTTCAGGTACGGGAATTTTACGTTTGCCGCTCAAATACATACCCGTAATTGACCTTTCGCAATTGATGATATCATCAACAGAACCTGCCGCAATCAGCTCACCGCCGTTAATTCCTGCTCCGGGTCCGATATCGACAATAAAATCCGCCGCACGCATAGTGTCTTCATCGTGTTCAACAACAATCAGCGTATTACCCAAGTCACGAAGATTTTTAAGAGTGCCGAGAAGTTTATCGTTATCCCTTTGGTGAAGCCCGATTGACGGCTCGTCAAGAATATAAAGCACGCCCATAAGGGACGAACCTATTTGTGTCGCAAGACGAATTCGTTGAGCCTCACCGCCCGAAAGAGTAGCAGCCTCACGAGCAAGCGAAAGATAATCAAGACCTACACTGTTAAGAAAACTAAGTCTTTGCCTAATTTCATTGATTACAAGTTTACCTATCATTTGCTGACGTGATGTCAGTTCAAGATTATTTACAAAATCCAATTCTTCGGATATGGGCATTGAACAAAATTCATAAATATTCTTACCTCCTACGGTTACACTCATAATCTCAGGGGTAAGCCTTGCACCCTTACAGTCAGGGCAGGTGCACGTAGTCATAACAGCTTCAATATCGCTCCTTGCCCATTCACTGCTTGTGCTTTCATATCTGCGCTTTAAATTAGGAATAACGCCTTCAAAATCAGTTTGATAATCACCTGTACCGTAAGAGGTGACACGTTTCATCTTAAGTTTCTTTCCGCCGGTACCGTAAAGAATTGCTCTCAGTCCGTCCTTTGGTATCATATCAACAGGAACATCAAGTGAAAAACCATATTCCTTAGCAATTCCCTCAAAATACATTTTTGCAATAGCGCCATCCTTAACACTCCAGCCTGAAGCCTTAACAGCACCTTGATTAATAGAAAGCTTTTTATTCGGAATTACAAGATTGGGGTCAATTTCTTTATATGAGCCAAGACCTCCACACTTTTTACAAGCGCCGAAAGGATTGTTAAACGAGAACATTCTGGGACTCATTTCCTCAATAACCGCACCATGCTCAGGGCAGGCGTAATTAAGCGAAAAAAGTTCCTCTCTGTCGCCTACTATATCAACAACAACATTGCCGTCGGCAAGGTGAGTGGCAGTTTCAACAGAATCCGTCAAACGTGATTTAATATCATCATTTATAACAAGCCTGTCAACTATTACATCAATGTTATGTTTTTTATTTTTTTCCAGCTTTATTTCTTCACTCAAATCATAAACCGAGCCGTCAACACGAACACGAACAAAGCCTGACTTTCTTATACCGTCAAGTTCCTTAACAAATTCGCCCTTGCGGCCTTTAACAATCGGAGCCAAAATTTGAATACGTGTTTTTTTATCAAGTTCCATCACCCTGTCAACTATTTGGTCAACAGTTTGCTGAGTAATTTCTCTGCCGCACTTAGTACAATGAGGTGTTCCGATTCTTGCATAAAGAAGCCTTAAATAGTCATAAATTTCGGTAACTGTTCCAACAGTTGAACGAGGGTTACGGCTTGTAGTTTTTTGGTCAATTGAAATAGCGGGAGAAAGACCGTCAATATAATCAACATCAGGCTTTTCCATTTGACCGAGAAACTGCCTTGCATAAGATGAAAGCGATTCTACATATCTTCTTTGACCCTCGGCATAAATAGTATCAAACGCAAGGCTTGATTTGCCTGAACCTGAAAGACCTGTAAAAACAATAAGTTTATCTCTCGGAATAGTTAAATCTATATTTTTTAAATTATGCTCTCTCGCACCCTTAATAACAATATTTTTATTCATTATAACATTCCTTTCACTTTACTTTTTACCCTCAAGCTCAGCAATTTGGTCACGAAGATATGCAGCATGCTCAAATTCAAGCAACTTTGCAGCCTCCTTCATTTCCTTTGTCAGCTCGGCTATCATCAACTGACGTTCCTTCTTTGACAGATGCTTTTTCTTTCCATCGAGTTTTTCCTTAGACGTAATCTCAATAATTTGATGAACATCTTTTTTAATAGTTTTAGGAGTAATACCGTGTTCAGTATTATATTTCTCCTGAATTTCACGGCGGCGAACAGTTTCCGTTATAGCTTTTTCCATAGACGGAGTTACGCTGTCGGCATACATAATAACTTCACCGTGTTCATTTCTTGCCGCTCTGCCTATTGTTTGGACAAGCGAAGTTTCACTTCTTAAAAAGCCTTCTTTATCAGCATCAAGAATAGCAACAAGCGATACTTCGGGAATATCAAGTCCTTCACGTAAAAGGTTAATTCCGACAAGAACGTCAAATTCACCCAAACGTAAATCACGTATAATTTCCATTCGTTCGATTGTATCAATATCGTGGTGCATATATCTTACCTTAACGTCGAAGCCCTCAAGATAATGTGTCAAATCCTCAGCCATCGCTTTAGTAAGCGTTGTTACAAGCACCCTTTCACCCAATGCGGCTCGGTTATTTATTTCAGACAACAGGTCGTCCATTTGATCCTCTGTAGGCTTAACGGTAATAATCGGGTCAAGAAGACCTGTCGGTCTGATAACCTGCTCAACAATTTGTGCACTGTGTTCTCTTTCAAATTGACCGGGGGTAGCAGAAGTGAATATTACCTGATTTATTTTTTTATAAAATTCATCAAAAGTAAGCGGTCTGTTATCGAGCGCACTCGGCAATCTGAAGCCATATTCGATGAGGCTTTCCTTTCTTGCTCGGTCCCCTGCATACATACCCCTAACCTGCGGAAGCATAACATGGCTTTCATCGCAAAAAAGAAGAAAATCATCAGGCATATAATCTATCAAGGTAAACGGCGCCTGCCCCGGCTTTCGACCGCTCATAACAGCCGAATAGTTTTCAATACCCTTGCAAAAACCTGTTTCCCTGAGCATTTCAATATCGTTCATTGTTCTCTCTTTAATTCGCTGCGCTTCAAGAAGCTTACCCTTTGATTCAAATTCGGCAACACGTTCAACCATTTCCTGATATATCTTATCTATAGCTTTATTCATTTTTTCAGCGCCGACAACATAGTGAGAAGCCGGATAAATAGCAACGTGAGAAAGAATACCCTCTACCTTGCCTGTAAGCGGCTGAATTTCACAAATTCTGTCAATTTCATCGCCGAAAAATTCAACTCTGACAGCCGTGCCGTTAGAGCCTGCCGGAAAGATTTCAACCGTATCTCCCCTTACTCTGAACTTATTTCTTACAAAATTAATATCATTTCTTTCATATTGAATTGAAACAAGCTTTTCAATAAGTTTATCACGTCCGTACTCCATGCCCGAACGAAGTGAGATAACCATACTCTTATAATCTATCGGGTCACCGATTGAATAAATACAGGAAACAGAAGCAACTATAATTACATCTCGCCTTTCAAAAAGCGCAGAAGTTGCCGAGTGACGAAGCTTATCTATTTCATCGTTAATTGAGGAATCTTTTTCAATATACGTATCTGTTGTCGGAACATAAGCCTCCGGCTGATAATAGTCATAATAAGAAACAAAATATTCAACTGCATTATCGGGAAAAAATTCTCTAAACTCACTGCAAAGCTGAGCTGCAAGAGTTTTATTATGAGCAAGGACAAGCGTAGGACGATTTATCTTTTCAATTATATTAGCCATAGTAAAGGTTTTACCTGAACCTGTTACTCCCATAAGCGTTTGCTCTTTATTGCCGTCAAGCACACCTTTTACCAACGCATCAATTGCTTGCGGTTGGTCGCCTGTCGGCTTATATTTACTTACAAGTTTAAATTTATCCATATATACCATGCCTATCTCTATTAGATATAATATTCCATATTTAGACTATTATAATATATTAATTTAGAAAAGGCAAGGTTTTGAGTGTTAATGACAATATTTAACATTTTATTAACAAAAAATAATTACAAGTGTGTAACCTTTATTGTTTATTTAGACATAATATGATAAAATTTGAGCAAAAAGATTTTGGAGGATATATTTATGGAAAGAAAAGTAGTCATTTTTGACCATCCGCTTATTCAGCATAAGCTCAGCATTCTTCGTAACGAAAATACAAGCACTAAAGATTTCCGTGAACTTGTAAACGAAATTGCAATGCTTATGACTTTTGAAGCAACAAGAGATTTACCTACAGAGCAGGTTGACGTTAAAACTCCTTGCGGTATCGCAAAGTGTAACCACATTGCAGGAAGAAAACTTGCATTTGTTCCTATTCTTCGCGCCGGATTGGGTATGGTTGACGGTTGTGTAAGCCTCGTTCCTGCCGCAAGAATCGGTCATATTGGCTTATATAGAGATGAAACAACTCATACTCCTGTTGAATATTATTGCAAATTACCGAAGGATATTGACCAGAGAGACGTTTATGTTGTTGACCCGATGCTTGCAACAGGCGGCTCGGCAATCGACGCTATCGGTCAAATCAAATTGAGAAACCCAAGAAAGATTGTATTTATGTGCATTATTGCCGCTCCGGAAGGTCTTGAGGCTCTAAAAAAAGCTCATCCCGACGTTGATATTTACTGTGCCGCTCTTGATGAAAAGCTAAACGATGACGCTTATATCATTCCGGGTCTCGGCGACGCAGGCGACAGAATTTTCGGTACTAAATAATTTTAATTTACTTTAGAATTATTTTCTATATCATTACAAATTTAATAATTTAGGAGGACTTGAAAAATGTCTAACAAACCAAAAGTCGGCAGAGACGGCATCTACGATGCAAGACAGCTCGGCACTCCAAAAATGCTTGTGCTTGGCTTTCAGCATATGTTTGCTATGTTCGGCGCAACCGTAACTGTACCTCTTCTTACAGGTTTGAGTATTTCCACTACTCTTCTTTTTGCAGGTTTAGGTACTCTTTTGTTCCACTGTCTTACCAAATTTAAGGTACCGGCATTCCTTGGTTCGTCATTTGCATTCTTAGGCGGATATGCAGCAGTAGCACCGATGGCTAAGGACGGAACGGCTAATAAAGAAATGTTACCTTATGCTTGTCTCGGCGTAGCGTGTGCAGGTCTTATTTACCTTATCCTTGCCGCATTGATTAAAGCTGTGGGAATTAACAAAATTATGAAGCTTTTCCCGCCTGTAGTTACAGGACCGATTATTATAGCAATCGGCTTGGGACTTGCACCGTCAGCAGTAAACAATTGTACGAAAAACTGGTGGCTTGCCGTTATAGCACTCGTTCTTGTTATTATCTTTAACATTTTCGGTAAAGGTATGATTAAGATTATTCCTATTTTACTCGGTATAATCGGCGCATATCTTACAGCAGTTGTTGTAGGTAACATCGGCGGAGTAGAAAGCTTTGCTATTGACTTCACAGGTGTTAAAGAAGCTGCTTGGATTGGATTCCCAATCGAATGGAGTTCAACCGTATTCGGCGGTGTTCACGACGGCGGCAAAGCAATTTCTGCAATCATCGCTCTTGTTCCTATTTCAATTGCAACAATGATGGAGCATATCGGCGATATCTCTGCTATTTCAGCTACTTGTAAGAAAAACTACATTCAAGACCCGGGCCTTCACAGAACACTTTTAGGTGACGGTCTTGCAACAACACTTGCTTCCCTTTTTGGCGCTCCTGCTAACACTACATACGGCGAAAACACAGGCGTACTTGCGCTTTCAAAGGTTTATGACCCAAGAGTAGTAAGAATTGCCGCATATTTTGCAATGGCATTCTCATTCTGTCCTAAGTTTGCCGCTATCATCGAGTCAATTCCAAGTGCAGTAGTAGGCGGTATTTCATTCGTTCTTTACGGTATGATTTCTGCTATCGGTGTAAGAAACGTTGTTGAGGCTAAGGTTGACTTCTCAAAGGCAAGAAATACTATTATTGCCGCAGTTATCCTTGTTGTAGCACTCGGCCTTACAAACGGTATCACATTTACTGTTGGCGGTCACAATATCACTCTTACAGCTCTTGCAGTTGCTTCAATTGCAGGTATCGTGCTCAACCTCATCTTCCCTGAAAAGGACTTTGACCCTGAAAAGGCATTCCAGGCAGATACAGTTTCAAAGCAAATTGACGTTGAAAATAAACAATAAAATATAATACAAATTCAGAAAAGGCAGGCATTAAGCTCACCTTTTTAAAAACTGAATAAAATAGGTAAAGATTATGAAAAAAATTTTATCATTATTACTTGCATTAGCAATAAGTATTACTTCGCTCACATTTGCAACCTCTGCATTTGCCGCAGATTCATCAAAATGTGCAAGCATTACATTTTGCGGAACAGAAAACAACTCATTGATTGATGAAGCATTAAATGCAATAAACGAATGCAGAAAAGTATCGAATATGGCGCCGCTTTCTCTTGATAACATCCTCTGTGAACAAGCAAAGCAACGAGCAAAGGACGTATTCGTTTATTATGATAAGCAGGATATGTATCTTCCTAACGGCGATACGGTTTCATCTTACATCCCTACAGGAATAATCACGACGATTTATGCTTTTTACGGTGTTCCTACTTATGACAGTATTAAATCGCAGGTTAAAGCCTATGCTGCCCATTCATTATTGAACAGTGCACAAGGTGTAGGCGTTGGATTTTTTACATTAAACGGCATAACCTCAATGTATGTTATTTATTCACAAAATCAAGTAGCTATACCGTATACTAACTTTGCAGACACTTCAGTAAATGCAACAGTTAATTCTCTCGTTTCAAACGTTTCGCTCAGATGTCGATTGGAAATTGTCAGCGGCAAGAGCTATGCTCCGCTTACAGCATTGGCGTATTTCAACAATGGCTTAAGCGTTTCCGGCGTTTCTTTAGTAAATAATCAGGTAACATTCAAAAGCAGTAAGCCAAGCGTTGCAAAGATAAAAAACAACATACTATATGCCAAGGATAACGGCTCATATTCACTTACGGTTTCGCTCAATTCAAATCCTGCATTATCTTCAACCGAGAGCTATGTAATGTCCGGTATTAAAAAGCCAAAGACAAATATCACCTCGGTGAAGAGCAAAAAGAAAAAGCAAATCACTGTAAGCTGGAAAAACAATATCAAAAATGTTACGGGCTATGAAATTCAGTATTCAACCTCAAAGAAATTCACTAAAAAGACTACCAAAACCGTTACTGCAAAGGGTAAAAAAGCTAAGTCTAAAACAATTTCAAAGCTCAAGAGCAAGAAAACATACTATGTTCGTATCCGTGCTTATAAGAATCAGTCACAGGGCGAAAAATTTTACGGCAAATATTCAAAGACTTTAAAGATTAAAGTAAAATAATAATTCTAAAAAAAGTCTTAACGGTCACAATAAGCGTGTCACCTCTCCTTTTACACAAGGAGAGGTGACACGCTTATTGATTGTAATAAACTATAATTATTTAATTTTCAATGCACGGATTGCGTTTAATACCGCAAGAATCATAACGCCGACATCGGCAAAAATAGCGACCCACATATTTGCAATACCGAGTGCGCCGAGAACAAGGCAAATCACCTTAACAGCAAGGGCAAATACGATATTTTCTTTAACAATTTTGAGGGTATGGACGCTGATTTTGCGTGCTAAAGCAATTTTTAACGGGTCATCATCCATAAGGACAATATCGGCAGCTTCAATTGCCGCATCTGAGCCGAGAGCGCCCATTGCGATACCGATATCGGCACGTGAAAGAACAGGAGCGTCGTTAATACCGTCGCCTACAAATGCAAGCTTCTTTTTAGCTGATTTTTGGGAAAGTAATTTTTCAACCCACTCAACCTTATCGGCAGGCAAAAGCTCTGCGTGATATTCATCAAGACCGAGAGATTTGGCAACACGTTCAGCCGCCTGCTTTGAGTCGCCCGTGAGCATAACGGTTTTATCTATACCGCTTTTCTTAAGGCTTGAAATTGCTTTCTTAGAGTTTTCCTTAATCACATCTGAAATAACTATGCAACCCGCATATTCGCCGTCGCAGGAAACATAAACGACAGTTCCCTCATCATGCTCGTTTTCAACGGCAATATTTTCTTTTTTCATAAGCTTAATATTGCCTGCAAAAACTCTTTTACCGTCAACGAGAGCAGAAACACCGTGGCCGGCGATTTCCTGAATATCGGAAACCTCGTCAATGTTAATTTCCTTACCGTAATTCTTTTTAAGGCTTACGCTGATTGGGTGGCTTGATGCACTTTCAGCAAAAGCGGCAAGGCGAATAAGCGTATCCTTATCAAAATTATTTGCAGGATAAATTCCTGTTACCTCAAATACGCCCTTAGTAAGTGTACCTGTTTTATCAAATACAACATACTGAGTATCGGAAAGGGCTTCAAGATAATTAGAGCCTTTTACAAGAACACCGTTTGCCGAAGCACAGCCGATACCTGCGAAAAAGCTCAACGGAATAGAAATAACAAGCGCACAAGGGCAACTGATAACAAGGAATGTAAGCGCACGTGTAATCCATTCGTCCCACATAGCGCCGGTGCCGGAAATAAGCCTAATAATAGGCGGCAAAATTGCGAGCAAGAGAGCGCCGCCGCATACGGCAGGAGTATAATATCTTGCAAACTTAGTAATAAAGTTTTCGGATTTTGATTTCTTCATACTTGAATTTTCAACAAGATCAAGTATTTTAGATACTGTTGAATCGCCAAATACCTTAGTAGTTTTAATTTTCAACACACCTGTAAGATTAATGCAGCCGCTTATTATTTCATCGCCGACTTTAGCCGAACGAGGGACACTCTCACCTGTTAAAGCACTTGTGTTAAGAGTAGAATCGCCGCTGATAACCACACCGTCAATAGGCACTTTTTCACCCGGATTCACTACAATTTCAGTTCCTATTTCAACATCATCGGGGTCAATCTTTTCAAGCTTACCGTTAAGTTCAACATTTGCATAGTCGGGGCGAATATCCATTAACGAAGTTATATTTTTTCTGCTCTTACCAACAGCAACACTCTGGAAAAGCTCGCCGATTTGATAAAAAAGCATTACGGCTGCACCCTCGGCAAATTCACCAAGCGCAACAGCGCCGACGGTTGCAACAGCCATAAGAAAATTTTCATCAAAGATTTGACCCTTAAATATTCCCCTAACAGCCTTTTTAAGAATATCATAGCCTATTATCAAATAAGGAACAAGGTAAAAAACAAGCTGAATCCATTTATTGATATCAACAAGCTTAGTAATAATCATTATTGCAGCAAGCAAAACAGCGGATACAATAATTCTTATTAATACCTTTTTTTGTTTCTTAGTCATAATATCACCTCATTAAAAGAAAATTTCGCAATCATCCTCAACCTTACGGCAATTTTTTAGCACCTGTTTCATAACTGCCTTTTCATCTGCTCCTTCATCAAATTCAACCTTCATTTTCTGCGTCATAAAAGAAACGGTTGCATTTGAAACACCTGCTGTTTTATTAGCAGCATCCTCCATTTTAGCGGCACAATTTGCACAATCCACTTCAATACCATAAGTCTTTTTCATAATAAATATATCCTCTCAATTAATATTTGTTATTACAATTGAACGTTTGCTCAACTGTTCTACTTGTATTATAGTTGAACAATCATTCAATTGTCAAGACTTTTTTTAATATTTTATGATAATTTTTACAAAAAGATACAAACATATAAAAACAGCCCTTAGAATAACTAAGAGCTGTAATAAATAAAATTAAAAAATAATTGTTTTACTTTCCCCTGCCTTAAATGTAACCTTTTGAGTTTTACCTTTAACAGATACATTAAGTGTTTGGTCAATATCCGAGGTAATAACTGCGGATATTTTTTTACCGCCGTTTGCCCACTTAAGTTCAGTTACAGTAGCACGGTTTCGTGTTTTAATTCCCTTAAGCGTTCCGTTTTCAAAACCTGAAGTAGGAAGTGCCGGAAGAAGCTCAATATCATCATTATGAGAATAAACAAGCGCTTCATTGATAATACCGAGATATCCGATTGCAAAATCGGTGCAATAACAGCTTCCTCGGTCATAGTCATGATTAGTCATAAGTGAATCATATCTGATTTTATGATTCATAAGCTTAACAAGCGCATCGCTTAGCGACTCGGAGTCTTTAAGTCTTGCTGCAATCAAGCTGCGATGAACAAGTGCGTGAGAAGCCTCATTTTCGCTTGTTCTGTTTGCTATTGCCTGCTCGCAGGCTTTCGCAAGCTTATCATTTCCCTGAGTTTCAAACAAAGGCCATACTCCGTACAAATGGCTCAAATGGCGATGTTCATTGTTTTCTTCAAATGCAGTTGTTGCCCATTCCTTAAGAGCATCGCTTTCATCATAAAGATACGGCGGAAGCTTATCCTCAAGCTCTTGCCATTTTGATATATCAGCACTTGGGTCAACATCTTGCATTACTTTTTTAAGCATTTCAAGATTATCACGGCACGCCGAAATATCGATTGCACAGTTTGCATCTGACGGGCTGTTATAATTTGAAGGATTATTTTCGGGAGAATAACTCGGCAAAATGCAATACGTTTCGTCAGCATTGAGGGAGGTCTTACCATTTTCATAATGGATTGAGCCGTCCTTAGCCGTGTAATATTCAGGTGTCATAAGCTGTGCCCAATAATTTGCACTTTTTTTAAGCAAGGGGTAAAGTATATCCTCCTCAAGTCGTAAATAACCACGGTTTTTAATTTCGGTAATTTGCTCATCCGTCAAATCCTTTTCACTGATTGAAAGAACAGACTTAAGCTTATCAAGATTAAATTCATCACTAAGAGGAATATTAATATTGCCATAAGAAAGTAATGTTTCGTAAAGCGGATTAATCATCCAAGAGGTACCTGCATTCCAATATCTGAAAGGATAAGGATAGCACGTTTCTGTAATAACAGCCTTATCACCGTCAGTATTAACAGGGGCTTGAATAGCATCGGTAAATCCGTGAGTTGCATAAGCATTTTCTTCCCAATCCGGAAGCTGTCGCAAAATAAAATATGCATAGCCTATCGGCGTACTTTCCATATTACTTGTATTCATAGACGAGGTTTGTAAATTAACATTAGCGTCCATTGTGTATTTACTTCCCCAACCGGTGTTAAATTCTCCCGTCCACATACCGTAAAGGCGGCTTGTTGAATAACCGCTGCAGCAAAGATAAGCGTATCTGCCGGCATAATATGTACGCTCGGCAAGAGCTGAATTTATTTCTTTTTTACCCTTTTGTGCTTTTAAAAGCTTTTCGTTAGAATCAAAATTATCCTTACCAAGCGACAAGGTCACATTATTAAACTGCGGCTGATAAATTGCAAGATGATTTTTAAGCGCCAAATCATAATTAAAGCCCGATTTATCATTGTACTTTTGAGCTACATTTTTAAGGGTACTTACGCAATCGTCAACAAGCTTAAAATCCTTTTGCTTATCAAAAGTATTTATATCGCCCATATCGTAGGTACGCTCACTTACGGTGAGAAGATATACGCTGTCGGCATCGGTAATTTTAACGCCTGCATTTTCACCTGTAAACTGTGACTCATCAATATTTTTATCAAGAGTAAATCTTTCCTTAGTACCGCCTGATGTAATAATATATGTAACAGTTGCATAGCCGCCGTTTTTAAGTTCGCTCTTTTCATAATTAGGATAATGCGAAACAAGTGCGAGATAATCACCCGAATTATCGGCAAGCTTAGTATATTTCATATTTTTTTCATCGCTGTCGCCGAAATTAGCAAGCGTTGAAAGGTCATCGTAACTGAGGGTAAGATTGAGTTTTGCGCCGTTTGAGGATTTATCAAGCTTGGTCACAACAACACCGTCAGCCATTGAGGTAAACGAGGTACGCAACCAAGTGCCATTTTTATCATTATAAGTAACACCTACCTGAGAAGTGTTATAATCAGTATATCTTATATAATTTTCAGCACGGCTTTTAGCAATATTAATTCTCAACTGACCTCCCGGATGATAACGATAAACATCATCATAGCTTGAATTATCGGTTATATCCTTGCCTTTTACTATGCTTTGCTTAACCGTTTCAAGCTCATCAAAGGTAACCGGACAGGTACGTTGATTTTCATTTGGCATTATAAAATGCATATTTTGGAAAATAAAAGTATCGCTATATGGGCTTCCGCTTTCAATAAAGCCTTGAAGTCCGTTTCCCGAAACCATACCATCTCGCCAAGATTTAGTTTTATTGCGTTTTTTATCCTTTAGCTGTGTATAATCATAAGAAAACGATACCTTAGACGTATCGGTAAAAAGCGATTTAATCACACCCTTATCTGCTTTACCGTTTGAGCAGGAAACAAGAGAAAAAGCAAATGAAACAGTCAAAACGATACATAGTATTTTTTTTATATATTTATTCATAAACCACTCACCTCATACAAATTATATCACAAAAGCAAAAGCAAAACACGACATTATCTTTACTTGAATGTCGCATTTTGTTATAATACAAGAGAGGTGGCATTATGATAAAATTTGAATGGAATGGCGTAGTTTTTTTAATTACAGATTTGGGCGGCGGAAAGCTTGGACAAAGCATTCCTCCTCACGCTCACGCAAAGGGGTGTTATGAACTTCACTTTGTAACAGGCGGAAAAGGAATACTGATAACAGATGATAAAGAAATCGAGCTTAAAAAGGACGACTTTTTCATAACAGGTCCAAATATCGCTCACTCGCAAGACTTTGACAAAAGTAATCCTATTGAGGACGTATTCATTTTAATTCAGGTGAAAGACGGCTCGCAAAAGAATTATGTATCAAGCGTATTTTTAGAGCATTATTTTTGTTATTTTGAAAAAACTGATAATACGCTTGCAAAAAAACTATTAAAAGAATACAAAGAAAAAAAGCCGGATTATGAATACGCTGTTGCTGGATATTTGACAGTAATTTTAACGCAAATAGTGAGGAAAATGCTACCAAAGGATTTCAAAAATATTATAGGAAAAGATAATCTTAATGATAAACGCTTTGCGATAATCGAGCAAGCATTTCTATATGAAAAGGACTTAACACTCACTAAACTTTCAACGATGATAGGCTTATGTGAACGGCAAACACAAAGACTTTTGAAAAAATATTATAATAAAAGCTTCAGAGAACTAAAAAAGCTTGATAAAGAAAAAACATAATCAGAGCTGAAATCGGCGTAACAAAAAAGCAGACACAAAGTCTGCTCGCTACATAAATATAAAATAAAAAAACAGGGGCTACTGAAAAGTAGCCCTTTTGGTGCGGATGTTCATATAGGATTTGGTGAAATACATTTTCGCCGATAGTCGAACATCATATTCAAATAATAATCCGCACATTCGTAATCGAACAACTGGAATTGTGAACGAACAAGTAATATATAACTAAAAACAAGGCACAACTTACGGAAAAAATCCAGTAGGCTGTGCCTTGTTTTTATTAAGATGTATAATCTTAGCGATCAGACCATTTGGATAACCGCACTACCAAACACCTTGTTAGGGGCACCCTAAGACCTGAAAAACAATCACAGTCTATCTCCATAAGGTAATGATTTAATATAGTCTTCCATGAATTTCCAATCAGGAACATATCCTTCTTCTGAATATGTACAGTCAGGGTCTATATATGGTGTTCCATCTGCATTGTGCTGGATTGGAAGTTTAATAATCACATTACACAATACATTGCTATAAACAGCTCTACCATAAGAATATTTGAATTTTTCTTTATTTATAATAGAAACTATGAACAATCCGATATATTTTGTCATATCAAATACAGGTTCTAAAATATTCACTCTTCCATGACTAACAGCATAAAAATTCTCTTCTTGATAATAAACATTTCCGAACATGTCTACGGTTATTTTATTTTTAGAAAAGATTTCAGCTTTTCCATCTCCTGCACTGTCAATATATCCCACGACACCATTATTCGTTTCACCAGAAGACACTAAAGGAACATCGCCTATTAGCATATCATTTAATTTGATGTCACCTTTAGAGAGTTGAACACTAAACAAATCATCAACTCTAAATTCTTCCCATTCATCCACTTTCAATGCCAATGCATTCCCAACTGTATTCTTTGTTGTCAATGGTTTATGATGCAAAGACTTCATATAATCTTCCATGAACTGCCAATCTGGAACATATCCATCATCAGAATACTTTTTATCTGCATCAATGAATAGCGTTCCATCTGAGTTATGCTGAATAGGAAGATTGATTTTAGTCTTGTTCATATTATCTAATGTCCATTTTCGACCATATGAAAATTTATATTTTTCTTGTCTAATTACAGCTACCATGAACAATCCTATATACTTGTTAAATTGCTCGTAATAAGAATACAACGCATTAACATCATCTGTCGCCCAATATGGTTCTGATTGATAAAATGCTTCTCCAACAGAACCATTATAGCTCAATGAAATTGTATTGGCAGAGTGAATAGGTTTTTGTCCAATATGATTTGCTACGCCGTTATTTGAATCAATGGCTCCAATATAATTTGTGTCACCTTCTTCTTGGTCAGCAGCTGTCAATCTTTTTCCCTTCTTTATATCAAATAACCTTTCCATCTCAAATTCTTTCCACGTGTGCAGATTAAGATTCATAAATCTTGCCCTCCTTCATTAAGTACGCAAGATAATTATTCAATGTCTGCTGAAAATCTTCTTCACAAAGTTTTGTGTAATCAGTTTTCATATACGCTTCGCAAAGCCATTCATCTGTTCCAGATACTTCTGCTGTTGCTGACAAACCATCAACCGATTTATGATTGCGAAACAATTTCAGCCATTCTTCTTCAATAGCTTTCCATTTACTATTTCCATCATTATCAAATTGTTCCACACGTCCAAGATTTTTCTTTTTTTTAAATCCATCTTCTTTATAGTAACCAAAAAATGTTTCTTTCATGGTTCCATCTGCTTTGATATGTGGTTCGCCCAAAGTAAACACCATACAACAAGCTGATGCAGATGCTCCCGGATAAAAAATTTCATTTGGAAGTGTAAATACAGCTTCCAACGTATTATTTTTTAACATTGATATTTTTTCATTTTGAATAATGGCTTTTGTTCCAATTGCAGCTGCAACCGGAAGTAATACAGCCATTTTCACCATCTTACGAGGTTTACCATCTTTTTCTCTTTTATCATTCGTTTCCTTGATTACATCAGAAAGATAATGAACAAACACAAAACCTTTTGTTGGGTCTTCTTTTCCATTCTTTGAATTTCCCCAACTTGCTTTGTATTTAGCTGGTATTCCAATAGGTTTTGCATTATACGGTGGATTCATAAGAATAATGTCAGGGTCTGCATCTTTAATGAACCCTTTCAAATCGAAACAACTTCCAAATTTAATATTACTATTTCCATCTCCATGAATCAGCATGTTTGTTGTAGAAAGTCCATAGGCTTTTTCTTCAACCTCAATACCATAAATATGTTCTTCTTTGACTTTACGTATCAGGTCATTAGCTTCGTCTTCACGTTTTCCACGTTTACAATCAGCAAGCTCTTTTACCATTGCTTGTACAAGAAAAGAACCACTGCCACATGTAGCATCAAGAACTCGTTTAGTTCTACCTACACCTGTAACACGACACATAAATTCTGTAATATGGTCTGGTGTAAACGCCTGATTCTTATCAGCTTTTCCTGTATATTTATTAAACGCTATGAAGAACATATTCAGAATATCCTGACCTTCTGAACTATCAGTGTCAATGTATCTGTAAATATCCATAAGTATAGTGTCTAAGATTTTAATCCAGTGGGTTATTGTAAGTTTTTTAACCTTTTGGTCATTGAGTACATTCTTCTGAAGCAATTCAATTTTCTTGGCTTTATTATCAGAGCCGTCAAGCAAACTATCTAATGTAGATTCTATGGCAGCACGAAGTTGCTTACCATCCATCATAGACCAATGGTCATCAAGAGTTTTCTTTAATTTTTCATCAATCTTTTTTGCACCGAATTTTTCAACTAATTTTTTAAGATAGAGAAGTGTTGTACCGACAAACTGACTGCGAAGCCTTTCGTCAATATCCATTTTGTGAAGAAGTTCGTTCAAATCATAGGTATTCTTCAAAACTTTTTCTCTGTCGTTTTGTTTGCTTGCATTAAACAAACTAACATAATGTTCAATTTTATCAAGGACAGTTTCGTTACTCAAAACGTGATCATCATCTACAGCAGATTTCCAAACTTTTATATCGTCATTATTGGTGTTTGCAAGAATAGCAATAATTTTCTTTCCGTAATGCAATACTCGTTCTTGTTGAAGATATTCGCTAAGTTGGTCTTCGTCCGATTTTTTGAATGACTGTTTTGTTTCAACGAGAACAACGGTATCATCTTTCTCAAAACGAATATCCAATTTAAAATGAGAGATGTTACGGCCTAACGCATTTTCAAGATTCGCCCTTGAGCCCGCCTCCTGAATATAACTGTATTCGCCACTCTCAATATTTGATGTCATATATGCATTTCCTATGCGTTCAATCATATCGTGTCTTGTCATTGGCCTTTACCTCCAGCTTCCTTTTCTTTTAAATATTTTTCTGCAGCTTCGTTAAACAAGTCAGCCATACTATGCATATCTTTGTCATAAACAATAGTAGCTTTTAATTTATTGAATATTTCAGGGTCCATACGGAATTGAACTTGCCTTGTTCGATTAGCCTTATTCTCTTTGACCAAATATAGCACCTCCATAATGATTTCATTAAATCTTGATATAATGATATCATTATTACCATTAAAAGTCAAGGCACAGCTTAAGGAGAAACCCACATTGCGGATACACGCAAAGGGGTTGCCATAGAGTATATAACCGAACAATTTACGGCATAAAAAAGAGCAAGGTGCTACCCTTGCCCGTACATAAAAATTATATGATAAAACAAAAAGAGTGTTCATAAGTCAAATCCCTTATGAACACTCGATATGGTCGGAGTGACAAGACTTGAACTTGCGGCCTCTAGACCCCCAGTCTAGTGCGCTACCAACTGCGCCACACCCCGATATTATGGTGCGGGTAACAGGACTTGAACCTGCACGGTTTCCCACAAGATCCTAAATCTTGCGTGTCTGCCAATTCCACCATACCCGCATATTTGACTTTGATATATTAACATAACAAAAAAATAATTTCAATAGATTTTGTCGTTTTTTTATTTTTTTCATATTATATATTACGGCATAAAAGCCGAATATATGAAAGGAAACAATATAATTATGAGCTGTAACAACAGAAATCTCAGAAATTTAGATACGAATATTTATTCTTCTTCAAACGGTTGCTGTGACACCGATTACGAAGTTAAAATGGTAGAGCGCTTGATACCCTGCTATGTTTGTCCTCCACGTCCTATGCCGCCGTTTGAACCAATACCGCAGCCTCCTCATCCACCTGTTCCTCCGTTTTTGACACCGACTGCTGCTTACGCTCTGTTTTATAACAATTCGGCAACAGGCGCAACCTACGCTGCCGGAGAAAACATTGCTTATCAGTCAACTCTTTATAATACTGCCACGGCAGATATCGTCAATAACAACGGACTTATCACACTTTCAGGCGGCACAACAGGCAAAGCATATCTTGTAAATTATCAGGTAACAGGCGAAACGGCTAATGATGCAACATTGGCGCTTGCAATTAACGGCACGGTTGATTCAAACAGCGAAATTATTCCCAACAGTGCAACAGGAACCTCAAACGGCAGTTATATTGTAAACGTTCCTGCAAACTCAACCTCAACAGTTGCTTTAAGGGTTGTATCGGGCACGGTTACTACCGCTTCACCTACTGTCGGTTCGTATTTTTCTGTAATAAGAATAGCTTAAGCCTATTCGGGTATGGTCATTCCATACCTTACATAAACAATATTGACAATTATTAAACAATATGATATTTTAAGATTAAATAAGGAGGGACAAGCTATGTTTTTTACCGCTAATGACAGCATTAAGCTTAATATGAGCCGTGACGACGCAATTAAGCTTTTTGAAAAAACGTTTTACGATACGCACAAGGCAGGATATACGCTGTCCACAAGAATAATACATACGGATTATAACGGAAAAAAATTCACCGGCTTCATAGACGACAGCGGCAAATATATCGCAAGGTATATCGGCAATGTTGAAAACGACAGATATTACCGCTCTGCCCCACTAAGTGAAGTAAGCTTTGACGGTGATGATAATAGTTCAACTGTTAATATAAATGTAAAATCAAAATATAATGCTTTTTATTTTGCATTGAGTCTCTTACTATTAATCGTTGCAGTTGTTCTTTTAATCGTTATGTTCAACACCACGCTAAAAATTCCTTTTATAGCCATAACCGCCGTTGCGGTTGTAATAAACTGCGTAGTTTTAGGAATAAGTAAGAAAAGCGTTGACGACGTATTAAGTGAATTTTATTATATTTTTAAATATAACAATAACTAAGAAATCCCGCAAGACAGATTAAACTGCCATTGCGGGATTTTTATTATTTATTCTTAATTTGCTTATATTGAGCATAGCTTATAGGTTCAACTCTCACACTTTGGTCAATATCGTAAAAGTCTTTATATCTTGTTTCCCACATACCGTACCACCTGAAAAGCCTTGGGGTTGTGCCCTCGGTATAATATTCAAGGTATGCCGGATAATGAGGAAGATAGACTGTTTTATTGCCGGATTCAATCTGAGCGCTCACAAAAGAATTTCGCTCATTTTCAAATGCCTTTACCTGAGTGTATTTAACAGTATAAAATACAGAACCTATTGCCACACCGATAATAACTAAAGCGTATACCGTCTTTTTCACCTTTTCGCTGTTGACATAATTTTGCATAATAAATTTCATCAACTCGCACGAATAAAGCATAAACATAACATAAGGCGGATAAAAACAACGACCTGTTACGGGAGAAACGACAAGAAGCGGAACAATGAGTACGCTCTCTGCCAAAATCGGCATTATCGCCTTAAACGCTCTGTCTTTATCTTCATATGCCACAAGCGGAACAACTATCAAACTAACAATAAAAATCGTTGCTAAAATACATCTTATAACAGTCACTGCGGGAGATGTAAATGTTCCTATGGGAAAACGAACATATTCTTTAATAAGAACAAATACTGTATATGCAAAATCAAAAATCACGCAAGAAAATAAAAAGCGTTTTTTGCCCTTATTTAATTTAAACTGCTTTGATATATTAAGCACAATTGTAAAAAGCATAATGCTTATAAGAATATTAATTAAAGCATTGCTTTCAACCGAACGTGTGCAAACTCTGTCAATACTCTTAATAAGCCAAGAAAAAAAGCTTTCATTTTCCCCTGCCACGCTTCTATAGCTGTCATTACCTGATGAAATAATGCCGTAAGCTGAATTTGAAAACATTATTGCCGCACCGCAAATATTTCCCAAGAAATTAAACACGTGAACTCTAAAAAACGTTTTAAACTTGATGTAAGAATAAACAATAACACCTATTGACACAACAACATTCATTATAGTTACGTGTTCCATAAAGAGGTTACCGCACAAGCCTATAACAAATGAAACGGGAATAAGCCATTTTTTATATTTCGGCATATCCTTATCAAATATATTTTTCACAATAACAAGATAAAGCAGTGTCAAAGCAATCGGCGGAATATAATTAGCAAGGCCGGAAGCCCAAGCCATCGTCTGCCTCAATATATTTGTCGGCATTATAACTAGAAGGAATAATGCAAAAAGAAAATAAAACAGCTTGCCGTCACCAATATATTTATAAATTAAATAAATAACAGAAAACGAAACTACAGCCATTCCGATTGTTTTTATAAAATTAGATTTAGTCAAAAGTAAAATGAGCAAGTTGCCAAGATATCTGCCGTTATATCCTCTAAAATGAGATGCAAGCCTTTGCGCACCGACAGAAGCACCCCAAGCCCAATCATCACTGCAAAACGGGATTGTTGACATTATGTAAGCAAAGCCGAAAAATGCAAATAAAATTACTATTAAATTAATCCATTTTTTCTTCGTCATAATTTAACCTCTCTTATATCCGAGATAGTATAATATCACAAACAAACTAAAAAATAAATAGTAAAATAGTAAAGATTTAGTAAAAAACAGCTCAAAAAAGCAAATTTGCTTTTTTGAGCTGTTAAATGTACTAATTTTTTCTATCGTTTATGCTTTGATTAATTGCGGTAAAAAGCGACATATCCTTGTGGTTTAAATCATCGCTGCCGTATCTAAACACCATAACACCACCGAGTTCATAATCAATTGCAAGCGAAGTTTTATCATAAACAAGTCCATACGAATTGAAATAAGCTTGTTTACCGTCAATCTCTGCCTTATTTGAATATTTGCCCAATATCTTTGCGTAATCTCCGTAATTATACCAATATTCACCCTTGTCTGCAGGTCTGCCGTAAAAAGGAATACCGAGATCAAGTACCTTGCTGTCAAATCCTGCATTGATGAATTTCTCAATTCCTTTTTGAGCACAATCAAAAGAGGAATGGTCACCGTAATTATCAAAAAGGTCATATTCCATCATTTCAACCATATCAACACATTGCATAGCCTCTTTAGAAATACCGATATCCCAATCGCTCATTGCAAGACCTATTTTTTTGCCGCCAAGTTCTGAATCAAGGTTGACAAGAAAATTGCTGAAAGCTTTCCAATACTTTGCCTTAATAGGATATTCATAATCAAAAAAAGCGCCGTTAAAATTATAGTCGTTTAGCAAATCGTTAATTTGTGTAGCAAGTGTATCGTTTTCAAAAGCCTTGGTATGCTTTTGAGCTTTATTTTCCATTTGAGATTTCCAATCGCTTATTCCTTCGTCTGCGTCGGGACCTAAAATATTGACGTAGATATTTACATTTCTGTCGCCTATAACGCTTTTTAAATTCTTAAGCGCAGTTTTCATCATTTTTTTGCCTGAATAATTCTCACTGTCATTAAATTGAAGTTCGCCGTCAGAGTTAAAATTAACGCATGAGAAAAGAATTACATCAGTAATCGTGTCAAATGTATATGATTTCAAATCATCAATATTTTGAATTTTATCTGCAAGAATATATGCAGTTACCCTAAAATCACTGTCAGGCTCATTATCGTTTTCGTAAACAGAAATTGACTCAACATTTTCCTTGCCATTGTCAAGCTTTAATTTTAAAGAAGTAGTTTGAGTTGGAGAAAATGAGCAATATTTATATGTACTGTTATTTTCCTGTTCATAAATAATATTATCGCCGTTATATATCTTAAGCGGTGACGATACTGCTTTTTTCAACTTAACAGCAACATTATTAACAGCGTGTTTATCAAAAGAAACAACAGCGGTATTATCATCTTCCCACTCAATCGTTGTTTCCTCAATCAAGCCGTCAATATGAGCGCTTAACTGACGATCCTGCGTTCCCTGCGCACTGCAGGCACACAAGAAAACAAAAATCAATGTAAGCAATACAGATAATATTTTTTTCATTTTTTATCCCCTTTTTCTTTAGGTACGGCGACAGCAAGAGTTGCCGCCCAAACACTTTGAGCACCGTAAATATTAAGCATTTTTGCACATTCATTAAGCGTTGAACCCGTAGTTTTAACATCATCAATCAAAAGAATTCTTTTGTTGACTACAATATCTTTATCTTTCAAATCAAATGCGCCGTAAACATTAGTCTTGCGCTCACGTGAATTCAATGATTTTTGTTCTTTTGTTTTTCTTACCTTTATAAGCAAATCGGCAAGCGGAATATCTAAAATTTTCGAAATTTCATTTGCAAGTAAATATGCTTGATTATAATCTCTTTTTCTAAGTGACTTCTTAGAAAGCGGAGTATAAGTAATCATATCAAATTGCATAAAATAATTTTCTTGAATGCATTTTGCCATATCACGTGCAAAGCGTTTTGAAAGAAAAGGCATATAAGCGTTTTTGAAATTCAAAACAGCACGCTTAACATTATCTTGATATAAATACGGTGCCACAATTTGCTTATATTCATTTTTATGCTTGTCGCAATTACATTTTTCCTTACTGACACCGCAATATGTGCAATAAGGTGGCTTATTAACAGGTAAATTCTCGCAATCGGGACAAACCGTTTTATCAAATTCAATTACTTCACCGCAAAATTCGCATCTTTTAGTAAAAAATATATTTGATATTTTCTCTAAAACAATTTTTAAATCACTAATCATACTGTAACATACGGCTCAATCTTTGCAAAAGTAGAGTCCCCGATACCCTTAATTTCTTTAAGTTGAGAAACATTTGTATATCCGCCGAGATAATCACGGTATTCCAAAATAGCCTGTGCTTTGGTGTCGCCTATTCCGTCAATTGAAACTAAATCTTCATAAGTGCAAGTATTCAAATTAACAGGATAAGAAACACTTTGAGCAGTAGACGGTTGAGAAGATTTAGTGTTTAACACAGTTGTTTGAGTATCAGCGCCTGAATTTTTAAAAGATGTATCATTTTTGTCAGACGAAGAAGTCTTAATCGAGGTTTGGGAAAGCGTATCTTGCAACTGAGATAAAGGGGTTTCATTGACCTTAGGTTGAGAAATACCGTAAAATACAAGCAAAACAGAAACAAGAATACAACAGACACCTATTGCGATTATGCCTTGTCTTTTTGAAGCGCTCATCTTTTTTTACCTCTGTTTTTACCGGAATAATTATTCTTATGTGAACTTTTATTTTGATATCTGTTATTTTTGTTAAATTGATTAGCAGAATGTGTAGGTTTAACAAGGCACTTGCTGTCATATCCGATTAAATCATAACGTTTTGCACGCTTGAGTGCTTCCTCAACAAGCTTTTGATTTTTAGGATTAAAATATTGAAGAAGTGCTCTTTGAAGCGCCTTATCATGCTCGCTTTTTGCTACATACACCTTTTCCATAGTATAAGGGTCAAGCTCGGTATAAAACATACACGTTGAGATAGTGCCGGGAGTCGGATAAAAATCCTGTACCTGTTCGGGTCTTATATGATTTTTCTTTAAAAACAAAGCGAGTTCAATCGCATCATCAAGAGTAGAACCGGGGTGAGACGACATAAGATAAGGTACTAAATATTGCTCCTTATTAATCTCTCCCGTGTATTCAAAATATCTGTGCGAAAATTTGATATAAGCCTCAATATGAGGCTTACCCATTTTGTCAAGAACTGCGGCAGAACAATGTTCAGGCGCCACTTTAAGCTGACCGGAAACATGATGCTCAACAAGCTCCTTAAAAAATGTATCATCCTTATCCTCAAGAAGATAATCATATCTTATACCGCTTCTTATAAATACCTTTTTAACTTTAGGAAGTGAACGAACCTGACGAAGAATATCAAGATATTCACTATGGTCAACACTTAAATTTCTGCACGGCTTAGGTGCAAGACATTTTTTACCCTTACAAAGACCGTGTTCTTCTTGAAAAGTACAAGACGGTTTCCTGAAATTGGCTGTAGGACCGCCTATATCGTGAATATAGCCTTTGAAATTTGGCATATGAGTCAGCTTTTCAGCTTCTGTCAAAATACTTTTCTTTGAACGGGATGTAACATATCTTCCCTGATGAAAAGCAATTGAACAGAAGTTGCAAGCACCAAAGCAGCCACGATTGTGAGTAATTGAAAACTCAACCTCTTTAATGCCCGGCACGCCTCCGAGTTTTTCATAAGACGGATGATATGCCCTTGTATACGGCAGTGAATAAATTTTATCAAGTTCGTTTTGATTAAGCGGCGGCATAGGCTTATTTTGGACAACCATTACTTTGCCGTGTTTTTGCTTAATAAGTCTACCACGAATATGGTCCTGCTCATCCTGCTCAATTCTGCAAGATTTTGCATATTCCTTTTTACTGTTTAATACATTGTCAAAGCTCGGAACTTCAACACCGTCATACGGCGTTTCATATGTTGGGCAGGTATAGCAGGTTCCGAGAATATCGTGCATAGTTGAGATATCCTCACCGCTGTCAAGCCTTTTGGCTATTTGAACAGTTTGCTTTTCACCCATACCATAGGTTAGCAAATCAGCTTTTGAATCAATAAGAATACTCGGTCTGATTCCGTCATCCCAATAATCATAATGAGCAAATCGGCGAAGTGATGCTTCAAGACCGCCAATAATAACAGGGCAATCCGGATATATCCTTTTAATAATATTTGAATAAACAATAACTGCCCTGTCAGGTCTTTTTCCTGCAATACCTCCGGCAGTATAAGCGTCATCATGTCTTAGCCTTTTGGCAGCAGTATAGTGAGCAACCATTGAATCAATATTACCGCTTGTAACCATAAAAGCTAAACGAGGACGGCCGAATTGTGTAAAATCGCCGTTATTTTTCCAATTAGGTTGACTTAAAACGGCAACTCTATAGCCCTCTTTTTCCAAAAGCCTTGTAAGTATGGCTACGCCGAACGACGGATGGTCAACATAGCTGTCGCCTGTTACAAAGACAAAATCAACATCTTGCCAACCTCGTTCAAGCATTTCTTTTTTATTTATAGGTAGAAAATCATTCATATATTTCCTCTAAACAATCAAATTATACAATTGCACAAATTAAATTTCAGGTACAATATCTAATTATTCATCAATATCGTTATAATTTTCAGACACAACACCGTCATCTTCAATCTCATCCTCATCAAATGACATTTGCTCGGTATTTTCTGAAGTAAAAGGAACTTTATTTGACGAATAAGCCTGCATTTCAAGCCATTGCTGGCGATTGATAAGTATTTCTCTGCCTTTTGAACCGTTAGCAGGACCTATAATGCCCTTTTCCTCAAGCTGGTCAATAATCTTAGCGCCACGTGCATAGCCTACGGAAAGCTTACGTTGTAAAAATGAAGTGGAAGCAGTCCCGGTTTCAAGTACAATATCAACAGCTTTGTCAAAAAGTACATCAAGCTGCTCTGCATCGCCGTCATCCTCAAACGGAGAAGATTTCTTATCTTGAACCGCCTTGGCTTCAATTTCCTTAGCGATTTCTTCATCATATTGACTTTCACCCTGATTTTTAACGAAATCACAAAGCGCTTCAACTTCTTCATCTGAAATGAAACAACCTTGAACACGAAGCGGTTTTGAAGCACCGATAGGATTATAAAGCATGTCACCGTGGCCGAGAAGCTTTTCGGCACCTGCGGCGTCAAGAATAGTACGAGAGTCGATTTGGGATGAAACGGTAAGTGCGATTCTTGATGAAATATTAGCTTTAATAAGACCTGTAATAACGTCAACAGACGGCCTTTGAGTTGCAATAACAAGATGCATACCGACAGCACGTGCCATTTGAGCAAGACGGCAAACGGAATCTTCAACCTCTTTTGGAGCCGCCATCATCAAATCAGCAAATTCATCTATAAAGATGCAGATTTTAGGCATAGACTCCATATCCTCATGCTTTTGAACATATTTATTGTATCCCTCAATGTCACGAACGCCAACCTGCGAAAGCTTTTGATAACGCTGAAGCATTTCACTTACAGCCCAACCGAGAGCACCTGCCGCTTTGCGTGGGTCAGTCACAACAGGAACAAGAAGATGCGGAATATTTGCATATTTTGAAAATTCAACCTGCTTAGGGTCAATCATTAAGAATTTAACCTCGTCAGGCTTAGCTCTGTAAAGAATAGATGTAATAATTGAGTTCATACAAACGGATTTACCGGAACCTGTTGTACCTGCAACAAGAAGGTGTGGCATTTTTGCAATATCACAATAAACACAATTACCCGCAATATCCTTACCGATACCGGCAGAAAGAAGTGAACGTTGCTCATAAAACTCAGGGGTGTCTATAAGTTCACGCATAGAAACTGTATTTTTAACAGTATTAGGCACCTCGATACCTACTGCGGCTTTGCCCGGAATAGGTGCCTCAATTCGAACATGAGTAGCAGCAAGATTAAGTGCTATATCATCAGCAAGATTTGTAATTTTAGAAATACGCACACCTGCCGCAGGCTTAAGCTCATATCTTGTAACCGTAGGGCCTCGTGATATATCGGTAATAGTTGCATTAACATTAAATGAGCGAAGCGTTTCAATAAGCCTTTGAGCGTTTTCCTTAAGTTCACCGCTGATATCTGCGGTTGATTTTTTATTAGGCAAACTGAGAAGTTCTACAGACGGAAGTTTATAATCGTTTATGCCTGATTCCATTGCTTCTTTGGAAACGGTAAAATCTTTACTTTTATCTGCTTTTTTCTCATTAGGTTTATCCTCTGAAGCATCCTTAACTATTTCATCAATACTCTTAGGCTTCTTTTCCTCTTTCCTACCCGTAGCATTTTTCAGCATTTCAATATTAGAATTTTCACGGTTTATTTCGTCAATTATTTCCTTAGGTACCTTAGTCATTTCCTCGTCGGAAGAGACAGCTTTCTTTTTTCTTGATTTAGGCTTTTTATCTTCTTCCTCAGGCGGCTGAGTATCAAGCGGTACATCAATATTTTCTTTATTCATTCTTCTGCGTTCAATTCGTTCTTCAATAGCCGGAGCAACCTTTTCGTATGTAACTTTTGCAGGCTTAGCCGCACCTGCAACAAATTGAAATATAGTAAGACCTGTCATAAGAAGCAAATCAACAATAAAAAGCACAACGCTTATAATAACAGCCGGTGCTTTACCGAGAGTGAGCAAAAGCCAGCCTAACACTGCACCGATGAAACCACCGTTAAATTCAAAGCTTGCTGATTTATAACTGTTAATTATTGTTTCCTTAAATGCATCGCCCGTTGAATTTTTAACAACATGAATAAATGTTGCGAGAATGAAAACCATTACAAACGCTTCTACTATCTTAGCCGTGTAACCGTAAGCGTCGTCACCCTTAGCAGAAAATATAACTGTAACAACAATGGTCAAAAGCGGCAAAACAATAGCGGCAAACATACCGAATATGCCGACATATACATTATGCAGCACATTCCACACACCGTTGCCTGAAACAATGGCAAGACAGAAAAGTATAACCGAAACGGCAACTGTTGCAATTTCAGTTACTCGTATTGCGTCAGCCCTGTCTGCAGTTTTTTGCCTATTAGATGATGTTTTTTTAGATGTATTCTGTTTTGTTTTTTTATTAGTCTTTTTTGTTGCCATATTTACCTCTTATTATTTTATAACAAGTTGAAAAGTTCCGATAATCGCACTGATTACACCGATTGAAATATCATAATATGCAATATAATTCAACGCACGTTTTTTCAGTACAAATATAAACAGCTTAATTGCAAAAAACGAAGCTATAATCGAGATAACAAGCCCGATTATCGCCGAAAAAATATTAATTTTGGTAACAGCCACACAAAGTTCAATTATGCCCATTACAATAAGAGTAGGAACAGACATTGTAACGGCATATCTGATCGCATATTTTTGGCTCATACCAAGCAAAATCATAAAAGCGAAAATTGCACCCATAAAGGAGCAGCCGCCCGTCGGCAATGCAAGAAATCCGATTAAACCTAAAATTACCGCATTTGCCCAATTTGGAAGTTTGTTTCTGTTTGAATTGATAAGAGAATTAGTTACAATAAGAAGAACACCTAAAAGAGCAATGCAAACTCCTTCGCCCAATATAGTCTTATTATGCGATGTTCTGTTAAAAAGCATATACACATTACCGTATTTCCCTGCGGGAATTGCATAAACGATAAAGAATACAAACGAAAGAATCGTCATAAACATAAATTCCCTTTGAGGAGGAATGTTTTTCAAATCGAGTCTTTTATGAAAAATATCGTTCCAAGTTGCGAAAAAATTTTTGAAAAGGCTTATAAATAATTTATAAAACGCAATAAATAAACCGATTGCAATTCCTATATGTATAACGCCTGTCAACTGCGAGCAAGCGTTTGTAAATCTGCCTGAAAAATTATGAAAAATTACAGAATGTCCGCTTTCAGACACGGGGAACACCCAAGTGAATGCCTGTCCTATCGCCTGAAATATTGCTGTTAAAATCCACATCATCTATACCTCCGAATAAATATGCGTTATCCAAATGATAACCGGTGCGTATATAACTGTAAGGGTTGCTTGACCTGACAGTATTGTTTTGACATATTGATTTTGAAGAGTAGAAAATATCAGCTTCATTAATAATACTCCAAAGCATATTATCTCTCCTCAATCATTTTATCTAAAAAATCAAGAGCATCGCTAAGACCGCCGAGTTCATCAATCAGACCGCAGTTAACTGCGTCCTCACCGTCAAGCACCGTGCCGACGTCCATAACAAGCTCTCCTGTTTTCATCATAAGCGCCTTAAAACTCTTTTTATCAATAGAAGAGTTGTTAACCACAAAATTAACTATTCTGTCCTGCATTTTTTCAAAATAAGAAAGAGTTTGAGGAACACCAAGAACAAGCCCGTTCATTCTGACAGGGTGAACAGTCATTGTAGCACTCGGAACAATAAAACTCTTTTTACAGCTGACAGCAAGTGGAACACCGATAGAATGACCGCCGCCGAGAACTAAAGAAGCTGTAGGAGTTTTCATGGTAGATAACAGTTCAGCTATTGCAAGCCCTGCCTCAACGTCACCGCCGACTGTATTTAATATAATCAGCAATCCCTCTATTTCTTTGCTTTCTTCAATTGCAACAAGCTGCGGAATAACGTGCTCATACTTTGTGGTTTTGTTTTGGCTCGGCAAAATATAATGGCCTTCTATTTGACCGATGATTGTTAAGCAGTGAATAAAATGACCATCTTTAGAAACGGTAATAGAACCCGTTTCAAAATCATCAGCCGGCGTAACCGACTCCTCTGCCGAAACATCTTCGTTGTTATCGTTGTTATCGTTATTATCATCTTGTTCGTTTTTGTTTTTTATTTGTATATTATCAAGCAAAATCAACACCTCAAATGTATTTTGCCCGAAATACTCCAACATAATAGGATATTTTATCACAAAAGAGTAAAATTTTCAATATTAAATCTTTATTATATTAATTAATATATTATTTAAAAGATTTTTACTGATTTGTAATTGACAACGTGAAACATTTGTAATAAAATATCATTTGATAATTTTATTAACAAGTAGGAGGACTTTTTAACAATGGGACTTACTATTGCTCAAAAGCTTATTAAGGCTCACCTTGTTGAGGGTGAGATGAAGGTCGGCACCGAAATCGGTTTAAGAATTGACCAAACCTTAACTCAGGACGCAACAGGCACAATGGCATACCTCGAATTTGAGGCTATGGGCGTTGACAGAGTAAAGACAGAAAAATCTGTTGCATACATTGACCACAACACATTACAGACCGGTTTTGAAAATGCCGACGATCACCGTTACATTCAATCAGTAACAAAGAAACACGGTATTTATTTCAGCAGACCGGGCAACGGCATTTGCCACCAGGTTCACCTTGAAAGATTCGGCATTCCGGGCAAAACCCTTATCGGCTCAGACAGCCATACACCTACGGGCGGCGGTATCGGTATGCTTGCTATGGGTGCCGGCGGACTTGATGTTGCTGTTGCTATGGGCGGCGGTACATACTATATTCCTATGCCTAAGATGACAAGAATTAATCTTACCGGCTATCTTAAGCCATGGGTTTCTGCTAAAGATGTTATCCTTGAAGTTCTTAGAATTATGAGCGTTAAAGGCGGCGTAGGCAAGATTATTGAATACGGCGGAGAGGGTGTTAAAACACTTTCTGTTCCTGAAAGAGCAACCATTACAAATATGGGTGCAGAACTTGGCGCTACAACTTCTATCTTCCCATCTGACGAAATTACCCTTGCTTTCCTCAAAGCGCAGGGACGTGAAAATGATTGGACTGAAATCCTTCCTGATGAGGATGCAGAGTATGACGAAGTAATTGATATTGACCTTTGCTCGCTTACTCCTATGGCTGCTTGCCCGCACATGCCGGATAACGTTAAAACAACAGACGAAATCGGCAAAATTAAAGTTGACCAGGTTGCTATCGGCTCTTGCACAAACTCATCATTTGTTGATATGATGAAAGTTGCATCAATTCTCAAAGGCAAGACTATTGCACCGTCAGTTTCGCTTTGCATCGCACCCGGCTCAAAGCAAGTACTCAATATGCTTGCATTAAACGGTGCACTTTCAGATATGATTAGCGCAGGTGCAAGAATACTCGAATCAGCCTGCGGCCCTTGCATCGGTATGGGTCAGTCACCAAATTCAGGCGGCGTTTCACTTCGTACATTTAACAGAAATTTTGAAGGACGTTCGGGAACAAAGGACGGTCAAATTTATCTTGTATCTCCTGAAGTTGCTGCAGCATCTGCACTTACCGGATATCTTACAGACCCGAGAGAGCTTGGCGATGCTCCTAAAATTTCTATGCCTGAGCACTTTATTGTTAATGACAATATGATTGAAGCTCCTGCTTCACCTGAGGATGCAGATAAGGTAGAAGTTCTCAGAGGTCCTAACATCAAGCCTTTCCCAAAGACAGAAAAGCTTCCTGAGGATATCACGGCAAAAGCAGTTCTTAAGGTCGGCGACAATATCACAACAGACCACATTATGCCTGCAGGCGCTAAGATTCTTCCTTACCGTTCAAATATTCCTCACCTTTCACAGTATTGCTTTGCCGTATGTGACGAAACATTCCCTGAAAGAATTAAGGCAGAAGGCAAAGGCTTTATTGTCGGTGGTGCAAACTACGGTCAAGGCTCATCAAGAGAGCATGCAGCGCTCGTTCCGCTTTATCTTGGAGTTAAGGCTGTTATTACTAAATCATTCGCAAGAATTCACGTTGCAAACCTTGTAAACGCAGGTATTTTACCGTTCACATTTGCAAATGAAGAGGATTATGATAAGATTGACCAAATGGACGAGCTTTCACTTCCAAACATTAAAGACGCAATTGAAAACAATAAGCCTGTTGTTCTTAAGAATCTTACTAAGGGCGAGGAATATCAGCTTAACTCTTCTCACCTTTCCGCAAGACAGAGAGCAATGCTTGTTTGCGGCGGACTTCTCGACTACACAAGAGAAATGAATAAATAATCAAATTATCGGAGGATACAACTATGGCAGACGATGCTAGAATTATTGACGAAGCAGTTGAAAAGTTTCGTTCACTTATGAAATCTCAGCTTGCAAGAGCAAAAAAAATCAAAGAGGACAAAGATTTTACAGACTATGATGCACTTGATACAATCGTAATCGGCATTTGCGGCGGTGACGGTATCGGCCCTATCATCACAAAAGAAAGCGAGAGAGTTCTTGCATTTCTTCTTAAGGATGAGGTAGCAAGCGGCAAGGTTCAATTTAAGGAAATTGACGGTTTAACTATCGAAAACCGTGCGGCATGCAATAAAGCTATTCCTGATGACGTGCTTGCTGAGCTTAAAAAGTGCCACGTTATTCTTAAAGGCCCAACAACTACTCCGAGAGCCGGCGATCCATGGCCAAACGTTGAATCTGCTAACGTTGCTATGAGAAAAGAGCTTGACCTTTTTGCAAATATGCGTCCTGTTAAAGTTCCTGAACAAGGCATTGACTGGACTTTCTTCAGAGAAAATACCGAGGGTGGCTATGCAATCGGCTCTTATGGTTTGAACATTACAGACGACCTTGCAGTTGACTTTACAGTTGCAACGCAAGAGGGATGCGAAAGAATCGCTCGCCTTGCTTATGAATATGCAAAGAAAAACAACAAAGGCAAGGTTTCTATCATTACAAAGGCTAACATTATTAAAACAACGGACGGCAAGTTCCTCAAAACTGCCCAAAAAATCGGTGAAGAATATCCTGACATTGTAACTGATGACTGGTATGTTGATATTACTACCGCTAAGCTTATTGACCCTGCAAGAAGAAAAGATTTCAAGGTATTCGTTCTTCCTAATCTTTACGGCGATATCATCACAGATGAGGCTGCTGAATTTCAGGGCGGCGTAGGTACTGCAGGTTCAGCCAACATCGGTAAAAAATATGCAATGTTTGAAGCTGTTCACGGCTCAGCACCACGTATGATTAAGGAAGGCAGAGGACAATATGCCGACCCATGTTCAATGCTCAGAGCATCTGTTATGTTGCTTTCTCACATCGGTTTCCAAAAGCAGGCAAATGCTCTTGAAGCTGCGCTTGACAAATGTATGCTTGAAGAGAAAAAGCTTGTCATTACAGGCAGAGCTGACGGTTGCACTTGCAGCGAATTCGGCGACTATGTAATGGAAACAATAACTCAAATGACTAAATAATAATCTTTATTACAGAAATTCAGGAGAGGAATATTATGCAAAATAAAGATGATATATCTATATCCGTTATTAAGAGATTGCCGAGATATTACAGATTTTTGCAATCTCTCAAGGATAACGGAATAGTGCGCATCAGTTCAAAAGAACTTGCAGCAAGAATGGGGCTTACCGCTTCGCAAATAAGACATGATTTTAACTGCTTTGGTGGCTTCGGTCAACAGGGATACGGTTATAATGTGCCTGAACTTCACGCTAAAATCGGCGAAATACTTTGCGTTGATAAGGAAATCAAAACAATACTTATCGGTGCAGGTAATTTGGGTAAGGCTATTACAAACAAAATGTTTTCAAAAAACAGCGGCTTTAAGCTTATTGGTATTTTTGATAAGAATGAGGCTATTTGCGGAAATATGATTAAAGGTATTCCGGTCAGAAACGTTAATTATCTTGAAAACTTTTGTATTGACAACTCCCCTACCTGCGCTGTAACCTGTATTCCTTCAACAGATATGGAGGAACTTACGGATTTGCTTGTTAAGGTCGGTATTAAAAGCTTTTTAAATTTCAGCAATTATGATATTGCTATGGCTCATCCGGGTGTGATTGTTGAAAATGTCCATCTTAGAGACAGCCTTCTTACTCTCGGTTATCTTACTAATACATCTCTTAACAAATCGGAGGAATAATATTGCAATTAATTACAACGAAAGAAATTGTCGATGTTATTAAATACAATGACGAATCCGTAATTATTGTTGAGAAACTGCCGCTTCCAAACGGCACGCAATATAAGGTTCAGTATTCTGTTATCAATTTCAAAACAAAAAGCATAGATGTGCTTACAAAAAATGCATATTTGCTAAAAAAGTTTGGTTCTAACTTTAACAGAATAAGTCAAATAATGCCAAATTTTGTTCAATGCGACGCAGCTGTTCTTTATGACAGACGTGTACTTGCGATATTTCCTAACGGAGAGGCCGGAATATTTGACCGTGAGGGTGAGCTTGAATGGAACGGTGCTTTTGAATATCATGACGAGCCTGTAAAAAATATTGCACTTGAAGGAAAATATTTTTGGAGTGTTTGTCCTAATGAAAATTGTGTTATAAGATATTCAAGTCAAAATATGGGCGTTGATTTAAGAATCGGCGGCAAAGAAACAGATACATTTCTTAATCCGACCCACGTAAGCCTTGATGAAAACGACATATTTGTTTGCTGTGATAACAATAAAGTAAGACGTATTGACTCAAATAATTATACGGTATCGGATTATCTCAACTTTACTGATTCAATAAAAAGCTATTTTAAATTCGGCGATTTTGCCATTGCTGTAATGGCAAGCGGTACTTATGTACTTGAAAATAATCAATAAAAAATAACTGCTCTTGAAAACTAACAAGAGCAGTTATTTTTTTATAAATTTTAAATTACTGAATATTTCCTATTGAGGGATAATATCTGAACTTCACCTTGCCGATAATTTTATCACGTTTAACATAAGTATTCGTCCAAAATCTTGAATCCTTACTGTCATTCCTGTTGTCGCCAAGCATAAAATAGCTGTCCGGCGGCACAGCGTAAGGACCGAAATCACCGTAAGGTTCGCATGCCGTTATAAAACTGTCATCAAGCTGTATTGTTTTGCCGTCGGTCTTTGTAACATAAACAACACCGTTTACAATTTGAACGGTTTCGCCCGGCAATCCGATAATACGCTTAACATAAATCTGTTTCTCATTATCAGGATACTTAAACAAGATTATATCATATCTTTCAGGGTCGTTATTATTATAAGCCATACGGCTTGCAATAATTCTGTCACCCTCCTGAATAGTGTTAAGCATTGAACCTGTAGGTACAACGGCATTAGCAAAAACAAAAGTACGTAAAATAAAAGCCAGCGCAACAGCAATAATTATAGGTATACAAAATTCAATTGTTTCCTGAAGCTTACTTTTCGGCCTTTTATTTTTCGATGGCTTTTTGCTTGATTTATTTTCAGCTATTACTGTTTCTTCACTCATAAGTTTTCTCCAAATTACAATTCGATTTCATCAACCATTTCATGAATAATCTTAGCTGATTCATTAAACTTTTTCTGTTCTTCTTCATTTAACTCAATCTCAAGAATTTCACGAATACCATTTCTGTTTACAACAGACGGAACACCGATATAAATTCCTTTTTCTCCGTATTCACCCTTAAGATAAGTTGAAACGGTAAAAATTGAATTTTCATCAAAAAGAATTGCACGTGTAAGCCTTGCAAGCACCATACCGATACCGTAATAGGTCGCCTTTTTAGCTTTAATTATCTCGTAAGCGGACTCCTTGACGTCAACAGCAATTTTCTGCATATCCTCCATAAGAGTAGGTCTGTTTTTGCCAAACTCATTTAGCGGAATAACTGAAATTGAAGCATTGCTCCAAGGTACAAATTCGCTGTCACCATGCTCACCGATAACATAAGCATGAACGTTGCGAGGGTTAATTTTAAAATAATCGCTCATCATATGGCGCAAGCGTGCTGAGTCAAGCGTGGTACCTGAACCGAGAACACGATTGGCAGGAAAACCCGAAAGTTCATAAACAATTTGAGTCATAACGTCAACCGGATTGCTTGCCACAAGAAATACACCGTTAAATCCGCTTGCAATAATAGGATTAACAATAGATTTAAATACGTTATAATTTTTCTTTAAAAGATCACGCCTCGACTCACCCTCAAGCTGAGGAGCTCCTGCACAAATAACAACTAAATCGGCATTTGAACAATCACTGTAGTCACCTGCATAAATGGACATACTGCTTGGTGCAAAAGGAAGACCGTGTGAAAGGTCAGCCGCCTCACCCTTTGCTCTTACCTTATTAATATCAATAAGAACAAGCTCATCACATATATTTTGGTTTAAAAGAGCATAAGCAAAGCTCATACCAACCATTCCTACACCGACAATTACAACTTTTTTCTCATCATTAAGCATAAATATCACCTTTACTTATTATATAAAAAAAGAATTAAATTAATGCAAATTATTTAAAGAAAAGCGGCAGCCTTTCAAGAAATACAATATCATCTCGGTCAGCTGCATCGCCTTCGGCAAGAGGCGCACATGATGCTACAATATTGCCTTTAAAAGCTTTTACAAGGCCCTGAACAGCCTTAAGACTCTCTCCTGTTGAAATAACATCATCAACAATAAGCACTTTTTTGCCGGTAAGCAAATCGCCGTCCTCGTGGCCAAGAAAAAGCGACTGTTCCTTTTGAGTAGTAATACTCGTTTCCTTATACTCAATAGGATTATCCATATAAACCTTAACGCCTTTTCTTGCTACTATGTACTTTTTACCCGAAAGCCTGCTCATTTCATAAGCCAACGGAATAGACTTAGCTTCAGGAGTAACGATATAGTCAAATTCAGGGGCTTTTTTTAAAAGTTCCTTAGCACAGGCCTCTGTAAGTTCGACATCACCGAAAAGAATAAATGCGGCAATATCAAGTGTATTGGAAACTGAAAAACGCTTTAACTGCCTTTCAAGACCTGCTATTTTTAATGTGTAATACTGTTCGCTCATATAATTCTTTCTCCTAACTTAACACCGCCTATAAGGTGGAAGTGGAGATGCATAACGCTTTGACCTGCATCTTCACCGCAATTGTTGATAATTCTATAAGAGTCAATTCCTTGGCTTTTTGCGATTTCAGGTATTTTTTCAAAAATATGAGCAACATATTTGCTATTTTCCTCATTAACACCGTTTGCACAATCAATATGAGCCTTAGGAAGAATTACGATATGAACAGGAGCAACAGGATTAATATCTTTAAATGCAAGAATCATATCGTCCTCATACACCTTTGTTGAAGGAATTTTGCCGTCAATTATTTCACAAAACAAACACATAATTACACCCTCTTATTTAATTAATGATTTAACTGTTTGCTCAACAGCGGCTAAAGCATCATCAAGTTTTGAAATATCCTTAGCACCTGCCATAGCAGAATCCGGACGACCGCCGCCGCCACCGCCTGCAAGCTTAGCAATTTCACGCACAAGGTCGCCTGCCTTAACGCCCTTTGCAATAGCGTTCTTTCCGCAAACAGCAACAAGGTTAGCCTTTTCGCCGTTTACACCTGCAATAAGAGCAACAACGTTATCTCCTTTATTCTTCAAATCATCTCCCATTGAACGAAGAGCGTCAGGAGTTGTACCTTCTATTTTTGCAATGTAAAGTTCAAGTCCGTCAACGAGGGTAGGCTTTGAGAACATATCGGCACTCTTGAGCTTGGTTATCTCAGCATTAAGAGCCTGAATTTCTTTTCCCATTTCTTTATTATCGCTTATAACTGCCTGTGTTCTCTCCACAACCTCATTTTCACTTGTTTTAAGGATAGAAGCAACTGTTTTAACAGCCATTTCGTTAAGGTTGAGATAAGCAAGAGAGGCAAGTCCGGTATAAGCTGTAATTCTTCTTACACCTGCGGCAACAGAAGCCTCTGACACGATTTTGAACAAACCGATTTCGCCGCTGTTTGCAACGTGAGTACCGCCGCAAAATTCTGTTGAAAAATCGCCGGCTTTAACAACTCTTACAATATCGCCGTATTTTTCACCAAAGAGCATCATAGCGCCCATTTTCTTAGCTTCTTCAATAGGCATTTCCTGCATAGTAACACTTGAAGCGGAAAGGATAAATTTATTAACAAGCATTTCGACTTTGGCAATTTCCTGCGTTGTCATAGGATTGAAATGAGTAAAGTCAAATCTAACCTCGGTTTCATTAACAAGCTGGCCTGCCTGTTCAACGTGAGTACCGAGAACCTGACGAAGCGCAGCCTGGAGAAGATGGGCTGCAGTGTGATTGCGCATAATTGACTTTCTTCTTGCAGCGTTGATACTTGCAAATACGCTGTCACCAACGCTGATAATTCCTCGTGAAACCTCACCCTTATGAAGATAAACACTATCAGCATTCTTAGCAGTATCGGCAACGATAAATGCGTTATCCTCACCGTTTTTAATAACACCGCTGTCGCCAACCTGACCGCCCGATTGAGCATAGAAAGGAGTTTTATCAAGCACAACAGTACCGCTTTCGCCTGCTCCAAGCATATCAACAAGCTCGCCGTCGGCATTAACAATAGCTAAAATCTTAGCATCGCAATCAAAATCGGTATATCCGACAAATTCAGTCTTATCGGCATCAATTTTAACCGAATTGCCCTTCCAAGCGTCTGCGCCTGCATCTTTACGAGCGGCACGTGCAGTTGCCTTTTGAGCGGCAAGAAGTGCATTAAACTTGTCCTCATCAACAGTAATGCCCTTTTCTTCAAGAATATCCTTAGTTAAATCAAGAGGGAAACCGTAAGTATCGTTAAGTTTAAATGCGTCCTCACCTGAGAATACATTGCCATCAAGCTTATTAATATATTCATCAAGCATAGCAAGACCGGCATCAATAGTTTTACCAAATGAATCTTCCTCGGCACGGATAACCTTGGTAATAAGTTCTGCTTTATCAGCAAGTTCAGGGTAAGCTACGTGATTCTCATGAATAACGGTGTCACATACCTTATAAAGAAAAGGCTCATTTACACCTAAAAGTCTGCCGTGACGGCAAGCACGTCTGATAAGGCGGCGAAGAACATATCCTCTGCCGTTATTTGACGGGATAACACCGTCACCAATCATAAACGTTGCAGAACGAACGTGGTCTGTAATAATACGAAGCGAAACGTCTTTTTTAGCATCTTCATGATACTTAGCGCCTGATATTTCGCTGATTTTTTTCATAATATTTTGAACTGTATCAACCTCAAAAATATTATCTACACCCTGCATAATGCAAGCAAGTCTTTCAAGACCCATACCTGTATCGATATTTTTTTGAACAAGTTCTGTATAATTACCATTGCCGTCATTGTTAAACTGACTGAATACGTTGTTCCAAAATTCAACATATCTGTCACATTCACAACCCGGTCCGCAATCAGGAGAACCGCAGCCATACTTTTCGCCACGGTCAAAATAAATTTCCGAGCAAGGACCGCAAGGACCTGAACCGTGCTCCCAAAAGTTGTCAGCCTTGCCTAAACGGACAATATGCGATGCATCAACACCGTTTTGCTTAGTCCAAATATCGAAAGCCTCATCATCATTTTCGTAAATGGTTACATAAAGCTTGTCAACAGGCATTTCAAGAACCTTGGTACAAAATTCCCAAGCCCATGCAGTAGCTTCCTTTTTAAAATAGTCACCGAATGAGAAATTACCGAGCATTTCAAAAAATGTTCCGTGACGATCAGTTTTACCAACCTCTTCGATATCGGGAGTACGAATACATTTTTGGCAGGTTGTAACACGATTTCGAGGCGGCGTAATTTCACCTGTAAAATACTTTTTCATAGGCGCCATACCCGAATTGATAAGAAGCAAACTGTTATCATTATTCGGAATAAGTGAGAAGCTTGGAAGCCTTAAATGACCCTTGCTTTCAAAAAATGAGAGATATTTTTCTCTCAAATCGTTTAATGAAGTCCATTCCATAATTATAATTACCTCAATTTTAATATATCTATCATATCAAATTTAATAAATAAATCTGTTAATTACACAAAAAACAAAACTCTCTTAACAAAATTTCAAGGGCAACAAACTTTCTTGTTGCCCCTAAATATTGAATCTTAGAGATTTTCAACGAGCTTTGTAAGCTCTTTAATTTCATCAACAGTGAAAGTAAGACCCTTGCTCATTTTTGAATGGTCAGGAGACCAATCACGAACATCAATCTTAGGCTCACGTCCGTTCCAAGAAATCATATTAACTTCTCTTGTCCAACCACGTGCTGTTTCTGAAATAACACCGAGATGCTCAGTGATTTCATACTTAATTTCAGGCATTTTATTTCCTCCTTTTTTATTTTATATCAATATATAATTTACTTAATTATTTAAGATTTTCAACAATTTCCTGAGTATCACGGGCAATTGTAAGTTCTTCGTCCGTAGCAAGAATAAATACTCTTACTTTATCGTCAGGTTCTGTAAGTTCAGCCTCAGCACCCTTAACTGTTGCTTGGTTGAGAGCTTCATTAATATGTACGCCCATATAACCGAAGTATGAACAAATCTTTGAACGAAGCCAAAAGCCGTTTTCGCCGATACCGCCGGTAAATACAATAGCGTCAACACCGTTCATTGCTGCAATATAAGAACCGATATATTTAGCAATTTCATAAGCTTGCATTTCATGAGCAAGAATAGCTCTTTCGTTGCCTGCATTCTGAGCCGCACAAATATCTCTGTCATCAGATGAAACACCTGAAATAGCATTTACACCGGACTGCTTATTAAGAATGTTATCCATTTCATCAGGTGTAAGGTTAAGCTTTTTCATGATGAAGGTAACAACAGACGGGTCAACTCCGCCCGAACGTGTACCCATCATAAATCCGTCAAGAGGTGTGAATCCCATTGATGTATCAACAACCTTACCGTGGTCAACAGCAGCAACAGATGAGCCATTGCCAAGGTGACATGTAATAATCTTAAGGTCCTTAATATTTTTGCCCATCTTTTCAGCTACTCTGTGAGAAACGAACTTATGAGAAGTACCGTGGAAGCCATAACGGCGAACAGCGTACTTTTCATAATATTCGTAAGGAACAGCATACATATATGCCTTTGGCGGCATAGTGCTGTGGAACGATGTATCAAAAACAAATACCTGAGGAACATCAGGACCTACAACTTCAAGGCAAGCCCTGTAGCCCATAAGATGAGCCGGATTGTGAAGAGGAGCAAGAGGAGCAAGTTCTTCAACATCCTTAACAACCTTTTCTGTAACAAGAACACTCTTAGTATATCTATCGCCGCCCTGTACTATTCTGTGACCTATAGCGTCGATTTCGCTAAATGAATCAATAACCTTATGTTCACCCTCTGAAAGAATATACTTAACCTCATTAAATGCAGCTACATGGTCTTTAAGTTCTTTATCATAAGTGAACTTATCATCGCCGACTTTAACGATAACATTTTCCTCTCCACCGTTGATTTTAAGACCTATTCTCTCAATTGAACCTTTACAAAGAACAGACTCATCTTTCATATCAAGAAGCTGATATTTAAGTGAGGAGCTGCCGCAGTTAATAACAAGAATTTTCAAAATATTGCCTCCACATATTGAATTTAAAATAATAATTTAGTATTATAATAATATAGATTATATATTATTGTCAAGGACAAAATAATTATTTTTTAATAATTTGGTGAAATTTTATGAATACAGGCATAATTTGCGAATTTAATCCCTTTCATTTGGGGCACAAATATCTTATTGACAGCATTAAAAATGACGGTGCTGTCATTTGTGTTATGAGCGGAAATTTTGTTCAAAGGGGTGAATTTGCGATTTATGATAAGTTTAAAAGATGCGACAAGGCTCTTGAAAATGGGGCAGATATTGTAATTGAACTTCCCTGCGTATATTCCTTGATGTCTGCCGAAGGATTTGCAAATGCAGGAGTTACATTGCTTGAAAAGACAGGGATAGTTGACGAAATTGCATTCGGTACGGAATGCGACGATATAAATAAATTAAAAAAAACAGCTAATAAGATTGACGAAAGTCACGAACTTATAAAGGCTGAAATGAAAAAGGGTTTGTCGTACCCCGTTGCAAGAAAAAATGTTATCGGCGATGACTTGCTTGACACACCTAATAACATTTTAGCAATTGAATATTTAAGGCATACTTCTCTGCCTGCAAAAGCCGTTCGACGCATTGGCAAAGGGCACGATACAAACGACGAATTATACAGTGCCTCGGCAATAAGAAAAAAGCTTAATCAAGGCGAAATATGCACAATAAAAAACTGCGAAAAAGCAATTTTGGCAAGGCTTAGGGCAATGAGTAGTGAAGATTTTGCTCAAATTGAGGACGTAAACGAGGGGCTTGAAAACAGGATTTATAACGCAGTAAGGCAAAGCGCAAGTGTTGAAGACATATACAAGCTTATAAAAACAAAAAGATACACCCTTTCACGAATCAGGCGTATCATTTTAAAAGCATATTTAGGAATAACAAAAGAATATTCCTTTGACGTGCCATACATTCGCATTTTAGGCTTTAATTCAAAAGGTAAGGATTTATTACCATTTTTAAAGAAAAACGCAAAATTGCCGATTATAAGCAAATACAGCGATATTCAAAGGCTTGACAATAACGGCAAAAAGCTTTTGGAACTTGAATGCAGATGCACGGACTTATATAATTTAGGATATAAAAATCCCCTGCCCTGCGGTACAGAACAGAGGAGCAAAATAATAATTAAAGATTAGTAAAAAGATTATCACAATATTTATAAAACTCATCTTTAGTCATTGAAGAATTAATATACGAAATTAAAGAAGAAGTAGAGAGAAACTCCGGTAAATCAAGAGATTTGAGGAGTTTCTTTTTATTTTGTTTAGCATTAGGCGTGCCGCTGAGTTCAAGAGTAAACATATCAACACTTGTTAAAGGGTTATTAATCACAATCGGCTGAGAGCTGATATTTGCCTTTTTAAAAAGTTCAAGAAGAATGTCATCGTTAATTCCCTCTACACCTATTTTGCCCTCCTTAGACGGTTCTTTTTTACGTTTTTCCTTGCCGTATATATCCGGAATATATATATGTTTAATTTTATCTTTAGGGATAACGGAAGAAAGATAGTTTCTTATTTGAAAGCCGCTGTGGTCGGAATCGGTAATAACAATTAAGCCACGCTCGTTTGCAAGCTTTTTAATAAATGCAAGCTTCTTCTTATCTTTATAAACCGAAAAGCCGTTCGTTTCGATAATCAGGGCATCAAGCAAATTTGAAAGCTTGATTTTATCATATTTTCCCTCAACAATGACGGCCTCTTTAACCTTAAGCATACTTAACTCCCCTTGCAGTCAGAATAAGCTTGATTATAAGTTCCTCTAAAAGTAGTTTTTTATCAACCGCCGTGCTTTTCAATTTCACGTCTGTTTTTGAAATTTCGTCAAGAGATGTGCGAAGCTGCTCAAGTGAAAGATTGGCGCAGTCACGGGTAGCGTTTCTAAGTGCAAATTCCCTGCCTCTGTAATTATAGTATTTGGCAACATCGTCAAATCCGAATCCTGCACTTTTTGCGCACTTCACTCTATACATATCAACATAGACACCGCTAATTGCAGAAAGAATGATTATAGGCTCCTCCTTCATTTCAAAAAGGACATTTAAAACATCGTAAGCCATACCCGACTTTCCTGCAACAACATACTTTGACAAATCGTAAATACGGGCTTGCAGGCATTTTGTTGCCATATTGTCAATAATTTCCTTTGTTATTTCCCCACCCTTGGCATAATAAGAAAGTTTATCAAGCTCGTTGAGCAGAATTTTCATATCATTGCCTGAAATAGATATAAGATATTTTGCCGTATCGTTTGACAAAACAGCGCCTCGTTTTTTCGCACCGCTTACAAGAAGTTTGGCAACATCGTTTTCACTTCTTTTTTGAAGTTCAACACAGTCGCCCGCCTTTTCAAATGCTTTAATAACCTTTTTAAATTTAGCGCTTTTAACGTCCGGCTCTATTGCATCAAACCAAAACACAAAAACGGTAGTATCGGGAGCGTCTTTTAAATATTCTTCAAGAAGTTTAATATCATTCGCCGATTTTTCAATAGGATAATCCTTAACCATTACAAAATTATATTCACTCATCATAGGAAGCATTTGAGCATCCTTTAATATATCGTCAAGTTCGGTATCCTTGCCGTCAAAATAATGGAAATTAAATGCTTCAAAAGTTTTATCAACTATTTTATTTTTAAGTTCACTTGCGTAATATTCCTTTAAATAACTTTCCTCGCCGTAAAGAAGATAAGCGTTTTTAAAATCGCCTGATTTAATTTCCTTTTTAAGTTCGCTTTCATTAATTTTAGGCAAAACATCACTTCCTTATGCTGATAATTGTATCATCATTGTTATCATAAATATATTTTGTTTTTCTTTGATAGCAAAGATTTTTGTTAATGACAACATATTTTTTATTAATCTCAATTTGAGCGTTATTTACGTTTGCAAAAATAACGCCCGACTGATATTTTACATTAACCTGCTCGCATAAATCAATATCAAAATCATAATTATTTAAAAATTCTTTGTCGTTTTTTGCAAGTGATGATAATTTTTGATTGTCATAATTACAATTAACAAATAAAACACTTTCACTTTTCGAGCGAGAAAGGCACTGCTTAACTTTGTAATAATCGCTAATATTATCGGCATCAACTACGATTGCGGCACTGTTATTATAAATCACTACTGCATTTGTTGACGAAATATCAAGATAGGTATTAACACTGCTTTCATAAACCGATACTGCGCTTGATATAACAATCAAAGAAAATACAAGTGCGCAGGTTGGTTTAAATTTAACATTGTTTTTTATCAAAAGGCTTACGCCGATAAATATAAGAAAAACTGCATAAGAAACAATAAAAACATTATGGCTTATATCGAAAGTCAAAAAATATAATCGTTTAGAAAGAAATTCAGTAATTAAAAGCATAGTTTTAGCCGGAATATATGTCATAAATGACAAAGCTATGCCAAAATATTTTATAAATCCAAAAAGTGCAATGCCTAACGTTCCTATCATAGTAAGCTGTGCGAGCGGAATCAATAAAAGATTAGCTAAATATGATATAAAAGTAGTATTAGAGAAGAAAAGCCATATTGCCGGAAAGGTTGTTACCATAACGCTCAATGTAATAGTCAGTCCGTCATATATGTAGCAACCAAATTTATTTAGCTTTTCGGGTTTAATATTTTCATCAATTTTAGGCTTAACAACAAGCATTCCCAAAACAGATAAAACACTTAATACTGCACTTGGGTCGGTAACTGCGTAAGGATTAAAACAAAGCAAGGTTACCGCAAGACCGAGTGAATTAAGCGTATCCGCCTTTTTATTTTTAAGCCTTGCAAAGAGAAGAACACAAATCATAATTGCGCAACGAATAACTGATACAGAAAAGTCGGTCATTGCAACATAAAAAAGTAAAACAAGAACAGACAAAATCGTTCTTAAATTCCGCTTGACGCCCAAGTTTTTCAAAAGGACATAAAAACCCATACATATAACAGAAGTATGTAGACCCGAAACCGCCATAATATGAGAAGTACCGCAATCTGTAAAATATGAATAAGTTTCGTCGGAAAGTAAACTTTTATCCCCTGTTAACAGAGCAAGCGACAATGCGCCGGTATCATTTTTCAAATGAAGTGTAATTGTATTTTTAATATAGTCACGTGCCTTGAGAATATAATAATTAATCGGCTTGTCATTATTGTTTAGCGGTATCGGTACGGTATCGAGCGAGGCGGAAATGTATCTGCCGTCGGCAAAAGCACCGTAGGAACTGAAAGCGTCGCTGTATGATTTTGAATATTTAATTACAGACAGCAAATCGTCGTAATAATCTGCGTCAATTTCGTATTCGCTGTAAAGCTTAAGCTTGATATTTTGAGGTGCACCCGGATAATCTATAGATTTTGTTTTAACCGTATAAATATACTTACCGTCATTAACTTGCACATTGTCAACAATATGAAATACTGTTTTAACTTCTTGATTGTCAAGTAGCATTTGCCCCTCAACATTAGAATAGTTTGCCATAAAAATAAGACAGGCTAACAGTGCCGCACCGAAAACACACAGTGCGACTCTTGCCTGTCTAAGCTTTGTAACAAGCAGCGATACCGCAAACAGTACCGCTGCCAAGACAAATAATATTTTATAGAACATGCCGCCGATAATATTTATCAGCAGCAGTGCTGTTGCCATTGAAAATCCCACGAAAGCGAGGGGCCTTTTCATATTATTAATCCTTTCTGCCGATAGGAGTAATTACAAACGAATATTCCTGTTTCTGTCCCTTAGGCATAGTGTAAGGTTCTCTTACAAATGCTTGACCCGGAAGATCACCGCCTACACCAAGCTGTCTGTGGTCGATATTAACGGTGGTTATATCTTCGTAAGGAATATCATTAATATGAGTTGCCTTTTCAAGTCCGTCGGTTGTGTAGTGATAAGCCGAGAAATTGATAGGGTTATCATAATAAGCGTCAACCTTGATTCCAAAGCCGTTTTTATCCGTAAGAGTGAAATATCTTACGTCGCATCTGTTAGATGATTCCTGCGGGCGCATATAGCGATATTCAAAATCAGTCACACTTGATTTATAAAGGTCAATCTTAGAACCGAGTTTTCTGTCAATATAGGTTGGCTTTGGACCTCTGCCGTACCATGTAATATATTCCATCGACTTATCCATAGTCATTTGATAGCCAAAACGAAGCATACCCTTTGTTGGAACTGCACTGTGGAATACGTATAATCTGCCGTCAGGATAAACCCTATAGGTTGCAACTGACTTTTTAAGTCCTGCGGTTGAAAACGCAATATGAATTTCAACAGCATTATTATTTTTAATCACTTCTGTTTTATCTGCTCTTGTATGGTGTGTTGCACGCTGCCAAGCATAGAACGGGTGGAACTTAGCCCACTGAGGAGTGAAGTTCAAAAAGTCGATATCATTATCGGTAAGCGCTCTGAAATAGTTAGGCATAAGAGGTGCTTTAAGAAGTTCTTTACCATCAATCTTATAGCTTACTATCTTGCCGTCATCAACAATAACCTCAAGATTATCGCCCTTAACAGTTACCCTTTTACCGTTAATATCAAAATCAAGGTTACCGTCAGCATTATCGTCTTTTGGTTGCGGCATTGCGTTAATAATAAACTGTTCAAACGCAATTTCATAATCCTTTTCAATGCCTAATGACTCTTTAGTCGTTTCAAAAGAAACAGTTAAAATAACCTCTTTATCCTTAGGAAGTTTTGAAGAATCAAAGTCAATTTTAATATTACATTCTTCGAGAGGAGCACACTCAATTTTGCCGAGTTCGCCTGACAAAACTTCTTCACCCTCCGCTTTAATTACCCATTTGCAATTGAAATCCGAAAGATTTGTGAAAAGGAATTTATTTTTAAGCTTAAATTCACCGTTTGAAGCGTCAACTGCAGTAATACCGATGTTTTGGTAGCCGTGCTTAACCTCAACAATTTGAGGATGCGGTTTTCTGTCAGCACCGATAATTCCGTTTGCGCAAAAATAAACATTACTTCCCGTCATAGCGGTTGTGTTTGGAATATCAATAAGCTTATGAGGCTCCTGACCCTGAAAATCGGTACCGTAAAGATAATTATCGTTACCGTTTTCATCCTTAACGTGAAGTGCCTGGTCAACAAAATCCCAAATAAAACCGCCACACATATTGTCGTACTTTTCAAAATCGTCAATATACTCCTGGAAATTTCCGAGGGAATTTTCCATACTGTGTGCATATTCACAAAGAACAACGGGCTTACCTTCATACATTTCAGCCTTAATCGGCTTACTGTCTGCCGCAAGCTGATTGGCAATATTATCATAAAGAGATATAGTTATAGGTTGTTTATTGCCGAGTTTTTCCATAATATCCTTAGTCGGATACATACGTGAAATAACATCACTCTTAGTTAAATCAAAATCGCCTTCATAATGGAATTGGCGTGAATTATCAAGCGCCAATGCAGCTTTTTTCATTTCCATAAAATTACTGCCGTCGCCTGCTTCGTTACCGAGTGACCACATAAATACGCAAGGATTGTTTCTGTCTCTCAACACCATTCTTTGCATACGGTCAACAACAGCGCCGGTCCAAACGGGGTTAGAACCCGGAACGCCCTTACGTCTTACACCGTGGGTTTCAACTTCACATTCATCCATAACATAAAAGCCGTATTTGTTACACATATCATAAAAATAAGGGTCGTCCGGATAATGAGAAGTACGGATAGAGTTAATATTATTTTGCTTCATAATATCAAGGTCCTGAGTATATATTTCTCTCGGAACCGCCCAGCCGTTATCACAGTCAAAATCGTGGCGATTTACACCCTTAATCATTAAAGGCATACCGTTGTAGTAAATTTTTTCGCCTTTAATTTCTACCTTTTTAAATCCAACTTTATATGTCTTAACACAAATAATCTTGCCGTCAAGCTCAATTGTCATAACTAATGTGTAAAGATTAGGCGTTTCGGCAGACCACTTTTCAGGCGCTTTAACAGTTTCTGCAAAAGTAACTGCTTCATTGCCTCCTGAAAGTTCTTTTTCTTTTGTGCCAAGTAATATTTCCCCATTGTTTGAATCAATAAGCTTAGCAGATGCTGTCATTTTACCCCTAATGTTATTATAATTATTTATATACATATTAAGAGTAACATTTGAATCTGTATATGAATCGTCAAAATCAGTTTTAAAATAAAAATCTCTAAGGCAAAGCTTAGGTTCTGCAAATAAGTAAACTTCTCTGTAAATACCGCAAAGCCACCACATATCCTGGTCCTCAAGATATGAGCCGTCTGAATAACGATAAAGTTTAGCAGTAATAACATTTTCGCCCGGTTTGAGCACTTTGGTAACGTTAAATTCGTGCGGTGTCATTGAGCCTTGGGAATAGCCTACAAATTCACCGTTTACATAAACCTCAAGTGCGCTCTTAGCGGCGCCAAAATGAAGAAATATTTCTCTGCCATTGAAATTTTCGTTAAGAGTAAACGATTTTCTGTAAAAACCGATTTCCTGCATATCGTGGTCAATTGACGGAATTTTTCCTTTTGAACGACTAAAAGCCTTAGGAAATGTACTTGCATAATAGTAAGGAACTGAATATCCCTGTGTTTGCCAAACCGACGGAACATTAATTTCATCCCAATGAGAATCGTCAAATGACGTAAGTTGGAAATTTTCAGGTTGATTTTTAAGTCCTCTTTGCCAATAAAATTTCCATTTACCGTTAAGCGATTGCTTATAACTACTTTCTTTTGCAGAGAGTGCATCCTTTTCACTGTCAAACGGCATCATAATAGCGTGGCCGTCCTCTTTGTTGATTTTGAAAATCTCAGGATTCTCCCAATTAAATTTTTCCATATAACATACCCCTTAATTTTTATTGCAATGCGCAATAATCTTATTTAACATATTACCTTAATATGTTAAAAAAGTCAATCAAAAAAATAAATGTTTATATAGTGATAAAAAAGAGGTATGATATAGACAAAAGGTGAAATCTTTGTTATAATTAACTATATTAAATAAAACGGAGCTAACAGAAATGACATTAGTAAGAGTAAATAAAGATAATTTAGACGAATACGAGGAGTTTATAAAAAAGCATCCTAAAGGTCTTTTTCAGCACTCGTCAAAATGGGCAAAGGTTAAAAGCGCTTGGAAATTTGAAGCAATAATGCTTAAAAATGACAGCGGCGAAATCAAAGGCTCGGCTGCTGTTCTCATTCGTTCAATACCTATAATTAAAAATTCGCTAATGTATTGTTGCCGTGGTTTTGTTTGCGATGAAAATGATTTTGACACATTCGACAAACTTTTTAACGGTCTTATTGAGCTTGGCAAGGAATATAAAGCATATTGCATTAAAATCGACCCTGAAATTGTAATTCAAAACGAGGCTTATAAGAAGCATTTAATTGAAAAAGGATTTATTGAGCTTAATCCTGGCTGTATGGATTTTGAAAATGTTCAACCAAGATTTGTTTATTGCTTTGATTATAACGGTATGAATGAGGACGAGCTTATGCTCACATTTAAGCCTGATTATAGAAACAGAATAAGAAAAGCGCCTAAAAAAGGTGTTGAGGTCAAAATTTGCGGCAAAGAGGCACTCGACGATTTTGTAAGAATTATGCACGAAACAGGCGAACGTGACGGCTTTTCAACAAGACCGAAGGAATATTTTGAAAGAATACTTGACTGTATGACTGATGACGCAAGGCTTTATATGGCATATTACGAAGGCAAAGCCATTGCCGGAACTATTGCCATAAAATGGGGTCAGAATGTAATGAAATATCAATACGGTGCATCATCAAACGCACACAGAAACGTATATCCAAACTATGCACTTCAATGGGCAATGATGAAATGGGGTATGGAATGCGGCTGTAAAGTATATGACTTTGGAGGCATTTCGGGAGATTGCCAAAATCCGGACAATCCGCACTACGGTCTTTGGAGATTTAAACATGGCTTTGGCGGATATATGAAAGAATTTGTCGGTGAGTTTGACTATGTAATCAACAAGCCTGTTTATAAACTTTACAACGTTGCAACAAAAATACTTGAAAAGATAAGATAAAATGAGCAGATATATTATTGACAAAAGCAAATTAATCGAAAACATAAATATAGTTAAGAATAAAGCAGGAGTAGAGGTTATCGGCGTTGTTAAAGGCAACGGCTACGGTTTCGGAATGTGCTCTCTTGCCGAAATTTTAATGCAAAACGAAATTAACACCTTTGCCGTTACCGAAGTTTACGACGTCCCTCTTTTAAGAGAAACGGTTATTGACAGAGATATTCTTGTTATGCGCTCAACCTCTATTGAAGAGGAAGCAAAGATTATTGCAGAAAATGACTGTATTGCAACTATCGGCTCTCTTTCCGCCGCTGAGGTTATGGACAAGGTATCTAAAAAGCTTAATAAAAAAACAAAATGCCATTTAAAAATCGATACAGGTATGGGCAGATACGGTTTTTTACCGAGTGAAGTTGAAAAAGCAATAAAATGCTACGATTTTGAAAATCTTGATTTTTGCGGCGCATATACTCATTTTTCCTCCGCTTTTCACAATGCAGAGCTTACAAAAGTACAGCTTGAAATGTTCAAAGACACAATTGAGCAAATAAAAAAAGCAGGCAAAAATGTAGGTATTCTTCATGCTGCCAATTCCCCTGCCTTATTAAACGTTGACGGTGTAACGCTTGACGCAGTCAGAATAGGCTCAGCATTTACGGGAAGAGTAATTACAAGGGGCAAAAATCCGCTTAACAAGCTCGGTGAACTTCAGGCAGAGGTTATCGAAACAAAAACTGTACCTAAAGGCTATTCAATCGGCTACAACGGTCAATATAAAACAAAAAGAGAAACCAAAATCGCAATTGTTCCTATCGGCCATTTTGACGGCTTCGGCTTGCAGAAAGGTAAAGAGACAGCCGATTTTCATTCGGTGCTTTCTCAGCTTAAGCACTATTTGCAAAAAGAACAGCTTACAGTCAATGTAAACGGTAAAAAATATAATGTTATAGGCGAAATCGGGCTTTCGCACACCGCAATTGATATCACTGACAGTGATGTTAAAATCGGAGATATTGCAAGCGTAGAAATATCTCCGCTTATGGTAAATCCAAATGTTCCGAGAATTTACAAATAAATACGTATAACGAAAGGCAGTAGCGTAATCGTTACTGCCTTTTTCTTTACATATAATTTAATTTATTCCGCCTCATAGCCTTGTTCTTTAAGCTTCTTAATCATCATTCGTGAAACTTTATATACATCACCGCAGCCAAGAGTAATTACAAGGTCGCCCGGCTTTGCATTTTCAAGAACGTAATCCGTAATCTCCTCAAACGTATCAAGCTGGACACTGCCGGGGACTTTGTCTGCCAAATCCTTAGCTTTAATTCCGATAGTGTTTACTTCCCTGCTGCCCATAATTGCGGAAATAACGCATTTATCGGGAATTTGAAGTACCTTTGCGAAATCATCAAGAAGAAGCGAAGTTCTTGTATAAGTAAACGGTTGATGAACTGCCCAAACACGATTAAATCCCATTTTCATCGCTGCTTCAAGCGTAACCTTAAGTTCCTTTGGATGGTGAGCATAATCATCTGCAAAGGTAATGCCGTTATATTTACCGACAAGCTCAAATCGCCTGCCTGCACCCTTAAATGCATTAAGGCCTTCGCAAATACTCTTAACATCTGCTCCGCTTTCGTAAGCGGCAGCAAAAGCACACAAAGAATTAAGAACGTTGTGCTCACCCGGAACAGAAAGATGAACGGTTGCAACGAACTCGCCGTTATGGTAAACGTCATATTTTGAATGAAAGCCACCCGGAACGTCAATATTCTTAGCCACCCACTCGTTATTATCATTTTTACCGACAGACACAAGCTTTTTGCCTGTAATGCCCTTTAACGTATCAACCGTGTTTTCGTCATCGCCGTTATATACAATAGTTTTAGTAGTTTTTTCGGCAAATTGGCGAAAAGACTTTTTAATATTATCAAGATTTTTGAAGAAGTCCAAATGGTCCTCATCAATATTTAGAATAACAGCAATATCGGGATTCATATGAAGAAACGTATTATTGAACTCGCACGATTCGCAAACAAAATTTTGGCTGTGGCCGAATCTGCCGTAAGCATTGATAACAGGAAGCTTACCGCCGATAACAGCACTTGGGTCAAGACCGGCATCAAGAAGAATTTGGGTAAGCATTGAAGAAGTTGTGGTTTTACCGTGAGTGCCGCAAACGCCGATACAATTGGAGAAAATACGGCTCATTGCACCCAAAAGTTCTGCCCTTTCAAAGCAAGGTAAATTAGCCTTTGCATACTCAAGTTCCTCGTTACCCTTTAAAATAGCGTTGGTATAAATAACGAGTTCAACGTCATCTGTAATATTTTCCTTAACCTGACCGAGATATACTTTTGCTCCCTCTTTTTCAATTCTTCTGAAGGTTTCGGTATCGTTATTATCAGAGCCCGAAACATTATAACCCAGCTGAATAAGGATTTCCGCAAGCGGGCACATACCTGCGCCGCCTATTCCTATAAAGTGTATTCTTTTAACCTTTTTTAATATATCGTCAATATGCATATTTGTTATATCCATAAATGAGTCACCTCTAAATATTTATTAGTTATTTATTATACAACATTTAATCAAAAAAATAAATACCTCAAAGCCATTAACTAATATTTTTTTATGTCATAGTATGTAAAAAGAACTTTTGGAGTTGAAAATATGAATTTTATTATTCCTTATTATTGTGACGAAAGGCTGAAATATACGCAAAAGTATCTAAAAAAAGCAGGATATAATGAAGTCTTTGACAAAAGCGAAGCAAATTTTGCCGTGTTTGCGCCAGCCTGCGACAAAGAAATGTTTAAAGGGTATGAAAACATGCACGTATTTTACGGTGCTGGTGATTATGATAAAAAATATAAAAACTGTTACGATTACAATAAAAGAGATGATTTTAAATACAAAAATGCAATTTTGACAAGTGAAGGTGCAATAGCGCTTTATAAAGAAAACAGCAACAAAGCTATTTATGGCTCAAATATCTTAATTACCGGCTTCGGCAAAATAGGAAAATCGCTTTGCAATGTATTAAAGGCAATGGGCAGTAAGTTAACAATTTGTGCAAGAAGTGATATTAACAAAGCACAAGCAAAAACAATTGCCGACAAGGTGATTGATTTTAAAGCTTTACAATGTCAAAATTACGATATAATTTTCAATACAGTTCCTGCAATATATTTCACAAAAAAAGAAATTGATACATTTAAAAACGATATTAAATATATAGAACTTGCGTCATTCCCCGGTGGAATTGATAAGCACTATGCGAAAATCAAAAGCATTGATATAATTGATGGCTCAAAGCTTCCGTCAAGATACAGTAAAATCAGCGCCGGATATTTAATCGGCGAAACAATAGACAAAATGATTAAGGAGGGAAAGAATTGAAAATCGGATATTGCATGACAGGCTCATTTTGTACATTTGGCAAAGCAATAAAGGTTATTGAAGAACTCGTAAATAAAGGACACGAAGTTACTCCTATTATGAGCGAAAATGCATATAATACAGATACACGCTTCGCAAAGGCGATTGATATACAAAACAAGCTTATTGAAATTACGGGAAACAGTATTATTCACACAATAGAAAAAGCAGAGCCGATAGGACCTAAAAAAATGTTTGACGTCCTTGCAGTTGTCCCCTGCACATCAAACACTCTTGCGAAGCTTGCAAACGGTATAGTAGATACAACTGTTACTATGGCTGTAAAAAGTCATTTAAGAAACAACAATCCCGTTGTAATCGGTGTTTCAACCAACGATGCGCTCGGCGCAGCGGCAAAAAATATAGGCGCACTTTTAAACTATAAAAATTATTATTTTGTGCCGTTTGGAATGGACAATTATGAAAAAAAACCTAAGAGTATGGTTTGCGATTTTGATAAGGTTTGCCAAGCAATCGAAAAAGCACAAAAAGGTGAAGAAATAATAAAAAAAATATATTGACTTTTTTATACCAATTATATATATTAGTCGTATGGCGTTTTTGAAAAGCGCTAAATCGGGTTAGCAAATGAGGATGTGCATATTGGAAAAGATAATAGACCTTAAAGATATCACTGTAAAATACGGTGAAAATGTAGTATTGGATAAGTTAAATCTCTATATAAACAAAAAAGAGTTTATAACGTTGCTTGGTCCTTCTGGTTGCGGAAAAACAACCACTCTTCGTTGCATTGCAGGTTTCATTGAGCCTGACGGCGGAGATATTATTTTTGAAGGAAAAAGAATTAATGATGTTCCGCCTCACAAAAGAAAGGTGAACACCATTTTTCAACGTTATGCTCTTTTTTCTCATTTAAACGTATATGAGAACATTGCCTTTGGCTTAAAGCTTCAAAAAAAGCCAAAAAGCGAAATAAGAAAAACCGTTGCCGAAATGCTCGAACTTGTAAACCTTAAAGGCTTTGAAAAGAGAAGCATTGACTCACTTTCAGGCGGACAGCAACAAAGGGTTGCAATAGCAAGAGCGCTCGCTAATTCACCGCACGTGCTTTTACTTGACGAACCGCTCGGTGCGCTTGACTTGAAGCTGAGAAAAGATATGCAAACTGAACTTAAGGCAATTCAAAAAAGACTTGGAATTACTTTCATTTATGTAACTCACGACCAAGAGGAAGCTCTCTCTATGTCAGACACAGTCGTTGTTATGGACAAGGGCAAAATTCAACAAATAGGAACGCCTGAAGATATTTATAACGAACCTGTAAATGCATTTGTTGCAGATTTTATAGGAGAGTCAAACATTGTTGACGCAATAATGATAAAGGATTATCTTGTATCGTTTGGCGGCGTAACGTTTGAATGTCTTGACAGCGGTTTTGGTGAAAATGCATTTGTTGAAGCGGTAGTAAGGCCTGAAGATATTAAGATTGTAAAAAAAGGCAGCAAAGCTTCACTCCCGGGTAAAATCACAAGTGTCACATTCAAAGGTGTCCATTTTGAAATACTTGTTGACGTGGGCGGTTTCATTTGGATGATACAAACTATTGAGCATCACAAAGTCGGCGAGGAAATTGGAATGTATATTGAGCCTGATGCCATTCACATTATGAACAGAAGTGAATATAGCGGCGAATTTGGCGATTATTCATATTTTTCGGACGAAATGGACCATATCAGCGATGCATCATACAATTGGGAGGAAGAAAATGAAGAAGAATAAGCTTTCCTCTCTTGCGGACAAACCATATCTTGTTTGGTCAATATTATTTATAATTGCTCCCTTACTTATGGTTGCATACTATGCGCTTACCGATAAAAGCGGCGCCTTTTCACTTGCGAGTGTAGAACAAATTCCGACATATATCACTACAATTTTGCTTTCTGTTTTATACGGTGTTACGGCAACTGCTATATGTTTGGTTTTAGGATTTCCGTTTGCATATATTTTTTCAAAAGCACCGCAAAAATATAAAAATATTGTTGTTCTTCTTGTTATGCTTCCTATGTGGATGAATTTTCTTATCAGAACTTACAGTTGGATGACAATATTGGGCGATTCAGGTGTAATCAACACAATTTTAAATGTGCTCGGCTTAAAGCAATTAAAGCTCATTAATAACGGTGCGGCAGTTATACTCGGAATGGTTTATAACTTTTTACCATATATGATTTTGCCTATTTTTTCCGTATTAACAAAGCTTGACAATTCGCTCGTTGAAGCGGCTCAAGACTTAGGCTCAAACAAATTTGAAGTTATTAAAAATGTAGTAATCCCCCTTTCAAAGCCCGGCATTTTAAGCGGAATAACCATGGTATTCGTGCCTTGCGTTTCAACATTTTATATCACTCAAAAGCTTGGCGGCGGGCAAGTTGTTCTTATAGGTGACGTTATTGAAACTCAATTTCAAAGCGCAAATAACTACAATTTAGGTGCGGCACTTTCGTTTGTATTGATGATATTAATTTTCATTTGTCTTGGCGTTATGAATTACTTTGGTGCTGATGAAAATGGCGATGGAGGTGTAATTATATGAAAAAGAAAACACCTTTTATATCGAAACTTTATGTTGCGCTTATTTTTTTATTTTTGTATGCACCAATCTTAGTTATGATGCTTTTTTCATTAAATTCAACATCAAGCACATATATTTTTTCCGGCTTTTCAGCACATTGGTACAACGAGATGTTTAAAGACACGGTCGCTGTTCAGGCATTAAAAAATACGGTTTTACTTGCCGTATGCACAGCGCTTGTATCTACCGTTTTGGGTGTGCTTGCGGCAGTCGGATTGTTCAATTCAAAATCAAAGCTTTATAAAAGTGCCATGATGACAACAACAAATATTCCTATGATGAATCCCGAAATAGTAACCGGTATTGCAATGATGCTTTTATTTGTTTTTGCAGGCTCTCTTGTAAACAAAAGCGATATTTTAGGTTTTTGGACGCTTTTAATTGCTCATGTAACGTTTGCGCTTCCTTATGTAATTTTAAATGTTATACCCAAGTTAAAACAATTTGATATGCATGTTTATGAAGCGGCTCTTGACCTTGGATGTAAACCGATAAAAGCATTTTTCAAAGTAGTTATGCCGGAAATTTTAAGCGGAATTATTACAGGCTGTGTTATGAGTTTTACTCTTTCTCTTGATGATTTCATCATCAGCTACTTTACCAACGGTCCAAGCTTTCAAACTCTTCCTATTTATATCTTTTCAATGACTAAAAAAAGAGTTAAACCTGATATGTATGCACTTTCTACTCTTATGTTTATATCAATTCTTGTGCTTCTTGTTTTAATGAATATAGCACAAAGCAAGGCAGAGAAAAAGGGTAAGCGTGAGGCAAAATGAAAAAGACAATCACAATTATTTTATCGCTTATTTTAGTTTTTTGTGCATTTCCCATTTCGGCACTTGCAGATGATAATTACTTTGACAAGAAAACAATTGAATACTACAAAGACTTAGGGCTTCAGGGCACAACGGTAAACGTATACAATTGGGGTGAATATATTTCTGACGGAAGCGAAGATTCAATGAATGTTGTTAAGGAATTTGAAAAGCTGACAGGTTGTAAGGTAAATTATACAAACTATGAGTCAAACGAAAATATGTATTCAAAACTTATCGGCGGCGGAGTTTCATATGACGTTATCGTTCCGAGCGACTATATGATTGACAAGCTCATAGACGAGGATATGCTCCTTGAGCTTGACTATAAAAACATCCCTAATATGAAATACGTTGATAAAAAGTTTCAAAAGCTTTTTTATGACCCCGACCAAAAATACAGCGTTTGCTATAATGTTGGAATAACGATTTTGATTTATAACAAAAAGCTTGTTAAAGAATCTCCTAAGAGCTGGGACGTCCTTTGGGATGAACAATACAAGGGCAAAATTCTAATGTTTAATAACCCTCGTGATGCATTTGCAATTGCACAGGCAAGGCTTGGTATTGATTTTAATTCAACTAACGAGCAGGATTGGGTAAAAGCGGCAGAACTTTTAGCCCAGCAAAAGGACAAGGTTAATCCGGTTTATGTTATGGACGAAGTTTTCAACCTTATGGAAAGCGGCGAATACGCACTTGCGACATATTATGCCGGAGACTATGTATTAATGAACGAAAACAACAGCGACTTGGGATATTGTATTCCGGAAGAAGGAGTAAATGCTTTTTATGATGCATTTTGCATTCCGAAATGTTCTAAAAACAAAGCAGGAGGAGAAGCATTCATAAACTTTATGCAAGAGCCTGAGGTTGCACTTGCAAACAGCGAATATATTTACTACAGAAGTGCAAATTACACGGTAGAACAAAACAAAGAAAGTTCTCTTTACGGTAATCCGGCTGTATATTCTAATGCAAAAAAAGTACAGTATTTTAAAAATTTACCGCAAAGCACAAATGAGCTTGAAAACAGGCTGTGGACAGAAGTCAAAAGCGGTCAGCTTTCAACCGACAGTAAGAAGCAGGACAGAAAAATATATTCACAATGTGCTGTTTTAGGTGCTGCGGTAATTGTTGTAATTACAATAAAAATTATAAATAATTCAAAAAAGAAGAAAGAACAGGATTTGAGTGATTTATATGATTAAATGTGCAATTTTTGATTTAGACGGAACATTGGTAAACACAATTGACGATTTGGGCAATGCGACAGACTATGTTCTTGAAAAGTATGGCAAAGATAAAAAATGGACGATATCCGATTACAGAATGTTCGTCGGAGACGGTGCCAAAAAGCTTATAGAAAGAGCATTTGAGCATACCCTTTCCCCTGATGAACTTGAAAATGCTTATGAAATGTTCAAGATAAAATATCAAGAAATACTTCTTGACAACGCTCATATTTATGACGGAGTAAAAGAACAGCTTGATATATTAAAGCAAAAAGGTGTTAAAATTGCCGTTGTGACTAACAAGCCTCACTTAAGTGCAATAAAAATGATTGAGACACTTTTCGGCAAAGGTTATTTTGATTTAGTTACAGGCGCTAAGGACGACATGCCACGAAAGCCTGACCCGACAACAACTAAATCAACGCTTAAAGCACTTAATTGCAAAGCAAATGAAGCCATCTTTTTTGGCGACAGCGACGTTGACGTAAAAACCGCAAAAAATGCAGGTATTGAAGCCATCGCTTGCTCGTGGGGCTACAGAAGTTTTGAATCACTACTGGCTCAGTCACCGTCAGCAATAATTGACGAGCCTAAATACATATCTAAACTTTTCTAAATTTTAAAAAAGTGTTGACAAATAAATATCGTTCTGCTATAATGCTAACTGTTGACGCGAGAGTGGCGGAATCGGCAGACGCGCACGTTTGAGGGGCGTGTGGGGCGACTCGTACGGGTTCAAGTCCCGTCTCTCGCACCAAAAATAACAGATACCATTTGGTATCTGTTATTTTTTTATGTGAAATATTTATATTCTATAATTCAGATGCAGATTGTTTTATTTTTTTAAATTCAGGGTCATCTTTAACATTTCCGAGAAAAACGGGTCTGCATTCAAGACGAGGATATTTTTCAATCAAATAATTATATAATTCCAAAGAAATTATGACCGTATATGAGCCTATTTCACCGTCAAGACAGTTTATATGCTCCATTTTGTTAAACGCTTCTTTAGAAATGTATACAGGACAGCCCAAACGGTTATATGTATCAAAATAGCTGTCATCAACTTCGAACTTTTTTGTTTTGCAATGCTCACAGTAAAATATTTGCTTTTCTGCATTATTTTCGGTTATTGAAGGCAACATATTTTTAGGTGTAACTTGGTATCCTAAAATTTCGCTATGATTTCTTGGATAAACAGGTCTGAAATTCTCTTCTGAAATTCCAAATTCAATCATATCATTTCTTAATTTTTCGGACACACCGCTGTCATAAGTATCTAAAAGATAATAATCTTTATTTTTCGGAAATGATGATTTCGGATATTCATAGTCTTTTTTCTGCTTGATTTCATTTTTACACTTAGAACACAGATATAAATAATCATCATAACAATCGGCGGAATATCTGTATACTAACTTAACAAAGTTGAATTGATATGCGACCGCTTTACTGCAATCGCCCCACTTCTTTTCAGCGTAAGTTTTCATAATGCACCTCAACCTTTCTTCCAATGCTTTTTCAACCATTTTAGGGCTTGCTTTTTAAGTTCTACGCATTATTTATTGCTTCTTTTCAAAGGAGCAGTCACCTGTTTTTGTGTCAACATTAAAGCTATAATCATTTACAATAACATCTGTACTACCGTTAAAAAAGTGCATTTGATTGTTTCGGTCCCAATAAACATTTGTGTTCATAAAATAAATATTCCCATTAGGAAGATAAGATATTCCTGAAACGCTACTGATATAAAGATCATCTTCGTTAATATCAGACACAATTCCGTTTTTATCTACATAACTTTTATTTGTGGAATTATTATTTTTGTCTATAAAACATTTGGTGTCTTTATCTATTGAATAACTAACTCCGTTTTTATCATAAAATATAATATCTATAGAATTTTTATAACTGTTTCCGACAGAATCATAATAGCTGACTTTATTACTACCTAAAAAAACGATTAAGACAATTATGACGAATATCATTAATTTAATGACGATATAATTTCTTTTATTTTTATAGAGATACAGTGAACATGAATAAAATCCTTTTTTCGACTTATATTCTTTAAATTTATCAAGTTCGCCTCGTTTGTTTATAACGATAAAGCATATAATTTCTTGAAAAATTTCTGCTATAATGATAATCAAAAAGACGCCAAATAACTGCAAAAATAGATTTTTATTCATTGAATTAACACCACCTCACTAAAAATCATAATCTGATTGAGAATATAAAAAAGCCTATATATGAATTGCTATGTTTTCCTCACATTGGAAATCTATACATTGAAGCAGATAAAATGATAGCTTGATGCTGCATAAAGTTTAATTTGTATTGTGAACATTAATGCCTACTATCGTTTCGGATTTTGCTTCATATATAATTGTGTAAATTGTGTCCTTATCAAAATCATTATCACCTAACAATTTTCTGCTTGTAATTGGATCCATAGTTAAATCATAGCTGTTATCTTTTTCATCAACAAAATGATATTCCCGACCAAATACGACACCACTTTTGCTTTGATAAGAATAATTGACTGTGATTTGTTGAATATTTGGTTTTATTGCATGACTTATGGTGTTGAGTCCAAAGACTAATATAATTAGGCATATTAAAATTGTGGCAGATAATTCGCTTGTATTCCAACTGAGTTTCTTGTAGGCATATATAGCACACAAAAACGCAATTATTGCAAGCATAATTTCTGCGATAGCTTTTATCCAAATTCCACCTAAATACATGAGGTCTCTCCTTTAACTAGAATTTTCTTGGCAAAGCACAAAATATACTATTGGTAAAAAATTCAAATGCTCCAGTTGAAATTAACATTCGTTTAGCGGTTCTTTTCATATCCTTTTCGAGCTTTTTTAAAGTCATTTCTCCAGTAAAAAAGCTTGAATGTTGAATTTTAGAATACTTCTTATTGCTTAAATTTCGCAATCTGTTTGAAAATGCACTTAAAATTACTGTACAACACAAATCACACAGGTAATTGACAAGCATTCTTCTGATAATTGTTTTCAAAAGCAACATCTTATGCTTTTTTATAGTAAATTCAAATGTACTTATCGCTGCTGATACAGTAGCACGAGCAATCATACTCATAGTTGCCGACAATTGCACCATTAGCATCAGTTATGGATATAACATCACCCATTTGGTTTGTCAAATAGAAATATTGAGTGCCGTTCCAAATAACGCCTAAAGGCGTACCATTGTTATCATATTGGAAATAAAGTGTATCAGTACCATCAGTCTGCGAAAGAATAACTCCGTCCTTAGTATTGTAGTAAGTTGTTTTACCGTTTACAGTCTTGCTAAATCACTCACTGCGAAAAGGTACACTGTACCTTTTCTGCCAAATCAAAGATTTGGAGTTTCGTGTCTCTTGTGCTTCGCACAATTCACTCGTTTTCGTCATATATAACAAGTATTATTGCGACTGATTTTCAGTGGCATACCGAGTCAAAACATTCTGAAATTTTATTTAATTGCCAATTAAAATTAATTTTAAATATAAGCAATAAAACAAAATAAATAAAAAAGCAACAATTAAATTAGTCGGAAAATTTAGCACGGCAATTGAAATAATTGTAACGATTAATAACATCAATACCATTAAAAAATAATGAAAAGAATTATAGTGAACATTTATTACAGTATTATCTTTCTCATCTTTTTTAATTGTGATTTTGGGATTAAAAAAATTTAAAGTAATATCACTATAGTATACATTGATTTCAGCATCATTTAATTGCCCGTAAAACTTTTCACTCGGAGATAAAAAATAGCCAAATACGATATTTTTTACTTTTGTATTGTCGTAGACATAGTCATACACGACTTTACCGTTAAAAAAGAGTGATTTCTTATACATTTGTTTCACCTTTTAATATACGATTTTTTTGTTTTGCTTCGAGTTGCTCTTTGATATTAATGATTTAATAAATCCCTGCGTAGTCTTGCATTTTATTTTGATCAATTTACTATGTGTTGACACAGAAACAGAAGCAATAGAAATAGGACCGGAAACAGAAAACCCTGCTCCTTTAATTCTGCCTTTATCATCATAAGTATAACTTAAAGTCTCAAAGCAAGTCAAGGCGGAATCATAAATTTTTGGGATTTCTCCTTTTTTTATATTTCACGATATTGCGACCATGTTTTATATCAGTTCTCAAAACAAAAAATTATTAAAATACTAAAAAATAAATCAATTAACTCAAGCGGTTTATTTGAATATTTTTTTAATCCTTTCTAAAAATATTAACGGTGGTAGAATGGAAAACGAGGATAAATTTAAGCTATCTGTTGACTTGGCGGTGCAAACTATTGAATGTGGCGGAGAAGTAAGCCGAGCGGAGGAAACAGTCAGGCGAATTAACGACTGCAACTGCAATGTATTTGCCACAACCAATCTGATAGTGGCACAAAAAGAAAAAGAAACTCAGGTCAGAAGAATCTATAAAGGAAATGTTAATTTAAGCGAACTTGCAAGAATTAACAGCGTTTCACGTGCGCTTGCAAACGAAAGCAATGCAATACAAAATTATACAGAATATGAAAGTCCTATAATTGAGCTTATAAGTAACTTTTTCGCAACCGCATCTTTTTCACTTTTCTTTGGCGGAAATTTAATTGACGCATTATTTGCAGGTCTTATTTCAATTGCAATAAGCATCGAAAAATTTAACAAAATCGAATTTAATACATTTTCTAAAAATCTTGTCAGTACATTTTTTGCAACCATTCTGTCATTTGTTCCAAGCTTATTGAAAATAAGCGTTCATCAGGACAAAATTATAATCGGAACAATAATGCTCCTTGTGCCGGGGCTTACGGTTGTAAACGCAATAAGGGATATGATGAATTCCGACCTTTTGGCAGGAATGGGTGAACTTTTTGACGCTGTGATGTCGGCATTGTCAATCGCTTTTGCTGTTGCGGGAGCGTTGTGGTTGTTTGGTAAAATATGATTAAACAAATTATTTTTTGCACAATAGGTTCAACCTTTTTCGCTATCAGTATGAAGGTGCCGAAAAATTGCATTTATCTTGTATTTATAGGCTCACTCATAACGGCAAGTATTGAAAGAATGTTAAGCGATTACTACGGCGAGCTGATTGCCTGCTGCATTGCAATGATTTGCCTTGTGTTCTTTTGCGAATTAATATCAAGAGTTAAAAAGTTGCCGTCAACCGTTATATTAATGCCGTCAACCATTCCCCTGCTTCCTGGAAGTTCAATATATTATACAATGATGTATGCAATAACGTCGGACAATGTAAAATTTATGCACTACGCAAAATCTACAATCCTAACAGGGCTTGGTATATCGCTGGGAGCAGTAATCGCCACGATTACAGTAAAATTGTTAGAGAAAAAGAGATTGCCCAAATAGCAATCTCTTTAAAAATTTATATATACTTTTAAATATGTTTTTAAATATCGGCTTATACTCTCTTACCGTTCTTAAACGAATAAGATATTTCCTTACCTGCATGGAGTTTTATACCTTTAACTGAGCCTGACCATTCCTTTGGAAGCGCTTCATTTTTAAGCATTTCCGCAATACCTGCACAAACACCGAAATTGCCGTCAATTTGGAATGGCGGATGAGCGTCAAAAAGATTTGGATATGAGCCGCCGCCCTTATGAAATTTAGATGACGGACTGATATATGTAAGCTGCTGTTTAATAAGCCTATAAGCATTTTCGCCGTTGCCAAGACGAGCCCAAAGACAAACTTTCCAGCCGAGTGACCAGCCTGTTCCGCCGAAGCCACGCTTTAAAAGCGATTTTTCAGCTGCCTTATTAAGTTCATCGCTTGCAGGAAGCCTTGCCGGATAAATACAATAAAGATGGCTTACATGTCTATGCTCAATCTCTGTTTCACCAAACTCTTCTGCATATTCAGGTATTCTGCCGTCAGATGCGGGTTTAACCTGTTCAATTTCCGGTGCATCAAGACCGAGTTCACGGCAGTTCGTGAAAAATTCATAGAGAAGTTCCCTATCCATTGAAGGCATATATGTTATGCAAGATGTTGTTCCTGCATCTTTAAATTTATTTTCGGGGCTGATAGACGGACAGGTCACGAGCTGACCGTTATGCTCAACAAGGAAATCCTTAAAAAATGCAAGTCCGCTTTCAAACATAGGCAAAATTCTTTTTTTATATTCCTCATCATTAATATAAAGATAATGGTCATAAAGCTGATTTAAAAACCATACGCCACCCATTGCCCACGGTGCATATTGAGTAGTTTCTTCCAAACCTTCAGGATCACCTGCAGGGAAAGTCATACCCCAAATATCTGTATTGTGGTGAGCGCAAAAGCCATTGCATCCGTAATAATCCTTAGCTGTTTTTTCGCCGTTATAAGCAAGCTTTTCAACAAGCTGAGTGAGCGGTTCAAAACAATCGGAAAGGTTTGCAATATCGGTACACCAATAGTTCATTTCAGTATTGATATTAACAGTATATCCCGATGACCAAGGCGCACGCAAATGCGTATTCCAAATACCTTGAAGTGTACTTGCATTACTTCCCTTTCTTGAAGACGAAATAGTTAAATACCTGCCGTATTGGAAAAGAAGCGCAACAAGCGAATAATCGTCTCCCTTTTTATTCATATTCTTAATACGTTTATCTGTCGGCAACTCATCATATCCGCCTTCAAGTGTAAATTCAACTCTGTTAAAAAGGGATGAGAAATCCGTCTTATGCTCTGAAAGCAAATCGTTATAGTTTTTAATATTTTTAAAGTAATCAAATGCTCTTTGCTTGGCGTCGGCAGTAGGCATAGATTTGAAATCGACAAAAGAAGTTGCCATAGATACAAGAAGAGTAACGTCCTTTTGATTTTCCACAACAATTGAAGAGTCAGTAAATTTAGCGTTACCCAAAACTTTAATAACACCGCAGAATTTCATTCCCTTATCGCCGTAAACTATGCTTTCTCCCTTATTATAATAAGGGGGCTGACATATTTCCGGTACCTGACCTGTCATAACAAGGCTGTCCTCAAGCGTTTCAACCTTATGATGAAGCTGACTGTCAAAATTAACGCAAAAAGATACGCCGCTTTCGCTTTTGATGTTAATAACCAAAAGTTGCGACGGATATGAAACAAAAACAGTTTCAGTCAAATTATCAGCCTTAACCGTTGCGACACCATTTTGCAAATCAAGTGTACGTGAGTAATTTTTAGAATATTTTTTAGAATAATTAATCAAAATATCGCCAAACGGCAAATATGCATCGCTCCAAACACCGTGCATATTTTTATTGATAATATCCTCTGCTTTTCTGTAATCCTTATCAAAAACAGCTTTACGGGCAGAATCAAGATATTTATAAGCGTCTTTTTTATTATTATCCTTAGGATAACCCGACCAAAGGCTATCCTCGTTAATTGCAATCCTCTCCTTTTTAAGATTGCCGAATACGAGAGCGCCCATTCGTCCGTTGCCTACAGGTAAAGACTGCTCAAAATATTTTGCTTTTTTAGTATAGTACAATTTATTTTTCATAAAAAATATTTTACTTTATATAAATAAAAATTGCAAGTGAATTAAAAAAGTAGTATAATAAAGTTGAAAAAAATATATTTTTCTTTGTTAAGGGTGATAAAATTATGAAAAAACACATTATTTCAATCGGCAGGCAATACGGTTGCGGCGCTCACGAAATAGCAACAAAACTTTCAAAAAAGCTCGGTATTCCTTATTATGATAAGGAAATCATTAAAAGAGCAGCAAAGGACAGCGGTTTTGACGAGCACATTTTTACCTTCTATGACGAAAGACCGACAAGAAGCTTTCTTTATAACGTTTCTACCGACGGTTTTTCAAACATAGCATCAAACGGCTTAGCGCTTGAGGACCAAGTATTTCAATATCAATTTGACACAATAAGAAAGGTTGCCGAGGAAGGAAGCTGCATTATCGTCGGCAGATGCGCTGATTACATACTTAAGGACGATGAGGCACTTCTTACAGTATTTCTTCACGCAAGCGATGACTTTAGGCAAAAGAGAGTAATTAAAGAATACGGTGTTGAGCCTAAGAATGCCCCAAAAGAGATGAAAGCAGTAGATAAAAAAAGAGCTAAGTTTCACAATTTCTACAGCGAGGAAAAATGGGGCGAAGCTACAACTTACGATTTGTCAATCAATGTTGCAAAACTCGGCATTGACGGTACGGTTGAGCTGATAAGCGAATATATCAAAGCAAAAGGTTAATTAATATTTAACATAATTTTAACTTAATCTTGACTGCCAACTAAAAATAATATATTATGATTATAGGGCAAAGGTGTCTAAAAGGCATTTTTGCCCTATTATACTGTATAGGTATTTTTATGCTGACTGTAGGTGTTATTATGAAATTTAATAAAGACGGCAAATTTAAAATTATGCAAATTACCGATATTCAGGAAATATATAATGTCTCAAATGACACGTTAAAACTGCTTGAAGCGGCGGTTGAAAAGGAAAAGCCTGACCTTGTTGTTTACACCGGCGATCAAATTAAAGGCTACGGTGTAACATATAAAGGAATGGGTAGCGAACTTGTAAACAATGTTGCAAAAACGATTGACAAGCTAATTGAACCGGTAACAAAAAGGAATATCCCTTTTGCTGTAACATTCGGCAACCACGACAGGCAAGTCGGAATAAGTAACAAAGACCAATTTGAGCAGATTTATAAAAAATATCCAAGCTGTGTAGGTGTTCAGGCTGAGGGTATCGACGGCGGCGGAACCTGTTTTTTAAGCATTAAATCATCAAAGGATGACGACAAGGATGTATTCGGCATATATTTGTTTGACACGGGTACTGATGCTAAGGGCGGAGGATACGAACCGTTTGACACGAAAATTATCGAGTGGTACAAAAAGACAAGAGACTCACTTAAGGAAAAGAATGGAGACTATATTCCCTCTCTTGTATTTCAGCACATTCCTATGTTTGAACATTACAATGTATTAAAACAGGTTAAGAAAAGTGAAAAAGGCGCAATTCCTGCTTTCAGAATACATAAAGGCGAATATTACAAGATTGATGAAACAAAATGCGTTCCCGGTTCGGTATTGCTCGAGCCGCCTTCAATTCCCGATATAAACACAGGTGAATTTGAAGCGCTTAAAGAAAAAGGTGACATACTCGGTGTATATGTAGGCCACGACCATAAAAACAGCTATGTCGGAAAGTACGACGGAATTGATATCGGTTTCACTCAATCAAGCGGTTTTAATGTTTACGGCAACGGCAAGGAACGTGGAGTAAGATGCTTTGTGATTGACGAAAACGACCCTAAGCATTATGAAACATATACAAAAACTTACCGACAGCTTTGTAACGGCAAACTTCAAAAGCCTGTTTATGATGCTCTTGCAAAGGTTATGCCGACAACAATGGATATGGCAAAACCGATGATTGCAAAAGCCGTCGCAATTATTGCAGCAATTATTGTTATTATCGTTTTACTTGCAAAGTTTTTATAAGGAGAAAAATATGGAAGAAAAGAAGAAAAAAGACAATGCATTTGTGCGTTGGACTGAAAAGCACGCAGAATTTTGGAAATTCATTAAATTCAACTGTGCAGGTGCACTTTCAAATATTCCGGAACTTGCAACACAGCTAATATTGGTATATCTCGTATTTAAGTGTGCCGATGCTCCCGAATCGAGAGAAACAAAAATTGCATATTACTGCTCAACTTTCGTTGGATATGCCGTTGCATTTGTTCTTAACAGGAAAATTACATTTCATGCAGACGCAAATCCCTTTGTTTCAACAATACTTTATATAATTATGGTTATATTTACTATTTGGGCTAAAGGTATTATCGGTCCATGGCTTTCAAGCTTTACAAACAGCTTTCTTCCTGTTGCGCTGGCACCTACCGTGGCTACGCTTTTGGGTATGGCAGTTCCTATGATTTGGACTTATCCGTGCAACCGCTTTATCATTCACAGAAAGAAAAAAGCACCGGCTGTTGAAGAAAAAAACGAAGATAAATAAGATTGACAAAAGAGAAAAAGCAAGTATAATATTATTTAAGGCAAGGGTGCTGAATAATTCCCTTGCCTTTTGCTATTTTAATATAAGGTATTATGTAAAAAAAGGAATGCACCCGGCAGAAGCAGGTGCATACATAGCAGAGCTTATTCAAAAAATGCTTGAGCAAAGGACAAGCGGTTTAAATTTAAAAATATAAAAAACGGTACTGTTATCATTACAACAACAGTACCGTTTTTTTATCAGTTAGATTGATAAGCAAGCTCTAAGGAATATTTATCGCATACAGCAAAGTGAAAATTAACACCTGTTTTATCTGAAAATTTAGTGAGAATGTCAAAGAAATCGTCTAAGTTAGTATTATTGTTATTAATTATATCTATTGTCGAGTCAACAAAAACATCAGTCAAATCATAGTCGCTTGCGCAAAGCCCTACAAGAAAACCACAAAGAGCAGTTGCACCCTCAATACCAAAATCAGACACATTAATAAGCCTAATATTACTTGGCAAGCGGGTTGAGAGTTTATCTGAAGCATCAATAAATATAACGTTTCCTTTACTTTCAGCAGCTGTATTAATACAAGCCTCACACATAATACGTGTTTTGCCAACGCCATTAATACCCGTAATGTATTCTACCATAATTATGTCCCCTTTAAATTATTTGCAAAATCAATTGCTATAATAACAGTATCACATAATTAAGAATATGCAAAAAACAAACGGTTAATGTTAAATTAAATTAATATGAACAAATTATTCAGCGTGTAGAAAAAGACCAATTATAAATTTCTACACGCTGTAAGACTTCGAGAAAGACAGTCTGAAATTATTATTTGATTTTATTAACAATTATCATAACTATTCCGAGAATTACAAGGATAACACCGGTTACTCTGTTAAGTGTTTCCGGTTTTGCTTTATTTGCAAGAAATGCTGCAATTTGAGCAAATATAAGAGTTGATAACATACAAAAAGCTAATGTCCACCAATCGGGAGCGCCGCCGATTGCAAAATGACTGATTGAGCCGGTAAATGCAGTAAACGCCATAACAAAAACGCTTGTTCCGACTGCGGTTTTAAGTTCATATCCGAGAACGGTTGTAAGCACAAGAAGCATCATCATTCCGCCGCCTGCTCCAACGAAACCGCAAATAAAGCCAACCATTGCGCCGCATAAAGCTGAACGGATTATTTTTTGCTTTGGAGTTGCCTGTGTAAGTCGTGCTTTAGGCTCTGTAACAGGTTTAACAATAAACTTAATACCCAAAAACAAGGTCATTACAAACGAAAATCCGCCCATAGTTGTGCTTGGTACCTTACTTGAAACAAAACTTCCGACAAGAGTAAACAGCAAAACAAATATCATCATAACAATGCCGTTTTTGATGTCAATATTTTTATTTTTTCCATAAGTATAAGCCGAAGCGGCACTCGCCAAAACATCACTTGCAAGAGCAATACCGACAGCCATATAAGGGTCCATATCAAGAAAGGTAATAAGCATAGGACTGATAACGGCAGCAGCGCTCATACCTGCAAAACCCGTACCCAATCCTGCGCCTATACCTGCCACAAGGCAAACAACAAATTTAATAAGCATCGTATCATTCCTTTTTGTATATGCTTTTTTTCCAATTAGTATATTTCAATTATCTAATATATGTATTATAACGCTTACGCTCTCAAAGTCAACATACGCAAAATGATAAAATAGTCTATTATTTTTTTGCTTATTTAATATATTATTAAATTTGTAAAAAATAAGTTAAATTAATGTAAAATTAATCTTGTTTTTGCTAATTTATAGTGCTATAATTAAATGGAAATTTTTTTACGAAAAGGGGTTTTTTAATGGCTAAAACCAAAGCTGCCGAGTCAAAGGTTACGGCAGCGGCAAAAAAGTATATGAAGCCGTCTGAGGTTGCCACCTTCGGTATCGGACTTTTCGGCGTAGCTCTTTTAACAGGCTGGATGCCGGATTATACAACTACTTTCTTTGCCGACTTCGCATTTAAGGGAAAAGGCTTTGACTCTGCTTCTCTTTCACACATTGTAGAGGTGGTATTCCTTATTGCCGGCTTCGTGGGTGCAATTTGTGAGCTTGTTATCGGCGTTCTTGTTGACAGAACAAAGACAAAGCTCGGTAAGGTTAAGCCTTGGGTAGGCTTCGGCGCTATTCCGCTTGCTATTATTTCGATGCTTGTATTTGTTGCACCTAATACGACATCGTTCGGTCTTGCGTCAGTTTGGATGATAGTTATCTATTGTCTTTACACCGCTGTATCGTGTGCGGTTGAGTCTCCGTCAAACTGCTTTGGCGCACTTTGCTCGCCTAATCCGGCTGAAAGAAGCAGTGCTATTTCAATTGCTTCATTCTTGCGTTCTGTAGGTCAATCAGGCGGACAGGTAGTAATCATCGTAGTAGGCGCTCTTATGAAAGCTCTTATGGGTCAACAGCAGTTCAAAAATGCTGAAGGTCAAGGTATCGACCTTATTATTTCAACTGCTATTTGCGCACTCGGTATGATTATCTTTGTTATGATTTTCTTTGCAAACAACAAAGAACGTGTACCTTACACATCTGAAAAGGTTTCTCTTTTAGAGTCAATCAAGCTCGTATTTACAAATAAGAACCTTCTTATGGTATCGCTTACAAAGGTATTTGGCTTCGGTCGTGGCGTTTACGGCACGGTATCGCTTTACATAGCTATTTATCTTCTTGGCTCAAAGGGCTTAAAGCTTGCGCTTATGCTTCCAATGGGTATCGGTACTGCAGTAGGTACTCTTCTTGTAAACCTTGTACTCAAGAAATTTTCTACTAAGAAGACATTTATTCTCTTCTGTTGCTACGGTGCTTCAGCACTCGCTATTCTTTTCTTGGTATCAAAGGGTATTGGCTTCAATTCAAATCTTATCGTTCCGTTCCTTATCCTCAACTTCTTCTGCGGTATTCAGCACGGTAACACAAACGTTACACCTAACATTATGATTGCAGACTGTGTTGACGAAATGGAATACAAGACAGGCAAAAGGCAGGAAGGTCTTGCTTATGCAGGCTACGGTCTTTTCTCAAAGATTGCTTCTGCGTTCACAAAATTCCTCGGTCCTTGGCTTGTTTACACATGGAGCCAGTACAAAATTTCAACTGACCCTAACGTAGCTTATGCATCACAGGACAACACCGTTCTTTCACGTTTCTTAATGATTTATACAATCGTTCCTGCTATCTTTGTAATTCTTCAGTTCATCCCTATCCTCTTCTATGATATGACAGGTGAAAAGAAAGCAAGAATTACTGCCGCTCTTGCAGAAAAGAGAGAGAACGAAAGCAAGGAAAAGGCAGATGCCGATGAAGTAAAAAAAGAATATGAAGAATTAAGCGAAGAAATTTCGGAATAAGGAGGGATTAGTTATGGCTGAAACAAAAGAAAAGAAAGGCTTTAACGCCGCTCTTTATGCAGTTGTTGCAGGTATTGTTGTTGCAGTAGCACTTGTACTTATCACAATATTTGCATTCACAACAAGATATACAGGCTTTTCTGACGAAAAAGTAGCTCAGGCTTATGTAGATACAATCGTTCAAACAGGCGACGGATACAACGCATATAAGAACACACTTGTATCAAAAAATCAAAAATTCGGTAAATTCGTAACAAACGCTTATATGCTTCCTTATATTAATGAGGACGCTGAAAAAGCTTCATTCGTAGGTACAGGTACCGACGAAGAAATTGCAAAAACAGACGAAGTTTACGATACAATGTATGAATACTATGTTGAGCTTCTTCAAAAATACGGTCTTGATAATATAGACGCTGTATTCAACGATTACTTTGCTAAGTTAAGCGAGGTAAGAAAAGAAGTATTTGGCGACGAATATATGGATACAGACTTTATGTTTTCTGTATTTGAATCAAATGTATCAAAATACGGTAAGTCACTTACAGGTACTGAGGAAGAGCTTGGTGCCGACAACAAAACCGTTATTCAAAAGGCAACAACAGGTAAGTATCAGAAAATGTTCGGCAAGGACTACAAGTTCACTGCTACAGTTAAAAACTCAACTGACTTGAGCGACAGCGAAAAAGACGCTTACGTTAAGGAATATGAGGAGAGAATTACTCCTGTTGCCGCTTTAGGCGAAGCTAAGGCTGAGAAATTCGGTCTTAAGGATACAGATAAGAAGAATACGCCTAAATCAGATATGGTCGGTGCATTTGAAAATCTTGACTGTTCAGAGGATATCAGCGCAGTTACAAAGTGCGATGTAGACGTTACGCTTGCAGACGGCACAGTAGTTGCAACACAGCAGGTTTATGTTGTTAAAATCGGCAACACCTGGTATGTTGACAATACAAATGTTGACACCTCAGGTCTTTATCTTGCAAAATAAATCAAATTATTTTAATGCCTTACAGTTAGTTCTGTAAGGCATTTTTATTTGCAAAAATTTCTATTATTGTTGTTAATCAGGTCAAACGGAAATGTTCAAACATATTATTATAAGCTTAAAAAAGGTAAAAAGACAATTACTGTTTCTTGGGCAAAGATAAGCGGAATTAAGGGATATCAAGTAAGAACATACAAAGGCAAGAATATATATTCTAAGTGGTCAAGCGTTAAAAGCATAAAAACAAAATAGATATACGCAAAAAAAATAACTGCATCAACATAAATTGTTGATGCATTCAGCGTGTAGAAAAAGTCCAATTACAAATTTCTACACGCTGTAAGACTTCGAGAAAGTGAGATAAATTTCGTATTTTGCGAGC
>OIYG01000020.1_pt1 | contig 168951 bp, 218 predicted proteins | sample 1587861 | NCBI WGS metagenome assembly OIYG01 (sample SAMN03283272) | human gut metagenome | biome: human-associated habitat; material: feces | host: Homo sapiens | place: Peru | collected 2012 | reverse complement strand
ATCAGATCGCAAAGGTCGTTGGTGACACTAATTCTCTGTGCTTTAATCCTAGTAAGTATTTGATGAACAGTAGTTATCGTGCCGTTGTTGTGTGTCATCCCGATGATGAGTACGATGCAGAAGAGGGTCGGCGGAGAGCCAAGGCTAAGCTCCTTGACCATTACTATGAGCAGCTTGATAAGAAGCTAGACATGTTCGCTAATGATCTTACCACTGCAGCCTTTTCAATGCATAATCGACTTGGTTATGGAATTGAGTAAGGGTCTTGACAAACAAGAAATTCTGTGATATAATAACAATACAAAATTAAAGTTCAAAAGGAGATTTGATTATGACTAAGGAGAACATGACTGTCCACAAGGCTCTTGCTGAGCTCAAGATTATTGATGATCGCATCAATAAGGCGATTACTAGCGGCACTTACGTTGTTGCTAACAAGCATTCCAATCAGAAGATTCACGGCATGACCATTGATGAGTTTAAGACTCAGATGCAGGCTGATTTCCAGAAGGTTTCTGATCTCATTGCTCGTCGTAATGCTATCAAGAGAGCGGTTGTTGCTTCTAATGCAGTAACCAAGGTTAAGGTGGGAGACACCGAGTACACCGTTGCTGAGGCCATTGAGATGAAGAATCATGGAATGGAGTTCAAGGATTATTTCATGAGAGCAATCTCCACTCAGTATGTTAGAGCTAAGAATGAGCTCGATCTAAACAGTGGTGATCCTCTTGAGAAGAGAGCAGAACAGTATGTTCTAAGTGTTATTCAGGCACAGCCCAAGGATTCCAAGATGGCTGTTGATTCTGACGCAATGAAGAACCTTCGTGCTCAGTACATCAAGGATAATCAGTATGACATTATTGACCCCATTGGTGTTAAGAATGTTATTGATGGTCTCGATACTGAGGTGTCTGAGTTCCTCACCGAGGTTGATGCTGCTCTTAGCGTGTCTAATGCCATTACTGTACTCGACATCGAGTATTAAGTAATAAACATTGCTGCCATCCGAAAACCTAGAACGGATTTGCTTCGATGGTTTTGACCGATACATTGATGTAAAATAATGAAAAAATTGGTCTTTAAATTGGAATCTTTACTAAGAAAGTAAAAGATATTTAATAACATGCTATAGTTATTAAATTAAAAACAAATGTAAATTGTTTTTAATACTAATAATGACTGTAAAGCTTAAAGATTAAATATCAAAGTTTAGAGATCAAGATTTAAAGTTTATTTTTCGTCAAAGGTCAAACGTTAAAGTTGTAAAGAGGGCTAAGACGTGCATAGTTCACTGAGCCCACAAAGTTTTACAAAATCCTTGACGAATGGTTTGCGGTTTCAAGTTCAATGGCCCTAGGTATCCACAAGGCTGGATGGTAGCAATCACCAAATAAAATGCCGATAGTGCTGGGCATCACTGTAAAAAAGCTGCCCGACGCTATGCTGGATTGGTGGAATTGGTAGACACAGCGGATTTAAGTCCCGCTGCTGAAAAGCGTAGGGTTTCGAGTACCCTATCCAGCACCACATAAATAAAAAAGTAATTCTTTATAAAAAATTCAATAAGATACTTAAGAATTATCTAATTAAAGAATTAGGTGATTCATTAATGAAAAAATGGGAAAAGTTTACTAAAGAAGAAATAGAACAATTTGTTAAAGAAAGCAAAAGTTATTCAGAATTAGCAAGAAAATGTGGATATAATAAAGAGTGCGGAAGTAAAATACAAATAATGAAGGATATGATAAATCAATTAGATTTAGATATATCACATTTTACATTCCAAGGATGGAATAAAGATAATTTTGACTATTCAAGATTTATATATGGAAAAAAGATTAGAAGCGCAAATATGCTTGATGCAATAATTGCTTTAAGAGGTAGAAAATGTGAATGTTGTGGATTAAAAGAATGGATGGGCAAACCAATTCCATTAGAAGCCCATCATAAAGATGGAGACGAATTAAATTCAACATTAGAGAATCTTCAATTGTTATGTCCAAATTGTCATGCAATGACAGATACATATAAAGGGAAAAACATAAAAAATAGAGATAGAATAATTCCTGAAGAAGAATTTGTAAAAGCATTACGTGAAGCCGATAATATAAGGCAAGCATTATTAACGCTTGGGCTTACAGCAAAAGGCAGAAATTATATGAGAGCAAATGAATTAATTATCAAATATAAAATTGATAAGTATTACTCATGAGAGTAATATGGCTCTATGGTGGAATTGGTAGACACGATGGCCTCAAGTACCATTGCTTCGGCGTAAGAGTTCGAGTCTCTTTAGAGCTACCAAAGTCTACTGGTTATCAATGACATACGACTTAATAAACTGATTAGGAATTGATTGGCAGCTTGGAAAGACAGCATAGACCGCCTGATGTGTGCCAGCGGTATAAAAGTACGGTAAACATCCTTCAAGGGTAGGGAATATGAAATGTGAATTCGGCCACTTGAAGTGAGTCCTATAGCCCATGGTACTAATGGACTATGCGTGAATGGGGAACTGACCAAATATCGAAGCTTTGATTCTAAACAGCCCTCTTCGAGGCGCAACAACCCTAAAAAGTACCTGAAACGCTAGGCAATTTGCTCCGCTAGCTCAATTGGTTAGAGCACCCGACTTATGTGAGAATAGGGGAATGGTAACCCGCTATAGTCTAGCTATAGAGATTGGAAGTTCGAATCTTTCTTCTTACGCCAAATCGGGAGGTTCCAAGTTCGATCCTTGGGCGGAGCACCATTGCGGAGTGGAGAAGTGGTCATCTCGTCACCCTCATAAGGTGAAGATCGGTAGTTCGAATCTACCCTCTCGCAACCAAATGCTCCCATCGACTAATTGGTTAGGTCGCAACCCTTTCAAGGTTGAAATGTCGGATCGTTCCCGACTGGGAGTACCATCAGGCTCGCTTTTCCTTTGGCGCTCTTATGGGCACGGTGCTGAGCATCACCGTATAAACTGCTCATGTATGGAAGATTAGCTCAATGGTAGAGCATGCGGCTGTTAACCGCAGGGTTATAGGTTCGAGTCCTATATCTTCCGCCAGCCCCATTCTCAGTACCATAGCTGACGAGATGGAAAGGCGCTAGTATAGCAACAATATGGGCGTGGGAACTACGTTAGTGCCATTTATTTGCTGGTGTAGCTCAGCGGCAGAGCGAGGCACTTGTAATGCCTAGGTCGAGGTCTCGGAATCCTCCACCAGCTCCACATTGTTAACTATCGCTGCTCATGGTTAACAAGTTGTTTTAGAAGCAGCAAACCTACGAGTATGGTAGGCGGCGCACCAGTAGTCGTTAAGGGCGAGATAAAGCTGAACTGGAATATGGAGAAGTACTCAATGATGGCAAAGAGGTTTGTTTGCTAAACAAATAGGCGTAGCAATACGTGAGTGGGGTCGGCACCCACCTTCTCCGCCATATGGGTCAGTAGCAAATCGGCAACTGCGGCGGGCTGTAAACCCGTTTCCTTCGGGAGTAGCTGGATCGACACCAGCCTGGCCCACCAAGTAAGTGAGAATTAAATGTTGCGGAACAAAGGGTTTGCCTTTCAGAGACTGGTGTTTACATCGGACTTGTTTAGTGGTTTCAATGCCTAGCGCAAGGTGCAACAGCCACCAATTATATACGGGATTAGCCAAGTGGTAAGGCAAGGGACTTTCAAGGATTAATTCAAGCAGAATCCGATGGATTAGTTTAAAGACTGTTTCGGCGGTATATTGGTGCAAGTCCAATATCCTTGACCAGACTCCCTGATCAGTGGTTCGAGTCCACTATCCCGTGCCATGAAATTTTTAAGGAGGTACATATTATGAATTTCCGAACCAAGGAGCATTATGAGAACCGCATTGCAAAGCTTAAGTCCAAGGGCGAAGTTATGAATGATAAGCTTATTAAGAAGGCTATGAGAGAGTTGGCAAGACTATCGTAAATTTGGCGGTGTACTCAAGTGGTTGAAGAGAGAAGTCTTGAAAACTTCTAGGGGCGTAAAAACCTGCAAGCGTTCGAATCGCTTCACCGTCGCCATGTAATCAGACTGAGTGGCTGTGTCAGTCATATAGAACGTATTAAAGATACGATCTTAACTACTACAACACAAAATTAATGGAGGATGTAGTGTAACAGTAACACACGAACTTTGGGAGTTTGAGTAGCGGGGCGGCACCGACATCTTCCACCAAACCGCCTATTGGGGTTCTCGTGCGATATTTAACATGATGGATTAATAAACCAATTTGATGCAATTATTCGCCATAGGAATGATTGAAGAATTGGCCCATCGGCTAAGTTGTTGACCCACAACGACGAAAGAGAACAAGGTTGTAGTCACCGAAAGTAGGATAAGGTGGCAAAAAGCATAACCGAGGTTGGTGGCGAAGGAAACTAAGACTGTTGTGCGCACAACAAGTGCTTTGCGTGTAGGTTATGTTATATTAAAGTTTGACGAGATCCTATAAAACCTTTTATGCATATGCCGCTATCGCCTAATGGATATGGCAACTGCCTTCTAAGCAGTCATAATTTTGGTTCAAGTCCAAATAGCGGTGCCATTATTTATATAATTTTAATGAAAGAAGTGACATTTATACCAAATATTTTAGACATCACTGGTAAAAAGTTTGGATACTTGACTGCAATAAAAAGAGCACCAAACAAAGGAAAGAAGACATATTGGACATGTAGATGTATATGTGGAAAAGAAATAGATATTCAAACTGGACATTTAACATATGGTATAACAACATCTTGTGGATGTAAAAAAAATAATGCTAGCACTGAACGAAAATTAATTTGTCTAATTTGCGAAGAAGAATTTATAACAACAAACCCATCTAGAAAATATTGCTATAATTGTCGTCCAGAAGGATTAAACGATGCTGATGGAATAAAAGCAAAGAAACAAGCACTAAAACACAAATTAATTGAGTATAAGGGTGGAAAATGTGAGAAGTGTGGATATAGTAAATGTGAAGGAGCATTACAATTTCATCACAGAGATCCATCGCAAAAAGAATTTACTATAGCAAGAGTAAGAGTAGGAGATTCATTTTCTATTAAAGAGTTATTTAATGAAGTAGATAAATGTGATTTACTTTGTGCAAATTGTCATGCAGAAATACATTTTACTGGATAAATAAAACTTTGTCCAGATATGGGCGTGTAGCCAAGTGGTAAGGCACTGCACTTTTAATGCAGGTATCAAGAGTTCGATCCTCTTCACGCCCACCATTTTATTGAAAAAGGATTTTATTATGGATAAAACAATTTTCAAGAAAACAGGAGAAGAGCTTCAAGAGTTTCTTAAGTTTCGCAAGCGTGGTAGTAAAGTGAAAGCAAAGAAGGGCAAGGGCTCTTTTTCTCGTAAACAAAAACATAAGAATAAAATATGCGGGATTGGTGTTTAACGGTTAGCATACGGCTCTTCCAAAGCTGAGGTACGGATTCGAATTCCGCATCCCGCTCCAAAAATTTAAAAGAAAGGATTTTTATTATGACAGAATTACAGATGCGACGAAACGCAGTACAGATACTAGAATCATGGCTCGGATATAGCGGGGCCAATGGTAAGAAGAAGAAAATTATTGATCTATACAATAGTCAAAAGCCACTTCCTGTAGGTTATAAGGTGAGATATAGTGATGCTTGGTGTGCAGCCACGGTAAGTGCGGTTGGTGTTAGGCTTGGTATTACAGAATATATCCTCCCAGAATGTTCTTGTGGTCGCATGATTGAACTATATAAGAAGGCTGGTCGCTGGAAGGAGAACGATGCATATGTTCCTCAGCCTGGTGATCTTGTAATGTATGATTGGGGAGACAATGGTGTTGGCGACAACAAAGGTGCTCCAGATCATGTTGGTATGGTAACAAAGGTTTCCAATGGTAAGATTACCGTTATTGAGGGCAATAAGAGTGACTCTGTTGCCTACAGAGAGATTAATGTTAATGGTCGCTATATTCGTGGTTTTTGTCTCCCTGATTATAAAGCTGCCGCCAAGAAATTTGACAAGCCTACATATGTTTCTGTAAATGCTCAAAAGCTTCAAAAGGGCGATTCTGGTAATCCAGTTAAAGTTCTACAGGCTTCTCTAAACTCTCTTGGTTTTAATTGTGGAACCGTTGATGGCGAGTTCGGAGTCAACACCGAAAAGGCTGTAAAGGCCCTGCAGAAGTCGGGGAACATGTCTGATGATGGAATCGTTGGAAAGAACACTTGGCAATTCATCCTACTTAATTAAATATAATAGCCGTCCTTCGGGGCGGCTTTTTTGCTACTTGACAAATTAAAAGCATTATGTTATAATCAGAATACAAAATTAAAGGAGGCTTAATCCATGAGCAAAACTTATAAACTTGCAGACGCAGAGCTTTTTGTTTTTTCTGAATATGTTAATCAGAATCCAGCAAATGACATTAAGTATTATGATAGCGTGTGTAAGTTCAATGGCAATATTATTCTTTTCAGCAAGAACATTGAAGACGAAGAAAGAAATATTATCTCTAAACTAATTTTAAATTTAGATCCGACAAAGGCACAGTATCTCGCAAACGTTCTGAAAAACAATAAAAATATTCTAGCAATGATTAGTAATAATCCTGAAGGAGATTCTTTTTATGCAATCTATTATGATTTTACAGAGAATGTTTTAACTCCATATAATCTATTTAATTATATGTTTTCTCATAGTGACTTTGCGGAGGAAGGTCTTTTTGTAGAGATTCATAATGGGCATCAAACTGTAATTAAGGAGTTTGTATGAGAATATATTTTTTAGATTCGGCAAGTACAACAAGACCTTACGATGAAGTAATTGAAACTATGGCGGACGTAATGAGAAATCATTACGGAAACCCAAGTTCAATTCATGAAATGGGCCAAGATGCTAAGAATATTATTGAGAATGTAAGAGAACAGATTGCAGCAGATATTGGTTGTGAGCCCAAAGAAATTATTTTTACGTCTGGAGCTTGCGAGTCCAATAGTCTTGCTCTTTGTGGCACAAGATATAATCGTATTATTACAACACATCTAGAACATAAATCTATTGAAGAAATTATTAAAAGTAGTACATTTACAAGTGCATCATATATTCCAGTAGATGTATATGGAAATATTTCATTTGATTATTTTCAAAACATCTTAAAGACTTATAACTCTGCACTTGTTAGCATTCAATATGGCAATTCTGAAATTGGTACTATTCAAGACATTGCTAGAATTTCAAATGCAATTAATGGTCGTGATTTTGTATTGCATGTTGATGCGACACAAGTATTTCCAGAGGGAAGCATTAATGTTAAAAACCTTGGCATTGATTTGATGTCAGTATCTGCACAAAAATTTCATGGGCCAAAAGGTGTTGGATTTTTATATTGTCGAGATGGTATTGCGCTATCTCCTCTAATCTATGGGTCGCAAGAAAATGGTTTGCGTGGAGGAACTTATAATACTCCAGCAATTGCAGGAATGGGAAAAGCTCTTGAAATTAATCGTGGAGCTTTACATAGTTATGTAAATGCATGTACTAGCATGAATAGAGATAATCTCGCAAAAAGAATGCTTGAAATTCCTGGAGTTCATCTAAATGGGCCCAAGCTTGATGTAAATCGTTTATTTAACAATCTATCAATTTGTATTGATGGAGTAAAAGCTAGTGATCTTGTGACTCTCGCAAGTATATATGGAATTTATATTTCTGCTGGCTCTGCTTGTTGCAGTGGAGAATCCGTTCCAAGCAGTACACTAAAAGCTATTGGATTAAATAATGATGAAGCTCTAAGTACAATTCGTATTACAGTTGATGAAACTTTAAACGATAATGATATCTCTTATATTGTAGAAATTTTAAGTGGCCTAATCAAAAGATTACGTACCTCTTGACAAATCAAAAAATATGTGATATGTTTACAGTACAAAATTAATGAGAGGGATAACATGACTGGAAGAAACAAATCTTTTTTTAAAGCGGCTAAAGCAATGAGTGAGCTTTCTGATTTCCATAAGGAACATCTTGGATGCGTCGTAACATGCGGAAGTCGCATCATTTCAAGTGGTTACAACGAGACAAAAACTTCTCCGTTGCAGAAAGAACTTAATGCGGTTCGATTTAATGTAGATACCCCACATTCTAATCACAGCGAAGTAAAGGCGCTCATGCCTTTGATTCATAGAAAAGATGTAAATTTTAAAGATTGTAGCATTTACGTATATAGAGAACACCGCAATGGCGGAACAGCAATGGCAAGACCTTGTAAGAGCTGTGAAAAGCTTATTCGAAGCCTTGGCATTAAAAGAATTTATTATACTGTCGAAAATGGTTTCGCAGAAGAACGTTGGAATTAAGGAGAGAATTATGGACAACTTTGATACTGGTATGTATTGTAAGAAGTGCTATTTAAAGAAGCACAAGCTATCTAAGAAGCATATTGATCGAATTGTTTTTACGCCGTATGTAGAAAAGTGTGACAACTGTGGCAAGACAGAAAAATTAGTTGATTATATCGAGGAGGACGAAGATGAATTCTGAACGCAAGAAATTACTAGAACCAATTTTAAACACATTTGAAAATGAAGACATTAAAGAGTTTGCTATAGAACTACTTAATAATCTACCAGAATATGTCTGGCATGTAGGAGCATCTAGCACTGGCAAGTATCATCCAGCTTATAGTCTTGGTGAAGGTGGTCTTATGAGACACCAGATGGCAGTTGTTAGATTTCTAAATTTCTTTCTTGAGCTTGAACAGTATGGAGCTGGAATGACTTCCAGAGAAAGAGATTTGATGCGAACAGCGGCATTAATTCATGACGGAATGAAATCTGGTACACAAGAAGATTATACTAAGTCTAAATATACAAAGTTTAATCATCCGATTTTGATGGCAGAGGTAGTTCGTTCTACTGATGGTCTTAATACTAGTGAGCGTGATTTTATTGCCCATTGTATTGAGAGCCACATGGGGCAGTGGGCCTTTGATAAAAAGACCAATATTGAGTTGCCAAAGCCCAAAGATGAATATCAAAAGCTTGTTCATCTAGCTGATTATCTGGCATCTCGCAAGAGTCTTGCAATGGATTTTGAGAATATTGAGGCTCCCAGAGTTGAATCTAAGCCAGAAGATTATGTACTAACCTTCGGTAAACATAAGGGTGAAAAGTTAATTGATCTATGTCGTGCTGGTGATGATTATGTAGATTGGATGGAAGAGAACATTGGTAGAGCAGATGTTCAAAATGCGATTAAAGCAGTCAAACAGAAGCTTGCAGCAGAACTCGACGATGAATTATAATGGAGGATAAAAATGAAGGTTGAAATGTTAACCCGTGGAAACATTGAGCAGGTACTAAAGGACAATAATATTTCTTTCAACAAAAGATACAGCGGCGATACATACAAGGTTATTGAACTAGAGAAGCAGGATGCTAAGCGTATGTGTAATGGTGATATTGATACAGACGGTGCATGGTGCATGATGTCTAATGGTACTGGCGGTTCTCTATTTGATCTTGTGACTATTAATAAGGAATCTTTAATTGGCTGGAGCGCAAAGAAGGAATCTTATAATAAGTTAACTGATTATCTGAATAGTATTGGCGCAATTGACGATGCAAGTATTTGTAATTATGCTGCAGGTCTTTCCAGAGCAAACGGATGGAGTCTAAGTAAGCTATTTAATATGTGTGAGGGTTAAATATGACAATTAAAGAAATTGATCAAAAGATTGCGGAACTTCGGCAAGAACGTTATAGGCTAGAAGCTGAAGACAGAAAAAAGTTTTTTGAGGTTGCTAAGAATAATATTGGTAGATGTTTTAAAGTAAATGGTGTTTTTGTAAAGGTTCTTGATATCCCAGTGGTAGAAGAAACTAAGACTGGCACTCGTTTCAATGAATATCAGTATCCTGCGCTTTGGCTTGCTAATGACGATGGAGTTCCATTTTATGCTGATACACTGTTTTCTGGAGCATGGGGCGTTGGACATGATGTAATTAATAATTATGAAGAGATTTCTAAGGAAGAGTTTAATGCTGAATTTGACCGTAGAATTGCTAAATTTGTAAAGAAGATTAAAGATAAGTAATACAACACAAAATTAATGAGAGGAGAACAAAATGTATAACGCATATGTAACAACAATTAAAAACCTGCGCAAGCATCCTAACGCAGACAGACTACAGCTTGGCGAGTGTTTTGGAAATACCGTTTGCGTAAGCATGGAATATACGGACAATCAGATTGGTGTATATTTCCCAACTGATGGTCAGCTTTCTGTTGAATTTGCAGATGCCAATAATCTACTTCGCAAGAAGGATGCCGATGGCAATAACATTGGCGGTTATATGGACGCAGACAAGCGTAATGTGACTTCCATTAAGCTTCGTGGCGAGAAGTCTGATGGACTATTTCTACCACTATCTTGCCTGAGTTCTTTTGGTGATATTTCTAAACTAAAGGTTGGAGATGTCATCACCACGTTCAATGGGCATGAAATTTGCACCAAGTATATTCCTCGCAGAAATACTCGTAGTGGTCGTGCCACAAACGGTAATCATACTCGCAAGAAGAAGGCTCCCATTGCTCCTCTATTTACTGAGCATGCGGATACTGAGCAGCTAGCTTATAACCTTGGTGCATTTCAGGCTGGTGATCAGATTGAGATTACTCTAAAAATGCATGGCACTTCTCAGCGTACTGGTTATCTACCTGTGCTTCAGGATTATATTGGGCCTCCTTGGGCGTTTAGTGTGCTCAAGCATCCTAAACTATTTAAGCATTTTGTCGAGAAGGCCAATGCCGCAATTAGTCCTGTTTATAATTGGGGATATGTATCTGGTACTCGTCGTACTGTTCTAGAGAATTATGATGGTGGGTATTATGGTTCCAATGAGTTCCGTGAGCAGCACTCTAAGTTCTTTGAAGGTAAGCTTCATAAGGGCGAAGAGGTTTATTATGAGGTGGTTGGATTTACTCATACTGGTGCTCCCATTATGTCAACTGCTGACAACAAGAAGCTAAACGATAAGGAATTTGTAAAGCAGTATGGTAAGACTACGACTTTCTCTTATGGCTGTAATCCAGATGGCAAAGAAGGTATTGGTATCACCGAGAGAAAGGTGCCCCAGTCTGATTTCTATGTCTATCGTATGACTATGACTAATGAAGATGGAGATGTTGTTGAATATACTCCAGAATTTATGCGTTATCGTTGTGAACAGATGGGTTGTAAATGTGTCCCTGTATTGTGGAAAGGATTTATCCCTGAAGATGAATCTCTAGAAGAGAACTACGATTGTAACGGCGATTGGGGAACCTGGAAAACTACTCGCAATGGAACTCCTGGTGAATGGGTTAAAAACATTGCAGAACAGTATTACGATGGCCCAGATCCCATCGGCAAGACTCATGTGCGTGAGGGTGTTGTAGTTCGCATTGTGAACAAGCCTAAGTTCTGTGCTTATAAGCATAAGAATTTTGCATTTAAGTGTCTTGAGGGCCTAGTAAAGGCTGAGGCCGATGCTCCCGATATGGAAGAGGCTCAGGAAGAAATTGAGGAGGATGTTTAATATGAATAAGGATAATAGCGCACTTCTAGGTGGTTGTCTAACAGTAATTATTCTTCTGATTTTTGCACCAGTTATTACGTTTTTCTGTGGTTGGTTTGGTGGATGGATGCTAATGAATATTGTTGGCGATGCTGTAGCATCTGGCTTCAACACGCTATTTGGCACAACTAGATTTACACCTGACATGCTACCGATTGTATGTGGTTCGCTTGCGTTAATTGGTAGTTGCTTTAAGAGTACAAATACAACGAGTAAGTGAGGATAAATATGAACGACAAGATTCAAAAGCGTATCACTAGCGATTATTCATACGTGTCTGGTCTTGGCTATACGGTTTTGGGAGTCTTTTTACAGGGCTCCCAGAACTATAACCTAGCATATGAGGGTTCTGATGTTGATACTAAGGCAATCATTCTTCCTTCCTTTGAAGATTTTTGTCTTAATAGAAAGCCAGTCAGCACAACATTGATTCTTCCTACTAATGAGCATATTGATCTTAAAGACATTCGTTTAATGCATGAATGTTTCCGTAAGCAAAACATTAATTTTGTTGAGATTCTATTTACAAAGTATCGTTATTTGAATCCAGATTTTAAGGCTCTATATCTGCCAATGTTCGTTCACGCAGAAGATATTGCTCATTATAATAATTTTGCAGCAGTTAATTGTATTGCTGGTATGGTATTTGAGAAGAGGAAGGCTCTTTGTCATCCATATGAAGGTCTCAGAGAAAAGATTGAAAAGTATGGTTACGACAATAAACAGCTCCATCACATTTTACGTTGTGGAGAATTTCTGCGAAGATATATTGATGGCGTTCCTTATGAAGAATGTCTTATTCCTACGTTTCCACAAGATTTAATTGATATCAAGTCATCTTATATCTATTCCAAGGATGAAGCTGTTAAGATGGCAGATGAAATTTGTGCCGTTGTGCAGAATATGAAGCAAGACTATATGGATACTCATGAGGTTGTCATTAACCAAGAAGCCGCCAATATCATGAACAATACTCTTGTTAAGGTTCTTAAAAAGAATTTTATGATTGAAATGGAGAAGAACAATGTTTAGACCTAAACTAATACTCCTTTGCGGAATTCCTGGCTCTGGGAAAACTTTTTATGCAGAGAAAATAAAGGATAGTTATAGTTATATTGTTCATTTGTCTTCTGATGCTATTAGAAAAGAGTTATATGGAGATGAAAACATACAAGGTAATCCATCAGAAGTATTCTCTTTAATGCAGAATAGAGCAATTGAATTTTTAAATAATGGATATGATGTCATCTATGATGCCACAAATATCACAAGAAAAGATAGGGCTAGTATTATTGCAAAGTGTCCCAAGTTTGCACGAATTAAATGCCATATTGTTTGGGCCCCTATTGAAATCTGTATTGAACGAGATGCCACAAGAGAACGCACTGTTGGTAAGGAAGTTATTGACAGAATGCTAAAGCGTTTTCAGATGCCTTATTATGATGAAGGGATCGACGAAATTGAGATTATTAAACCAGATAATTTTAATTACTCATCCTATTATGAAGACATCATGACATCTATGCAGATTCCACATGATAATCCACATCATACTCTTGATGTTTATCATCATTGTATGTTTGCAGAAAAATATGCTGCAGAACACAACTTTGGTTTGGTAATAAGATCCGCTGCAAGTTTGCACGATTGTGGCAAACCGTATGTAAAGAGTTTTGTAAATACTAAAGGCGAAACTACCGAAACAGCACATTATTATCAGCATCAATGTACTGGGGCATGGATTGCTTGTGGACTAACTAGTAGTATTAATGTTCTTTGGCTTATTAGTACGCATATGGCCCCATTCCTTAACGAGAAGTATTATAATAATCTACCATCATATCTTAAAACAATGGTGGATCAACTGCATGAAGCAGACCTTGCAGCACATTAACCAAAAGGGTACGGCATTTTAGTCGTGCCCTTTATGCATATTGACATATTGACAAAATAAAAAATCCATAGTATACTTACAGTACAAAATTAAAGGAGGAACAAATATGAAGGATGTTAAATCCATTGGATTCGGTTTTGAGAACTGCGAATATTTCAGCATTGACGCAAAGTATTTTGGAGCATTTCAGTTATCAGACATCAATACTCGTATTCAGCGTGTCGCATGTAACTCTATCTCAAGGGTGGACTGCGTGGATAGTGTAGTGATGGAAATTTTTTCAGAAGGTAATGGAGAATATCTTTCTGGCTTTGGCGACGAAAAGGTTAAGTTTTTTGACCGTATAGTGACATATAACGATATTACTTCAATTACCGTAATCTATGATGACGATTCGGAGGAGACGTATTGGGTTAATTATAAGGAAGAAGTAGAAGATCAACTTGGGTCTCCTAACGTGTATCAGCAAACTGAAATGAACAAGTTCGGAGACTTATATCTTGTAATTAGTCCAAAACCTATGCCTCATTTCTTTGACGACAAAATAATTAACGACGAAGACAGCATTAGCTTTTCAAAGATTATGATTTTAGATTAAAGGAGAAAATTATGAAGACTATTCGTAGAAATGTATTTGAGACCAATTCAAGCAGTACTCACAGTGTTTCTGTTTCTAGCAAGAATTCTGATTATTGTGGGAATAACTGTCTAGACTCTTTCATCGATTATGATAATAAGGTTCATGTAAGATTTGGCGAGTTCGGATGGGAAATTGATAGCTATAGAACTCCATATGAGAAGCTTCAGTATGTCGTCACTATGCTTGCAGAAACTGAAAGTCGAAGTGTTTTGACTACAAGTGATTTTTTTGAGACTAAGGGTTTTAAGCTTATTAATGAAGCAGTTGCCGATTATTGTCACTGTGATGGTATTTGGATTGACAGCAACATGAAGATGAGTTGTTATAAGTGGGACAACAAGACATATTGCTATCTTGATCATGACGGTTATATCGACCATCAGTCTTGCGAAGACTATGATTCGGTACAGGATTTCCTAGACGATTACGGCGTAGATATTAATCAGTTCTTGTTTGATAATGGTGTAGTTGTTCATACAGATAATGACAATTATTATTAAGGAGGAATAACATGAAGCAGGTTAGACGTGGAGTATTTGAAACGAACAGTTCTTCTACTCATTCAATCACTATTTGTCCACAGGAAACCTACGACAAGTGGCGCGATGGCAAGGTTCTATTTGGAGATTGGAATCAAGATTTTATTGAAGCGGAAGAACTAACTCCTTATGATTATGAGGAGGCTAAAGCTAAGTATGAATCTTGCAAGAGTAAATATTACAAGAGCTGGGACGAACTAAGTGCAGAAGATCGGAAGGATTATACTACAGAGTATGTTCTAAAAAATAAAAAGAAGAAAGATTATGATGAGTATCTAACATACGATGAGTGGCGTAGCAGACACGATTGTCTTGACACATATACTGAGTATTATAAGACTAAAAGTGGTGATGAAATTGTTGCCTTTGGATATTATGGTTATGATTAATTTGGAGAGTTTATGAGCCTTTGTGATTATTGTAAGAGTCGTTATTCTTGGGATTGTGACGATGGTCTTGCCTATCCTGAGTATGGGTGTGAAAATTTTACACTAGACTACTATACCCTAACAGATGAGCAGAAAGAAAAAATTATTGATATACTGATGCCGAAAAGGAGCTATTATGATGAATGGTAATTGGGTAAGATACCAAAATGGTAATTATATTGTAAGCATTGATTTGAATACTGGCACTAAAATCAGAGAAAACGACCTAGACTTTTTCGATGCAGCCTTTCCTGAATCTATGGATGTCAAGATCACCAATCGTTGCAATATGAATTGTCCAATGTGCCACGAGGATAGTAAGTGTGACGGCGCTCATGGAGACATCATGTCCGAAAGCTTTATTGACAGACTCCATCCTTATACTGAACTGGCACTAGGTGGTGGTAATGTTCTTGAGCATCCTGACTTTTACGACTTCCTTGTTAAGTGCAAGAATCTCAAACTTATTTGCAATACTACTATCCGTCAGGAACATTTTATGCAGAACCTTAACTTTATTCGTAAGCTTCGTGACGAGGGTCTGATTTACGGTCTTGGTATTTCTCTTTCTGACCCGTGGCAGGACGGTTTTGTTGATGCCGTGAAGGAGTTTCCTAATGCGGTCATTCATGTTATCAATGGTATTGTAACGATGCAAGACCTTGAGCAACTTCGCTATTATGGTCTTAAAATTCTAATTCTCGGCTATAAGGAGTTTCGCCGTGGCGAAAAGCTTTATGAGAATGCCGATGCAAAAGAGCGTATTGATAGCCTTAAACAAGACTTATACAATTATCTGCCAGAGATTGTAGGTCACGGCTGGTTTGATGTCGTTAGTTTTGACAACCTCGCTATCAAGCAGCTCAACCCTCAGAGAATTATGTCCAAGGAAGCATGGGATGAGATGTATATGGGGGATGATAATAGTGGTGAGATGACTTCGGCGTCTATGTATGTAGACATGGTAAAGAGTGAGTTTGCTCGTAACTCTTGTGCAGTAGACCGTTATCCTATCATGGATGACATCAAGGATATGTTTAATTTTTTGAGAGGTAGAAATGAATTGGATTAACATCAATGATAAATGGCCTGAGAAATATCAAGAAGTAATTATTTGTACAAATGAAGGCATCGTAAAGTCATCTCTACATATGGGAAATGCAAAGTTTTCCACTTATCTACAGGTCGCATACTGGATGCCATACCCTGACGCTCCAAAGATGGAAAATTCTAATGCAGAAGCTCCTAAAAAGAGACGAGGAAGACCTAAGAAGGAGGAGAAGAATGGGTAAGATTTTCTATATTTCAGATCTGCATCTACAACACAATAATGTAATTAAGTTTGACAATAGACCATTTAATACTATTGAAGAAATGGAAAATACATTAATTAGCAATTGGAACTCAGTTGTAAGTAATGCGGATCACGTATATCATCTTGGTGATTTCTGTTGGGGTAAAAAAGATGATTGGATTAAATATTTAAAACTATTAAATGGCAACATTCATATCATTAGAGGCAACCACGATTTAAGAGATTTTGGTTCTGATGTCAGAAAATACATTGTAGAAATTTCTGACTACAAAGAGATTACAGATAGCGAGAAGCACGTAATCATGTGCCATTATCCAATTATGTGTTATAAAGCATCGTACAATCCAAATTGCTATATGTTGCATGGACATACTCATGTAACACGAGAACAAGATTTTACTGAAAAGTGGACTAAAGAACTAAGAGATACCAAACAGTCCAATAGTGATAATTGTGGCAATATTATTAACGTTGGTTGCATGATGCCATGGATGAATTATACACCCAGAACACTTGATGAAATTATTGAAAGGAGCAATAATAATGCGAAATAAAATTATTGCGTTGATTCTAACTATGTTTCTTGTCTTTTGTCTAGTTGGATGCTCAAACCCTGGTTCTAAAAATTATACAGAAAATACTGGTGGTATGCTTCAACCAACAATAATGAAAAATCTATATTATGATTCAACTACAAAAATCGTATATATTCTTTTTAATGAATGTGAAGGGTATTTAGGCTACGGTTATATGTCTCCTTATTATGCGCCTAATGGGATGCCTTATATTTATAACGTACAAACTAATAGTTTAGAAGAAATTGTTAAGGAGGATTAAAGATGGATAAGACTACGATTGGCGACCGCATGAAAAACAATTATGAAAATATCACCAGATACTATCTAACTCGTAGAATGCCAGTCATTATCCGTATTGATGGAAAGGCATTTCACACTTTTACCAGAGGCTTTAAGAAGCCTTTTGACGACGTTCTTGTAAAGACTATGCAGCAAACCATGAAGTATCTCTGTGAAAACATTCAGGGCTGTGTTCTTGGTTATACACAGAGTGATGAGATTTCTCTTGTTCTAACTGATTACGCAGAGCTCACCACTGATGCCTGGTTTGGGAACAATCTACAGAAAATGTGTAGCGTGTCTGCTAGTATGGCAACATTAGCATTTAATAAGTTCTACTATGAGAATGTGGACAATTGGGCTTACGACATTCTTCCAGGTTGGGCAGATGGTGGCACTAATGAACCTATTGATAATAATATTTTGAAGCAAGCAGAAACTTATACCTCTCGTTACGATACTGCTATGTTTGATTCTCGTGTATTTACAATTCCCAAGGAAGAGGTTTGTAATTATCTTATCTGGCGACAGCAGGACGCCACTCGCAATTCTATTCAGTCTGTAGGTCAGGCGAACTTTAGTGATAAAGAGATGTATAAGAAATCCACTAAAGATATTCAGGATATGCTTATGATCCAGAAGAACATCAATTGGAATGACTATTCCACAACTCTAAAGCGTGGTAGTTGCTGTATTAAGAAAACTATGCAAGATCCAAATGTAGATATTAAAGATGGTGCATATCCTGTTACTAAATGGGTAATTGACAATGAGATTCCTATCTTTACTCAGGACAGAAACTACGTTGAAAGATTAATTTGAGGTGACTTATGACTACAATTTATAGATGTGATTGTTGTAAAAAGGATTTTAGAAGTCTCAAGGAGTGCAGACTGCATGAGGCATCTCACATGAGTTCTACTGAAAGAACCAAGTATCTTATTATGCTTGAGTGCATGGACGTATGTGACTTCTGCGAACACTCATATTATGTTTATGGGTGCGAGAGAGATTGTACACACAATAATTGTAATAGAAACAATAACTATTCAGATTTTGTTCCAGTTAATCCACTTCATAATAAAAAGATTAGTGGTGGCGTATGAGACATTCTAATTTATATTGGATGATTTATAACCGTTGCAGAAAGAAGTATGGCAAATATGGAGTCAAATATGCAATGAGAGCGATTGCTAAGAAAAGAGGGATTGTATAATGGGCTATTGGGATTATGATGAACCCATGTGGGAACCTTCAGAAGCCGATGAACTTTTTGATGAACTAAAATCAAAACTTGTTGATGCAGCAAAAGCTTCTTTGAAGAATGACATGGAATCTCTTAAAAGTCGTAATGAATATCTTGAGAAGCGGAATAAAGAGCTTGAAGATAAAGCACGAGAAGTATCAAGAAAAGAAAGTGATTTGGAATACAAAGCACAAAATCTTCGCAGAGAAGTAGAAAAAGAATTTTATAAGACTGCTATTGATGATCTGTTTAAGGATGCCATTGAGCAATCTCAGCTCTGGTTTGCAGATAATAAACCACATGAAAAGCCTAAGTGTGATAAATGCGATGAAAATAGAAACTGGGTTTTGACTTGGCCTGATGGTACAACTACAAGTAAGAGATGTACATGTTCACAGCCAGATTATTGGTATGAACCAGAAGAAACATGGATTGATACGTTAAAATATAAAATCAAGGACAGCAATTACCCATCTGAAAGATATTATCGTCTCGATAACAGTTATCAATACACTGGCAACAACAGATGGAGTGATTATTCATATGAAGACTTTGGAATCCAGTTTGTATATGATAAGTTCTGTGATGATGTTATTGAGAAGAAAAAACAACTCAAATATGGAGAACGTATTGGGTTTAAATCTAAAGAAGAATGCCAGAAGTATTGTGATTGGTTAAATGAAAGGAAAAATAAAAATGAAGAATGATGTATATATCGAAAGCCCATTAACTCCAACTGACGTAAAAATCTATACAGAAGACGGCACTCCATATCTAGACTATACTGGCACATGCTACATGAGTGATGGTTGTAAATATAAGATTCATCTTCCAAAGGTCGGACTTCAATTTACGCAAGTGACTCAGCAAGAGGATAGTGAGATACATGATTTTTGTGGATACAAACAGAGAGTCGTTTTAGATTTTAAGGTTCTTGTAACAAATGGTAAGTTTTATACATATGAAATTCTTGAGCGTGATGTATCAAAGAAGCAGCTTGAGAAGGAGCTTGGTTATAAGGTGAATATTAAGGAGGATTAATAATGATTTCTAAGGAATGTTTTGTTAAGACCATGGAGCGGCTTGAGGCTCTAGACAAGAAAATGGATGCCGTAGATTCTGCATTCAAGGAACTAAATCGTGATTTTTGCGGGTTTTATATCACAGACATTTTTGATATTACAATTGATCTACTTGAAGAGATGTTTGGAGACACAGAAACGAACTGGATTGGATATTTTGTGTGGGAACTTAATTGGCTACACAATTTTAAGCTAGGAAATATTACTGTATATGATAAGCCTATTGAAATCAATGATTGGGGCGATGTATATGATTTTTTAATTAGTAACATGGAGGACGATAATGTGTAATATGACTTTTCGTCCAAAGGATACTTTTTATTTAAACAATACTCCAATTAGTGGGCTTGTTGAGGTAGAAACAATAGAAGATAAGCCAAGCAATTTAAAGCCTTTAAAGATTGATCTCAACAAAGAAACAATATTTTTTGGGGAAATAGCGGTTTCCAATAAGAACTTCTTGAAGATTATGGGATTTAACTGGCGACAGAGAATGTGGTTTAGAATTAAAACTTTTCTTTACAACATCACTCATAAGAGGAGAATCGATTGATGAAGATTTTAGTTGACGAGATGCCTAAATATCCAATGGAATGTCGTTATTCTGAACAAGTTGGCAATATGGAATATCATTGGTGGCATTGCAATTATGGTGACGTTGCTTGTGAAAACACCAAAAATTGTCCATTTTTTATGAGTTTTAAGGATTATATGAGCAAACCAGTCGTTGGTATTGATGGGACAATTGGAATATGATTAACACATGTTATTATTTTGAGTCTACATATATTGACATGATTTGTAATAAACATCAAAGAAACATAGGTGATATTGTATATTGTTCTGATACAAATAGTTTGTATGTATACAATGATTCACATTTTGATAAGATATATGCTAGTCCAGAAGCTACCGTAAAGAAAAAATACGGGAACAAGGTGCTTAAATGTCCCAGCTGTGGAGCACCTCATAAAGAAACAGATGAACGGTGTGAATACTGTGGTAATTATTTTACGGAGGAATTTTTATGAAATACGAATTTCATGTAGGCGATTATGTTGAAACAAAGGATGGAAGCATTGGTTATATCACAAAAGTAGATGATTTTATTGATAAAGATTTTTATCAACTATCTGGCAATCTATGCACTTCAGGATCTTTTGACTTTCATGGTTATGTTAAAGATATTCGTGATTATTTTATTCGTATCGGACAGTATGAGTTTACAAAGAAAGATAAAATCGAGCGAATCAACTACACTGATGATTTTATCTGTAAAAAAATGAAGGCATGTGATGTCGAAAGTATGTTTAAAAACAAAATCAACGAACTAATAGATGCTGTAAATGAAATGAGGGAGAAGAAATGCTATTAACATTTTCTAATAATCCACTCGATAAATTTTCTTGTTGGTTTGAAAATGAAGTAGTAGAACCAATTAGCAGACATTATTATAGTAAAAAGAAGGCTCATTATACATGCGCAATATGTGGATGCATTGAGGCCCCATACTTTACTGGAGCAAAATATGCTTCTATGACAAAAGACTTTGGATGGTATAAACTTGGTAATGGTAAATGGCATCGTTGGGTATGTCATCATTGCGCAGACCATGGATTCATGTCTGCTTCTGAAAATCATAATGGCTGTTTTACTTGGGACGAATGGCGAAAGTTAGTTAAAGGCAGCAACGAAAGACTTTTTGAAATTATTAAAGAAAAAGATCCTGAGTATTATGACTATTGGTTTAATGGTGGACGTGAAAAAGAATTGTTTGGAGAATTGGAGGAAAATGATGAGTAAGACGATATACGCTGTCATGTATGCATATTATAGTGACTGGCAGTTATATGGATACTTTAGCGATAGACTAGAAGCTGAAAAATATTGTGCAGCACATCCAAATATGGAATTACATGTTGAGAAACTTGCATGTATGGATGGGAAAGAGGATTTACATAACATAGAACTCAAATATGAATACAGAGTAGTTTTTGATCGTAAAAACAATACTTGGGAAATGAGAGTAGATCCAGAAGGGTATGAATTTTATCAGTCTGAATATTTAAGAAGTAATTCATTACAAATTTGGGCTGGTGGGTTTAATGGTTGGATTGCTGTTAGAGTAAACACTAATAAAAACAATAGAAAGCTTGCAGAAAATATTGCACAGGTCATCTTGTATCAGTATTTGTCAGAGTGTGACAACGAACCATCTGAGAAAACTATTGAAGAGTTTAATAAGATTCTAGCAAGTGCAGAAATTGAACGAGAAAGAATTCGCAAAGAAAAGGCTCTTAAAGAAAAGGAATTGGCAGAATTAAAGAGGTTAAAAGAAAAGTATGAATGTTGAAAAGATTAAAAGTTTAACCGCAGAGCTTTTACAATATTGCCATGAATATTATGATTTAGATTCTCCAACTATTTCAGATACTGATTATGATAAAAAGTTTGATGAGCTTAAAACTCTTGAAGACGAAACTGGATTCTGGCTTGCTACTAGTCCAACTCGTAAAGTGCAGGGACAAGTGCTTGATTGTTTTACAAAGATTAAACATAGTAAGCCAATGTTATCTGCAGCAAAAACTAAGGACGTAAATGAGATTAAAAAGTTTATTGGCAATCAGCCATTTTATTGCAGTTATAAGCTAGATGGTTTGACGTTAGTGGTTCGTTATGAGAATGGTAATTTTGTTCAGGCCGTAACTCGTGGCAATGGTGAAATTGGTGAAGATGTAACTGCTCAGGCAAAGATGATTACAAATCTTCCGATGAAAATTTCATACCATGGTTATCTTGAATTACGTGGTGAATGTGTTATCTCTTGGAAAAATTTTAATGAGATTAATGAAACTCTTGATGAGCCTTATAGCCATCCTCGTAATCTTGCCGCAGGTAGTTTGCGTCAATTAGATACAAATATCACACGAGATAGAAAACTTTCTTTTATCGTATTCGAATGCGTAAGCGATGTGTGGAATATTATTGATGGTCTTTGTGATTCAAAAGAACTTGCATTACGTTGGCTATCTACACTTGGTTTTGAAACTGTTAGTCGTTGCCATGGTAAGATTGACGATTGTATAGAAGCGATGCAACCAGAGTTTTATCAATATCCAGTTGATGGTCTAATTTTTGAGATGGATAATATTGATTATTCTAGGTCTTTACCAGCAACTGCACATCATGAAGGTTGCCGTATGGCTCTTAAGTGGGCAGATGAAATGTATGAGACAATTCTTCGAGACGTAGAGTGGAACACCACAAGAAGCGGAGTAATTGCTCCCGTGGCAATCTTTGACGAAATTGATTTAGATGGAGCATTAACAACAAGGGCCACACTTCATAACCTTTCTGTAATTGAACAGCTTCAACTTGGTATTGGAGATACAATTACTGTATATAGATCAAACATGGTTATTCCTAAGATTGAAGATAATCTAACTCGTAGTAATACATTGAAGATTCCTAATAAGTGTCCTTGTTGTGGACATCTGACACAGGTTAAGTATACTGACAATAGCAAAGTTCTCATGTGTACAAATTCAGATTGTGCAGCAAAGAAGTTGGCGCAATTTACTCACTTTGTAAGTCGCAAGTGTATGAATATTGATGGGTTGTCTGAACGCACCCTAGAAGCATTAATTTCTCATGGATTTGTAAATAATTATCGTGATATTTATCATTTGACAGATCATAAAGTCAAGCTATATAAGCTAGATGGCATGGGTAAAAAGTCTGTTGATAATCTACTTGAGAGCATTGAAAATAGCCGCAACGTTAAGCTAGAGAATTTTATTACAGCTCTCGGTATTCCAAACGTTGGTCTTTCTGCGGCTAAGACTATTTCTAATTACTTTAAGGGAAGTTTTATTGAATTTAATAATGCCTTTTGGAATAGATTTGATTTTACAAAGCTCGATGATATCGGTGGAACAACCGCTCAAAGCATTGATATTTATATGTCGAACAATTCAGAAGAGGTTTATTCACTAGCTCAAGAAATGAACTTTATTGTGGAAGAGACAAAAAGTTCTGGAGTAGACCTTGGTGGAAAGGCTTTCTGTATTACTGGAAGTCTTGAACATTATTCTAATAGAGATGCGCTTGTGAAAGCCATTGAAGATAATGGCGGCAAATATGTTTCTGGTGTAAGCAAGAAGACTGATTATCTTATCAACAATGATAAGGCTAGCACAAGTGGAAAGAATAAGAAGGCTATTGATTTGAATATTCCTATTATTAGTGAAGAAGACTTCATAAAAATGATTGGAGAATGATTATGAGCAGAGGTGTCTAAACACCAATAAGCCCTATTGACAAACTCAAATATTTGTGATATACTCACAGTACAAAATTAATTTAAGGAGGTTATTACAATGGACGAAGAGAAGATTGTAACAGAGGAAAAGGTTGATGCCGAGCTAAAAGATAAGCTCACGAAGGAAGTGGAGAAGCTACGAAATCAAGCAATGGTTCTTGGCGGTAAGACAATGGCTACAGTTATTTACAACATGATTCAGAAGTTTTATGCCGTGCCTGGTAAGCGCACTCTAAATGACCATCGCAGACTTATCAAGGAGATTGAGAAGTTCTGCAAGACAGCCGTAGATCATAAGGTAGAGACTCCAAAGTTTGGAGACGAGGAAGAGACTAATGAGTAATCATAAGTTATTTTGTATCATGGGAGAATCTGCTTCTGGCAAAGATACATTAACAAATAGACTTTGTAATGAAACTGGCCTAAAACAGATTATCAGTTATACAACTCGCCCTCGTCGTAATGGCGAAGGAGATACTCACATCTTTGTAGATGATGCCGCATATGAGTCAATGAAAGATAATAGGGCCGCATATACAGAAATCAATGGGTTTAAATATTGGACTACTATTGATCAGCTATACGATAACGACGTATATATTATTGATCCTTTCGGTGTTAAGACTCTTGAAGACCTTGGACTAAAGGACATTGATCTATGTTCAATCTATATTAATGTGCCGCTTGATATCCGCATGTATCGTGCCATGAATCGTGGTGATGAGTTAAGTACATTTTTAGCTCGTACAACAGATGAAGCAAAACAGTTTATTACAATGAAGTCTTATGGTGGATTTGATTATGCTATTAGCAACCTTAACGAGAACAAAGCATATTCAATTCTAAAACACATTGTTGAAACAGTACAAAATTAATGGAGGAAATTATGAAGTATAAGATTGCGGTTGACTGTGACGAAGTTCTAAATAATCTCAATGAAATTACGACCAAGGTATTTAATGAAGAGAACAATACAAACCTTACAGAAGATGTCTTTACTTCATATGATATCTATAAGTGCTTACCTTTTGAAGATGCAGAGAAGTATGTAGCTCTATGGAGACGAGAGGACATTTGGCGTTCTCTCACTCCTGCATATCATTCTCAGTGGGGAGTAAAGAAGCTTGTAGACAGTGGTTTCGATGTTTATATTGCAACTGCAACTCATCATGAAAATTTCTCCTGGAAGGTTGAATGGCTACAGAGCTATTTCCCGTTTATTGAGCCGTCTCATATTATTTGCATTGGAGATAAGAGTATTTTAAACGTTGATGTAATGGTAGAAGATTGTGCAGATAATCTCATTAACAATATTCGTTGCAACAGAGTTCTTTTAGAAAAGCCTTGGAATATGAATATTCATGATGAGGTTTATGGAATTAAGCGTTGCACAAATTGGGATGAAATTGTTCCAGCAATTGAAGAGTTTTATAAAAATGATGAAAGGCTGATGTCAAATTGAATGTAAAAATTCTTAATCCAGAAGTTCTAGAAAATTTATATAAGAATCATGGTGAATTTGCTTGTGAATGCTATGCCACTCCAAAGAAGTACGCAGAAAAGGTTGGCAAGTCATGCGAAGAGTCTGGGCACATGAGTGGTTCTCGTTGTGAGTATATTAAGTTCGAGATTGAGGCAGATCGTGGAACTCTTGAACAGATGATGCGTTCTGAAATTGGAACTCGTTATGACAATCAAGATAAATATACTTACATGGATATGATTGAGGCGATTCCACGGGTAAGTCCTGATGAAGTCGTAAAGAATATGCAATCATTCAGATATGTAGATAAGAATGATTTTACCTATGTTACACCACGAAACATTTATAAAAACCCGCAAGCTCTTGCTTTGTATCAGAATTGTATGAGTAATATTGAAACAACTCGCAAGGCGATTAAGCAGCTTTTGATTGAGGACGGAGTAAATGCTCACAAGGCAGTTGAGGATGCTAATTTCGTTCTTCCTCGTGCAACGAATAGTAAGCTTACTATTGGATTTACTCCAGAGGCACTTATTAGATTTGAGCAGAAACGTCTTTGTCTAAGAGCTCAGGATCAAATTCGTGAAATTGCTGTTGAAATCAAGAAACAGGTCAATGAAATTAATCCTGACTTTGCCAAGGAGTTAACGCCACATTGTCAGTATTTGCTTTGGTGCCCTGAAAGAGACAAGTCTTGTGGTGCTTATCCTACAAGAGATGAGTTAAAGAAAATTATTAACAAGGAGTGATGCTAATGCACGTAATTAAACGTGACGGCAGAGAAGTAGAGTTTGATAAGAGTAAGATTTCATCTGCAATCAGTAAGGCCATGCAAGCAAGTATTGGTAGAATTAATGACAAACTTGCTATTAAAATTGCAGACGAAATTGAAACAGAACTATCGAATTCTGATAATGTCAATATCAAACAAATTGAACAGCTTGTGTATTCTAAGCTAATTAAATATAGACAGCAAAATGTGGCAAAAACATATGAAGGTTATAGAGCTGTTCGTGAATATCAACGTGCAACAAATACAATTGACCAGAAGATTTTGGGAGTAGTTAAAGGCAGCAACTCTGATATTAAAGACAATTCAAACAAAAACACTCAGTTGATTTCTACTATGAGAGATCTTGTAGCCGAAGAGGTAAGCAAAGATATTGCTCTTAGAATGATGCTTCCTCCTAGAATAGCTCAGGCTCATAACGAAGGGTTAATTTATATCCATGATCTTGGGCATTATCTAAATCCATCATTTAATTGTTGCTTAGTAAACCTTGAAGATATGCTACAGAACGGAACTGTAATTAATGGTAAGGCGATCAATAAGCCTCACTCTTTCCGTACAGCATGTACAATTGCAACTCAAATTATTGCACAGGTAGCAAGCGGACAATTTGGTGGACAAACAATAACGCTAACGCATCTTGCTCCATTTGTTAGAATTAGCGAAGAAAAGATTAGAGCTGATATTGAAAATGAAATCAAGATTGGCGTTAATTATGATAATGTTAATATTGATGAAATTGTAAAAAATCGACTCACAAAAGAAATTAGAGACGGTATCCAGACATTCCAATATCAAATTAATACTCTTCAAACTTCAAATGGGCAAGCCCCGTTTTTGTCAGTACTTATGTATATTGAGGAAGGTTCCGAATATGAAAAAGAGACTGCAATGCTAGTCGAAGAAATGCTTCGCCAGCGTATCAAGGGCATGCAGAATAAAGTTGGCGCTTGGATTACTCCTGCATTCCCAAAGCTATTATACGTAACTGATGAAAACAATATTTATGAAGGAAGTAAATATTTTTATATAACGAAACTTGCCGCTGAATGTAACGCAAAAAGAATGATGCCTGATTGTTTAAGTGGAAAGATTCTGAGAGAAAACTATGGTGACATTGTACCTCCAATGGGGTGTAGAGCATTCCTTAGTCCATATTCCGGCCCAATCAACAACGAAGATGGCAAGCTAAAATGGTGGGGCAGATTTAATATGGGGCTCACATCAATCAATCTTGCAGACGCAGGTCTTTCAGCGCAAGGAGATCTTGATGCATTTTGGGAAATTCTAGATGAGAGACTACAACTCTGTTATGAATCTTTGATGCTTCGTTATGAGAAGCTTAAGAATGTTACTTCTGATGTATCGCCAATTCATTGGCAACATGGTGCAATTGCAAGACTGAAAGAGCATGAGCCAATTTATCCTCTTCTACAAGATGGTTACGCTACTATCACGCTTGGGTATATTGGAGTATATGAATGCGTAATGGCCCTTATTGGTAAGTCTCATACAACTCCAGAAGGTGAAAAATTGGCACTTGACATTATGAATCATCTAAAGTCAAAGGTTTTACAATGGAAGAAAGAAACTGGCCTTGGATTTGCGTTATATGGTACTCCTTCTGAATCCCTAACAGACAGATTTGCTCGTCTTACAAAGAAGAGATGGGGAGAGATTCCTGGAATTACAGACAGACTATTCTTGACAAATAGTTATCATGTATTTGTCGAAGAACCAATTGATGCTTTTTCAAAATTAAAGTTTGAATCTCAATTCCATTCTATTTCATCTGGCGGTGCAATCAGCTATATCGAAGTTCCAAACATGACAAAGAATATTCCTGCCGTAATTGAATTAATGCAATACATGTATGAAAATGTTCAGTATGCAGAATTCAATACAAAGCTTGATTATTGTCAAGTGTGCGGATATGATGGAGAAATGTTATGTGACGATAACCTACACTGGTATTGTCCAAACTGTGGTAATAGAGATACTGATAAGATGAATATTGTAAGACGTACTTGCGGATATCTTGGGGAAAATTTATGGAATGAAGGCAGAACAGATGAAATTCGTAATAGAGTTTTACATCTGAGTTGTGACTAATATGAATTACGCTAAGATTAAACATTTCGACATTGCTAACGGTGATGGAGTAAGAGTCTCCATCTTCGTTAGCGGATGTAAATTTCATTGTAAGGACTGCTTTAATTCAGAAACGTGGGATTACAACTACGGGAACCAATATACGCAAGAAACAGAAGACGAATTAATTAATCTCATTTCTAATCCAAACATAGACGGGTTGTCTATTTTAGGAGGCGACCCTTTATGGCAAGACGAGAGTGGGCTACAAACATTAATTAATCTTGTTAATAAAGTACATTCTATGAATAAAACTGTATGGATATGGTCTGGATTTACTTGGGAGCAAATTTTTCCAGGAATAGTTACAGATGATTTTGATATTACAAGAGTTTTAAAGCAAGAACTTATAAGTCATTGTGATGTATTTGTAGATGGAAGATTTGAAGTAGATAAAAGAAACTTAAAATTAAAATGGCGTGGGTCTTCTAATCAGAGAATAATTGATGTAAAGAAAACACTTGAACAACACAAAATTAATTTATTGGAGGATTAAAATATGAATGACAAGATTAATATGAAGACTTATACATGTGATGTATGTGGTAAGACATACGATACAGTTGAGGAGCGCAATGCTTGCGAGACTAAGTGTTTAGCAGATAGAAAGAAGGCCGAGGCAAAGCGTAAGGAAGAGGAGCTTCGCAAGATTAAGGAAACTCGCAAGAAGGAGATTGAAATGGCTTATGACCATTATAATGAGCTACTTAAGACATATATAAAGGATTATGGTTCTTATTCTTTTGTGCGTGAATTTAGCAATGGAGATTGGACTTACGACCCATCTGACAACAGCAGTCGAACATACAGCATTGATCGTCTATTTAGGTGGTAAGATATATGGACGTAAAAATTAAGAGACTAACAGAAACAGCGACAATTCCAACTAAGGCACATCCTACTGACGCTTGTTTTGATATTTATGCCGACTGTCCAAATGATAAGTATGAAACTGCTAGCGGCGTTTATAAAGAATCTTATGGTACTTTTATTATCGAAACTGGAGACGGCATTGCGATTGAACCAAGAAATGCTGTTACTATTCATACTGGATTTGCAACAGATATTCCAGAAGGATATTTTGCCGCAGTATTTCCTCGTAGCGGTATGGGTATTAAGCGTCATCTGAGACTATCAAACAGTACTGGCATTATTGATAGTTCTTATCGTGGTGAGTGGATGGTAGCACTTTATAATGATGGCGAAGAAACTCAGATTATTCATCATGGCGATAGAATTGCACAGTTCACACTTCTTCCCGTCCTTGATGTAAAGTTTGATGAAGTAGAAGAGCTCAACGAAACAGAACGTGGTCAAGGCGGATTTGGCTCAAGTGGAGTCTAAAAAAATAAGGGGCGGCGTTTGCCGTCCCTTGAAATTTTCTTTAAGAGGTGATATTATGAATTACGTCGATAGGGGAATAGTATATATTCCAATAGATAAAGAAACCACTAAAGAAGAAATGGACAAACTTAAAAATCAATATCCAGACAGAACTGTAGTCTTTTTAAGAAGCGGAGATAAAAATATGAAATCAATTCTATCTGAATTAATAAAGGCTAGGTTAATACCCTAGCCTTTTATATATATCTTTGTATCCATGTACTCATCTTACTTAGTGTTTCTAAACTAGTACCTACATTTGACCATCTGTGGATGCTACACATGTCAGTACGTATTTCGAATCCGTCTATCATTTTATCTCTTTCCTCAACACATATATATGGTGGGAGAATATTATTCCTTTTATTCTTTTCTACCTCAATAACATATCCATTTTCAATAAATTGATCTAATATACTCTTCAGATTATCATGTGATATTGAATCATTTTTTCTAATTTCTGCAATAAGCTTTGTCATACCAAAAGCAGAAACATTAGTTATGTAATTAATGATATTAAGCTTCATACGTTCTTCCTTACTCATTCTTATCATAACTTGATCCTTAAATATTGATTTCAATTCTCCCTTAAGTTGTATTTCCACAACATTATCTTCATAGACATAAATATTATCTATTATTGTATTTAGTTGTCTATGTGTAAATTCATCTGCCTTTAATATAGAATCAAACACTTCCAATGCGCTTTTAAAGTTGCGCTTAATTTCACTCTTACTTTTATCTATGTTTTCATATTCCTTTATTTGTTTTTGCATAGAATCAATAGCCATCATTTTTTCTTCTTGCATCTTATCATACATTTCAGATACTATATCTGCCATTAATGGATTAGATGTTATATCCTTAATTTTTCTTTCCATAATTGTTTTTAATTCTAATTTTGTTGCTTCAATATTCTTCTCCAAGACATTTAATCTATTATCCTTGCCTGTTGCTTGTTTAACTTGCTCTTTCAAAATACTATCAAGTGACTCTATCATCTCCTTTAGAGCTCCTCGACATAGGTATAAATAATCCTTCACAATTATATTTAATTCTTGCATTTTAATGCTATGAGCACTACAGAAATCCTTCCCATTCTCTCTATAATTTCTGCAAGCATAAGCGGTGATTCCATCTTTATTATAGTTATTTACTGTTAAACCTCTTCCACAATCTCCACAAACAAGTAGTCCCGCATATGGGTTCTCGTATTTTCTAGTTCCTTTATAGCCATTTCCTTTGCTTCTCTTTTCGTTTAATTCCTGTACTAAATTAAAGAGTTCTTTTGAAATTATAGGTGGGTGAGCGTTTTCAAAAATACAATGTTCTTCTTTTTCTCTTCTTTTCTTCTTTCCGTTAATACCTTTTGTTTCTCCCTTTTTAGTTCTAAGTGTCCCAATATAAAAATCATTAGTAACCATTCTTCTTATCATATCAACAGTCCATGTCTTACTAATAGGTCTTTTAGATGACAATCCCTTTTCTTGCTGACGACGAGCATACATAGCATTTGGAGTAGGGGCTCCCATTTCAGTCATAATTTTTGCTACCTTTAAATAACCAGCTCCATTTGCATACAGTTCAAATATTTTTTGTACATATATTACCGCATCTGGATCTACATGATATGCATTTTTAACAAAATCATCTTTTACGTATCCATATGGAACTTGACCAACTAAAGAAGCAGTTTCTTGCATTACGCCAAGAGCTCTTCTTACTTTACGGCTTCCGTCTACAACATATCTTTCATTAAACCAAGTTTTAATGCCTATCATATCATCAGAATCTTTGGAACTATCATAATTATCATCTATAAGAATTACTCTTACATTATGAGCCTTCGCACGTTCTAAGAATAAAAGCACATTTGCATTATGTCTCCCAATACGTGATAAATCTTTAGCTATAAGAGTATCAACCATATTACTATCTATTAAATATTTGATTTCATTAAATGCTGGTCTGTCCATTGTGTATCCACTATAACCATCATCTTCAAATGATTTATCAATAACAATTCCATTTTCTTCGGTATATCTTTGAATTATTTTCTTTTGATTTTCTATAGAGATATAGTTTGCTTTATCTTCATCTCTAGAAAGTCTTGAATAATCAATGTTCATTTGAACACCTCCTTAATTATATTATATAACATATCACACTTCAGTACAATATGTTGGTACAGAAAAAGTGGTCGTCTCCGACCACTTTAATTATTAAGGAAATTCATCAATAAACTTCTTGAATCCATAACCTTTTCTTGAGGAGCATTGGCAGATACTTTTGGAGCTAAACTTTCAAATAAGTTATTTGATATTTTCGGTAAACTTAATGCATCTACACGTTCTTTGTACATAGCCAATCTTTCCATAGGCCAACTCATTCCACATAGGACTGTTACTGTGCGATTTTCTGCAACTCCATAAAATGTATCGTATAAAGAAGTTTGAAACTCTTTTGTGATATCAGAAACATCAAGACTCTTATTGCAAGTAGAGATACCCATAAATGTAGGAGTCTTGTTCTCGATATTTACATATATATTATTATTAAAGCTGTGTAATATTTGTGACGAAAGACTCTTAGCCTTTGATAACTTTGAAATAATTGCGATGCCAGATGTTGATAACATCGTCTTTATTTCAGAGATATCAATATTGCCGTAAGAGCTGATTGTTGTCATATTAATCATTGCATCAAACTCTCTAACAAATTGTGCATTAATTGCAAACTTGTCATCTTTTTCATTATCTAAAAGGAACATTGAACCAAGTCCTTGTGCTGTGCTTAAATCCTTACAGCAATTATAAGCATTCTCGCAGGTCTTGACGCTTTCTTTCTCATGGTCGGGTAAAACTACTACTGGAACAACTATTCGTCCTGTCTGAGCCAAATAAGAGCATAGGAAAGGGGATAGACCGCTACCTGTACCTCCACCAGCAGAGAAACATACTATTAAATACTTTTGTGGCAATAATTCGTTGACTTTTTCTATTATGTTTTCAATTGATTCAGCGGCAAGTTGTAATACAGCTTTTCTGTTCTTGCTAGCTCCTTCGCCACCTTTAACGTGGATCTTATATTTTGCATTTTTAAGACTATTTAAGTCCTCCATACTAGTATTAATATAAACGCATTCATAATTCTTTTGCTCTAATAGGGAAGCAACATTACCTCCACATTGTCCTATACCTAAAATTCCTATTTGTTCTTTCATATTATATCACCTCGTTAATTAAATTTATTCCATTTTGATTAATATAAAACGTATGACTATTAATTGTTTTTAATCCTTTATTAACATATTGCATTTCACATAAATATTTCATGGCTCTTGATAGAGTCGTAATGGATTGAGTAATTTTACAATATTCTTTAATTTCTGATAATGTAATTGCCGTAGGGATAGATATAGCATCTATCTTTTGTAATGATAATAAAATAATTAAATGTAATCTATTCATTTCTATTCTCTCCTTTTTTCTCCACTGCACTGCTAAACAATGCTATGCAATGCAAATTATGTATATAATATACCATTCATACAGAAAGATGTCAATAATAATATTGAAAATGCATTGCAAAATATGTTATAATAACGGAGAGGGGAGTGATAAAATGCAAAAACCTGAAACAATAAATTTTACATTAAGAATGTCTGTGAAACAAAAATTAGATCTTGAAAGAATGGCTTATGAACAAGATAGAACTGTAACAAATCTAATTAACGTTATATTAAAAAAACAAATAGAAGAGTGGGAAAACCAAAAAAAATAGGACAGAGATTAATTCTCTGTCCTTATTATTTATGTCTCAATATCTATATTGTTAAATTCTTCTATGAATTCATCACATATTTTAAACATTAATTTATTTAAAGTTCTATATTGTGAATCAGCAATAAACATAAGACGCTCTTTCATTTTACTCGGAAGCCTCAACGTTAATGTTACACTGTTATCATCATCTTCATCATATCTTGTAAACGCTTGTGTATTATAGCCAAATTCAATATTGTCAGTTTTATATTGCTTAATTAATTTTGACTCAATGATTAAAGCGTCTACTTTGCATAAATTTTCTTTTATAATCTCATGTTCAAAACCATCCCAACCATATTGTTCTATGTCTTTATAGAAAAGTGTATTATTTACATAACCATATCCATTACCCCATCTACGTTCATAATTCTTACTAATACCAATATATTTTTTGTTGTTTATTTTATTAGTATGCATATAAACCACATAGCTGTTTTCTTCATTGTTTTCCATAATCATATCCTCCATCATAGGTATTTATTAAAGAAAGTGGTTAGAGAAGATGATGGCTTCTCAACTCTGCGTCCAAAGCTGTCCCACTTTCTTATATTATAACACATTAATTTTGTATTGTCAAGTACTTTTGATGGTGCCGCACATAAAGTACAGCCCTTTAATTATTTCCAAGTGCCTCTAGCTTCAACGGCTACTTCCCATGTAATAGCATTAGGATATGACATAGGATACATTAAATTGATACCAAAAACACTTTTAGTCGTAGTCGATCCACGAATTGCAACTGTTAAAACAGCAGTGCTCGTAGAGTTTGCAAAAACAAGCGGTTTGTTGATAAATAATCCACTTGGAAATGCTATGTTTTCAATTGCAGCATAATATATACTTCCAATAGAACCCGTAATTGCAGTATTAATAGGAATATTTCCCCAACATTCTGCTCGTCCACTATTCCATTTACGATAATACCAATTTCCAGAAGTTCCTTGCTGGACAACAAAATCGGAAAGCGCTGCTCCTTTAATTGATATAGTTGCATCAGATGAACCAATGGCAAACGTATTAGAAGAATCATTATAACTCCATATATTTCTACCATTTTTGTTGTCCCAACAACCTATCGCTGTTTGAGCAGCAGGATTGCCACCATAAATATATGAATTATGAGGATTTTCAGAAGAATCTGGGTTAGAAAAAACAATAGACAAACCAGAAGTTTGCCCTTTTAAGCCACCCATATAAATATTTTTATTAGCATTTAGGATACCATCAATACTAACGCTTTTATCGAAACTAGCATCCCAACCACATTCGAACTTACCAGCAGCTCCATTTGTAGAAACTGTAGACATCTTACCAACGGCAACACCATTACCATATTTTGCGACGTTTAAAGTACGAGTTACACTAGCAAGCCTAACGGTTCTCTCTACGGCATTCCCAAGAGAATCTTTTAAAATAATTTTAAGATCATAGTCATTTGCTATTGCAAACGTACTCGATATAATATTCCCGTTAACAGAGCCTCCAGAACCAGTAGCAGAATTAGTAAGTGAAGAAAACGTCGAAGCAGATGCTAATTTATATGCAAAATTAACAGTTGCTGTATTATTACCAATTGCTGAATAATATCCAACAAAAGATAGTTTTGCACTAGTCCCTTCCGCATTAATATTCCCATTAGAATCACAACGAACAACATTAAATGATTGTATTGTAGGAGTAGAATAAGAAGTAACATTAATTGTTATAGATTTGTTTCCAGTAGAACGACCTCTTGAATCTATAGCTTTTACAGTAAATGTCTTAGTGCCACTACTTGTCAAATTGATATCATAAGATAAAGAAGTTCCATTTACTGTCACTGTAGTATCTCCAGAAATTTGAAATCTACTTATAGTAGAACCACTATTTCCAGATGCAGAGCATGTAATTCTTGCCTTAGAATAATTAGCAACATAAATATTCCATCCATTAATAGTTGCATTACTATTAACTGGGGCACTAGAAACAGCTCCAATTGTAGGGACAACGGATGCTGGTACAACCATAGAAATTGACCAATTATCTGTTCCTATAACGGACGTACCATTTAACGTTTCTAATTTACAAGCTAAAGTACCTGACTCTTTATTGGAGAGCCATGTATGAGGTATATTTACTTGATAATATTGTTGAGAAGTAGAAGATACGGATACTCCAGAAGCATTATTTTGAACAGAATTACCATTCATAGAAACAGTTACTCTGTATTTAAATGCCGTTGATTTAGGGGTGAAATAAACACGCACATCATTGCCTGTATTTAATGTAGAAATTGTTGTTCCGCTTGTATTTGCAACTTTGTCAATGTTAGAAGCTCTAGGTATAGTATCAAGAGCCCAAGTACCACTTCCACTACAATTTTGCGCATAATTATAAATTGCGGCATTAATACTTGCAGAAAATGATTTAGAACCATCTGCATTATGAGAAATTGTTGTAGTACCACTTGCTACAACTCCTCCAAGCCATACATCAACACGATCACTAGGAGCGCTATTATATACGGTAGTACCGTTAATCACAATATCAATATCTCCGCACGTAACATATCCAGAATCGCCGCTACCAGTTACAGACCATGCAATAGTAGATGTGTTGTTTGCTATATTTGAACTAGTCCTATTCCAAGAAAATGTTAAACTTCTTCCCTCGTAGGATGTAGTTCTAAAAGAACCACTTGTTGCCATTTATTGTCCCTCCTTATACATTAGTGGCAATTGCCAACGTAATTGCATCGCTTCCAACATCGGTTAAATCATAATCAGAATTTGCCTGTCCAATATTATAAACAACATGATATGGCAAACGAACATTTACATTTTGTGGTAAAGTATCTGAAGCAGTTATTCTTATATATCCAGCTCCAGTTGCTGTTGTTCTAGTCAATACTGTCCCACTATCATTTACTAGTTGAATGTTATTAATTGCAGTAGCATCGTGATTGGATTTATATCCATAAGCAACATTACTAGACCATGGAGTAAAATAAATTGTAATAACTTTTCCAGATACATCATATCCTCTAACTCTTGGTTGAGGAGAAGTCATTAGAGACCTTGCAATACTCATACTTCCGTTTTCTTCAATAATGAATCTAAAATTACCTAACATAAAATATGGCTTTTGCGGATTTGTTTGTTCATCACTCTTATGTTTTGCAATTTGAATATCATTAGATACTTCAAGAGAAGTATTATACATTTTCTTATTACTTACATAAGCAACCTTTTCTGGGCCTTGATAAAAACCAAGATCATATGGAGTAACTTTAGTATAGAATTCAGTATTATTCGCACCAATCTTAAGTCCATCGACTTCGAAATTCATGTATGCACTAAGCTTTTGTTGATAATCCGTAATACTATTTAAAGCTTCGTCATAATATAGTTTGTTGCTCCAATCAACCGCAAGTCTATTTTTCCATTCTGTTGTAGTCCAATTAACATCATCTTGCAAATTATTTATAGCAATTAACAATGTACCAACTCTCGCATTTGTATATTGAGAATCATTTTCTCCAACAATCCAAAGGTCTCCAGCTTTATAATAGCAACAATCTTTACGTACGATTGGAGCAGACGTATACGTTCTATTTTGTCCAGAGTTAACTGGATACCAACCATCATCTCCATAAGCATATAAAATACCATCATCTGTATTAAACCATAACTGACCTTTAGTTGTAACGTTTGGTTCTTCTGAACCAATAATTGGATCATTAGCATCGGTAAAGGTTTCAGTACATACTGATATATTTCCAACAACACACTGAACTATACCAGAACGAGATATAACATCGTTTGTAATATATATTACTTTGCCAGAACCTATTTCTTGTTGTACACCAGTATATTTATCTAAAATAAACCACGTATATAAATATTCTTGATTAATAGTATCATCTTTAGACCATGCACCGTTTACGTATTTTTGAGTTGTAATTATACCTCCATCAAGTTTATAATATGTTGTATTTGATACTGGCGTTGTATTATCTGAATAAATTGGACATAAAAGCCTATCTTTTTCATCAGCTCCTTGGAATAATGTAGCATAAGCAATTCTTCCTGTCTCTCCTCCTGTTAATACATTTCCACCAATAGAAATTATGCTTGATCGATATGTATCTGTTTTGTCAGTAATTGTAACCACATCAGTATATTGTTTACCACCATAAGTTAAGACACAGCGAAATAATTGAGTGCCGTTAACTTCATTTCTCTTAACCAATAATGTTTCTGTGTTGGACGTAACATTCGTAGTATCACCAGAATCATATTTCCAAGTATTTGTCCAAGTACCATTAACCATCTTGCTCCATTGAATAGTAGTAGGACTACTTATTGTGATGTTGGTTGCGCCATATAATTTCTGAGTCTTTAATGTGATTTCATTTTCGTTATTAAAAACAAAACCAGTATCAGAATAAATTTCAAACGAAACACTGGACGCACCATTTGCTCCCATCTTACCAACACTATAAGAAGAAGTTGTAGTATTATCAGTATAAGTAATTGTTGTCTTTGTCCATAAAAATTGATTGGCTGCAACGCTTGGAATAGTAGTAGTCCACGTTCCAGTTGGAACAGTTGTACCACTAGTATGTGCTTGATAAGTAATTTCCGTAGACTTAATTCCTTTACCATCATTTCCTTTAGTACCATTTTCACCAATTTTACCAATACTATATCCAGTAGAAGAAGTGCCATCTGTAAAAGATGTTACAGTTCTAGTCCACAAATATTGGCCAGATGAAACTGTTGGAATGTTTGATACCCACTCACCAGTTGGAATTGAAGAACCAGAACTTGAAGCTTGATATGTAATAACAGAATTTGTTATTCCTTTGCCATCAGCTCCTTTAATTCTAACTGGCTCTCCCCAAGTTCCAGAAGAAATATCTGCGGCAGTTTTAACACTCATCCATACAGAAGAACTAGTCATACTTGTATGCCATCCATTTGTTGTGCCATTTCCAGTTGGTGTGCTTGGAGCTGTACTACTATCATTATACGTAACGAATACTGATTGTCCTGCGGTTCCAGAAGAACCAACAACACTTAAACTAAAAGATTTTTCATCTGTCTTTGTAATTCCATCATAAATTACCGTGCATTTATAAGTAATTATCTTATTCGTATCATTAACAAGAACATTCTTATTAACTGTTAAAATATTATTTGAAACACTTTCACCGCTAATTAATGTGCTAGAAAAATCTCCTCCACCAGAACGTCTTTGCCAAGTTATTGTTGGATTAGAAAGCTTAACATTGTTTACATAAACAGAAGGCGACAACACCAAGGGTTTGGTTTCCCAAGATGGGTTAATAGTTGTTCCGTCTTTAACCTGTACTATTGGTAAATTACTAGCTACAAATAATTCTAAATTAGTTCCCTCAGATGCATTATTTAAAACTATCATTGGATTAGATTTAAGTTTTGGCATTTTATCGCCTCCTTTATGGTATATTTACTTCACAAGAAAATTGTGCGCTATTATTAATATCACTTAAGCTTATTGTTATTGTGCTTTCTGTTTTATTTGCATGAGCTGTATTCCATGTAGCATCAGAAGCACTATCATTAGATGAACGTATCCATGAAAAAGTTGTTCCCTCTGCTGGAGTTATTTCAGCATTGTTTAGGTAAATATGACACTTTAATGTTGTACTTGTAACAGTAGTATTTAAAATCGGACTAGTAGTGGACTCTACAATAACGTCATAATGTGGAGCTTCAACAGTAGCAATTACATCATTCAGTTCTCCGCCCCATGCATTAATTTCAACAGTACCATCAGTGTTAACAACTAAGGCATACGTACCGTCTCCACGGTCTCCAACTTTTAAACTTCCACCTTCGATTTCAGTACCTTGGACGTATCCACCAACAACAGCATCTGAAATAATTCCCCACCGTTGTGTTCCTTTATATAGATATTTACCAAATACGCTTTTACTAGTTTTCCAGTTATCATCTGTGTACAAAAATTTATTAGAAACAATCCAACCTTGTTCTTTATCAACATTACCAGAGGAATCAACACTCTGTAAATGTATACCATATTTGTCAATTAGAACATTCTGATTGGCGTCAATAGATTTAATTTCAGTCGCAGCATCAAGTAAACCATTGTTGATGGCATTTTGAATAGTATTGACAGTATCGGTTCCCTTTTGCCAATATGAAGCATTTTTAGAAACAGATTTACCAGCACTAATTGCTAATGATAATAAATCAGCATGAATATCTGCTTCACTACGCACAGATAATAAGTCACCAAAAGTAACATCAAAATCACTCAAATCATGGAAATTAATATTTACTTCCATAAGTCTGGACTTCTTAATATATCCTTCTCTTATTTCTATTTTAATCATATTCCCAAGTTGAAATTGATTTACAATAGGATCAAATTCTTCAAGAGCAAAAAGATTTGCCATAGAAGTTGTAAATGAAAGCCTTGGCTTGCTTAAGTTTGACAATTCTTCTTTTCCAGCATCCAATAAAGCTTCCATTGTTTTTACTTTATCTTCTTCTGTATCAACATCAGTAACTAAAAAATTGTCATCATTATATTCATCTTCTCTTAAAAATGGAGCAAGCCTAATTATTTGTTCTTGTGTAAAATTTTCTTTCATAGAAAGTTTATTACCAAGTTCGTTAATGATTTGCACTCCTGCATCTATTTGTTCATTTAATACTTTAATAGATTCCTCTCTTTGAGTAATTTCTGTTTGAATAGATGTTAAAATAACATATGTTGCATAATATTGGCTATATCCAAAGCTGTCTGGAGATGATAATCCTTGTTCTGCTTGTGCAGCTTGTTGTTCTTTATATTTTTTTTCATAAGTTTTTAATTCAGTTAAACCAGAATTTTCCCAAATTAAATTAAGAAAATAAAAAACATTGTCCCATTTAGTTTCTTCCGATATGTCTGTTCTTTCCATTGTTGTTTTAAAATTATTCCATATTTCCTGGTCTACATATGAAAAGTCAACAGATATAACTGACATTTTTTCTGAATCAACTTTTTTGTTTTTATGAAAATCATTTAAAAACTTCCAGAAGTCTTCTATTTTAACATCGTTCAAATTTTCATCAACAGAATTTTTTAAATTATCTACTTTTTTTCTGTTTTTCAAAACATCTGAACGAGCATTATGATATGGTTCATAATTGTCCTTAATAGTTTGCAAATATTTAGAGTACGCATCATATAAACCTTGTCCCATCCATTCAACAGTATGATAATAAGACAAGTCTGTAATATATGGTAAACCAAAATTAACTTCACGTATGTTTAAATCATCTGAGCCAGTAACAGTAAGAACAGTTTTAATATCATCTGTAGAATATTGAACCTTAATGTTATTAACCAAATTATCAAAAGATATAATAACATCTGTTTCTGATCCAGCATCTTCTTCTTTATATACATTAATAGTATTTTTAAATGTATCAAAAATTACGACACACTTAAAAGTATTACTCATATCATTCATAAGAAAATCATAAACAGATTCTCTATCAATCTCAAAGAAACGGCGCTGTGTGGAAAGTTCTGCATCAACATGACCAATTGACCAGTCTGGTGCTTTTTCTGCAATTACCAAATGTAACAAAGAATGTTCTATGTCATTTGGATTATATAATTGCACCCCGTCTATGCTCCCAGCAACTCCTTTATTAATATAAAAAGTATCTAAATAACGATTAGACAAATCGTACTCCAATGAATATGCACTCATTGTTTTAGATTCCTTTATGCCATCACTTTCTTCTTGTGGGTCTTGAAGTTGGAAAAACCCAAAACCTTCAACTTCAACTAAACGTAATCCGTCAGTCCAATCATAATAAGGATTTACAATAGTTTCTCCTGTAATTTCATTATTAACTTTTCTATCTATGTCAAATGAAATTTCACTATAATCAACCCACTTAAATGTACCTTCAAAATTACGCACATTTAATTCACCAATGCGATCTTTATTTGTTTGACATAGATATATCGCAGGTGGTCTATATGAGTCTGATAAAATATTTTTTGGAAGTCTCAAAACAGACCCCTCCTAACTCCTTTAATAATATAGTGGTTCAACAAGAACGTCACCTTCTGGTAGAACACACGTATTGTAAACATCAGTGGATGTTTCTGTTACTGAAACATTAAAATTAAAATCTGTATCTGGCATATAACCAACAGCATATGCAGTCGCTACGCCATCCTCATTTTTAACAAAAATAACAGTTTCAATATCATTAAGCAATTCATCTTGTAAGGTTGTTGGCAAGACTTCTACAAACTCATTCTTTTTAAGATTCTTTATATATACTGGCTGAGTATAAACATTATCTTGTCCTTGCCATGCATCTGCATATACAGCAATGGTTTCATATCTTCTACTAATAGTTCTATTAGTTTCTTCCATTGTTGCCTGTAAATCCAAATTAATTGATGGTTTTCCTCCATAGGAATATGCCTTAATGTCTCCATTATTGTTTATAATTTGAACTTCAACTCTATCATTATGTAATGCCAATATTTGATCTTCTGTAGGCTGAATATCAACCTTTGAATATTGAGTTGCACAATCTAAAGTAATGTTTTGTGCATATCTTCCGTTACCAACTGCAGTCCAATTATCTGCCAACAAAACAATATTTTTCAAATGTAACATATTTTTATCAACTGGTGCAATGTTCATCTCATCATTATCATCAAATGCATCTGCAATTTTAATTACATTACGATACTCAATAATCAAATGTCCAGTACCAGTAATATAAAGATGATTGTATCCATAAACCAATCTCGGCCAAACCAAATTGAAATCACTGCCAAATATTTTTATCTTATTATCAGAATAAATAATCTTATTAGTATCCAAAGTAACTTTTTCATTTGCGGACAAAGACTTAATGGTTGTTTCTTCACCAGTTGTGCGATTTAATATGCTTAATGTTCCATTAGCATTTTTATTTACAAATGTAATATTTGGATATATATATGATGGATACTCATCAGAACAATTACATAATGGAACAAGTGTTCCAGTTCCATCTAATGTTACTTCAGTTCTTTGAATTGGAGAATAAGCCCATGGACTAATAGAAGTGAATTCAAGTTGAATACCAATTACTCTGGCATCCATTTTTTGCAACTTAACGTTTGAAACTCTACCAAGAAAAGAATATGACAATGTTCCATCGTCATCATTGTATAAATCTAACCATGAAACTTTTCTTAGTCCAGTTAGCCATCCTAAAATTTCACGCAACTCAGCACGAAAAAAATCAGTATAATTATTTTTTACCATTGTAATATATAATGTAGCTGTTTCATTATATTTAGCACCATAGTCAAAACGCTTAGTGCCATCAAATTTATCAGTAAATACAGACTCTACAGAAAGGTATGTATCCATTTCTCCGTTGTCTGGATTAAAAGAAACAACTTGCAATCCAAAGTCTGTGTTAAAACGATTCTGATAACCAAATTTGCGCTGATATACAGACATTGTACATGTCACCTCTCTTTAAAAAGGGGGAGCCGATTTCTCAGCTCCCCATATAAATTATCTAGCATATTTTCTTACGCCATTATTCATACGCTTAATATAACTATCAAGCTGCTTTTGAATTGCATCTTGAATTTCTGGCAAAGAATCATTATCCATATGTTCAACATGGATAACTTCTCCAACATTGAGGTTGAGCTCGATATCATTATTTACAACATAAGGAGCACCAACTTTTGGCTTATTACGATCTAAGAGAGCACGATAATCAATACTGCCGAGTTTCATTAGATTTTCACTAATGTCATGAGGAAGTACTGAGGTTCCCTTAGTGAGATAAGCTACTTTGCCGCCCTTAGTGTGCATAACAATTTCTTCTAGTCCATTTTCATCGATTACTGCAGGGCCATTCTTTTTGACTCCAGTTGTACCCTTTGCATAACCAATAAGGTCTTTCTTATTAATCCAGCCAGTATATCCACTGCTTGTACCAATTAGAACCTCATTGCCAGATACTTGCTTAACTGTATAAGAATTACCTTTGACGAAACTAGCAATCCTTGTTCCATTACCACCATCTCTTGACCAGTTGGTAGCACTTGTTTTAACGGTTACTGTTTGTCCAACGCTTGGCTTACCAGATGTTGTTGAAGAAGGTTTGCTTGCTGGGGTGCTAGTTTTACCAGAACTAGAAGGCTTACTACTAGTACCAGAATTGATTATTTGTGAAGACTGAGCATTAGCCATAGCAATTAAAGAACGAGCTGTTGCGTCTGCTTGATTTTGAATATTGTTCAACTCATCTTCAATAAGTTTAAGCTGAGCAACATATCCACTTGTAGCCAATTCTAGACTCTCTCCATAAGTTCCAAGAGCAGTAGTTCCTTGATTCCATGGGTCAACAACGCTATTGAGAATTTCAATATTGTATTCTTTTGCCATCTCATTGAGCTTAGTATAAACAACCTCAGAATTAGACAAAACAAGTTCATAACTATCGGCAATAACTTGTTCTTCATGCTTTAGATATTCATCGAGCTCTTCCATCTTCTTTTCTTTGTCTTCTTTGTAGAGTTCAAGAGTCTCATCCAAAGCTTTTTGTTGCATCTCGATTTCACGGTCATAATAAGTCTCTTCTAGTTCTTGTTGCGCATTTGCTAGTTCTTCTTGTAGTTTCTTACGTTGAGCCGCAGCAGATGCAGAGGTGTCACCATTCAAAGCATCTATCTGACGTTGAATAGAATCAATTTCAGAGGTGTGCTCTTTTACAGTTTTTGCCCAATCGTGTTGATCTTTTTGTGCATCAAGGTCTTCTTTGCGCTTATCGATGAGTTTCTCATAAGCATCGATTTCCTTCTGAATACCATCCTTAACAGCTTCAATACGGGTTTTATTAAGGTCAACAATTGCATCTTTTGCTGATTCATAGGCATCAATACAATCCCACTGAGAAGACTTTAGCTCTTGAAGTTTATCGTTATACTCATCCTGGCTATAAAGTCCTGCCTTATAGTCCTTCTTGAGTTGTTCGATTTCTTTACCATATAGCTCGGCACGATACTTGGCATTCTCCATTTCTTGGGAAGCTAGTCCAAGAGCAGTAATTCCTGCCTCTGTCCAGTTACCAACATCATCAGTAAGGTCATCATCTTTAATGAGATTACGTAGATGCTCTGCTTCGTCAGAAACATTTTCAATAGACTTAATTAAACGCTCAAAGTTTTCCCAATGTAGATCATTAATTGCATTCTGGAAGCTTTCGATATCAATCTCAGATTGTACAATAGCCTCATCAACAGTATTGATGTCGTTAACCATCTTATACCAGTTTTCGCTATATCTTTCGACATCTCCGCTTGCAACGCTTTGATCTAATTGAGCTTGCATTTCTTGTCTTTGTTGCTTTTGTAGTTTCAATGCTTCTTGAGCATTTTTAATCATCTCATTGTAATAGTTTGCAGAAAGACGCTCTCCGCTCTCTTCTTGAAGATCCATAGCTTTTTGAATACGATCATTTAGATTTGTAATTAAACCAATCTTATTTTCATATTCAGTAGAAATGGTTTCAAGCATCTGAACATTAATATCAGATATATTCTTTTTAACGTTCTCAAGTTCAACATTCAGGTCTGCGACTTTATCCTTCATTTCACGGTAGTTTTTAATTGCTTCTACTACTTTCTCATTGGCTTCGCCTTGGAAATCAGTAAGAGCAACAGCACCGTTTTGAGCCATCTCTTTATATGCTTGTGGAATCCGATTTAAGAATTCTTGAGCTTTACCAGAATAAAGTTCAATTCCTTTGTTCAGTGCAGCCATTTTAGCATAGTTGAGATCAACGACCTGCTGATAGAGAGCATTCTTACCGCTTGCGCCAACTGTATTATCTATTTTAGCAGTAATCAGATCGATACTTTGATCGAGTTCATTGACTAAAACTTCGAACCAATCAAAGAGCTCTTCAAAATCATCCTTGGAATCACTTGAAGCATCGTCAACGGTATCAGAAATTGTATCTAAATGTTGTAAAACATCTGAATACCCTTGATAATTTGGTACTGAACCACCGTATGCAGCGGCAAGTCCATACTTAGTAAGAAATGTTCCGCTAGTTCCAACATGTGCATTTCCTTCTGCATATGCTTGACCACGAGTGTTAATGTGTCCGTTTTTAAATATTTCGGCAGTTTGCTTGTGATTAAAAATAATTGCATCTTTTGGAAGGTCAACAAACTCTGCGCCGTTATCTCCAACAGTATAATATTTTCCAGTTTTTGGATCTACAACAAGTTCTTGACCTAGTTCTCCAACAAGAGAATTACGTTCGTCTTGAGATAGCCCCCAGTCACCAGTAGCATTAGCGGTTCCTTGAAGTTTGATATTCTGTCTGCCATTAGAAGTATTTCTTTGTGGAGTAGTATTTACATGATTACTTCCACCAGTTAACCAATCCCAGAATCCAGTTTTCTTTTCAGTGGTAACATTAACCTTGATATTCTTTAGGCTATCAATTTCAGTCTTAAGTTCTTCAAGAGCAGAAATTGCGTCAGAAACATCAATTTGTGCTTTTAAACTATTTAAAATTTCATCAATATTTTCAGTGGTTGTCTGAAGTTTATCTGCTTTACCTTGTGCGTCATTTTCGTCTTTGAAAAATACACTAACAGTTTTTATTCCATTTAGAACTTCTATGTATTGCTCAACTAAAGCCTTATCTTCGTCTGGTATCTCTACACCTGATTTAATCTTATATTTTCCGTCTTCTCCAAGCTCAAACAAATCACTTTCAATGGTTCCATCGTCTTTTATTGTTGGCGTTATAAACCATTCTCTTGTTAGTAACTGTGTTTGAAGCGTATCAAGCTGGCCTGTCAAATAATCCTGTGCTATAGTAATAAGCATTTCATCAGGAGCGGTTAACTCGTTCTTTTTTGCTAAAGCACTAGTAAGATCTTCAACAAGAGTTGTTAGATCTCCCTCAGCGATTTTAATTTCGGTTTCACTTGCTCCAGAATTTTTCAATGCTTCTAATTTTGCTTTGGCCTCATCAACTTTTGCACTTGCTTCATCAACCTTAGCTGTAGCAGCATTATATTCTTCGATACTAGCAACTGCCTCTTTTGAATTATCGGAAATTATCTTGGTGTATTCTGCATATGATTTTGCCCAAGCTTCTTTTTCTTCATCTGTTTTCACCATTCCGTCTTCCATTTGAGCCTCTAATAGAGCCAAATTTTTAACGGCCCTATAGATATTAGTTTGGGCATCCATATCAAACGAATCAAAGAAACTGGTCGTATCTCCCATAATCCAGTCTGCATCCATTTTATCCATTTGGGTTCCAATGGCAACAAGCATTTCTTCCGTAATACCCATTTGTTCTGCGAACTTTTTAAAATCAGTTTCAAGAACAGTCCAAACTCCATCATCAGATAGCTCAATAAGACCTTTGTCTCTTGCATCTTCAGCAAACTTATTTATATTAGCGGAAGTTACCTCAACGCTTTCAATAATTCCATCATCGTCATATTCGATTTTGAAGTATTTGCTTAATGTCTCACTAATATATTTTGCCGCCGCATCATATTTTTCAACCAAAGTATCTGGTGCATCGTACACTTCTTTTGGTATCAAAGATTTGAATGCAGATTTAAACGCTTCAGAACCAACATTTGTAGTCTGGAAACCGTCAATGAGGGTTTTAAACATTTCGCTTGTTTTATCTACATATGTGTTATCTTCATCTGTAGTCTGCGCATTTTCAAATTCTTCAAAAGAACTTTTTGCTTCGTTAATCTGTTCACCAAGAATATCATATTGAGATATTTCTTGGGCCAAAGCAGACATCTTTTGTCTTATTAAAGATATTTGTTCTTTATACTGATCTGACAGTTCTTTATTGTTATTACCAACATTCTTTAATTGTTTACTATATTGATTAAGTTCTTTATATAGTTTATAATACTGAAGCATCTTCTGAGAACGAGCGAGCTTTTGATTTGCAACTGCGGCATCAGAAGTATTCTCGCTTGTCATTAAAGTAAGGTCAACGACTTTTTGGAGAGATTCTGCGCTTGTATCAGAGATAACACCGCAGTCAATTAAAGATTGCACGAATAGATTCATGCTGCCAGCAGCAGTATCTAAAGTGCCATCATCATTAAATGAAAGCATTTCTTGCAATGCCTCTCCAGTGAGTCCTGCCGTTTCTTCGATGCTCTTTACTTCATTTTCAAAATCGCTTTGTGAAGCAATTCGGTTAAATGCGGTCAATATTGCTTCTCCGCTAGTATCGACAGCAATTCTAGCTTGATCTAGCTGGTCATAAATTGGTTTTAAGAATTCTTTTGTGCTATCATTCCACTCAATATCAGCATAATCATTTGCAACACCCTGCATTGTTTCGTTTAATTTGGAACCAGCATCTTCTAAGTTTTTTCTAGCTGTTTCCATATTTTTCATATTTTGATCATTGCTATCTTTATTTGCAGCATCTATAGCTTCCTGATATTTTTTTTGTGCCTTTTTGTAGTTATCCACTTGAAGCATAAGTTGAGACTTTATATAATTTTCACCAGTTGTTGAAGTCCCGGATACTGCCGCTACTTGTGGGATATTAGGATCAGTTACAAATGTACTGCCTACAAGTGATCCTGTGGCACCAGCGCCAGCAGCATATGTTGGCATATTGCTTTGATTACTACCTTGTACACGTTTATCTTTGCTATATAGATTTCTTGCTTTTTCTGCTGCCTCGCTTTTAAGATATTTGTCTCTTTCTTCTAGAATTCCAATTTGTGTTTTTAATTGGGCATTCTGTTCTTTTAGCTTTTTAAGCTCTTCTTCTTCTACGACAGTTAATTTGTCTTTTGAATTTAGCTCATCAATACGCTCTTTGGTTTCTTCAAGTTCAGAGTTTAAAGATTTTAACTCTTGCTCATTGGTTTCAATTTCTTCTTTTGCTTCATCTAGTTTATCTTTGGCCTCATCAAATGATTCAGTCAAAAGATCGACTGCTCCAACAATTAAAGCAATACCAGCAACGGATGCAACAGCAATTCCAAATGGGCTTTTAATGAAGGCTAAAGCTGCTTGTTTGATTGAAAGGGCAAGTTTTTTGAAGGATAGGCTTAATACTCCGTTGGCTCCACTATAGCCCATTGCGGCCAAAGCACCTTCAAGGTCTTCTTCCTTAACGCCATTTTTTAATAATATATCCTTAGCGAGTTCTTTATTTAGTTCTTTGCGAGCTATAATTTCAGCACCAATAGATTTTGTAACATTATCAATGCTTGCCGATTCTATTTTGCCATTTAAGAATCCAACTAATCCTTCTCCGCTAAAAGAAGAAAGAGTAGAGACTGCACCTCTTGCTGCATCGAATACTTGTTTTATAGCCGTTATAGATTCTTTTACAGCGGAGATGCCGATATTTTTAACGAATTTTACTGCGGCAATTGCAGCGAGAGCACTTGGGATCAATCCAAGAGTATCTACTAGTTTAATTAACTCAGTTCCTAAGCTAACTATCATTTTGATGATGTTAGAACCAAGTGCATTGTTCCACATTGTTTGAACAGCATTTGTAAACTGATCAATACGTCCTTGAATGCTATCAAGATACTTCTCGTTTTCAGACATTGCGCTGCCTTCGGCGTCCATAGCATCTTCATAAGCAGCTGTTAAATCTTCAATGTTAGTAAGCATAGCAGCCATTGCGTTTGAACGATTCTTACCAGCTAAAAGCTCTAGAGTAGCAGCTTTATTCATATCATCAAGTTCTGGCCACACTTCGGCAATTTCTTTGATAATGGTATAAGTATCTTTATATCCACCAGCGTCATTCAAAATGTTGACACCAGTTAACCCTTTAATTTTGGCTTGTAACTTACTTACGCTTTCAATAACACCATCGGTTTCTTCGCCCATTTCTTCTAGTACTTTTACGCTTGTTCCTCTAATTCTTAGTGAAATAGTACGCAAAGCGCTACCAACTTGACCTGGATCTTGTAGAACTTTGTTAGCGGCGGCAACCATAGCAACTGATTGCTCAAGGTTATTACCAGCCGACATCAATGCACTTGCAGAATCTTGTAACGCTGTTGCTAATCCATCGCTTGATACGGCGAAATTGTTACCGATCTCGTTAAGTACATCAACAACATGCATACTATCTTCTGCCGCATACCCATACGCCTGAATGGTACTAATTAGAGCTTCAGATGCGTCTTCTGCATTGGTAAATTCAGATACATTCAATAAAACAGCAGTACTCTTTGCAAGATTTCCTGCTTCTTCCATTGAATAACCAAGTCTGGCCCAGTTTGCAGCCATATTTGTTAAATCTGATACAGTAGCTCCAACCTCTGTACCAGTTTTAGACATTGTTTGTAAAAATTGAGCATAAGCTTTATCTGTTTCATCAGTTACTTTTTTAAGTTCTGTTAAAGCAGAATCAATTTCTTTAACATATTGAATGCCTTTTCTTACCTCAGCTATGGCTTTATAAATACTACCTCCACCAATTAAAAATGCTGAAATTTCTTTTGCTTTCTTACCAATGCTACTAGTAAGTTGCTGCCAAAGAGTTCCAACCTCTTTTGTACCTTTTCCATATGAATATAATGTATTTGTACCTCTATCTAAAGCAACAGTTACATTTTCAATAACGCCTTTGCCTCTATCAAGAGTTCCATACATTTCATTACCTGCTGCATTCCATCCAGTTACTTGTAACTTTCCGTCATATAGAGCAGCGGCATATTTTTTTATGGCATCAGCTTGAGAATCAACACCATTTGGATCAAATTGTTTAGTTTTTCCTTTTAGAAGCCCCTCGTCCTCTACTTGTTTCAATTTTTGCATATCATCGATATACAATTGAACTTTTTTTCTAGCCGTTTCTACTGATTGAGCAACCCCATTAAATGCATTCTTTTCAGATTGATCATTGGCAAGAGCTGGATTATCTATAAAACGTTGTCTTGCTGCAGTAAGCTCATCATATTTGCGTTTATAATCATCCATTGCATCGAGCAAGGATTTAGAAGCAACACCATCATCTAGATTCTCGAAAGAAGCAACAGTATTATCATATTTTCTTGTCACACTATTATATGTTGATTTACCATAATTTTCTGCTTGCTTTCTGGCTCTCTCTGCTTCTTTGTCTGCTTGCTTTGCAGCTTCTTCTTGAATTTGACGAGCAGTTTCTTTTCTTTTCTCTTCTATTACAGCTAAACGATCTGCTTCTTTATATAGCTCTCCGTATTTTTCAATCTGTTCTTGAATCTTTTTCTCTGTTTCTTTTTCTGCATCAAGTCTTTCTTGTATTAATTTCTTTTGTTGTTCTCCAATAAAAGAAGAGTCTAATTGCGAAGTATATTTATCTTGCTTTGCAACAGACTCAGCTTGTTTCTTATATAAATCATAAAGTTCATTTATTTGTGTATCTTTTTGTTTTCCAGACAAAACATTAGAAAGTTCTAATTGATTATTAAATGCTTCTATTCCTTTTGCACCAATTAAAGCAGCATTGCCAGAATCTTCAAAGAATGCTTTTGTACTTTCTTTATCAAGAGCTTCCCATGCTCCAAACCATGAGCTATATTGATCTTGCCAATAAGATTTTTCATTTTCTCCCTTGGCCGACATCAGCTTCTGCATTGTTGCGTTTTTATTACTTATAATTGTCATTATAGCATCATAACGTTCAACAACCGCTTCTTTTGTTTGATCTGCTTGCTGAAGCATATAAGCTTTAAGTTGTTCTAGCTCTGGACGCTTTTCAGGAGTAACTAAACCAGCAAGACTATCTTTAAATGCAGAATCCCAATATTTTTGAGAACTAATTTCTGATTTGGATTGTGCTTTTTGAATGGACTCAATCTCATATTTTGTAGTCATTACTTCGTCTTTGAGCATCATCCATTGTTTTCTCCAAGCTGCAAGCTCAGAAGAATTTGATACTTTTAGCAAAGCATTTGATAGGTCTTCAACTTTCTGATGAACTTCATTCGTCAATTGCCCATTCTTTTTCCATTGTGCTTCTTGTTTGCCAATTAAAGTTATCTGTCTTTCTATATCTAACGTTAATGATTCTTGTTTTTTACTTTCTGTTTCTTGTTGCTGATAATACGCATCTGCTTCTTTTCTAGCTTGAGCAAGTTCTCTTTCGGCAGCCGCTTCTTCCTTTGCCGCTGCTGCATTTTGTCTAGCATATTCTGCCCAGGCTGCTTCTGTTTGACGTTGAATATCTTCGTCTGTACGTCCTTTATTGTATTCAGCCCACATTGCGTCTTCTTCTTTTTTCTGCTGAATAATAAGCTTAGACTTAGACTGTACTTCTTTAAGTTGATATAAATAATTTTTTAAATCACCATTTGTTTTTACTGCATTTAAAGCATCAGACAATCTATCGGTATCTGCTTTGAGTTCTCCAGTTAGAACTCCAGCCTGACGTAAATTATTTATAAACAAATTTAAAGTGTTTTGTCTTTCACGTACATTTCCAGAAACGCTTTGAGAATCAAAAGCTATAGGAGCATATTCTGCATTTCTACTAGTCCTAATATACTCGCCAGCAGTACGAATTAATTCTTCTATCTTTTTCTTTTCTACATTTAGTTCTTCCTCAGAAAAAATAACACGACTTCCATCTTCGAGTTTTGAATCTAATTTAGAAAGTTCTCCTTGTATTGCTTCAATCTTTTTCCTAGCTTCTTCTTCGTATTCTGTTCCAATTAAAGTTCTATTTGCATTTGGATCAAGAGCAGAAGACAAAGCACTAATATTTTTATTCTTTTGAGAAATATAAGAATCTTGAGCTTTTACCGCTTTTAAAGCTGCTTGTTCTGCTTTTTCAGCGGCCTGTCTCATTTTTTCAAAGTTGTCGGTTACGTCTGTAGAAATAACGTCAAATCTACCATCGTCATTTCTGAAAAGTGTTTCTTTTGTAATTCGATATGCTTTTTTAGTTGCTTCAGACCATTGTTTAACTTTTTTTACTGGCTCATCTTCGTTGCCCATGAACGTACTGGTAACCTTATCTAATTGCTTAGATGTTTCTGCGACACTTTGTGCCGCTTGTTTTGCCGCATCTCCTTCTGCTTTAACTGCATCAGCAGCATGTGCAACAGCTTCTGCGGTTTTGTTGCCGCTATCTGCGACTTCTCTGTTTGCTTCTGCAAATTTATTTTTCTTAGCAGCAGCGACTTCTGCTGCCTCACCAACACCTATTAATGCCTCTCCCTCTTTATTTATGGCGGCAGTAGAATCTTTTGTTTCTTGTATCTCTCCAACAGAATTAAAATCAAAACCAACCTGTCCACTATCTTCAACGATATATGCATTTTGCTTTTTTGATTCAACAGTAGTAGGGACAACATGAACATTTTCGGAAGCAAGCTGTGCGCTCAACTTTAATGCTTCTTGGAGTTTCTCAATAAGAGTATCCATAGATAAAGCACCACTAGTTGACATTTGATTGAATAAGGTTCCCTCTGTCGTAAATGCCTTAGACAATGGTTCAATAATGTTTTTAATTTCGGTTAAAGCATCACCAATCTTAGTAAGCTGCTCTATAGAACTTGATAAGTCACTTGATGCCATTGATTTAGCGGCTGTGTCAGAACTTTTTTGCACTTCGTCGGTAATAACTTTTGTTTTTTCTAGTTCTTCTATCCGTTTATCAATATCATCTAATCCAGACAAAAATGATGTATCTATTGTGTTTGGTGCAACATTATTAATCTCATTTACGACAGATAAAAATGTATCTTTATATAAAGTAATTTGTCCAATAAGATTTTTAATTGCAGATAGAGTAGTGGCTCCACTAATTTTACCAGTCAAACTTGTAAGATCAAATTTTTCAACTTTCGTCATGAAAGAAGAAATGCCACCAAACTGATTAATGGCATTTTGCCATACTTTATTATTTACATTACCAACTTGCGTCTGCTCATTATTTAATCTTTCGACAACTTTAAGAAGTTCAGTTGCTTTTTGCTGATAAAGAGATAATTTTGCCTGAGATTTTGAATCGTCACCCTTTTGAATTGTTTGAGATACATGAGTAATATTAAAATCTTTCTTAGAGATATTATCAACTTCACGTTCAACATTAAGCAAATTATTATAAAGAGCATTAACAGCTTCAGATAAAGTATTAAATGAAGATGTTCCATTCTGCGCCATGTTTTGCATGGCCGCACCCTCATTTTTAAATATTTCAGAAATTGGTTCAAGAGCAGTTTTAATTCCTTCAATCGTAGATTTTAGATCATTAAGAGTTTCTTCAATATTTCCAAAATCTCCAACGTTGACTTTAGTTTTAGAGGCTTCTTCTTTAACTGCGTTAAAACGCTCCAATGATTCTGTTGCAGAATTTATAATAGAATCAAGTCGTCTTCTGCCCATCATAAAAGGAAGTGCCGCATCTGTGCTATTGTTTAAAAATGAAAAAATCTCTTTCATTTTAGAAGCAAGAACAATTTGCTCCTTCATATTCTCAATGGCTTCTTTATTAGAACCAAATGCTTTTTGTGTTTGTAGTGTCTTTAATTTTTCCTCATACTTTACATATAAAGATATTAAATTTTCAAACTGTTTTTCCGAACCTTTTGCATCAAACTCAATAATATCATTTTCTTTGAAAGAAGAAATAATGCTTGAGATCTTGCGCTTAATATCTTCAGAATTAACATCGATATTGGAAAAGTCTATTTTTACATTAAATTTTTTTCCATTAATTTCCGATGTCAACATTTGAACTTGTTTGTTGAGAGATTCTCTTAGATTTTTAAAAGTACCAGAAAGTTTAATAGAAGATGCTTTAATTTTTCTTACTGAATAGTCAATACCATCACTTATGTTATCTCCTACAACCTCACCAACACTATCACTTTCACGATTTAAATCTTCCTTGGCCTTTTTCAATTCACCAATAAAATCTTTCATCGCTGAATTAAAATCTAATTCACCATAATCTTTTGGCATAATAATTCACCTCCTATTTATTAAATATATTTTGATATAAATTCATCTCTTAAATCTTTTGTATCTGACATTATATTTTTAACAAAATCTTTAAAAATATCATCAATAGTATGTTCGCTTGAAAACCAATCATTATATTCAGAATACGCATTTGGATATCTTGTATACCATTTTCTAGGCCAATCTGTTTGCCATTCTCTCATTCCACCAGTACCTCTTAATCCAGACATAACATTATCTAATACTTTCTTTTTAATAGATTCTCCATTCTTTCCGTAATAACGAAATAAATCATCCTCATTAAAATATATTTCAAAATTATTATCAAAGTAATATATTTCGTTTGGTCTGTATAAGTTAAACCCTTCTTTTTTTCCATGTCTTTTATACCTGATTGGATCATAACTAGAATAATATTCTTCAATACAACTATTATAAATATCATTTGCAATTAAATATAATCTAATACTATAATCATGAAAACCAGAACGTATTGCGTATTCAGCTTCAGATTCTGAAGCCATCAGTAATCTCTTATAAATATTATTCGCTGCCATAACAGCATCAACTCCTATTACTTTAGTCCATTAATCACAGACATAAGTTCAGTAATATCAGCATCTTTTAAAATATCCGTGTCAAATTCAGAAATCTTATCAGCCAAAGAATCTGAAATTTTTCCAACTGCACTAATAATTGCTCCACACATTTGAGAAATACTATGCTCAATTGAATTTACTTTTTCCGTATCATAAACTAAATCATCAACGATCCTCTCAAATTCAGCATAGTCGCTAAAATCTTTAATTGTCCAAACAGTACAATCTTCGACTAGTTCATCGTACTTATTCATTAGAATATCAAAATCATCACCAAAATTTTCACCGAGATATTCTTCTGCGGCAAACATAAATGTATATATTCTTTTCTTAAAGGAATCAATTTTGATAAGTCCATTCATATTTTCTGAACTCATCATCACTACCTTGTTTGCAATTTCTCTCTTCTTAGAAACTGGAATGTACTCATTTTGAATTTTCATAATAAAGCTCCTCCAAATATAAATTTATTTAATACGGCCCCGCCGTTAGATTTCAATATCAATATCTTTTATTTTCTTATTACAGAACATGCTATAAGCAACCAATATGCCTTCTGCTTCATCATCTGTAACATCAATACCAAATTTTGTTTTTACCAAGTCAATAGCCTCTTGTTTAAGCTTTTCTCTTTGTACTTTTGGGCCCTGAACCAGCCCAACCTCTTTGCGCCATTCTGCTGGCATTTTAAATTTGAATTCCACATTATTATCTGTTGACCACGAAATAATAGCTCCTGCTAAATAAGACAGAAGCTTTACAGTTGATATATTTGTTTTTAATAAACATTCCTCCATAACTACAACATCTGGGGAAAAATCATCCAAAGTTCTTTTAATTTCTTGCATCATTTTTGGAAGACGAACATGAGAATCTTTAATCTTGTGTAGGTCTATAAGCACATGTCCACTATACTCTCCATCAATAAACAAACTTACCCCTGTTTTATTCGTGCTAGCATCAATTCCACAAACCCTCATCCCTTTTCTCCTTTCTAAAAAGGAGGCTTTCGCCCCCAATAATTATTTTAAATATTCACTGCAAACATAACCGACTTTGCCATCGGATGTTTGAACAAGATACCATTCATTTGTATAATATCCATAACATTGAACAACAGCCCCTTGTTCAAGCACCTGAAGACTTCTCTTATTTGTACTAGCTCCAGCTCTTAAATGTAATCCCACAGATGGAACAACTGTATAACTTCTTGCCTTAGATGGATCAAAACTTTGTGCATAATCAATAGAATCATTTGATACCACTGGATAAACTACTTTACCAGCACTGTTAAATACATAATATCCAGAAGGACAAGCTTTCTTTGCATTCTCTAAATTTCTATATGCACCAATCTGAGACTTAGCATCGGCCCAAGACTTACGAATCCTATACATTTCGTCACAAGCACAAAGTCTTTTATTTACCTCGCTAGCTATGTATGGGAACTTACTTTGTAAATAAGGCCCTGGGCAATTAGTTGGAACAAACATATTGTGCCTTGTAAGATTGCCACTAGTATCACCAGTATAATTTAATTTCTCAATGCCATTCCTTTTACAAATATCTACACAAAGGTCAATTAGTTTAGCAATAGCCACATCACTTACGTGCCAATCTGGAGCTCCTCCATCGTTCGCTACTTCAATAGTCACAGCCATCATGTCGTTTTCTCTATTGGCACTCGCCCAAGAACGATTCTTTTCTTCTACGTATAATCCAACTCTGCCATCTGACCCAATACCATAATTAGCGCTGGCTTCTCTTGCACTTGAAGCAAAAACATTACCGCAAGTTTCTACCGTTAAATTTCCAGCCATATGATGAATTGTAATTTTTGATATTTTTCTATCTCTAACATTATAGTTTGGAGATAGTTTTGTGTAATTAACTAAAGAACTGTTCATTATATCATCTCCTCGAAAAAATAGGGGAGCAGCGTTTCCGCCACTCCCCGTCATTATAAAACTACTTTATGTATGACGGTTACTTTTTACCGTTAACAACTTTACTCATGTCACATAGACTATCAATCAAAGCGCTTACTGCGTCTAGATCGATAGGATAATTGATAGTGTCCGCTGAGGCTTTCACCATAGCGAGGCACCATTCTTTTCTTTCAGCTCCTGTAGTAAACTTCTTTTCAGCCTCTTCCATTAGATTCATTACCATAGTAACTAGCTGATTCCAATTCTTTTCCTGTATAGCCTTCTTGACATATTTTACTAACTGAACAATTAGTGGAATTGCAGTAGCTATACCAGTCAAGATAGAAACAATAATATTTACAACATTGTTATCCATAATTGTACCTCCTCTTAATCGTTAATTTTGTATTGTATGTTCTTCGTCAGCATAACGCCATATAAAACCATAACAATACTTGATTTTTCCTCTACAGCAAGCTGTTATATTAGATTCACCAATATTAAGTTCTCTTGCTGCTTGCCTAATATAATCCCAATAACGAATAAAATTATTATCCAAGTCATATTGCGCAATTTTTCTTGCTCGTGGATGTTTTGTTCCTGTAACTCCGTACATTGGATTATTTTCACCAGAAACACGTTCACTCAAATACTGTCTTTGTTCATCCGTTATTTCAATAGATTTTCTAGCTTCCCTCATTCGCTCTTTAGATTCTTCGCTACGTTTCTTTCCGTAATTAGGATTATCTTCTCCATATTTGCCATACATTGGATGGTTTGTTTTATCTTTTAAACGTTCTTTGCAAATTTCTGATATCTTTTCTTTCGTACTTTCTGTATGATGCTTTCCATAAAAATTATTATCTTCTCCAGTAAATTTTCCTTTTCGCATTTCACTTAATTTCTTTTTTGTTTCTTCTGTATGTTTTTTACCAACATTAGACTCACTAATTCTTCTTTTGTGTTCTTCAGAAAATTTTCTACCCTTACCAGCTATACTCATTTTTCTTCTAGTCTCTTCGGTCGGAATGGCGCTCATTCCACCTTCCCTAAGATTATATCCTTTATTGTGATTTAATAAATCTAATTTATCAATTAATAATTTTTCAAAATTATTAGCCTCATCTTTTGTAAGATTAGAAGCAATAATTTCATGCTCAAAATTTTCCCATCCATATTTTTTAATTGCACTATAGAAATATGTACACCCTTTATAACCTTCGCCATTGTTCCATCTATCTTCTGGTTTCATTTTTGTCTGCCCAACATACTTTTTACCATTAATTTTATTAGTATGCATATAGACACAATATGTACCATTATAAATTTCCATAATCATTCTTCTTTTTCTAAATCATCTAATTTTTCCTTACGTGGTACACCATTTTCATCTACATAATAACGATTTCTAGAATTTTTACAACAAAATGAATATGTGACATAACTAAAATATGCACCAATAATAGTGATTATACTCTGAACAGCCAACTCTGGATCTGGTTCAAACCCCATCAATACTTCAACATGATACATTAATCCATTCAAAATACCATATGCTAAAATAATACCAACGATTATTTTAGAATATTCTTTTTTCTTAGTTCTCTTCGCCATAAAATCTACCTCACTCAAACAAGAGAGACATGACTGCTTTACCAGCTAGTCCATCTATAATCATTTTATGCGTTGCCTGGAAACGTTTTAATGCCTCAACTGAACAGTCATTGAAATAACCATTGGCACCAAATCTACCACATGAATATCCATTACAAATGAGTGCCGCCTGAACAATCTTCGCTCCAGAACCAACAGAGCCACGCTTGATGATTGACCAATCCTTAACACCAAAAATTCCAAAAGATTTTACATTAATTACTTGCTTTGCAACATTAGCTAAAGCTTCCTTGGTACATTTATCATAGATTCCAGTGAGTGGAATTTCTGAATTAAATTCTTCGTTTAACAACTTTTGTATACCTATTATGGTTGTTGGCCCATAAATAGTTTCTACTGAATCATATTTAGGTCTTCCATATCCAGCAATTGACGAATCGTCAAGTTCATAACAATTACGACTAATACCAAAGATTCCAAGACCAATAGTGTAAACCAACTTATTTGTAACCAATTCAACCAGTGCAGTACCTGAAATATTCTTCTCATCATCATAGAAAAATACCTGGTCTCCAATTTTTGGTTCATGATATAATTGTCCATAATATTCTATTGCAGAATTATAATCAGCACATGCATCGGTTGGAATATTACACATCTCTTTAGCAGCATTTGCTCCAAATGCTTGTACAAAACACCATGGGATAAACACATCTCTAATACCATTTTGGCAAGTATTATAGAATCCAATATTATCTAAATCTCTTGCATATTTTGTGTAATGACCATTACCAACATTTGAGGTCTTTTTGTCAAGACCTTTATCTGTAGCCTTTTCAAAATATCCAATTTCTTCTTTTGCAACGTTTATAACATCTTCTACGTAGTGCATCTTATTTGCCCTCCAAATCTTCAATGCGATGGTTGACAACTTTTATTTGTTCTCTTATGACTTTCATATCGCCTTCAACAACTGGCATCCGCTGAGCGAAATTATTATGAAGTCGTACTTCTCTTGTAAGCTCTTCAATTTTTTCGTCTCTAACAGCATTTGTAACTTCTATTTGTTGCAAAATGTCTCTATGAGCCTTATTGTTCGTTATGACGACAGCGATTACAGACGAAGCCGCAGTAACCACCGTCCCAGCAAATAATAACCATGCTTCCATAAAACTCTCCTCCTTCATTATAAAATTTTCGAGTAGAGTATTTTATCATTAACTATACAAAACAGGAACCAAAACCCAATCTACACCATTGTGATATTTTAATCCACTGTTTGTATCAATCCATAAAACATTTGTATTTGATGGAGCCGAATCGCTAACTATAAAACCGCCACCAGTACTGCCGCTTCCACCACCAGCAGAAGCTATTTTTTGGTCAACTTCTGCTTTAGTATATATATTTTCCATGGCAGTCTGTATTTTACTATCAATTTCATTGTCAACATCTTCAAATGCATTCGCAATGGCCTCACTAACGGCCTTGCCACTGGCCGCATTATCAGAATTTGGATCATAAGTTGCGGTGCCTTTTGGAACGATTTCTTTGGTTAATTCTTTGATTAAATCGTTAAATTCATCATTTCCGCCTATAATTTGTAACTTTTTAGTAGCCATTAATGTGCCACCCCCTTAATAGTATGTGCTGGATCAGAATACCATTCACCAGTAAAATCAGCGTCATTATCTACGAATTCTGGCAACGGCCAATAATATCCAGACAAATACTGTACATCAATATAATCAACTGGCACATGAAATTTGTCACAAATACAAAACGTACATTTGCGCAAATCATAACATTTACCAGTCTCATCTACAATTGCATAATTGTATTTCATTGTTTCTCCTCCTTGCAGATGAAGTAATGCAATAAATATACATCATCACTGTTATTGGTTACATTAAATCGAATAGTTTTATTAGCTTCATCTTTTTCAACTCTAGAAATCCATATTCCATCTTGATAAACATTATTGTCTGCAATAAGCATCAAAACCTTATATGGATTATCTTTTGTTGAAATATATCCTTGCAAATAAGAATAGTCCCACATATCATATTTATCTAATAGCAGAGCCACATCAACGTTAGGGTGTACTTCATGAATACCACTCAAATCACGACATTTTGGATAATCATTTTTGCCATCACAAACTCCACCGTCTCCAACAAATCTTTTACCTACGGCCACGTCTTCACTTTTTGCGGTAAAAACAAATGGAGCATCATCATCATTAAGTTCTATGACAACAGCAGAAACCTTAACCGTTTCATCTTTATTCGTAATTATATATGTTTTTTCAGGAGTAGTTCCTCCAACTCTATTTCCATAAATCATAGGAACCCTCCTTACTTAACAATGCTATCCCATAAATTTTGAATAACTGTATCGCTTATTTCTACTGGTTTAATAAGATTAGCATAATACTTTGCGTTATTGTTATATGCTTGATGTTCATTTGTAATATCTTGGCCATCCATAGTTCCAACTGCCCATGCCTCAGCATCAAGAGCATCGGCAGCAACACCAGCGACAGCTCTTTCACTATCTGCGGCAAGGTCTGCATATCTCTTAGCCTGTGCAACAATTCCAGTATTTTCATCAACTCTTGCAGATTCTGCATCTGCTCTAGCTTTTTCTGCAACTATTCTGTTACTCTCTGCTTGTTTACGATCATTTTCATTCGCTATACGAGTATTTTCATTATTTATTCTTTCTGTCTCTTGATCGGCAGCTCCAACAACAATATTTTCAACTTTTTTTACTTGACCAGCACTTGTTGCAGCGCTGATTGCGCTTGCATTTGCTTCTTTAGCACTTTCTTCTGCTTCGTTTGCAGCATCTTCTGCTCTTTTTGTATTATCACATGTAGGCAAGTCTTGAATGAGCTGTGCAAAATCTTCTACTTTAAGTTTACCCTCAAGCCCACCTTTCACTCTGATTGCATCAGCGATATCTGTTAATGTCTCATCTTGAATTATTTTAGCCACTGGCAATCACCTCCAATACTTTCTTCAATTTTGTTCTTGTTGCTGGGCCACAATCTCCGTCAACTGCAAGTCCATATTTAGTTTGGAACTCACGTAACGCAATAATAGATTTCGACCCAAAATCACCATCTATCTTAAGGTCTGGATTGACTATTTTTTTCAAATACCATTGTACCCATCTTGCGCCTTCGCCTTTACTACCACGTTTAACGGAAACAGTTGGTTCACTATAAGGACACTTCTCCTTAGATGTTGGTTGCTGTACTGTGTCATTAACAATAGTAATCAAAATCCAATATGGAATCTTGCGAGAAGTATAATATTCAGTCTTAGAATCTCTATAAGCTGTAGAACCTCCACCATCTCCAATAAGAGCTCTATCCCACCCAGCTTTATAAAGTACATCTTGTAAACCCCACAAAGAAAGTCCATTAGAACCAAAATAAGTCATAAAATTATTTCCCTTAAAACCAAATGCAGGACGGCTCGTATAACGTGGTTTGGTTTTTGTTCCATCGGCATCCACATGACTAGTTAAATTTTCACGTTTCTTGCCATCTGGGATAACAACTGTATTTGTAAAATAATTATCATATTGTGGAGCAGGAAGTCTTGTCCACACTGGAGCCTCACCATCATTCCACGCAATACCCCATTCTTGATAATTAGGTTTAGAAATCACCTTACCGTGAATTTTCATATGAACAGTTGGTGAATAAGTTGAAAACGAAAAGAATGGCCCGTTCATAAGAATCTTATTTGGGCCACCGTATGTTTTCCATAAGGTTCGCATATTCTGTAGCTTCTTTTTATTATCAATGATTTCAATACGACATTTAGATAGTGGAATACTATTACTCTTAATCATATTTACCACCTCAATTTAAACTCTGCCAGAAGTAACTGCACCAGAGCAACTACCAGAACATTTTGCAGCACAGTTCAATGCACATGCAGTACTACAAGCACCAGTGCAGGTAGATTTACAAGTTCCTTTGCATCCACCAGAACAAGTTGTACTGCATCCACCAGAACAAGTTCCGCTACAAGTAGTTTTACATTGACCCTTACAAGTTGTATTGCATCCACCAGAACAGTCATTATTACATGCATGATGACAACTATCGCCACAATTACTTCCACAACTACCTTTACACCAAGAATCACAGTTGTCTGTACAGGCAGTAGAGCACGTATCTTCACAAGAACCAGTGCAATTACCGTTACAAGCAACCGCACACATGGTATCACAATCTCCCTTACATGTACTATCACATGTTCCAACGCAAGAACCGCCACAACCAGTACCACAACCACCGCTACAAGTGCCACTACAAGTATTAGTACAATTGCCAGCACAAGACGCTCCGCATCCAGTACATTCAGAAGCACAACTTCCAGCACACAAGCCAGTACAGCTTGCAGCACAACCAGTATTTTCTTGTGATACCGTAGCATCTATTTCAGACAATGCTTTAACCTTATCTTCCATTATCTTTATTTCTTCATCGGTAACAACATCAGGTTCAAAAGAAGTGTCAATGTCTCCAGTAATTGCATTTAACGGTATTGCATTTTTAGTATAATGTTCTTTTGCTATTACTTCACCCTTGACGGGCTCTATTTTATAATCGTAATCGGTTCCAGCATAATCTGCCACAGAACCAGTATAAATTCTGCGAAGACATTCCTGTTTTACAGCAGCTTTTAGCTCTTTGAACCGACTAGCTGAAATAATTTTATCCAAAATTAATCAACTCCTTTTATTCGGATAGACTTTTCAATTTCTCATACTCATCATGTCCAATAATTTCTTCGGCCCAATCTTGAGGAATCGTTAAAGAATATCTTTCAGGAGAGTTCTTGCATCTATACCAATTGTTCCAAAGATAAGCAATGCTTAACACTCTAGCCTTATGCATTACACAAATAAAAGTCGCACGTTTATTTGGAGTTCCAAAAACTTCATAATTGTAACCGCTACACCACGAACAACCTTTAGCTATTTGGCAATTCCAACACTCGTCAGTAGATTGAGAACGACGAGTAATGCACTCAAAACACTTAATTCTTTGTATTTCTTCATCTGTTTGCATAATACCATGTTCAATATTTCCAATAGTATATGATGGTTGTTTGCCGCAAATGGCATTATCCATATAACGAACACATGGGAAAATGTCTCCCTTCCAATCAATAGCTGTCATTAAGCCAGTCCCACCGCAATAATTTCTATCATCTTCTTCTGGTAATGGGCCACCAGCCATATCTTTATCAAGCAAAGAAAGATAAATTTTATCAACAAGATCATTCTCGATTAAATAATCTGAAAGTTGCTTGCACTGCTCATAAAGAGTTCTAGCATGTTCTACAGTCCATCCTTCTTCATAAACACAATTTAAAAATATTTGTGTATAACCATTGTCTATCATTGACTTCACGGCAGAAAAAATATAATTTACATTTCCAGGAGCAATAGTCATCTTAGAACCGACCATTTGTCCATAATGTTCTCTATAATGATTTACAGCAGCCATTGCTCTATCGTAAGTTCCGTTTCCATTTGCATCGATACGACATGCATCATGAAGTTCCTTATTCCCATCTATACTAACACCAAGAGACAAATTTTCATGCCACTTCTTAATAAATGCTTGCACTTTTGGCTCAAAATATAAAATTCCGTTAGTAGAAATACTAATACGGAATCTTGTTGCCCATGGATGATGTAATAGCATTGCTTGTTCTAAAAAGTAATCACAAATTTGATCAATAAGTTCTACTTCAAGAAATGGTTCGCCACCAATAAAGTCCAAAACAACACCTTGACTAATAGTAGAAGTAATATATTGATTTGTACGATCATCTGCCGCAAGCAGCATATCAATAAAACGCTTTGCAACATCAAAAGTCATGCGATTACCACGCTTTTCGTGCTGATAACAATAAGTACAACGCATATTACAATTCTCAGTTACTTGAAAAGTAATTGATTTTGTGAACTTTCCGTTCATACGAATAGGTTCATTATTTTCTTCCGGGAAAAGACGAGTTAATTGGTCTGCAAACATTTCCTGTCTCATATTTACGCCTCCGTAATAAAAACTGTATGAGTTGGAAAATCTAGTTTCCAAATGACATTCTGTCCATCCCAATCCTTCTTAATAAATTGATCATAAAGTTCCTGTTTAGCAACTTCATATTTCATGAAAAATTCTTTATACTCATCATGATACTGTTTAAACGCATCGGTATCTCCCATGCCCTTGCTCATAGCAAAAGTCAAAAGTGTTGATCTAGCATTTACCTCATAATGTAAAGACTCAATATAATCGCTAAGTTCCTCTGGAACATTAATTTTTGCAAGAATATTCTCCATTTTATATACCTCCATATAATCCCTTTTTTATTGTTTATAAGCCACTGGATTATAGTTCCAGTGGCTATTATTTATATAATTCAAGACAGTCCTGGAATTAACAATATAGTATTAGAATTTTTTTTAATTCCTAAAGCAGACTTAGTAGATTTTATAAAATTATATTTAGTTGTCAATATTAATGCGCACTGAACAACACTGTTAGAAGAAGATAATCCAGTGCCATCTAATAAAAATTCATCCTCAAAATTCAAAACTGAATTATAAAGTGTTCTACCAGTTCCATAATTGCCATATGAAATATCAAAATCACAAATAACGTTTTCATTTTTTTTAATAAAAGCGCTACCATTAAAATCAAATTCTATTAGCACAATTTTTGATTCTGATTTATTAGACAAAAACATATAAAAACTATTTTCTTTTGAAAAAAATGCTAAATTTACGTAGCTAGAATATTCATTTAAAGTTAAATTAGCAATTCTTGTTTCTGCAACGCCTTCTCTTGACCAGTTGCGGGCATACAAAGAATTGCCATAATAACTTATTAAATAATTCTTATAAATCAAAGATTGTCCGCTAGTAATACTATTATCTGTTTGGCTATTAAGCTGTTTGGATGTTAATGTATAGTTGGTTAAAGAAATACAATAAGAATAATAAGAATAATAAACCCAAAAATTTTGATTTACTGAATCGTAAAAAGCATTTTTAGATAATGTTTCGCCATAAGTTGAATCGCTTCGTTGTCCCAATATTGAAATAGTTCCATTACTAGTGATTTTAAATATAACCATACCAATTCCAGCTATATAAGATGAATCACTAAGATCTTTCTCTGGCCAACCAGCAACAAACAACACTTTATAATCATTTCCATCATTAACTACTTGTACCGCTGGATAAGCCTCAAGGCCATGAGAAATAAAATCAGCAACATATTGTTCAGATACTTTAGTAATTGTTAAACCATCATATTTAATAACATGAATTGATAAACCACTACCTCTTTTGCCCCATTCCGCACAAGATTCATAAAATAAAATTGCCATAGTGTCGTTTAGTCTTGCCAAACATGGAACATGATATGGTTGATAATATTCTAAACTCGTAACAGTCAAAGAAGGAGTATCCATCCATTCTATTGCTAAAGGATCTGAAGAACTTCTACGAAAAGGCTTAATAATTGGATTTTCATCATGATTACAATATAATCCATATTCTTTACTCAACCAACATGCACTACCATTAGATAATAACATTTGAGAAGTTTCTCCAAAACTACCAGTTTTTAATTCACCAGACCCAGTTGTGACAAAATCTCCATTTTTTGCTGTAATAGAAATTCCTTTCCCGTTCCCTGTAAACTTATCTCCATGAATATTCATTCCAGATTGTCCCATTAAAATTGCATCACTCATTTTGCATTATCCTCTCACACACAAGATTTGAATCGGAATATTAACAGTTGGTTTATCTCCATAAGCATAAACAGTTATTTTATTAGTAGAAGGAACAATTCTAGAAATACAATTCCAATTTTCTATTATAGCCTCGTCAGTAGATTTTGTTCCAGATAAAACTGTGCTAATAATTGGAGCATCAGAAGCTAATATACCATTTACAGTAATAGATTTAAAATATCCATTTGAACCACTAGTCCAAGAAGTAGAAGATATTGTTGCGGTATATTTAGAATAAGTGGAAGCTCCAATTCCAGTTGGTGTAATGTCAATATTTTTTTCAGTTGAACCATCAAAAGTATATTTGCTTGTGCCTTCAACATTACCACCATTTAATTTAACAGTTATTGATTTATTCACTTTGTTTGCTGAAGTTGCTACGCCATCAGAAGTTGAAGAACGTGCAAAATTTGCCTCAATTAAAGCAAATATTTTCTTTAAGGAGTTTTCTCCAGTATAATTCATCAAACCACTCCTTATCATTATTTATAAGCTACTGGAACAGTAACCAATGCACTTCCATTATAATATTTAAGACCATTTTCTGTATCAATCCAAAGCAAATTTATGTTATCTGGTGCGGTTGTCCCAACATGAAATACTTGAGAAATACCACCACCAGCATGTTCGTCTACATATTTTTTAGTCGCAGGATGATAATTAGCAGTTGGTGTAAATGCAGTTGTATTATCTTTCATTAAAACTAAATTACTCAATAAAGTCCATGCGGCATCTTGAACTTGGTCTACTAAGGTTTGTGGGTAAACAATTTCGCCTGTAGTAGAATCAGTTAATGTAACTTTATCTGCCATAGTTTACCTCCTTTTATATAATTATATTACTGTTTGATGGGTTTGTTTGGGTCGGCGGGGAGTTCCGCATCAGGCGGGCGCTTGATGGGCTTAGATACGGGAGCCTTCTTCTTTTTGAAGAGGTTGTTGAAAAAATTCATGTAATCACTCCTTTATATTAGGCTCCTGCACCAGACTTCAGAGTGAATCCCACAGTAAGGTCAGATGCGGGCATAGTGAAAGTAACCGATGTTGTTGCCCTTGTGCCAGTACCATTATTGGTTTTCTTAGAGAAAGAAACATTTGCTGGGGTATGACTAAAGACCATTGTGTAACTGTTAGCGTTGAAAGTGGTACTGGTAACAACAATAGTATCTCCTTTTGAGACATGGTAAGAAAGTTTGTCCTGTTGAGGGATTTCCCCATTAGCAGTAATTTTGCCAACGTTGGCACCAAGAGTGATGGTATAGGTAGCGGGGGTACTTGGAGTGCTCTCCACCAGCGACTTCCATACTCCATTCACCTTCATCCAGGCTTCAATGCATTCCTTCCACACACCATTGACTTTCACAAACATTTCATTTGCCTGATGCCATTGACCTCCAACTTTTACCGAAGCACTAATAGACGACTCAACCGCCAAAACCGTGATACGAGCATATCCATTACCTTCATGGCCGGTTTCGGTTCCGCCATTGGGGGAAGGAAAAGATGTGTTACCAACAATGGTTTGAGCTTCGGTGAGATAGTAAGAGGAATTCAGCAAGCAACCGGAAGGGTAATTGGTGGCAGTATCAGCGGTATACACATAACCGGAACCGCCGCCATTATAAGTTCTAAGAGTTGTCTCAGAATCAGAATATCTGTTGGAGGCCGCACCACCATACCAGCCACCACCGCCACCACCGGAGCCATATTTATAGTTGCCTCCTTCTGTAGTTGCAGCACCACCTTGACCGAAAGTACCAAAATTAACATTGGTTGAACCAGTTGAAGGAGTCTGATGAGCTTGATAAGCAGACGCTTCGCATCCACCATCAAGTCCGCCGCCATATTTTTTGGCTCTTTCATTACCATTAGAGGCAGAACCACCGCCACCGCCAGCAACAATTACTCTGGCATAAAGACTGTCTTGACCAATGCGGATATCAGTTCCTCCGCCACCGCCTTGCCCGTATGTGGCCGTATCATTATAGTATCTATTGTATCCATTCCCACCGCCGTTATAGCCACCAGGAACCACAACTCTATCATCCCCAACAGAGGCGGGGTAGCCTCCAACTTGAATGTATAGAACTGTGGACTCATCTGTTAGAGTCAATGTGCCGACAGAATAACCGCCATACCCTCCATAGTTATTTATAGCTGTTCCACCCTCTGCTCCCCATACTTCCAACCTATAGGTTCCTACTGGGAGCGTGACAGATTGCACACCCCCAGTATACTTATAATCTAGAACTTGTCCTTTCTTTACTTTCGTCACAGTTCCCATTTACTTCACCTCCTTACGCCTCATACTTCAGCCAAATATCACCGTTATTACCACCACTTGGGTCGGCAGTGGAAATAATGACATTGCGCATTTGGGCGGTGGTGTAGGAGGTATTGGTTTGAGCGACGAGAGGGCCGGTCATAGTGCCGCCGGACTTGGGGACAGCGCCGAGGTTGCTGAGAGCAGCACTAGCTGTAGCACCCCCCGTTCCACCTCTAGCGATTGAAATAGTACCGGAAGTAATATTAGAAGCAGAATGGTTGTGACTAGCCGATGCGGCTCCAATATCTGCTAGAGTTTCTGCGGGAGTTCTGTAATAAATCCACCCATCTCCGTCAATTGTTGCAAAATTACCAGCCTTACTCGTTGCCGCACTCGTCTTCAACCAGGTTCCTTCGATATATCCATTCGCTCTCACAGCGGAACTACCAACTGTCAGGTCGCCAGTGAGTGTGCCGCCACTTAAGGGCAAGTAATCATGTGTATGTGAGCTAGCCGCAGCACCAATTCCAGAAGGAGTAATATTCACACTCTTTGCAGCTGAACCATCGAATGTAAACTGATTGGTTCCTTCTGTTGCGCCACTATCTAGTTTAACAGTTAAACTCTTGTTAACTTTATTGGCGCTTGTAGCGGCTCCGCCAGCGCTACTTGACCCAGCATAATTATGAGTATGAGATTCTGCAGCAGCACCTATATCCGCAGGTTTAAGAGAACGAATATAATTTTTAATTAATACAAATATTTTCTTTATAGAAGTATCTTGAAGACTTTTCATTTAGACACTCCTTTCTTAAATATGATAAATATAAGTTTGACCATCAACTATTTTTTCGCTAGCTCCAGCAATACAAACCATGTCATAAGAATCATCATTAAATCCGACATTGCCATCAGCCGAGATAGCGCCAATAGTATTATAACTAGAACGAGCCCAATCTGCGAAAGTCATACCTATTTCAAATTGATAGTTACCTGTTGGATATCCAAAATTTAAAGAAGTATCATCTGCAATAGTAAATATTCCTAAAGGTTGCGCAGCATCCCATAAAGCTTGAATTTCATCTTCAGTATATACTTCTACTACTGGGAGAGTAATTGTCTTTGTGTTTATAGCTGTTACATGGCCTAAATTGTTTGTTGTAATACTATCAATTGCAGTAAATGTTTTACCAAAATCAGGCGCTGTTGTAGAAGTAGCATTTGTTCTTGTATAAGTTGGATGTGTATAAACTGTATCTGTTGCCGCAATCGTAATCGTATCATTAGTTGCGTCTGGAGTAAGTGTAACATTACTACCAGAAATTAATGTCAATGTATCAGTCTTGCTATCAGCAGCTACAGTTGTCTTACCAACAACTACATTGCTAAAAGCATTCTGGTTAACTTCCGCACCTGTTGCAATACCAGAAAGTTTAGTTTTTTCCGCACTAGTATAATCCTCAGTAGAAAGTCCCTTACCTGAAACCACGGTTACTTTATTTGCAAGTTTGGTATCTACAGAACTGTTTGTCGCAAAATCACTGTCATTTGTCAAGTCACTAGTCTTAGTTGGGACAGTAATATCAACAACTCTATTGGTTGGTGTTAAAGCAGTACCATTTCTTTTAATAGTAATGATTGTATTACGTTCCGCATTTGATGGAGCATGAGCTGACGTGCTATGAGTATATGCAGAATTTAAGTTATTCTTTAACTCAGTAGTAAAGTCGTTGGTAGACAATACCTTATTACCATCCTTATCAACTTTACTATCAATATCGGTTTGCATAGTAGTAAGTTTTGTGTTAATAACTTTGTTTTGGACTGGATTTGTGCTAGTGCTACTTAGAGCATCATCAACTGTAGTTTTATTAGCACCCTCAGAGATACCATTTAACTTAATTTTATCTGAGGCACTCATAAGACCAGAAGTATCAATTGTTGCTACTTCGACCTTCTCAACATAATCCACTCCAGCAACCGCAGCAGTTATATTTCCATCTCCATCGCTTTTTAACAATCCTGTAGCAGAAATCTTATCCTGCATCTGTTTCCATCCACTACCGACATTACCTTTAATATATTGAACGTAAAAATTACTAGCTTCATCCATTAATAAAATAAAAGCATAGCATTTCACGGTGCTGCTTTTATTTAATTGTGATACAGAAATAAATCCACGCAGAGAGCTATTAAGAGTTTTGGCTGCTTCTGGAATATCTTCTACTGCTCTATTAACATACGCAGTATACACACCAGGTTCTGTAATAGTATTTACTACATAATCAATAATAGTAGTCCCGCTCTTAATATATGCACCATATGGATTTCCATAAGTGGCAGAATGAAATGGATTTACATATTTATAATTAAGTCCAGGAAAGGTAAGACTTTGTAAAAATTGTTTTGCTGTTTGTTCATCAGCATTATTAACAACAATATTTCCATTCCCATCTTCTGTAAAAGAAGTAGGAGCTCCAGCGCCAATATTTGTTCTAGCTTGTATTTTCTGATCATCATCAAGAGTTTGCTCGGTATATTTAATAACTGGCGTATCTTCAGCAAGAGCTCCAATATTAGATGCAGTTAAATTAACATCTCCAGTTCTAAATGCAGTTTCTTTATCTCCCTTAACACCAGTAACCGATTCACCGCCACCGACTAAATACAATTCATTATTGTTTATTTTATTAGCGGCCACCATAGCATCATAAACTTCTTGATTTTCAACCTTGTTAATTACAAGAGTTTCAATATTCTTTTCTTGCATTTAGACACCTCCTTAATTTCCTTTCTTATATTTTGTAGATGTACTAAATAAAGAGCTTATGTCAGTTTGTTCAACATAGACTCCGTTAACTTTTTTATAGACCTTCTGAACTTCCGCATAAGAACCATTAGATTTCATATATAGTCCAGTTCCAGTTTCAATTTCTTCATAAGTAATTTCTACATAAACTTGCGTAATACGAACATAGCCACTACTATCTTTGCTCGAAGATTTATAGCCAGAAGAAGTCACTACTACAGTTAAATTATCCAAAGAAGATAAATTACCAGTTCTTGTATATGTAGAATAACTAGTTCCTAAGCTTGAGGCAGAAGCAGTAGCAATTGTTGTATTATTTTGTTTTAAAGCTGCAGATGCAGAAGAAGTAACGTTGCTATCACTATCTTTTGCAACCATTACAATTTTTGCAGAAGTTACTTTAATATTAGACAATGAGCTCTCAGAAAGGCCAAAAGTAGAATTCATTGTTTCGCTTGAAGTAGAACTAATTGTTTGATAAATGTATGTAGAGTCACTATCTGACGTAGATTCGTTTATTAAACTATAACCACTAGACCCAGAAGAACAACTATGTCTCAAGGAAGAATCAGATGCTGGACGTAAAATTAAAGTAGCCATTCTCTCAACTCCTCCTCTAATTCCTCAAGTGTCATTCCAGTAATAAACCCTGGTTGCTTAACGGCATCGCCACATACTTGCTTCACCAATTCAGATTTATCACTAAATGAAACATAAGCAACAAATCCATAATAATTCTCAGTTTCAAGACAAGCAGTTCCAATTACCTTCTTGCCATCAACCATGATATCATTATTGTTAATTTCAGCATTCACATTGTGCTTCTGGAAAATTTCAACCAGTTTATTCAAAAAATACTTTGAACGATATTCAATATGTGACGGGAAGAAGATTCCAATAGATAAATCTCCAATTCCTCCAACAATTGTTCCACCCATATAGCCACCTTCATAAACAGTTATGCCGAGCTTCTCTGCGGCCTCATGATTATATTCTTCATCTCCATGATAAATAAAAGGAGTCGCATGGTCTTCAAACAGAAGAATTGGCTTTTCGTCCATTAAAATTTGCCCAATTACTTGAAACGCAACATCGCTAGTAGTATTCATTTCATGAAAATCAAGACTAGAAAATTCAAATTCTGTTTTTTGTTTATAATACTCTTCTAAAGAATCAAATCCATATTCTTTTAAAATATCGATAAGTGGGGCAGTTTCAATTCCATCTACTCTATCTTGTATATATTGTTGCTCTGCTTGAATAGCTTTCTCAATCATTTAAATCACCCCATATCAAAATATAAATCACCATCAGAACCAAGACTATTACTTGGAACTCCGCTACCAGTACGATAAGTCTGATATGGAACATTAACAATTACTGAGCTAAAATATTTGCCAGAAGTAGGAGTATAAGTACCATTATCAGTAACACTCTTAGTTTCTGTCTGAATTGCGCCAACAGTTACAGAAGTTAAATATTTACCACTGTCCGCAGAAATAGTTTGCTGTGATGTGGTTGGAGTTGCACTTTTTGTTTGTGTGCTAATAGCATTAACAGTAACTGTATCTAATCCATCATATCCATCATCAGCGGTAATAGTTTGTTTGGAAGTTGTTGGCGTAACAGTTTTAGACTGCAAAGAAGGAGTCGTTCCACCACTACTAGGAACATTAACAGTAACGCCAGAAAAATATTTTCCAATTGCAGGTGAATATTCACCATTTGCAGTAATTGTCTTTGTTTCTGTTTGAATCGCACCAACCTTAACAACACCAGTTGTATAAACTCCAGAAGCAACAGCGGTTTGCTCACTTGTAGTAGGAGTTACTGTCTTAGCAGCTTGAACAGATAATTGTTTAGTTGCGGTTTTAGTTGCTCCAGCAGTATAACCAGCGGCTTGAGTATTTGTAGCTGTAATCTGTCCAGTGAAAGAAACAGAAATTGATGGAGTTGCAACTTCTTTAGTGGGGATTGTTCCAGAATACTTTTTACCCTTAGAATATGCACTAGCACCTTCAAGCATTTGATCTCCACTAGTTAAGGTAGCGTCACTTGTATCAGTACCGCTTGTACCTTCAAATGTAACTCCTACATTTCCAATTTGAGTTCCGTTAAAATATAAAGACATTCAACCACCGCCTTATACATCAGAAGAAGTCCAAGTTCTTACTAATATTTTATTATTTAATGCATCAGAAACAGCCTTTGAAGTTGGAATCTCAGTTGTACTAGAACTTAGCGCATTTGATATAGACATACCAGTTAGTTCCTCTGCTTCTTTGGCGTTAATTTGCTTACGTTTTACAATATCATTATCTAAATAATCAATCCAGAAAGTACCATCGTCAATACAAAAATATGCATAACCGTCGGTCTTTTGCTCTGGAAGATTTTCACGTTTTCCACGTAAAGTTTTAAAAAGTGCCATATTAATTTATCTCCTCTCTGAGTAAGAATTAAGCAATACGATGCCAACAATATGCGGCCACTGATAATGGAGTAATATCTACTCTAGAAAGAGCATTACCAGTATTACCACCATTGTTACTAGACGTATTTGCCGTTGAACGAATACGGTTCGCATTATATTTAACACTACCCGCAACTGTGCTACTATTAAATGTGGCCTCGTCACCATTTCTTGCGGTAGACCATCCAGTTGGATTACCATTACCACCATCTAATGTACCAGTCCAGGAAGCCGTTTCTACAGCAACTTCTCCAACGTATGCAGCAACCTGAAAACCATAAGTGTGACTATGGTTTGGAGTTGAATGACTATGCTCTAAATTGATATTTTGATTACCGTATTGCTGTCCAACAGTATGGCTATCACCAGCGGCAATTATGAATTTATCCTTAATTTGTTCCCAAGTTCCCATTCCAAATAAATCGGCAGGATTTGTATCTACAGAGCTCCAATAATATGATCCAACTGGGTATGCACATTCTGCTAAAATCTTTTTCAAAACATCTTGATCTATGACATCATGAGTATGATTTGCTGAAGCAAACTCAGATGCGTTATGAGAAATAATATCACCACAATCAGATGTATTAACTTTATTATTAATATCAGATTGCAATTCTGATAAAGATGTTCCTTCTAATAATTCTGCTTCTTTTGCATTAAGTTGCTTCCGTTGGAGCTCTCCGTTTTCGTCAGTATAATCAACCCAAAAAGATCCATCAGTACAAAAATAAGCATATCCATCAGTTTTTGTAGATGGAAGATTTTCACGCTTACCTCTGCACACCTTAAAAAGTGCCATTAAATCATTCCTTTCTAAAGAATCGATTTTGTGTTGGCTTTTATATAAACATTAACTTTGCGTATCTTACTGTCCAAAGCCAACTAGTGTTTTCAAATTTAATTAATTTTAAACTTAATGTATTTCCCAATTGGGATATCTCCATCAAATTTAGATAATGAACCCGGAGTATCTTCTCCACGTTCTACTATTGTCGAGTTTGCTCCAACGGTAATAAAACCGTCTTGCGGTACATTTAATACAATCGTGCATTGTTTATTTAAATCATTATCTGAAATAGGATATTTAGTTCCTTCAACTGTCCCATAATAACTGAGACCACATTTGCGACCATCATAAATGTATCCTTTATTTTGTGTAATATAATATGTAATTGTAACAACGTCTCCAGCAGAAACAGTAATTTTAGCGACTGCCATTTCACCTTTTTCATTATATGGAGCAATTATTACATCACTTTTTTCCCAAATAACACCGTTTGTAGCTGATGTTATTTTAACAACAGCTCCTTGTGGAATTGTAATATTTTTTATTAGTGTCAAATCCATTATTTAATCACCACATTTTTAGTAACGGTAGAACCATCAGATAAGGTGAAAGTCCATGTTTCGTAATTTAAAGTCACATCTCCTATTTTCCCATCAACAGATTTAACTGGATTTATCTGTGAACGCTGTACGTCTCCATTATCATCAACACAATCTATAAATAAAGAATTATCATCATTACAAAAATAAATACACCCATCTGTTTTAGTAACAGGCAAATTTTGACGTTTACCTCTACGTATTTTAAAGATGGCCATTATATCACCTCCATGAGCTTTTTAAAGGGCTGACGAGTTTCCACGCCAGCCCATATGTTAGTTAATTTTAATTAAAAATCTACCCAAGTTAGCTTAGAATCAACTTCAGCCTGAGTATAGGTCTCAGTCTTCTTATAAGCATCAGTAATGCCATAACCAGCAAGAGTAGTGGCCTTGTCAGCCTTACCACCAATTGCAGTGGTATTGGCTTGTTCGGCAGCAGTAGCACGGTTAATCTCTTCGGTTAGAGCTGTACCAGTGGCCTTTGCGTCAAGAGCGGTTTGTAGACCATCAACATCAGCAATGGCATGCTTTTCAGGATGAGTGTAAACAACAGTCTCAACACCATCAATCTTAATGTTACCATTGGTGTCAGACTTCTCAACCTTGGTAGCACCTTCAGAAACGTTCTTATCCTCAATTGCTTTTACACGAGAACTAACAGCATCAATATTACCTTGTAGTGTGGTCTTGTCGGCAGACTTTAGATAGTCAGCAGTGATAGCATCAACATCGTCCTGTGCGGCCTTAGCAGCAGCCTTAGCCTCAGTTACGCCAGTAGCATTAGCTTGTTCAGCGGCACGAGCGGTAGCGGCTTCATCTTCAATTGCCTTCTTGTTTGCAGCAATATTCTTTACCATCTCATCGGCGGCAGCGCCATGAGTAGTAATATACTCTTGAATTTCCTTTAGAGTATCAACGGCGGCATCACCAACAGCAGCAGCATTAAGGAATGCATCAACATCTTCCTTGACACCAGCAATAGCAGTGGCATTCTTTGCGATGTCTGCCTTAACATTAGTATCGTCATAAGCACCAGCCTGAACCTTCTCGTCAACATAAGCGACAACGGTCTTAGCGGTTGCGCCCTCGGGTAGAGCCCCAACTAGAGTCTCTAAGGCATCAACATCGGACTGAGCAGCATCGGCAGCGGCCTTAGCGGCAGTAATAGTGGCGTCCTTAGCATCGGCATAACCCTGAGCTTCAGTCTTAGTGGCGTAACCCTTGGCCTCAACTTCAGCCATAGTAGTCTTAGAATTGGCAGTATTCTGAGCAGCATCAGCAGCGGCCTGTGCATTCTCAGCAGCGGTCTTAGCTTCAGCGGCAGCAGTAGCATTAGCAGCTACCTTGGGATCATTTGAAGCCTTATATGCATCAAGTGCTTGCTTAACAGAAGCAGCAGACTCAGAAGAACCACCAGTAGCGGAATCTAGAACTTCCTGAGCCTTCTTGTTGATATAGGCAATAACGTTAGTCTGCTCCTCATAACCTTCGGGAATAGAACCAACATAGTCAGAAACGACCTTAACCTTAGAATCAACATCAGAAGCAGTCATGTAAGTAGCACCCTTGGTTAGAGTGAGCTTACGGCCAGTAGCATCATAGCTAGCAACAGTAATAGCATTACCAGTACCAGTGACCTCAACAGAAGTCATACCAGTGTCCTTATTGATCTGAACATACTCTTCACCATTCCACTTAGCAAGGCAGTTAATGTCAGAAACATAATATAGAGCAGTGGTATTTGGATTTGCGTTCTTAGTTAGTTCTGTAACAGAAGCAAACTCCTGGAAATCGCCAAGACGAATACGAGACTCGCCATCAACATCTAGATAAATTGCACGTTCATCAGTAGTTACATAAAAAGTACCAGCGGTCTTCTGTGCAGGTAGATTAGCAAGCAAACCTTTCTTAAAAGAAACAAGTGCCATAAAAATTTCCTCCTATAAATTTAATTTTGTATTGTCAATTACCATTGATAAATAGTAACATTGGCAACCTTGCCATTAATAATAACTTTTGGCATGGTTTCACTATTTAAAACAGTATCTTTTGAAGTATATCCAGCATAAATAATCTGATCACAAGGTAACTCGTTGCCACTCATGGCGATAGTCATCTTGGCAAAGCTAGTAGTGGACTTATTGTAAGGCTGAATAGTAACAAGACCCTGATCCTCGGCAGTATATGCAGGGTTCTCAGCAAGAACTTTATTATTTCTTACATTAATAGAACAAGTCTTGTCGCCCTTAACACCAATTCTAACACCACCGGCGGTCATCTCGACAACATTACCATTAATATTGATTTCACTGTTATCAACAGCACCATAAACATTAATGATATTATGAGTACAACAATCAGCGGCAAAATAGTTATTACTAATAGAGCTACCATCCATAAATTGAGCAGTAGGCTCAATCAAGTTGTACATCTTATTAGAACCAGAAGCAGGATTGTTACCAAAGAAACAATTCTCAACAACTAGTTTTACAGGAATATCATTATAAACATGTAGCCAGAAACTCTTAGCAGCTTCAGGAACAATCCCATAAATACGACAATTCTTAATAGTTACAGCGGAAGCATTCTTGACTTCAACATAACCGTTGCCAGTAAAATCAAAGCCATCAAGAACAACCTCAGAACCAACACCATTAATAGTTAGTTTCTCAGAAATTACAGTTGCCATAAATTACACCTCCTGAGAAAAATTCTGTGCAACGCCAGCATTTGCGCCTTCGACTGTTACGCTCTTATCGACAGAAACAGCTTCAGAAACAGTACCAGCATCAACCTTCACGATTGCACCATCGCTTACGGCAGAAAGATTAGCAACGACACTTGAAGCATCTGAATTCACAATCTCAGGAAGTTCCTCCCAAGAATAAGAATCGTTCATATCAGCGAGAATGTCGCTTAGTTTTTGACCATTATACATAATCTTCTCAGCGTCAATATTTTTAATTGTAAATACACCATTTTCGCTAACATCAAACTGTTCAGCATTAGGAGTCTTAATAGCATCAGCAACGACAGCCTGTAGTTCAGCTTTAGTGGCATAGGTTTCAGAAATACTATCAATAAATGTTTTATCAACAGCACTTAGAGCACCAGAAGAATCCTTAGTTGCTAGAGCTAGATTTAGAGTTCCATCAACAAAATGTAGACCATTAGTTTCAGAACCTAGATTGATAGAAATAACATTATTCTCAACCTTAATACCATCGCCAGCAGTGTACTGGTCAACAAGACCCTTCATAGGAATATATAGATGTGTCTTAGCGGCATCATTAAAACCTAATTCAATATAAGGATCACCAATAACTGCGCCCTCATAAGGCTTATCTGCCTCAACTACCGTCTTAAATTCAGCAGAAGATAGAACTGCATCAAAAGCAACATTAATTTTGTCGCCTACATAGCTAGATTCTGAACCAACAGTTTTCTTTAATTGATAGGTAGCATTAAATCCTTCATCTGCAACAGCCTGTTTCTCAATAGAATACTCTGGCACATCAACAGAACCAGAGGCGTCTACGTATAGACCGTCGTCTTTTAGAGATAGAACATTGCCAGCCTCTTTAGAAAGTACAACACCGATTTTCTTATCATCTGTAATAACGATAGAACCATCAACCGCTGTAAAACCTGTTGTTGCATCTTCCACTAGTTTGTCAAGGTTGATTTTGTCTTCTTTTGACATCCAACCATCTGCAATAGTACTAGCTAAAGCATCACTTGCGTAAAGTTGTGCGCCTTTATACAAATAAACCTTGCCGGTTTCTTCGTCAGTAATAAAATATAGTGCCAAAGGATCTTTAGTGACTAGGGCATTATACTTTACTAGACTACCAAAGAAAAACTTTACATTTGTATTTGCCATATTGTTTCATTTCTCCTTTCATAAAATAATATATTTGGAAAGCTATCTTAGCTTAATCCACAAAATTATAGACTTTGCCAGATATATGTGCTTTTTGTTTCAGATCCATCTACGGGATTCCAATTGTTTGAACTATCAATATCAAACTCATACTTTGGTTCTTCTGCCTTGTCTTTCAACGTAAACGTCAAAATGCCATCGTCAGAATAAGATGGAACATAAACACCAGCGCAAGCTCCACCACTAACTTTACCAATATTTTCAGACCTACCGTCAGAATAATTGATAATCAAATTACCATCCTCATCAATAGTCATAGATACAATATTAGAGTCAGAACCTTTAAGAGTAACTTGATCTCCAATTAGAGCACCATTAGCTGTAAGCTGCAATGTATTTGTAGATTCGTCATACTTGATATTATCTGCTTTATTTTGATCAAGATAACTTGTCATTTCATTTGCGGCTTTCATCATGGCCTCAATTTCAATTAGACGTTGATCAAGTGCAGACAATGCACTATCTGGAATAATATTGCACCATGCAGGTACAGCTATAATCTGAATAGTGGTCGGACTAATCTTTCTAACATGCTGTACAGTTGTGCCATCTGCAAGCATTTCTACATATATAAAAGTAAGTAGCAATTCGATAGAACCAGCTTCTTTTGTAATTGAAGTATCAATAGGAAACTTGAATTCAATATGGTCTTTATACAATTCTTCAGACTTATCTAAAATTTCAGTATGTAACTCTCTGCTAACAGGAGTAATATACTCAAGCATCGCAGTAAAATTATTCATATCAAAATCTTTATATGTCTGTGGCACTAAAAAGTGCAAATTATCAACAAGCTTACTACGCTGCATAATACGCTCTTTAATTGTGGTAATAAGCTCATTGTCTTCGCTAACTAAAATAGTATACACGTTATTGCACCTCCTTATTTTTTAATCTGCTCAGCAGAAATAATATAATCATATTCCTGCTGAGTTATTTTTTTAGATGCAAAAAGTTCGTTTATTTTTTCTTTTTTAATCTGTTTGTTTTTAAATAGTCTATAAAGACTTTCTACGAATTGTGTCATAATACACCTCCATCAATCAATGATTTTGTATATTCATCAATGATTTCTTCTGGAGTTTTAAGATTCAACATTTTTAATTGATTGTATTCATACACGTCAATTTCTTCTAAGTCAACAGAGTCATATCCTTCAACTGGAATATTATACAACCCAGCAATGTGCCAGATATATGTGCCGTCAGAGGACACAATTGCTTGTGCCTCTGACTTATCACATAAAACCATAATATTATGCTTGATTTGATACTTAACAAAGATAAGATGGTCAAGCACATCAATTACTCTGCCATTTTTTAAAACTTTGTAATACATATACGACCACCTTTCTTAAATTGAGAACATAATTCTTACATAATTTTCAGAAGTAGGAACATTAAATCCATATAGGTCATAATTAGTACTTCCAGTACGGACTGTAAATACATAACTCTCGTAATCCTTATTAGGAGAACGCAGCCAATATATAACATCGTTGCCTTCCTTGTCTTTAAGAGCTCTAGATGCAGCAGTAGTGAAATAATCAATGGCAGTATCCTCACTGATGTATGGATCTGTACTTCTAGTTGAATCCATTGATATAACGGCAGGTATGGCAACAAAACAATCTGCAGTGGAAATTTCTGTTGATTTATCACCAATAGAAGACCTAATCTTCACTTGCTTCATAAGCTGCTTCCAAATGTCTGGGAATGCATTATAAACTCTATTGTTTAAATAAGAATTTAAATACATGTCTTTCCAACCACCAGTTGTAGAATTTTTAGAGTTGAAAGCAATTTTTCTTGAAAGTGGAGAAGTCGCCAAGAAAGACATAGAACATCTCTTTGAAGCATTATCGCTTAGATAATAACGCTTAAAACCACACATTTCGAATTTTATTGCCTCATGTGGCCAATCTGCAATTTTTGCGCAAACCTCGTCTCCTAAATCTGAATACCAAACCTTGCTCCAATATACAGAACCTGTTGCATAATTTTCATATGCACCATCGTCAGCTTTGCCGCATCCAAATACAAGAGTATTTTCATGAATTGGAACACGAGAACCAGCCAATTCAATATAGGAGCTTTTTGCTCCAGAAATATTAGACGCATATACGTGTAATCCAGTTTCTCCCTTTATATGTCTTAATACTAACATTTCTCTTTCGTTGGCATTAGATGGAGCCATTGAGGAACTTCCCCAAGCAAGCTTAATCCCGTTATTATTCCATAACTTAAAGCCATTCATACCATTATCTGAATAACATTGTGCAAAAATATTTCCGTTCTTATTTGCACTATCCATAGAATAGTCAATTGCTAAAACGAAATCTTTGTCTTCATCAAATAGCTTTTCTTCAGTATCGACATAATTACTTCCGCCGAACTTCGTTTCCTCGGAAATAAGAACTTTTTCTTCTATATCTTCAAAGCTAATGTCGTTTCCAAGAGTAACTGTTATAGAGTCTTTAGATTCAACAAATCTACTCTCCATGCCAAGTTGCATCATTGCATAAATTTCAACTGGACGTAATGTTGATAAATCCTTACCGTTAAAATATCCCTCAGTATATTCACAAGAATCATAAGTGGCATTAATGGTTTTGTCTCCATTAACAAATCCACTCTTGTCCCATCCATTAAATAAATAATACTTATATGCTGATTCTTCTGATGTATATTGTGGAATATCCCCATTATACATAACCATTGAGCCATACTCTGCAATTGTCTCTTGTAGAGATAATCCTCTAGAAACATATCTTACAGTGTATTTTCTTAAAGCTCCAGTATATGTAGCTGTGATAATTTGATTAGAGAATGCATCAACAAAATCAGAATCCCATCCAGCAAATGTATAATCAGTGCTTACAGTACTTTCCTTTGTAGGTGTAGCAATTGGATTTTCTGCTCTAGTAATTGGGTCTACCGCCTTTGAACCCTTATCAACATATTGGATATCAAGAATGTCCCCATTGTCGTTCTTAAAAGTTACGGTAAACTGTTGAACCAGCGTATTATAAGTAATCTCAAGATCAGGCCAAGCCTCATTATACTGAGCGAGTAATTTCTCTCTCATGACAGGAACGTGAACTTTACCAGTTACGATAGATTGGTCAGTATTATAACCATTCTTATCAATACCTCTCATATTGTATAGTCTTGTCAACAAATCGGTAGATTCCAATTCCCAATCAACACTAATAAGACGGACACGATTAGTTTGAGAAGCCTTTTCTAGCAAATCTACACAATCAATGGTATTGCAATTCTCAACAATCATAGTCGTAATCTGGTCATATCCAGCAAAAGTAATAGTGCTAAGATATTTTAGATTACGCATATTAATTGAAGTCAATGTAGAAGGTAATAGTGCAGTCTGAATCTTTCCACCATTAGCAAACAAAACACCAGTAAGACCTGAGCCAGTTGCATATAGCTCTTGCAAGTTTCCGCACTTAGACAAATCTAAACTACTCACAAGGTTAGGAGTATTTCTAATATCTAATTTTTCAAGTAGTCTATTGTTGCCAATAACAAGATTTGTCAAGAATGTATTAGAATAACCTTCTGTAGTATTACCAATAACTAGCTCCTTTAGTTTTTCAGCCTTAGAGAAGTCATTATCGTGAATGTAACAGGCAGAAACATCACCCATAGACTGAATTCTTGATGCGGCATAAATTAGAACGGCAGTATCATCCATTGTTGTATATGGGCAAGGAATGTTATATTGCTGACCAGCTTTTGCACGAATTTGAGTAACAGAAGAGTTACCAAACATTACTGATAAATACATATCAGAAAATGGGGTTAAATGTAGAGTATAATCTGGCTTAACGACAGCAGAAACAGGAGTATTACATCTAAACATGATTTGATCAGATGCGGCTGTGTTGCCAACAAACTTAGTTGCCATATATATTTCTTGGTCACGCTCGAACTGTCTACGTTGATACTTCTTCTTTCCGTTCATCATCTGTTCTAAGAAACGGGTGTTACCACTTCTATATGGACGCTCATACTTTCTTACATAATCAATTCTCCAAAGTTCTTCTGGCCATTCATTTTGCATAGTATCAAACTGATTTATTAAAGATGTTGCACTCCAGCAGTTTTTGCTCTCACAAGACGCATATAAAGTGCGTAATTGACTCTTCATCAAATCACGAATACGGCAGAAGAATACAGACTCTGCGGCGTTGAAAATGTAACCAGAAGAAGGATCACCCTCTGTACGATAATCGGTATCTTCTTTACCGTATGTCATCGTTAATTCGCCAGAGTTATTAATACCAAGTGCTGTCGATCTGTTACTATATAGGCTTGGTTCCTATATTATGACTTACATTTCTGTAAGCGGAGCAGGTTCTTCTTTAAACGGTCTGATTACCGTTGACCCACTCTCTGCGCTTTCATTTCATAGTTATATGCGCACGTCCAGACTGTTGCATATCTTGCTAAATTACATAGCAAGATCCTTCTCGCTCAGTCGTTGAAGGTGATTATTTATAATTGTTTCAATATTTTTTGTTTCCCAATATGGTATTCTTAATAGATTAATATTATTGTCTTCACAATATTTATCTTTTATTTTATCTCTTCGCTGTTGTTTTTTAAAATCAAGTAAATTTTCTTCCGAGTTTTCTCCATGAAATCTCGTAGGTTCATAATGTTGAATACCATCATATTCAATCATAAGATTGTATTCTGGAAGATAAAAATCGTATTGATATCTCACGTCATTTATAAATACTGGATATTCTGGTTGGTTTTTTATATTATTCTTATTCAAAAATTTTTTAATATACATATTCCAATATGACACAAGACATCCACAAGAGTTCGTGTGGCCACCAATTAAACAAATAGACGAAGTAATTATTTCATTACCGCAATCACATTTACATCTATACATTCTGCGATTAAATTTATTACTATCTTCTAATAGTTCAACAACGGTAAGTTTACCAAATTTTTGTCCTACTAAGTTCTTAGTACGGGTTTCTCTTAACATAGACTTTCTACCACATCCACAATCTTTAGAACGATCATTAATAAGATTCATAACCCATACTGGTTTAACTGTTCCACATTCACATTCACAAATAGCATGAGGACGGTTTCTTCCACTCTTCTCTATTATAACAATGTCAAGAACTGTCCACTTATTTATTTTTTCACCTATTAAATAAGAATATTTTTCAACCAAATCAGTATATGCTTTTCCCATACATATCACCACTTTTCTTTTGTGTTTTAAAAATATTGAAACATAAAATAATCTTCCTTGGCGTTGTCCACTTCTGGATTTTCGCCGTATATCAGAGAAGGTTTTACAACGACAAATTTCTATCGTTATCATAATCCCATAAATCAAATCTATAACCATTGTTAATTGCTGCGGCAGCGTCATCAATAATATAATATTGTGCTTTGTCTCCCATTGTTTCAACATCAGATGTTGAAATATAATGTTTTGCCCAATGCCAGAAACTATTCTTAGCTCTGTTATCTATCATTGTATATCTTGTCGTAAATAGATACCAATATAAAGCAGACTCATCAATAAACCAATTCTTAAGATTACTTACAAATTCATCATCACTTGATGTAATAACAAACTCATAGAAGTCTCTCCAAATTTGCTTATTTTGTGTTCTAATTTGTTCTTTGGCTTCATCTGTTGAAATGGCTTCGCCGTCTTTAGAGTCACCACAACAGTCATATCTAAACTCATATGAACCATCCCAGTCATTGTATAGGGCATCGTAGGCTTCATTGCCAGCTACCCATTCAGCCTTGGTAATTGGGTACTTCATACTGCCATCTGCATTCTTAACACCAGTCTGAAAAATGGAGTTTGCCAGAGTGTTATCGCTAATTTCGACACAGAACTCCTTCATGTCATCTGGGTCATAAGCTCTCGTAATGTCAGTCTTTTTGGAATCTCCAATATTACCAAGCGCATAATAGTGCCAATCCGTGTCTTGGAACTCTCTATGTGTACTTAAATCTGGATTGCTTTCCTTAATAAATACAACACAATTTACAAATTCCATATCATTCTTAATTCTTGAATCTCTTCTTGTAGCAGGAGTAGAGTATGGAAGATAATCATTATATCTCTTTTGTAAATATGCGTTATTAACCATCTCAGAAGAGGCGATATTTACCTTTATATTGAACCAATTGTTGGGTACAGAATTTCTAGTTAATGAAACTTTACCAGTCCCATCGGAAACCTTAGTACCATCACCAAGTGTAAGCTCTGTAATATAATCTGGGTCTAGTGTTACTTTGCTAGTTACTTGATGTACACCATCGAAACCACCAATAATATCAATATTACGACCAGATGCACCATATTCATTAGAAGTAGTACCCTGTCCACTATGATACATATTTGTAAATTTCCAGTTATCAAGAATAGCATCACCATTTTTATAAATACATTCAACAGAAGTGTTTTTTACAAAATCCTTCTTGTTGTTTGTAAAATATGGTGCTTCTATTTTAATAACTCTCATGTTTTGGCAAGCTTCTGCAACAGATTCAGGAGTTAAAAGATTATTTTCGTCATAAATCTGATTTCTCTTATAACGATCAATCATTTCTGTGGCAGTTCTTGCATCCGCAATAAAGTTAGACAAAATAGCACTAGAAGAAAGACTTGTATTATACGCTTTCATACGATAAATCATTACATCACAATCAGCAGAACCAATAGTAATTGGAACTGGTGATTCTTGAGTAAATGAATAATCAGACGTATAACTCATTGGTCTGCAAGGAGTGCCGTCTTCATAAGACATAACAATAGGAATATCAGTATCTTTTGCAATATTAAATTCCCACTCAATAATGTCTCCTTCACTATATGGAACATATAAAGACTTTGCGCTAGATTTAATATAAGCTTCGTGTACGTTCATTTGTAATCCAATTTGTGCAGTATCTCCTGACTGACAAATTAAGAATGTCGCATCGCTCTTTGCTACATTATCAGTCTTAAAGATAAGCTTAAATTCTTTACCATTTTTTCTTGCATCATCTGCAAATAGGTTATAAGAAATAGTGGCAGTTGTTCCAGCTTTAATGCCAAAATATTGGTCACCATTCTCATCGATTTGATATCCACCATTTTCCCAGTCAAAATTGTCAGATACAGTCATTTTAATGTCTGCATTCTCACTATAAGACCACAATCTATTTGCATCGTTATTAGAGCGTCCAACTGGATTAAAGTCAAACTGCAAGCCAGCAGTTATTGGTTCAACATCAATATCCAATTTTTCAACCGTTACATTGATAGTTTTAACAGTATCTCGACAAGTAATTGTCAAAACATGTGAACCAATGTCTGTAGGCTTATATTGCCATGTTTGAGTATTTGAATCCAATTGTAGAGTAGAGACAATATTACCATCAATGGCAAGAGTTACTGTTGGAGTTTCAGTCTTTGGATCGTATACTGTATAAACAATGTTCTCAGTATCATATTGTTTAACGGTAAGAGTCGTTTGAACACAACCAATAACCGCATCCTCAGATTCTGGATTATACCAAATAATATCTTTAAAAATGTGATTAGACTCAACAGTTGCATTATTAATCTCTGCTGTAATGTAAGCCTCTAGCAAATGTGCTCCGTGTGTCTGTGCAGGAATAGAATAAGCCATTGGAATACCAGAAGAAGATGTGGTTACTTTAGTAAGTTCTACCCCATCTAGTTTAAAATGAATATCTTTAGAAATTGCACCATAAGGCGTATAGTCAAAAGATACTGGCCCAATATTATAAGTGAGCTTATCGTTAAAGGAAGAGTCTAGTCTAACATCTATTTTTTGTACAGTCCAAGTTTTAGTTACTAAGCTTCCAGCATCATCAGTAATGGTTAATAACAATTTTTGAGTGCCCAAACTGATATAATCAGTTGCGTCAAAAGTATTTTCACCATTAACGGCAACACCAGTAGCAATAATTTGCTTACCAATCTTCCACGTAAAATCACCAGTAGCAACTTGGTCGCCAGAAGAATCTTGTCCAGAGAAATTATATTTGATAATCGCCTTGTCGTTAGTTGTAACAATTAGCGGAGACTTAGTTACATACTCAATTTTTAAAGTACTGCTTGTACCTCCACCGCCGCCACCGACAATAGTAAATTTTGTTTTGAGTTTTCTTTCTTCTCCAGCTTTATCTTCATTTGTAATTTCATATAATGCAAAGACATTTTCTCCAACCTCTGGATTTTCTGTGTCGTTATACACTACATCATATGTTTTTCTTGGGTCTGTATCAATCTTTCCAATAGTGTCTTCAATACTTGCTACCTTAGTACCAATAGCAGTAATACTATCCTTATTTGCATTAACATTTTGTTCAACGGCATTTACTTTGCTTGATAAAATAGTTACATCAGACTGTTTAGCATAATCTTTTAGCTGTTCAGAAACATCTACTTTAGAAATTTCTTCTTGAACATAATCTTTAGTAGCATATGCATCAAGATTTTGATGCTCAGTTAAATAACCAGCATCGTTTTCAAATTCTGATACCTTTGTTGGAATAGTTGGCTTATTTATTAAATCATTATAATCTTTACTAAATAATTCATCTTTCTTGGCATATTCGGTTAGTTGATCAGAAACATCTACTGAAGCAACTTTCTCATCAACATATTCTTTTTTAGCATAGTCCTTTAGCTGGTTAGAAACATCAACACTTTTAATCTTCTCGTCAACATATGTCTCTGTAGCATATCCCGTGAGATCAACAGATACATTTTTAAGCTTATCATCAACCTGATCTTTGGTGTAATAATTATCTCCCATGGCATTTTTAACTTCGTCGCCAATGCCTCTTTGTAGACTTTCATATATCGTTTTCGTATTACTATAAGCTCTTTGAGCATCATCACGAGCATTCTCAGCTTTAATTCTTTCTCCAGAAATTTGTGAAATAAAATCTTGCTGCCAAGTATCATCAGGTCTAATAAATGTTTGAATTTGAAGTGCCTGAATTACATTAATGCCATCATTAGCTTTAGTTTTCCATAAATAATTCTGATTTTTAGAATTTTTACCAGATGCTTGAATTTCAAATTTAATTTTACCAGCTTTTGCAGTAACGTTTTCATCGACTAACCAAGCAAAACGAATTTTGTCAGTATTACGATAAACGTCAACTGGCGTTGATTTGCCACCAACTCCAACTTCATTTACCCAATAAATTGAAAGAGCAGTTGTAGATAAATCAAAACCATCATAATATCTAGGAATCTCAAATGGAATATATTGAGAATTATTTTCTTGAGTTAAATTAATCTGATTAGTACTTAAAGTAATTTTCTTATTACTATCAACAGTTGATACGTCATCATCATAATATTCATTATAATATTGATAAATAGAATGATTTTCTGGTTGCTCCCAGTCTTCACCCGAATTAACAGCAATAGGAGATAACGACATCAACGCAGGAGTTGTGGCCTGTTTCAACGCTTGTTTCTTAGATTCTTCAAATGAAAGTGCCATTCTCCAACCTCCTTTCAATTTAATTCATGTTGATTCCATAATTCATATAATTCTCTAAGTTTCTTATCTTTTTCAAAAACAAAAACCAAGGCATTTGCCTTAGTGTCTGAATATAAAATATCTAGTAGCCTCGCATCATTCCGAAGATACAAATATGCTTGCTTCATATTTGCAATATAAGCTACCTTGTCTGGGTTATATTCAAGATTTGTAATTTTGCTATGTACCATTGTTTTATCTCCTTTTAGCCCAAAAAAAATAAGGTGTCGAATTCACATGAAGTTCAACACCTTACTGTTTTAAATTTTGTAACTACTTCATGTCTGGTTGCTCTTGACAACCTCTTTCTTTTTAAATTGCTCTTCAACAGCAGGTTTGTTCTCACTCAGAATGACACTTAGATCATGCTGAACACCAGCAGAGAAATTAGCACGATTAGTTAGATCACACTTGGATAGAGCAGACTTAGCTTGCTCCTTGGTGATTAGATTAAAATTATAATCTGTGCATGTTTCAAAAACATTCTTACAATTCTCATCATGGAAGGAGTTCATCCATGCTGGAAGATTGCGGTAGTCATAGCAATTGTTGCAATAACTATATTTTTCACCGCAACATAAGCACTTGCGCTCATATTTCATAGCTAATACTCCTTTACAATTAATTTTGTATTATAAGAGGGCCCAAAACTGAGCCCTCTTATTAGAAAAATTATTCCTCGCTAGGAATAACGATGGAGAATAGTCTCTTCTCCTTATCGCAGTAAGCCTGTTGAGCCTTACCACTGAAAGGATGAGCGCCATCAGTCTGAATGCTCCAATCGAAATCGGGGCTTAGCTTAAAGTTATTGAAGATAACATAAGCATGAACTAGAGTGGTCTGATCGCAAACGTCGCAACCAAGAACTTCCATGATAAACTTGCAACCAACAGGGAACTCAGTAGCAGAGTTGACAACCTCAACGGCGTTCTCGGTCTCATAATCATACATTACGAATAGCTCATCAGTAGCAGCTAGACCAGTAGGTAAAGCTAGAGTCTTGTTGGTAATAGCAAACGCAGTTTCAGAAGCAGCAGTGTTCTTTACAAACTTCTTACCAAAGGTGCTGTCGCCATTTAGAACATAAATCTCATTAGGAGCAACCTTGGGATTATGCTTTAGCTCATAAGAACCGTTGCCATAAGTGAAGCTCTCCATGGCAGGGGCAGTAATCTTAGAAGTAGAGCTGGCAATCTTCTTGGCAGTACCAAGCTGAGTAGCCATTAGGTTCATATCGAAAATAGCGTTCTCGGCAGAGAACTCAGCACTCTTTGCACGATAGAAAGTAGCAATAGGAGTGCCTAGAGCGTCTACAGCATCAGTAGACTCAGAAGCGCAGTTTAGGGAAGCGTTCTGCATTTGATTGATAGAGAATAGAACGGAGTCATCCTTCTGAGAAAGAGCAACACCACGAATGATTCTATCAATAACAAAGTTGTTAATATCAAAAGCCATGATAATTTCCTCCTATAAAATAATTTTTAATATAAAAAAGAGACTAATTAATCTCTCTTAACCAATTCAGGTCTGCTTTATTAATTTTCTTCATATCTATTGTTCCAGCATAACATCCAGAAAGTAAATGATCTGCATTATGAATAATTTGTAAACGACTTACATCATCAAAAAATTCAACAAATCCTTCATTTCTTACATAATCTTTCGTATATCCCATACGAACTTTTACAGATGAAATTAATGGCAACAAATATGACTTAAAAGGTTTTTCTTTATTTGTTTGAATTCTCATTCTGTCTTCATCAATAAGAATTTGCTTAGTTGTTTTATTTGCAGCACGTTCAATCTTTGGAGTAATATTGTGAACTTTTCTTAAATAATTTACAATTCTCAAGTAAATCATTTTATCAATTTTCACACCAGTATCCAAATCTGCCAATAAAATATCACCATTCTCACGATTTTTATATAACTTTAATTTAGTAAAATCTAAATCTCCGAATAACAATTTTGTTTTTTCAATTGGTAATGTTGGGGCAAGCATTACAAACAAATCAAAGTCTTCAATTTCCATCCAATCAATACCGAGATCCCATAATTGAGATTTCATGTCAGATGGAATGGCCGTTATTGTATATATAACATTAAAATATTGAGCTTCACCAAAATCTACAATGTCTCCAATTGTAGGCTGACTAATTTTAATTTTGTCATTAATAACATAATCATCTCCAAAATATAATTGGAGTTGATCTACATCAAATATGTTGCTCATACTTGTTTTTTGTTACCGCCTTATTTAAAGAATTGGTTCTAGTAAGCTCAAATTTTAAAGTACGACAAGAATAATTTGTATCCGTAACGCTCTCTCTGTCATATATAAGTTTTGCTTGCATTCCAAACATATTTGACCATCCAAAGATATCTCTTATTAAATATCCCAATAAGTCATGGCGCTCAATACCATATTGCGTCTTAATATCATCTGCATGACAAAACACAACAAATTGAACATATTGGATTTTCATTACAGAATTATCACGATGGTCTTCCATATCATCAACACTAAAACAAATAAAGTTTTTAGCAATATCCTGTACGCCAGGAATACGAATATAAGCAAAAATGTTATTATTCAAATAATCATCTGGACTAGATGGGTCTAATTCGTGGTTGTTCAAAACTTCGATAACATCTGGATCTGATGTAAGTTTTTGCCGAATTATTCTCTTCATTGCAGATACATCATCATCAATATTTTGTATGTCTCGAATCATTAACTAACCACCTCCATCTTTAAAGCAACTGTATCTTGTCCAAAAACATTTTGGGCAGATAACACAATTGTTTTCCCAACCATATTATACAATTGCAAACATCTTAATTTGAAAGCATATGTATCGTCATCAGTTGGCGCAACATGAACTTTAAAAATTTCATTATTATTTGATAAGCAAATAATTGAACATCCATCAACTTTACTTGAAGTTGCTATGTCATCATTAAATTCTAATGGTTTTAATACAATGTCGCTCGGGCAATCATCTGCTTTTGCTACATCCCATGTTGTTCCATCAAAGTCTAAGACCAGAGAACAAAGCAATTTTTCACCATCCATATAAGACATTTTCCAAATAGACTTATTATTGACATATTCTTTTTTATCAGAATCCCAAAACATTGCAGTTAAAGTTTTTGATCCACCGCCGACACGTAACGTAGCATCTTTTCCATTATAAATAATTTTACCACGTGGCAGTTCGAGCTTTGGTATGTCAATACCAGCATCAATATATTTAGGTTCTTCAAGAACACACATCCTACATACCTCTGGTTTTGTAACAGTATTATCTGGATATTTACACCAATCTGCTATACCATATTTGCCACAATCGGATTCCAATGTAGCTGGTTGCTGTGTGAAAGTTATTTTTGTTATGCCTACAGGTTGAACGTCTTCTACTTTAGAAACTCTCCAAGCTATAGGAATTTCACGTCCAACATCATTAATAAGAACACGCTGATTATAATTGAGCGTTTGAGTATACTTCGTTGTTGGCATCCAAAACTTATTTTGGTTTTCAACAGTAGTAGTAAGATAGTCAGTCCACTCGCCGCTATTATAAGAATTCTGATTTCTTAATGCGCCCAACACTTTGTAAACTTTACCTTCGTAAAACCATTTAAGTGTCCAATTGCATCTCAAAATATAATAAAGTGGGAATTGGGGTCTATCATCATACGCAACAATTAACCATCTTTCATAAACACCATTATCATCTGGAACATCTACATAAGAACCAATAGGAACTTGGACATGCGGACGAAATTGAAGATAATAATCAACTTCATCTTTAGTAATACTATAATATGTTCTAACGAGATATTTGGCGTCAAGAGGCATATCAAACATGTCGCTTGGAGAATGGGTAAGCTTAACACTTCTATAAGCTGGATCACGAGTAAATGTTTCGTTAATAATCATATCTGACTGTTTCAGATATGCTTTACTTTGAGAACCACCTTGACGAGCCATACGAGCTCTAAAAGTATCTAACATTACTCATCACCATCCCTTAAAGAATTTACTAAATTAGCTGCATCAAGTATAGCCTTTCTAAACTGTAAAGGTTCAGTACGTGCTGTCTCTAAACAGCTAATAATAGATAACACTTCGGGCTGATAATTAAATAATTTATTCAGGCCACTAATCTGGTTAATTAGAGTTTGAATATGCGCATCTAAAAATGGATCATTATTTTCCTTTTGATAAAGACACGCAATTATAGCTCCATAAAAATAACGTTTTTGTGCCTGGATTTGATTGGAGGGAATGTCGCCATAAATACTATTCATTGGTTATCCCTCCAAATACGAATTATTTCCATAAGTATAATCACGATGAAGCTTTTGGGCCTCAAGCTTAAGTTTTTCATCTCTAGTCTCTAAACTAGATAAATGTGCAGCCTGAGAATAATATTTCTCCTCTTTGCCACCAAAAACCTGATTTGTAATTAAAGCAGAGTTTAACTTTGGAGCCAACCATTCACGAGCCATCATAACTGCAAGAATTTCTTTTTCCACATCAAGAAGATCAATATTAAATGTCCTCAACTCATCATCTCTATTTGACAAATCACTTTTACATTTTCTAAACTTAGAAATTGCTCCAATCATCCATTCATGAAACATTGCATCAACATCTTCCTGTGGAAGTTGAGCCAAATCAAAATCTGTCAAATATCTAGCGCAACGATTGTAAATTTCGTCATAAGAGGTCAATATTAGCACCTCCTATTAATCTAGCATTAGCCTTAATTCTGTCCCAAGAATTTCATCAATAGCGTTGATTTTTGCAAGACTATCTAGCGAACCATCACGAATCTTTGCACCAGCAATATTCTTAATTGGGTCTTTAAAGCCAACAGGAATATCACGAAGTCTCTTCTTAAATTGATTAATTGGTAAACTAAATAGCTTATCAATATCAAGAGCCATAGTCTTATCATATAGAGCCTTCAACTCTGGCCACTGTTCAAGAAGATCCTCATCTTCAATTACAAAGTATGGATTCATTAGATATGTAGACCTAGTAGATCTAAGAGCCTGAAGGTCTTGGAACTCTACCTCAGTAGTGTCTCCATAATTTGACCAAATATAAAGAAGCTTAGACTTCTTACCAGGCAATAGAAGCTCACCATAAGTAACAGACTTGCACAAAATCATATCATCTTGCGCAAACTTACGTGGAGCTTTCTTCTCAACAACTTCATCAACGGTATTATCAGTCTTCTTGGACTTTGTAGTATTTGCCATATTAAATTTCTCCTTTTATCCTTTTATAATTAATTTTGTATTGTTATGATTAGGCGGTTAGAATCTTCCAATAACCAAACTTCTGGTTGGTAATAACACCAATACCCATCTTAGTCTGAACCTCATAATCATATGTCATCCGTTATGTTTAACAATTTTTACTTTCAACTTTTATCCATGATAATGGTTCGCCAGTAATTGGATGTTTACCAGCATGCTTTAATTTTCCATTTGCACAACTTGTAATATGGCATCTGTTTAATCCATATTTGTCCTCAGCTTCTTTTGCTCCCCAAAATGTTTCATTTAATTCTGGACAATAAATAGGAATTGTAGCTCTTGGATTATTTTTACCATTCACATTTGAATGATTATCTGACATTTTCTTTCTTGTTTCTTCTGTTATGATTCTATCATGATTAGCTTTACCGATTTTCTCTCTATGTTCTTTTGTAAACTCTCTACCTTTAAGAGACTCACTAATTTTATCTTTTGTTTTGTCAGACATTGTTTTAAAACTACGTGAACCACCTGGTTCGATATTGTACCCAAATTCGTCGTTATCTGTTTTATATAATGATATATAATAACGTTCACGTTCATCCAAACATGTAATATCACATTCTTCTACGATATTAAATGTAAAATTTTCAATACCATATTTATTTACTGCAAATTGTAAATGCCTATTTTTATGTTTATTATGTCTAAGCTTCGTTTTATGCCCATATAATCTATCTTTTATATTGACAGATTGACCAATATATTTTTTGCCATTTACTATATTTTCAATACAATAAATACCAATTTTCTTTTCCATATTGCACCTACTTTATATTAATATTAAAGTTGAAAGTAAATATAGGGCGCTACCCCTTGTTGATCTTTCGATCCTCTATTTTTCAATAGAGCGCAGACTATATCTTCACCCTTACGGGTGTGTACCACTTCCACATATCAATCGCTTATATGTGTACTTCCTTTCGGAATAGTCGTTGAACCTTTTTCCATATTGATTTCATATTACAATATGAAAACTTGGCTGCTGATTATCCATTATAACAGCGTTTAGGATTTGACCTTGCGCTATCTTAATACTTTTTTCTGCTTTCGCAACATTCACGCTTAGTATTTAAACTTACGTTGTAGTGTATTAAGCTTTAGGAGTTCCCAGCAATTCAATACATTATTTTTTCATACTCATTTCTGAATACGTGGACTATGTTGTTAATCCATATGAGTGCCAGCATCCTGAACATTATACATCTGAGTGTCGCCCTCATAAACAAGCTTAATCATAGGCTCAACACCAACAGGCATAATGAATAGAACATCATTAGCAATTAGATACTGAGTAGTATCGTTTAGCTTGAAGCCCTGCTTTAGTTCAACAAGACGGATACCTTCCCAATAACCAAATCTACCAGTGGTATACTTCTCGTTCTTCATGTCGCCAGAAGCCCAAGAAACGTTAGTTAGATCATAAACCTTGGATAGAGCAGCATAAGTACCCATGATAACGACCTCGCTACCAGTAGCCATGCTAACATCCATAACTAGAGTACGTAGAGTCTCCTTAGTGGTATCGTCAATGACGGAAGCCTTGTACCACTGAGAACCTAGAGTAGCGCCAACACCAATTAGAGCCTCATATAGGGCCTGATTGATATAACGATCAAAAGCCTCGGTAATCTTACCAACTAGAGTACCAAAGTCCTCAAGACCAGTAAGTAGACGCTCAAACTCAGCATAAACCTTTACGGCGTACCAGCTAGTCTCAACGGAGAAGGTCTTGCCAGCACCTAGTCTCTGACGAATAATATCATGATGGTTGCCAGAAACCTTCATAACAGAAAGAACACTGTTATCAGGAACATAGAACTCATTCTTGTCATGTAGAGCTAGATTCTTAACCTCAACGAACTCACGGAAGAAAGGATTCTCCTCCCAACCACTTACTAAAGCATCATCAATTACAACCTCAATTAGGTCAAATAGAACGGCCTGGTTTCTACGAATGCCTCTACGAATCTCAGCTTTGGTAGACTTCTCATCGCAGCCAATAATATTACGGAAAATCTCTACGATCTTCTTGTTTGCTTCCTTAGCAGTAACACCCTCTAGGGCATCATGATTATAATCAAGCATTAGCTGATTGAAAGCGGTATAATCATTCTCATCGTTATTAAAAACGTTCTTAACATTTACATCAAACTGCATAAACTTACTCATAATTATTGTCCTCCTTTCTTAATCTTTCCAATTAGGTACCAGTCTTAACGACTAGAATTCTGTAAGAGACGGAATTGGTATAGTTGACCTTCTCAACGATCTGACCAACGAAACCAGTAGCGCCAGCAGAATTGGCTTCCTTATATAGACCATTATCAACACTTACATAATTGCCAATAACGGGCTCAGTGGCTAGAGCAGTAATAGCATCAGAAGAAACAGTGAAAATATCGTCTCTGCTTAGCTCATAAGCTCTCATGATCTCGCCAGTCTTATTATAGAAATAGCACTCATCTTGATAACTTCTACGATCACTATTGTAACCAAAAGCAGGAGTTAGAACTAGGAGGGGGGCATCGCCAGCAGCGTAAGCCTTAGCCTTGAAAACCTGAGCTTCCTTCCAATCTCCTCTAGCAACGATAGAGCCATTATCAGTGTCGGTAATTGCCTCTAAACTATAAATATGACCAGTACTAGTAGCCTTAATTAGGCTAGACTCTGCAACTACATGCTTAGTAGCGGTGATTTCGTCAAACACGTTCATACTTTTCATTTCCTTTCATAATTAAAATTTTTATTTGAATATAATAAAACAGGCATTAATTACCTGTTTCCAGCTATATTTTGCATTATTACTTATTAAATAGATTACCATAAGTAGTAATCTTTTCGTCTTCCTTCTTGCCGAAGTTAAAACCAAGACTCTTCTTCTTTTCTGGATTTGCGCTAAACTTAGCCTTCTTCACATTTGCGGCAAACAATAGATCACACTTGTCTTGGAGCTCATCAACTGAATACTTGTCAGCATCTGCAACAAGAGCCTTAAATTCATCAGATTCACGAATATCATTATAGGCTTCATTTGCAAAGATTTCATCCTTCTTAGACTTAATCTCAGCAGCATCATAATTATCCTTAAAGGTCTTAAGCTCATTATACTTTGCTTCAAGCTCAGCATAATCACCACGTAGCTTATCTACTGCAATCTTTTCAGATTCAGTCAATAGCATCTGGAATAGCTCAGTACGCTCACCATCAAGAGATACATTCTCTCCATCAACAACATAATTTTGCTTATAGAATTTATTATAAAACCAACCTTGCATTATGAAATAATTGTCATAAACTGCATAAATTCCATACCATTCATTATCATTCTCTTCATATTCGCCAAGAAGATTATAAAGAGCATATTTAATATCTTCATGAGATACTTCAACCTTAAAGGTCTTTACGAACTTTTCTTCCTTCTTCTTGGAATCATCATCTTCTGGGTCAGTATCTTCCCCTTCTTCTCCCTCGTCATTTGTTGGCTCAGGATCATCCTCTGGTTCATTTTCTTCTGGATCATCACCTGCTGGATCTCCACCATCTGGATCTTCATCATCAAACTTCTTATTACTAAATTCCTCAAACGCTACATCCAATTCCTCATCTGACATATTTGCATAATCAAAATCTAAATCCTCAGCAGTAAAACCATACTTCTCTAGAAGTTCCTCAAAATGATTCATTTCTTCTTTCACTCCTTTCTCTGTATTGTTTTTATTGAAATTAGACAATGTATTATCAAGCTTGCCTAATATTTCAACCAACTTCTCTTGATAATCAAATACAGGTTTCTTATGGCAGAAATCTGTAATATCAGCTCTTGCACCAAGCATTCCTTCACCTATTTCATTGCCAACCTTATCTTTGCCAAGCAAAGTACAGCCACCAAAATAAAAATCTGTTAAATCAAGATACTTTTCCTTTGCATTATAAGAAAGCTCGTCAATCACCAATTCGCAACTCACTTTAGTTCCATTCTTTTCACGAATGATATTTGCAGCCTCAGTATATTCTTCTGGAATAACGGCATATGCATTAACATATGTTTTATCATTTTCTTCATCATATTCCAAATATGGATCATCAGCAGTAAAACAGCCAACTTGCTTTTCTAGATAATTGATTTTCTCTTCACCATTTTCATCTTCTGTAATTTCCATATTGTGGGCATAAAAATCAAACGTTCCATCATCAAGTTTATGAATATAAGCCAGAATAGGTCTATACTTCAATGTTGGCATAGCCTTTTCCATATTTTCCTTAGAAATATGAGATCCATTACGATTTGTTTCAGTATGACAAACTTTAAGCTTTAGTTGAAGCATTCCACGCATGTCATTTTCTGACACTTCAAAATTGGCTGGCATAGAAACAACAATTGGATTTCCAGTATCTTTTGAACTAAAATTGACAGATTTATTTTGTTTAACAAAAAACTGATATAAATTATCAAGCGTTAAAATTTTATGCATGCATTTTCCTCCTTCCTCACAGAATAAACTATAAACTCCAAAAGGAGATTACAGACATAAAATATTTGTAAATGCTATTTTTTTACCATATTCAGCAAAATTAAAATTCACGGGTGCATTTAAAAATACCCATGAATCATTATCATGATTTATTTGTTTAAATACAGGAGAGAGCTTCTTTGCCACTTCTGGATCTTTTGTAATAATAAATTTTTTAGAATTCATGGCAATTCCTCCTTACTTTTGATTAGTATCTTTATCTCTGCTAGCTTCACCCTCATCGGTAAGGTCTTTATCGCTTTTTGTTGGAGCACCATCGCTACCATCTCCATTCATGCCGCTTTGAACATTGCTAGATACCAATGGGGCAATCCATGTTGTTTTAGCCAACCCAAGTTTATCCTCAAGATATTCAAGAGAACGGCACTTTGCGGGATCAATACCCAACAAGGACGCCATCTGAGTCTTTACTGGCAAACCATACTGCGCCAACTTTAACAATTGTTCAATTTTATCATCTTTAAAATATTTGCTAACATCAGAAAATTCAACGATAACATCTTCAACGCTGAGATTATTTTTAATATAAAAATTAACCCATACATTAAACTGATTAACAACCGCCATAGCAGTCATACTTTCTGCCATCATTGCAAATTTAAAACTAGTGCTATTTGTAATCTTATTGGAATTTAATACAATATCTCCGTTGGCTTCAATAAGATTCTGATATGCTTTATTAACAATATTAGTATCTTCTGCGGCATTTTGATTAAAATCAATGCTGTCCAAATCAAGAGGGGAGAGTCCAAGAGCAATACCTTCAGGAATAATTCCTTGTAACTTCTGATAAAATTGATTTGCAAGTTCCAAATCAACAGCAAAGTCATCGACTTCTTTTGAACCAGAAATAGTAGGGATTTTAGCCCAAATTAACTTATACGCAGACAATTCATCTTTGACTGCTTGAATTTGAGACAAATCAACAAGATCAATTAAAGAATTAAACATTCCACTAAAAGGTGGAACAGGGTAGTCTAAATTATCCTCATTAATTTTTAAACAAAATGTTTGTTCTGGCGGTAATTCTTGCCAGCGCAACTTACTGTCTGATTTATAAGAATTATACATTTTTTTAAACACAGGATCATACACATCAAGATAAAAACTATTAGTTCCATCAAAAAATGAAAAATTAAATGCAAAATTTATTTTTCCACTATAATAATCAACACTTGAAATCTTACAATAATCTGGATTTAAAATATGCATAAAAAATGTATCTTCTTCTGGATTTCCATAACAAAATGCAAAAACAACATCATCCAACCATGCCTTAATTAAGCATTTACGAATCTGAGTATCTAAATGCATACCTTGAACATAATTACTAGTCTTAATATAATTTTGATATGAAGATTCTTCAACTTCTCCATTATCATTAAGACGTGGATAAACAATATAGCTTTTTGCGTCAAACTGATTTGCTTTATTCAAAACCAATCTGCGATACACATGACTAACAGTAAATAAAAACTCAGACAAATTTCTTAAACTCTTCTGGTTTGATTCTGTAGATGGGTTCTGCAAATAAGTTCTAAGCATATCTTTAGAATAAACTGTATAAGATTTAGATTGAGTTTGCGTTAAGTCAATTAAGCTTAAAACGTCTTTAATTGCAGCGAATCTCTGTCTAACCTTTTCTTCTTTCTGGAGAGCCGCAATGCGCTCTTTTTCTGATAATTCTTTCTTCTGCTGTTCAAACTTGTCCAAAGGCATCGGCCTCCTTCCTTATCCAAATAGTTTTTCAACTTGTTTGCTTTGTCTTACTGGAAGCATATTAATTATGCTATAATCTGGTGTTCGTTTCTTATTACGGATACGCTCTGCACGTTTTTCTGAAAGTGCCCACGCACAAAGAGCCGCACAATAAGAACGGTCATCGTGCAGTTTATTTGCCTTCTCTGGTATTAATTCAAAAGAGTCTTTCCCAGACTCTCTCTTTTTACGTACCATATTGACCATTTCTTCCTTCATTGCATCAATATTTTTAAGGGCAATTTCTTGATATGGATCAAGTCTTACCATCTTAGTTTTGATACAAGAAGATTTTTTCATTTCTTCCTCTAGAGTCTTGGCAAATTCAACTTCTGGAACATTTTCTTTCTTTAACTTTTCAGAAATGCGTTTCTTTTCTGCATTATATGCTTTATCATCAACCTCAAATAAAGTTAAATATCCTTTATTGTCATAATCATTTGTAAAGCTAAGGCAGTCAAGATTTATCATTTCGATAAGTGCCTCATAGATAATTGATTTATACTGAGTAGGAGAGATAAGTCTTAATTTATTAATAGCATTAGGATATTTACCAACATAATCTTCGCTATATTCTTTATCTATTAAACCTCTATGTTTAACTCCCTTATTATCTACCCAATCTTCCATTAAGTAGTCAGCAATATTTACACCGCCTCCACCTGAACCAGCATCAATTAAAATTGCTTCTATATTTTCATAATCTGGCGCATTGCCATTATAATCCAATATTAATTCTTTTAAATATTTAATCTGGTCTGGTGTCTGCATAGGACTCTTACGTTTTTTACCTACGTCAAGCAAATTGACGCAATTTACAATACGGCCTTTATAATCTCCGTGCTCATCAAGATAAAGTTCCATTACAAGAATAACGCTGTTATCTCTTGAACGAGCAGGGTCATATGCAATAACAAATTTTTTCTTTCCAGTATCATTAAATAGTAAAGGAACACGGGTTTCACTATTACGCACAATTGAACCACGCTTAATAATAGCATTTAATCCAGCATCTGTAGTAAACTCACAATAATACTCACGACGTGCTTTCTCTGGATTGGTCGCCATTTCTGTTTCAACCGTACTTCTCATAAGCAATGGCGCAATAACTTTGCCATGCATTGTTGGTTTAAAAGCAACATCACAGTCTATATGAGCGACAAAATAATCTTGGTCACCAATAAGCTGTCGTTTTGCAAACTCTCTATACAAACGATAAAATTCAGTATCTGTACTAGACGCAGAACTAATATAAAATTTTTGGTTTGGTATATTATTTGGGAATGTACGAAGTCTAATCGGGTCAATAAGATTTCCATCTCTATCTTTACCAGTCTTAAAGCTTTTGTTAACAATCGCAAATGCTCCATAAACCTTCATCATTTCCGCAGATAGGAATCCTGACTCGTCAAATATTACAGTACCACGCATACCACGTTTTGCGTCAATATTTGAATTAAGTGTTTGAGTCATAGAACCGTTGAACAATGAATAAGTAAATCCATTACTAGAATGACTAAAACCATCACCAGCAGCATTTTTAACTTCAACTTCATTCTTAAAAATATATCCAGTGCTACCAACCATCTCGTCAATATTGTCATTGGCCAAACGTTCAAGAGTGGTAAAAGTTTGCTCAGCCTGTCCTCCAGAACCTGAAGCTATATAACTCCAGAAGTTATTGAACAACATTCCTTTACTCATAATTATCAAGTCAATTATTGTACTTTTACCAAGTCCACGAGTTGCGACAACGAGAACATTAGGGCAGTTCCAAGACCTTTGAACAATCCATGCTTGTGCATCAAGTAGTTCTATACCAAAAAAATCACTTATAAATCTAACAGGATTACATTGATAATATTTTTGTAATTCCGCAATCTTTATAAGTGATTCGATTTTACGTGTAGACATGGCATAAATTCCAGGTTTTACATATACCATGTTTCCATTGTTCATGATATCTGAAAGATATTCATCATTCATTTCTTCAACTATCTTGATTCTCATCTGACTGCTCATCGTCTGACACCTCCTCATCAGTTTCGATATCACTGAATGCAGAGAATAGTTCATTCAAGTCAGTGAGGTTTTCTTGTGATAACAAGTTATTATCAGACAAGACATCCTTTAAATCAAGATTTTCTCTAAGCAGTATTCTGCATATCTCTTTATAACTATCTCTCTCAGTAGTAAGATTAGTAACCAATTTTCTTTGTTCTGCAATAATACTGCTGTATTCTGATTCGTCAAGTGCAAGTTGTTTTAGAATAGACGCATTGCTTAAATCCATAACCTGTTGCATTCCCTTACAGGTAGCAATGTCAAATCCATTAACTTCGCCTTCACGAAGATTCAATTCTTTTATCTTTTTAATTTTACCAGTCCATGTATTTTCGCCCTTGCTTTGATTTTTATTGTGTTTCAAACTTAAACAAGACTGTTCTGCTAATAACGACACCGTAGAAGCTACATTCTTTTTGGAATCCAAATAAGATTTAATCTCTCCAGATCGATTATTAACATTTGGAGATGACATGGCTTTAGCAATCATATCATCTAATTTTGCCTGTTGTAAAAATCCTCTTACAATAGTAATAGCGGAGGAAGTACGCATCATGTCGTCATTCTCTCCGCTAGTATCTAGATATCCAATTAATTGAGAGTAGAGTAGTGGTTTATCTTCTTCTTGCTCATGTTCAAATGGATCATATCCAAGAAGTCTAATTACATCAGCTCTATTTTTTACATATTCCTCATTGATTTCTTTATCTTCTTCTGGAAGCTCATCATTCTGAACTTCTTGTCTGGCCTGTTTTATTGCAGACTCTTTATATGAGGTAAATAAATCTCCGTCTCTCCAACGCATACCACGATATTGTTGCATTCCAATATTTTTAATATATGCGGCCCATATATTTGTACGTTTCTTTCCAGAATTGTCATTAACATATTCAAAATAACTTGCATCCCATATTTTATCTAAATATGGTTTATCAAGTCTTTCTAGTGCCTCTTGGACAGATGCTTTCGTACAATCGTGATATTCTTTAGTTCTTTCATCCCAATTTCTAGCAATTTTCTCTGCGCATTCTTTGCACATAGAAGTTTTGCCTGTCATTACAAGAGGATCAGAACTCATATAGAACTGAGTTTCGTCTTTTTCCGTATTACAGTACGGACAAAGATATTTTTTCTTTGGTTCTTTCTTAGAAACTGTTCTTTTTCCAGGACTTCTTGCTGCCATAACTACTCTCCCTCCCTTCGTTTAGCATTTTATAAAATTCTTAGTTCTCTTCCTTGGCCTTCTTGAGCTCTTCATTAATATCTGAAAAAGCCTTCTCAAAAGCTTCGTCTCTTTCAAAAACAAACACTGTCTTGTCCTTATTATCACGATCTGCCTTTACGTCAATAATTCTGCATCCTGCCTTGAGTAACTTTCTAACGACACCTGCATTAAAAACTAGCTTTGCTTTCTTCTCTTCCATTGTTATTTTTCTCCTTTTTGATTTAAATATAAAACCCAGGGGCCCGTAGGCCACCTGAGTATGATCATAATATAATTAAACGGGGCTTCCGCAGAAACCCCGCCCATCGTGCGCCTCGCAAGCTTACACAACGTAATCACTATATAAACTTAATAATAAAATTAATTCAAAATAAATTTTTCAGTTCCAGTACATCCATAGACTGGATCAAAAATAAACATTTTACATGCCGCTTTTGAACTCTTACCGAGTTTATTAAAAGCGAATGGGTCTGTACCTTGAAAACTTGGACACATTAAAACTTCTGTATCGTATGAATCATTTTCATTTCCAGAAATTTGCTTTGCATTATGCATATGACCAACAATAACAAAATCATACATCTTTCTATGAAGAGCACTTAAATCCTTAAGTGCAGTTTCATAATTCTTAATAGTATGTCCATGAAGTGCAATGATATTATAATTAAAAATTGGAATCTCTATATAATCATTTCCAAAATTAGTATGTACATTGACATAATCATTACTCTTCAGCATATCAGAAATATAATTTCCAATAACATATTCTAGGTCTTCTGTGGCAAGTTCTCCCGCTTTAGTGCCTATTGGTCTTATTTGTGTATGATTTGCATTCGGCACATGATAATATTCAATTCTACAAAATGCAGATAACTCATTCAAAAATTTAGCAATCAATCTAGAAACAATAACTGTTGCCTCAACAACAGATGTCTCATTGACTTGCAAATCACTTACTCTTAAAATTCCTTGAATATCATCTGACAATGATACAACATTCAACTTATTAATATTATTTCTTTGAACATAATCTGCAACATCGTTTAGCAAAACATTAAATCTACGTTCACATTCCTCAATGGAATAATGATTTGTTGGAAGGTCAAAATTAGCACCACAATGTATATCTGCAATAGATAACAAATACTCCTTACCATTCATAAATCTAATATTTGTATTATATTTAATTTCAGGCATCTGTAAAGTCTGAATAGCATCACGAATATTTTCGTAAAATAGTTCAAACCTACTACTTTGACGAATCATACGTTGCATTTCAACCTTTGTAGCATATAACTTTTGACGCTCTTTTTCTAAGCTTAATTTCTGTTCCTCAATCTTCTTGAGATACTCATCTTCCTTAACAAAAATATGCTGATTGTCTTCTAACATTTTATTAAATTGCTGAACTTTCTTTCTATATGCAGATTCTCCATAATTATGTCCAAGAGTATCATTCAATATATCTGCAATGTCAGCCCATGTCCAATTATTTTGCTCTTTCATGGAACATATACGCAAGATATATTGGTTTTCATTTTCCTCACTTAGCTTTTTATATTCCATATTGCACCTCATTCATTAATTTTTTGTCTAAATGTATATGTGAATTTAGCGTATGGAATAACCTTTTCTGGTATATTAATTATCTTCTGATTTCTAGGGTCACGAGCTTCTCTTGATTCAACTCTACGAGCACATATTGTAAGACCTTTGGCAATCTGTATTTCAACATCCTCGTCAAAAGTTGCTTCTCCAAGCTTTTCTACAATAATATCATCAAGAGCATCCACAACATCTTTCATTGAGCCCTTAAAAAAACCAGTTCTTAACGCTAATTCATCTGCGATCTCCTTTTTTTTAAGAACCATTTTGTACCTCCATATTACTCGGATTCATAATCCTCGTCATAACTTATAGAAATAGATACTGGCTTGTCTGCAAAATCAATAAACAAAGTTGCTAGCTCTACAAGCTCACCAGTATCTGGATTTTCAACTGAGACAATACCCTCATCAATACTTAGAACGCCCTTTGCGTTAATCTTATAACTCTTATTAAATGCCGCCTTAGCCATTTTATTGTTCCTCCTTATTAATTTTGTATTGTATTTATTCTAATTCGTCAGCGAAACGCCAAATATATCCGTATGCTGTCTTTCTTTCACCACGACACACTTGTGCAATATGAGAATATTCACGATCAATTGCTTTGCCAGCTTCTGTTTCACTATCATATATTGCAATAGTTTCTAACGTGTTTTTATCAATTTGCACAACTTTTTTCTTACCAGCACCAGGCCAGGTACCATGTTCTTCAATATATTTCTTTCTTGCTTCACTATATTTTTTTCTAACTTCTTCGCTTCTATTTTTTGCTATTTCGCTCAATTTTTTCTTCTGTTCTTCGCTCATTGGTCTACTTTGACCAAGATGAGATTTTCTCATTTTTTCAATGCTTTCTTCGCTAAATTTTAAACCACCAGTTCCTGATCCGCCTTTAGCAATATTATAAAATTGTTCATCATCAACAGCATTATAATATCCAATAAAAACTTCTTCCATATAATTTAACTCATCTGCACTTTTGCACTCATACAAAATAGTGCGCTCAAAATTTTCTTCACCATATTTTTGTATCGCCTTTTTTAACAATACTCCAGAACCGAGATACCACGAATCATCAATATCTGTAATGTCCATAGTTCTTTTATGCTGGCCTATATATAACTTACCATTGATTTTATTTCTAGTCATATAAATAAACCCGTATTGAGGTTCTTTATATTCATTTAACATTAAATCTGCAAATGCACTTATCTTACCTCTGTGATTAGTATGAAGGCTAAATCTTTGTGCAATTTCAAAATGTTCTTTTGTCATATAATCTATACATGCAGAAAATCCAGATTTTGTTTTGTCATACATATCACATTGAATCATATTCCCAATAATAATTACAGAACTATTATCATTAATACGGCTAATAACTTTAGTTAATGTTTGCAGATCTGCATTTTCAGCCTCATCAACAATCACAAATGCATTATTAATATTAATTCCTCTCATATATGTAGATACTGCGCACTCAATATAGGCAGTTCCATTTTCTAATGCGACCGCAGATGTATTACAAACATGATCTGGCAATTCACCAATAGTAATCAAAGCATCATATAATGGCTGAAAGTATGGTTCAGATTTAGTCAATAAATCACCAGGCAGAAATCCTTGAGTCTTCTCATATATTCCAGGAAATGTTATATAAACTATTTTATCATATATCCCATACTTAACCATCAACACTCCTAGAGCAGTAGAAATAAGAGTTTTACCAGATCCAGCAATTGAATCAACAAGAAATACTTTTTTATCTCTCTTCCAAACAGCATCTATGAATACTTTCTGCTCCTTATCTGGGACGATTCCAAAAAATGGATGATCATCAAGAGTCATAGGTATATTTTTAGAATATTCATTTACAGCAGCTTTCTTCTTTGTAGCCATAAAAGTCCCCCTTAAATAATTTCATCAATATCCATAATGATCTTATCAATAACTCCATTCTCCAATGCTTCTTCTTCATCAAGATACCAATCAGATGGGGCCTTCTTCTTAAAAATCTTTGGATCTACCTTTGTATGAGATAGGAAATAATCAGTTACCTTCTTTGTAAGCTTATCTCCAAACTTCTTCATAGACTCTGCCTGTTCCTGAGTTCCGCCATAATAGCAAGAACCAGAATGAATTAGAACAGAAGTTCCAGGCATTGCAAAACGCTTATGACCAGCGGCCAAAATATCAGCACCAGCAGAATATGCACAGCACATGTTGATGGTATACACTGGAGTCTTACTAATCTCAACAATTCTGATAAAGCTCCATGTGGCAATTACGTCACCACCAGGAGTGTCAATAAAAATCTTAATTGGTTTACGTTCCTCAACAGGAATATCTTTGTCTAGCCTATTGAATCTTATAATCTCCTTTGACAATTCGAGAAGATTCTCATCAATTTGATCGTCAATATAGAATACTCTTTCCTCAGCATCACGATAATAGTTGACTAACTCTGGAGAGGGAAGTTGCATGTTCTCCACAGTCTTAGGAACTGCTACTACTAGATCATCCATAAAATGTACCTCCGTTTATTGTTTTTATTAATTTAATACAAGGCATATCCTTATATCATTACTATTTTGTGCCAAATTGTTTTTTAGAAGGCTCAAAAATATAAGTGTATGCCTTGTATTTTTAACATTATTTTTGTGTTGTCTATTTTGAGGCTAACCGTAACATTATGCCTGATTTCTATAACGTCTCATTCGTTCTTTAGAAGCAATTCTATTTAATTCTATATTTATTTTGTTTTGACATTCATTACATCTACATGTTTTTGTGGCAAGAGGACTCGCTAAAAACTTTTTTCCACACTCAACACATTCAACCTCAACGCTATCTGTATGTTCATAATTTTGACGATGAGAACTGCAATATTTGGAAGCATTTGATTTTGCTCTAAACCATCTTCCACATACTTCGCATCTCTTATATCCACCATTCTTATAATTCAAAAAAGCATACGCAAGCTCCAAATAATCATATTCATCCAAAGTAAGGGCAACTTCTTTTTCATCATGATCTACAAAAGCGGCAGTCAAAGCATTATATCCAATACTAAAATTCTGTTTTAAGATTCCTTCTTTATAAACAAACCCAAAAAACAAATCTCTGTCTTTCGCAGGAACTGAAACTCTTGCCAATTTAAAGATTTCAGATGTTTTTGCGTAGAAAGTATCATTAGTTCTTTGACTTTCTGCATTCTGATATTTAGCTAATGCCAAAATTACAAATGCAATCTTTTGTTTCTTGATGTCTTTTAGTGAAAGAATCTTGTCCATTTCATTTTTAGTGATATTTACTGTATTAACATCCTTAATTCTATACTTATAAGCCTTATTGATATCTTTATTGATAGTGGTTATATATCCCTGATACATAAAACCATCATAATTTTCTCTCATAAAGTCAACAATCTTCCAGAATACATCCTTTTTATCAACTGGATTTAATTGAGTATAGTAGATTGCCGCATTCCAAATTGCTTGATTTATACCAATTCCATCAACATTTTTATCATCAATAATGTTATAAATACGGCTTTTTTCATTAAAATTAAACCTCATCTGCTGTTTCACCTCCAATTTTAACGGTTTTATTAGAAAATTTTGTTCCGCAACAACAAAAATCTGCATCCTGACACTTTTCTGGGTAAGTAAGCATATGATTGTGCTTTTCTAGCATATTTTTAATAATTTGGTTTCCACAAACATCCCAAACTATGCTTTTGCTCATTTTACCAGTGTAACAAATGTCCAATAATATATCACAAAGAGCTTCTTCATTAGAACAAATGGTAGACATATCTTCTATAAGTGTTTCAAGAAGCCTATTTTTATCTTCTAATAATAACTTTCTTTCTTCTTCGTTATTAATTTTTCGACTATTTAAAGTCTTCAAATTCATTAGATAGTGTTCGCATAAAGATTTAATTTCATGATATGAAGATTTTTTTACGTCATGCTTTGATTTATAAATCGTATAATCAAACTCTACGTCCTCACAAGAAAAATTCTCATTAAATTCTTGCTCTATTTTCCAACAAATACGGTTCATAGTAGATGGAGAAGTGTCAATTGGACACTTAAAAGAACAATATTGAACAAATTTCTCTGCATCTTCACTTAAATGATCCATTTTAAGCATATTTTTGAATGAAATACCGTATAAACTAACCGATTTTGAGTTTGCTTCCTCCATAAACTTTTGGTACTTAATTCTTTCCGCATCGTAATTATACATAAAGAAATACGGCTTTTTGTGGGCGCAAATGCTCTGATTAAAGCGTTTTTTGGATTGAATATCATCAGAATCATCAGGTTTTATCACATTTACACCATAATTATGCCATTCTTTTGGCATTGGAATTGGCAAAATTCCCTTTGCTTTATCAATTTCTCTTTGTTGCAATGCTTGACCGCATTGAGTTCTATATCTTAAAACTTCATATTCTTTGCTTCCTGGCTCATAATTTGCCATCAAACTAGTCATCTGAGTAATTTTATTTGTTATTGCTCCGATTTTACTGCCAAAACCAGCCTTATTTGAAGCAATTACGTCTTCTTCAGTAACTATTTTTTTAGGAGCTTTAGTTTGAATACAGTTCAAAGCAGGAAGATTTGTTTGTCTTCTCATTAGTGGAGCATTGTTGGTCGTAAACAATAAATCTCCATCAAAATCAAACCCATTTAGTGCGGCTGGCATAGTATCCCAACCATTTACAACGATACAAGTATCAATATATTTAAACCATTCAAGAGCTTTTGGCTTTTTGCAAATATTTTGTGCTACTATTGAATGGGCATTACTCATTGGAGCTCTAAAACAAAGAACTCTATCAACATTTTCGTCATACCAGTATTTACTATAAATTTCTCCACTTTCTAAAATTCCATGTGGTTCTAGCCCAAAAATGCTTTCACATAGAGCATATAAGTCTCCAGAAAGGATTTGAAAGTTACCATGCAGATCTAAAACACCAATTTTAGCATCTTTTATGCGTCGATTTATCATTTTTTTAATTTTTGAACGAATATAAGGGTCATTTATGGCATTTTTATCAATCATAATGGCTTTTGCGACATTATCAGCAAAAATTACATTTTTTTCGTTCAAACCAGTTCCACACAAGTATGCAACGCTTTTTCTTGGATCTAACTCCATAATATCTTTAATTTCGTTCACTGTTGGAGCAACAAGTTCATCTATATCATCATCTGTAAGATTCAAAGATTGAATAAATTGATAATTTAGCTGTCTTACATCATCATTTTCTTCTTCTGAAGTCTTGGTAACTCTTAGAGTATAATGATTTGCAATGCATTTTGTGTAATAATCTTCCCAAGAGGTATAACTACCACATAATTTAAGCTGACTTTCTGTCAAAATCAAATCAGCATCACGAATATCTCTTTCTTGGCCCCAATAATCTTTGATTAAATACTTTTCTGGATGTTCTTCTGAAGCTCCAACAATTTCTTCTGCAAATTTAATGAAATCAAAAGTAAGGGCCATACCTTTTGTGAATGCACAACGCATATTGCATCCACTCATTGTGTGTTCTGAGTCTCCATTTAACTCTCCATTCCATCTTTTTGATAGAGACGGTAGCATCATAGAACATCCATCTGACATATTATTTTCAAAATCTTCGTTGTGTTTTTCAGTAACTTTTGGCTCTTTTGTTGGATCACTATCATCAATTTCAATAAAATTAGTTTTAAAATGAACGATACAATCCTTGACTACAATTATTCCTCCTGGAATAGGATTTTCGCCATACCTTGGCCAACTTACTGGAATAGATGCACTAGCCGCAAGAGACTCATAAGCTCCATACTTTGCTGGAGATAATTTAACTCTTGTATCTCTTCCATTTTCTATTCTTTTCTTTAACTCATCATGAATATTAATTGATTTTCCATCATATTCTACAATTCTATCTGCCGCATAAACAACACTAGAAGTTTTTACTCCATTTGTTGTACAAATAAGTCTTTTATATGAAATTCCATTTACTTTAAAGCCTTGATTGGCCCTATCATAATCTGATTTTTTATCTATAACCAAGCACAAATAGTCCTTTTTAAATTGTAAATCATACAATTCTGCATACTTTTCTGATATTTTATTCTTATTTTCGGAACTATTTGGCTGTTTTTTTATGTCTTTTATCTCTTTTTTTATCTGTTTTGCTCTAAAATCATAATCTTCGGTTCCATTTAACTCATTAATCCAAGTTAAAATTTGTGAATCCGCCAAAGAAACAACAATTCCAGGAATCTTTCTTGCATCTGATAAAGACAGATTTAAGTCCCAATTATTTTGCCTCAGCAAACTTGAATTTATTTTATATATAAACTGTTGTGTTTTTTGAGCTTTTGCCAATAGTAATCACTCCAATCGCATTGGAACTTAATCCTCTATATTTTTTAATATATAACAATTCTCACAATATTTCTCGTCACTAGGTAGAATTTCTACATAACAATCATTCACCCATTCTCCGCAACCGTCACATTTAAATGTTTTGTTGAAGCTACCACCACATATAGGACATCCATAAAATGTCTCATAAGGAGGAGAGTCTAGTCCATGTGTTTCTGTGTATATCTTTGGTTCTTCAAAGATTGCACCACACTCTGAACAAATAAACATAAAATCACCCCACATATACAATTTTCCAATCATCACTTGGAATATATTTCATTATCTCATTGCATAATTTAATTAACTTAAACGCTCGATTAAATCTTTCTTCTTTTGTCATGTCTCCATAATCATCCCAAGAAGCCCATTCGTCGACATTGGCACGAATGTCTTCAACCAATTCTTTTGCCAAATCATCACGATTGATTTCAATAGTTCTTAATTCAAAGCCATCTTTTTCTATGATGATGTGAGTTTCAAGCCAATCAAATATAATTGTATATTCCCAACCCTCTGCATCAAATTTTGCGGCAACTGGCTCGTGATTTTTACAAGACCTACACATTGCCTCAAGTAACTGAAATGGAACATCTGTTAAATAGCTACACCTATCAGACCAATCACCGATTGTAATATCGGCCCAACCATATTTAGGCTTAGATAACATTTAATCACCTCACATTATATTTTTCAGACATATACTCCTCAACAATCTCACGCCAAGTATCCCAAACATATATTTCACGAGTATATTCTTCGCCATTTTTCCACCCGGTGATAGTCAAAGACTTTTTGATTGGCTTAAAATCATCGGTGGCATCAACCCAATCAAGATGTGAAATATCAAATGCCTCAGAAACACAATTTTCGCAAATAGTGCTAGTCCATCCATCGTTAAATTCTTTGGCATATGGTCTACCGCAAAACATACAAATAAACCTAGAAATATATTCATATTTAGAGATTATGTCGTATACTTTCTGAGTGGCACCAAAGTCATACCAGCGGAGAGTGCCATATTTCTCTTTGATTTGTGAAATTCTATATTTGTCAAGACAATTGTCTTCAACCAAAGCCTCACGAATTTCTTCACACATTCTCTCACCAAATGCTTTGCGCCAACCATCTGGCATGGCATCCAGTTCTGTATAAGAATAGTCGAAGTCATCTGGAATCTTGTCTGTCCAACGATTTCTGGGCATCAAAAATGGAAAATGTTCAATTAGTTCTTTATTGTTCATAAACACCCATCCTTTGCTTCTTTCTTTAACCATTTTAAAATTTCTTCTGCACAACCTTCGTCATCTGAATGGCATTCATGACAGTGAAAAGTTGTTGCACAGTCGTGGCACACGAGTTTAGAGAGCCAGCCAGCAACAACATCATCAGACATAGAACGGAACACATCCCAATTAGTCATTGGTACTTCAATTTCTCCAATACCATTGCATTCAGTACATTTTTCGCTCCACGCCTGATTTTCATTACATTTTGCAATAAATCCATGTCCATTACAGTTTGGACAGAAAATTTTCTTTTTCATATTACACCTCAATTCAAAATGATTAGCTTATCCATTGCTCTTGTGCAACCAACATACATTACTTTACGCTCATCTGAATTTCTTAGATACGGCTTTGGTTTAATTGGGAAATTACCGTATAGAATAACATTTTTGTTTTCTAGGCCCTTAGAAGTATGCACCGTCAAAATTTTCACCGTATTCTCATTCATTAGAGATTCCATCTCTTCGTTAGAAGTACCGCCCTGCTTAAATGTGGCATACGGAATATTAAATTTATCTAGCTGCTTAGAGATTTCATAAATATCTTTGTTAACTCGCACAAGAATAAACCAATCTTTATAATTTTCCTCAGCACTAATCTGTTGTAGATATCTACAAAGATGATCTTTAGTATCTACTGAAACTTTACCCTTTTCTGAACGAGTGGCATATACATTTTTGTCCATAATATCATCTGCTTGCATGATTACTGTCTTTGCAACATCAAGAATATTTGTTGCATTACGATAATTTGCAGAAAGATAATATGCTGTCCAATCTGGATTTTCCATAAGATTCAAGAAGATTCGAACATCTCCACCCTTAAATCTATAAATGGCTTGCCAGTCATCTCCAACAAAGAAATTATTCTCAGCATTAAGAGCCATAATAAACTCATATTCATTGATTCCAATATCTTGAAGCTCATCAACAAGGAGATATTCAATTTTTGCATTAATGGATTTAAAATACTTTGTGCATTCAACAAGCAGCTCATCAAATGTAATGATGCCACGCTTCTTGCAAACAGTATAAATGTTTTCTGGATAAAACTTTTGATTATAATTTATTAACAGTTGTCCATAAAAAATTCTAAGTTCATACATCTCAGAAGGAGTAAATTCTTCTACCAGAACAGATTCTTCTTTTGCTCCAAGTTTAATTAAATGACACAAATCCATATAGTGCATATAATTATCAAGAGTAATGTATTTTGCATACTTACCAATTAAATAACGGATAATCTCAATTTCCTTTTCGGCAGTAAGAAGATCATATCTTTTGCCAGAAGCCTTTAGAATACGGTTAGCAAAAGAATGAATTGTACCAATAAAAGCTTCGCCAATTCCATTTACGTCCTTTAATCTTTCACGCATTTCATCTGCTGCCTTATTAGTAAAAGTAATGCATACAATATTTTCTGGCTGCACACCATTATCAACCAAATGTTTGACTCTTTCTGTAAGAACACGTGTCTTGCCAGAGCCAGCTCCAGCAGACACGATAATGTTCTTAGATGTACTGTTAACTACTTGTTCCTGATTTGTATCTAGTTTCATTTAGCACCTCAACCAAATTGATATTCTACATAGCCACATTTATTACATTGATATTCATACTTAGGAGGATTACTTGTATAAACAATAGTTTCATGTCTGCACATTCCACCGCCACACTTTGGACAGACGTACTTTTGTTCAGACCATTCACACTGATAATAATATGGGGCACCAATAGATTCACGGTATTCATCAGCAGTCGGTAGGTCAGTTGTTAGACCAATTACAAATACATCACCAGTGTTTACACCGTTACTATTTACAGTAATTGTTTTACAATCGGTAGTAGTGGTTGTGTAAGTTGTATTAGTTATATGGTCTGTTGTTTCACGAAGTGGCTGTACGATTGGAATTGTGCCATTAATCATAAAATCATTATTTGGGCAATTCTCACAAGGATTAATAATGCTTCCATATGGGCCATTATATTGACAAAATTCACATGTTTTATTCATGATTAAACCTCCTGTTAATTAATTTTGTATTGTGAATAAAAAATTTAAACGATAAATCACAAGGGGAGAGTAGAGCAGTAATTAATTTTACATTAATTAATTAGAAATTTTGGCAGTTTTCATACTTCTCATACGCTCCGCTCTAGCAGAACGCTCCTCTTCGGTTAAAATACGCCCCGCATTCACTTTGACCCATTTCTTTGGGACAATAAAAGTTGCGCATTCATTATCATGATGTTTGATAATAATATCATCTCTTGTATTGGCAATTGCCATAAGCTTGCGAATTAAAGATTTGTCATGAGTATAAATTGATGCGGTCTTTTCTGCGGCATTGTAATTGATAATTGTTTCTTTCTCGTAAGCAGTTAAATCAGACATTAAACATTTCCTCCTTATACAGCGGTGCATGCTGATCAAATCGTCTATCGCATTCAGGACAATCGGCCCAAAAATTTATTTTATTTATATCCATGGCATAATCACGCATATCAGCAATAAATTCACAACCACAATGCGGACACTTAAAGAATCTTGTGTTTAAATTTCCATGTTTAATAATTCGCATTCTTATACCTCCACAACATTATCTGATGAATAAAACTTAACCCACTTTTCTGTATTTGCTTCAGCTGCTTCACGAGTTCGATAGCAATTACCAATTTTATAAAGATTTAGAGAAGAATTATTATAGCCACAAGTTAAACAACAAGATTTTCCATCCATATCAATGAAATAAAATTGTTCTCCAACTCTAGGCTTCCAAGGTTTGCATTTAATAGAATAATGACCAGTCAATAAATCATTAAAAACATTGGAATATTGTTTTTCTGTAGTATGTGGAAAATATAAATTCTTAAGTCCATTTTCCGTAAATTTAAAAATACTAGTTTCGTCAAAACCATAATCGCTATTTCCAACTATAAATTCTTCACCCAATTCAACACCAAGCATCTTTGCCACTTTTGCCATATAGTTTGTCATTAAGATTCCTCCTTATGATAAATTTTATAAAATCCATCATTTGCATTTGTTCTGCCTATTGTTCCATCTGAATACTCAATAATAAATTGAATATCTCCATCTTTGTCTACGAATGTTCCATAGCATGGCCATATTGTTCCGCATAAATCAATAATTTCAAACATTGTTATTCCTCCTTAAATTTATCTTTTGGGAATGCATCAATTAAATCTTTAACATCATCTAAATAGACACAAACATCTCCATTTATACTATATGGTTTATGCATGACATCTAAAACATTTTTTAAAGCATCAATATCAATTACATATTTCATTCAATTATCCTCCGCAAGCTTTCTCATAACGGTATCTATTGCGCATGTATGCATATCATAATAAATTTCTAAAATACCAAGATCACAATTATAACAATTGAATTTACATGTTTTGGCCAATTCATCAGAATATTCATTTAGCAGAATATATAATTCCTTTTTATCTTGCATCGTCATTTTGACCACCTCAATCCCACAAACTATAGAAATGTTCACTGAATAATTTAAAGAATTCATCTTTGGCGTCATTCATTGACTTATCTTTAGCTTTCCAATCCATATTATCATAGATTGGATTATTTTCATCCATTTGATTTAGCAACTCGATCATATGGTCAAGAATCTTATTGTAGGCTTCCTCATTGGCGGAATCATAATTATTTGTCACAAATACATTATCCATAATAGGCGTCCCATCTCTATTGTAACGATAGTTAGTAAGAATCTCTTTCATGACATCAATAAACCATGCAAATGTTTCCCATTTAGCAACAGGAGAATAGCCATGCTTAAGAGTAAAGAAAATACGTTTAATGAAAATAGGAATATCTTTAAGATTGCGCCAACCACGAAACATAAATAAGCCGCAAGAAATATTATTAATTTTCATATTTATTCCTCCTTATAAAAACATGAACCATGTCCATAGAATTTGCCAAAGGTGTGCAATTTGATCTTGAATTAAATTGATGCATTTATCATTTGCTTTCGCATCATCAACATACATATGGCCTAGTATGTTTATAAAAAATATAAAAAAGAAAAATGAATCAACATTAAAAGAGTATAATACAGCTATTGGCAACATGATCATAAAACTCCAACTTAGAGAGTGCATAAATAATGCCATTATATAATCATATTTATATTTATTATCAGGATAGTTATTTTTCCACCAATCTTTCTGCTTTAGATTAGCAAGACACCATTGTAGAAAGTAATCATCTAATACATGATTAAATAACATCCATAATAGGACAAATGTTTTATTCATCATTCCACTCCTTTTCGTCAAAAGGAATACCATCTCTGATATGAGTCAAAATCATATCAATAAAATTTTCCTCTTTACTATTCAATAAAAACTCAATAATTATATTTGTCATCTTCATGTTTCATATTGAACCTCCCATTAATTTTGTATTGTGATTATACCATAGTAAATTAATTTTGTCAAGTGGTTATATAATCATCAATGATAGCGTTGATATCTTCTACATTACATTCCATGTCAATAGCTATTTCTTTGGCCCAATCATCATAATCCATATCCAAATTATTATTATACGATTCTATTACATCATTATATAGGTCACTGTATATATTATATTTTATATTTTCTTTTATATTATCTTTTATTGTGCCATTTTGGCACTTCCATTGTGCATTTTTGGCACTACCATTTTGCAAATTTGGCACATCCATTTTGGTAGTGCCATTTTGACACTGCCATTTTGGCACTTCCATTTTACTTTGGTCATGACAATTTGGCGTTTCCATTTTGGATGTGTCATTTTGGCACTTCCATTTTTTTGTGTTGTTGATCGATAAAATTCGTTGTCTATTTCCTCTGCCGCTACCCTTGATGTAGATTGTTTGTTTTTTGATGATGTTTAATTCTTCGAGTTTTTTTATGACCCTATTTATTGTTCTTTCGCTTTCACCAAACATGTTTGCAAATTGTTGATTGGTTATATAGCAACTGAGTTTGTTTCGCTCGAATTCTTCAATTTGTGCGATGATAAGAATGTCTATGCTTTTTAAGTTGTAGTTAAGATAATCTTTATTTACTGTTAAAAAATTATTATCCATATTTTGGCTCCTTTGATATTTTGTTTTAAGCTTTGTTGATTTTTGACATGGCGTTGTTGAGTTTCTCGTCGTCAATAAAGAGATACACGTTAAGCCAGGGTTTGTTTCTGTTTGGTTCTGTGCCGATGCATTTGCATCCCATTAGGCCTAATTGTCTGGCGAGATGGATACTAAATATTTTCTTGATCATAGGGACTCCTTTCGTAGCTATAATTTTGTATTGTGAGTATAACACATAGTTTTTATTTTGTCAAGGTGGCGAGTTTTTGGTAGAGGAGGGCTTGTATAATTGGATTTTGTGGAAAAGGATGGTTAATAGTAGATCATTTGTTCTATTATTTATGATAAGTACGTGAATAATACTAATAAAATGAAAAATTTAATTGTTTTTAGCTTATTTTGTTCATGGATTTGACTTTTTGGAATTAATAATGAAATGCTTTGTGATAACGATAATAATATTTAAAATTAAAAAAATCAGAATTAAAGTGATTTGCTGAGAGATATAAGAATGAATGTATTTTATTGTAAAAAATAGTTTATTTTTATTGATTTAAGATAATTAATTAGATAAATATAATTACTAGATTTTGTTTGTAAAATAATTTGCATTTATTTTTTAGTTAGTTTATAAAATAACCACTTAAGGGTCTGTTGGCAAAATATAAGGGGTTTACTAGTTTTATGTGCCCCCCATACTTTGCAAAATGTGCATTTTGTCAAGTTTTACGGTAAAAGAAAAAGGCGGGGAAAATCTCCCCGCCCTTTTGCTATTCGTTATTTTTTCTAGTTCGGAAAAACTTCCCTTGCTTTTTCTCTTATTTGAAAAACGTGGGTTTTTACTGTGTTTTCTTTAACACCTAGTTTTTCCGCAATATCGGAATAATTAAATCCAGCCAAAATTAACTTGATGATTTCGCATTGTCTAGCAGTCAACACGCTTTCAATTTTCGCCCATGCGGTTTCAAAGTATAGTTTTTCCTCTACGCTATCCACGCCGCCCATGGTTTCCAACTTGCTATTTTGTATAGTAAGTTCATGGCCCTCGCTGTCGTATCCCGTGATAATGTGTACCGTGTTTAATGCGGCCTTGCTACGGTATTGATTGATATAACGATTCACGGCCCTTGCTCCGATATATCGCAATGTGATATCTTGCCACGCTTTCACAATCTCTCCATTTTTGTTTCGCTCCGCCTTGTAAAATGTTGTTGCGTTTCCCTCTTTGCTAATGCCACGGTAGGCCGTTCTAACTGTCTTGTATTCTCTATCAACAACAATATTTCCGACAATCGTTAAAACGTCGTTTTCTTCTGTCTCATGCTCTGCAAGATACTTTTCCACCGTTTCCACGTGTTCCCACATTGCCAAAAATGCAACTTGCTTTAGATCGTTGCCGTCTCCCAGGCTTTCCCCCAGGGATTTATACAACATATCAATTTCAACGTTATTTTGCCTTTTTTCCTCTCTGCAATCCCGGAGACAGAAACAAGCGTAACTGTATTTTTCTTCTAATTCCCAACGTTTACTTTCGCTTTCCTCTGCGGCAATACGCTTTTTCAAGAGCTGGATTTCTTTTGCATACTCTTTGATACGTTCCGCCAACTGTTCGCCATACTTTTCCAATACTTGCGTTCTCTCTCCGATATAGGCCGCTTTTTTAAGCGTTGCTTTGTCAATCTGCAAGGCCCATCTTAACTCCGTTGTTGTTTCCTCTGCCCATTTTCCAACAAGATTTTTCAAGACACTTGCGGCGGCGATATCCGCCAATGTTTCCATGGTTTTTGTGATGGTTGCTTTTTCCATTTTTTTTGTCCTCTTTTCCCGGCTTGTGTAGCCGTTACGACCTACCATATATAATGATAGGCCGTTGCCGATACACAATTAAAGCACGGGCATTTTCAAAATACGGATTGTATATTCACGATTGATTTTACCGTTGTCGGAAAAATTGCTATCCGTGAAAAATGCTTTTGCTACTTCCTCGCCGCCCTCTTGTATGACTGCAACTCTGTCCCAGTCAAACGAAAGAATTAAATTTTCCATACGTTCCACGGCGGCGGCCTTGCTACGGTAAACACCCGCTATATCTTTGCTATAGTTCGGTACAAGTCGGAAAGACTGGTCATAGCGGTTAGACTTTACGTTTTGGGCCTCTACTTCCACAATAAACACATATTCCATTTTTTTACTCTCCGTTTCTCCCGCTTTAGCGGGGTAAAGTGTAGGGCAATATATCCCCTAATGATATGATACCACAATACAATTATAATGTCAACATGAAATTTTATGCATAACCTTAATAAGCAATATACAGTCAAAAAAGTTTATGATTTTTTGCACAAAAAAATAATAAATTATTTGTGCATTTTGTCATAAACCTTTTCCCGTTTTAATTGCTAGTAAAGTGTAGGGCAAAACCAACAGCCCCACAACAAAACCACGGCGGAAAAAATCCCGTAAAAAAGCCGTGCGGCGGTATGCAATGTACCGCCTTGCCCGTAGCCGTGCAGGGCTTTCTATATCCCACTTTTACAGATTAAAGTGCATAGGCGGTTAACTATACCAAATAGTCGGCGGTATGCCTGGGAGTTAGGCCCAGGGTTCGGTGCTTGTGAATGACCCTTACAGTTAGTCGGCAACTGACGACTAAACCATGCTTATGGTTGCGGTTCGACTGAACTACGAAAGAAGCAAGTATAGACATAAGATTGCACTGGTATTACTGACTGGTGGGCCTCCCAGGAGGTTTGCCGAATAGTCGGCAACAGCGGTATCCCAGGATATTGCTCCTTTTACTGGTGCGGTTTAATGGATATATTCGTGTTATCCTCATAGATAATACCAGGGTGGGCATCACTTCGGTGGTGCCTTCCTTGGGGCGTACAATCTCTTGTGCGTCGCAAGGTGGGCTTGACTCACCAACATTATTGGCCCCAAGGGGCAGAAAGAGGTATTATCTATGAAAACTATCAAGACTTATTCCGAACTGTTGGCTGATTGTGCTGCTATCGCTACTGAGCTGGACAACAAGTGCCTGACTTACAATGAGGCCGCTCTGAATGACGACTTCCACGCTATGGCTGTCGTTGACGGCGAGATGAAGGAACTGGAGAAGAGCTACGTTGAGACTGCTCAGGCTCTGGTTTTCACTTCTCTCAAGGACAAGGAACAGCCGATGCTGGAGGCCATCAAGACTTGGGGCTTCAAGGTTCTCAAGCACAAGGATTCCGCTGAGAGCGGTAGCACTACCAAGACCCGTGAAATCATCGAGGCTGAGCGTCAGTTTGACCTGCGTGAGTTCGATGCTTTCTGCGGTTACACGGCATCCGCCAACAAGAGCTGGAGCAATTTCGCTGAGCGTATGAATATGCTTTGTGCTATTCATGTGGCGAATGAGCTTAAGGTTGCTGACCTGGCTTCTATCGGCACTAGCTACTTCATCTCCAAGACCAAGGATGAAATCAAGCTGGCTGACGAGAACGCTGACGTGGCGAATCCCATCAGCAACACTCAGATGCTGAAGATGCTTCAGCAGGTTCTGGACAAGATTATCTATGAGGATAACGAGGGTAAGAACAAGTATCGTGCGAAGTCTCAGGACGTGGCATGGCTTCTGTTCACCTATGGTCGTAAGGACAGCAAGGGTCGTCTGACTCTCAAGCTGGCTGACCACAAGCAGTTCCGTAAGGTTCTGGCTGACGTTCTGCACCGCATTGTGACCAATGCCGATTACAAGGTGGCTTACAAGCAGATGCTGGCGAAGTAACCATTGCGGACTCCTGGGCATGAGTATAAACTGCCTCGCCCTCATGGTCAAGCCTCCACGTGGCGAGGGTGGGTAGCTCTAATTGACCAGTTCCTACGAGGTAGTGGATCACTGACGAGTGTTGGGGTTGGCTGCAGCGATTGGTTGCAGGTGTAGTAGGAGCAATATTATTAGGAGGTGTCCTGAAAAATGCACTGGTTCAAAATTTGAGCCAACCTTGAACGACATTGGATGCATACTTTGTCATTGGTTGGCTATAACTATCCCTGCCTGATGATGGCTGGACGACTACCAGCCGAAACTCCCTTCGGGGAGTCGCAGGAAGTCGATTCTTGCAGATTGGAGGTGTTCCTATGAATAAGTTCGAGAGAGTTGGAGTGAATCTTCAATATTCCGCTGCAACTAAGCAGCAAGCTCAAAAGTCTTTCTCTTATAGTTGCGACTGTTGTTGCAACATGGGTATGAGACTGGACTGTGACAAATGTGCCATTAGCCATGTTCATTCCATGGTGGTTGCTTATTTTGACAAGGACGAAAAATAATTCCTTGACACAATGGGCGAACTCTGGTACAATCAAGGTGGTTTCGTACCATTTTCTTGGAGGGATGTTTTCGTGATGGTTGGCATTCCTCCATTTTGCATTCCGTGGCAAACCTCCTCGTGGTGGAATGTGGTAACGTTGAGATTATGCTCAGCGGCTAACTTGCCAAGATGAAAGGAAGGGTGATTGATGTTTGGAGTTGAATGATTTTTTAGCATATCTCAAGGAAGACATGGCCAAAGAAAGAACATTCGTCGTTAATCCTAAAAGGGAAATCGAGTTTTCAAATTCCTACAAGGCATTGAAGGAGCTTCTTGAAAGGGAAAGCATCAATGCAATCATTGAGTGCGAAAGAGGAGAACTTATCAATGGTTACGCTGTAATCAAAATCAAGGCAGATTGGATTGCAGTAAGGGAAATGGAAAAATTTCATGCTGCCGTTGTCAATGCGGACAATTTTGAAACATTCGCAGATGGCGACCAGGTGCAAATCAATGTGATGTTTCACAATGTAATGACTCGTATCTAAGGGAAACGGGTCTTTTTGCGTTGCACAACAACACAAAATTAAAGGGAGATGATAAGGGAAATGTCTCTCATTGCAGAAAAAAAAGACCTTTTCAATGACTTCGGAATCCCCTGGTGTCCGCAAATCGAGACTGAGTACAAGGCAAAGAAAAGAGAAAAGGGAAAGGAGTTCGCTGCGAACTACCTTGACCGCCTGTGCCACAGCTATATTCAATATGCACTTGATAACTATCCCAAGGTTCTGCATGAGTTTGTCAAGGCAAATCATCCCAGAGCAGATACAGTTTATGATTATATCATCCAAAGAGAAGTTGGAGCTTACGGTTTCAACGAACTCATCAAAGCCAATCTCATTGAGTGTTGCGGCTCCTTTGATGGGAACAAACTCTACGCAATTTAGGAGGTAAGGCAAATGAAAAAGACTCTTGCATTTGCTCTTATCCTCGGTGTTCTCATTGGATGGCGTATGACCGTCCTCAATGGAATCATCGAAGTGGATAAGACGAATCCACACATTGGATATTTCACAGTATTCGGACAAACTGATGAATACTACATTGACTAAATGGAGGTGATATATTAAGGGAAATGTAACATCAAGGGAAATAACCATTATCGTTCTGGCAAGGCAAATGAGGGGCCGTTGAGCCTTTTTGGACTTTGGCTACGCTAAGCGAAATGGTACAAGACAACTGAATAACATGCGGTTCTAAGGGATTCATCCGTAAAAGTCCCATTCCAGACGAGTGAAAACGAGTCATTCCATAAGCGAAATCCAAAACTATTACAGAAAGGGAAATGATTATGAACTTTGATGCCGAAATGATGGCCAAGAACATCCTTCGTGACCATATCAATGCTTCTCTCTGCGGTGTCGTCTATGAGCCCAAGGATGAAACCGAGGCTTATGAGACCTGCCGCCAGGAGTGTGCTTTCATTCTGTCGGAGATGCTTCTCAAAAAGGAAATCACCTTCGCTCAGATGTACCAGGTGTCTGAGAAGCTGGGAGCCATGCTGTGGGAAATCGTCAAGGAGTGAAACCTTTATCGAGTCTACAAGGGAAACCTTGTAGGCTCTATTAAGGGCTTTGCCCAAATTTATCATGAAAGGGAAATGACAATGGATAAGGCAACTGTGATTAAGGCTCTGGAAATCTGTGCTTCTGAGAAGGGGTGCGAAGCGTGTCCGTATTACGGCAACGGGAGCTGTGACAAGTCTCTGGCAAGGGATGCCATTGCTCTGCTCAATGCGGAAACCAAACCTCAGTATCACACCGTCTACCGCTTCACCAAGCGAGATAATCTGCTTAAGTGGCTTTACAGTAAGCCCTATGACGTTGATCATCCTGTCAGAAGCGAAACCAACATTCGTTTCTATGAAAAGGAAAGGGAAATCCAGCTCATGCTCCTTGTCCGCCATGAGGAAGGCAAGTGCATCTGCCGCATCAAGTGTCCCATCAATCCTCTGCCCATCAAGGGAGAGTTCAATGCGACCAGTTCCGCAGATGTGATCAGACTGCTTGCCTCTCTTGGATGGAGGTACAAAGACACCATCAAGCCTGGCATGTTCAAGTGAAATCTATATTAAGCCCTTGACTTACGTCGAGGGTTTACTTATGGGCTTTGCTCATAGAAAGGAGACATGCATATGTTATTTATGTTCTCGTTCTTCGCCATCCTCGGAATTGTGGGTGGCATTGAAAACGAAATCGCTCCTATGTCCAACATCATTTGGGCATTCATTATCCTGGCCATTGATGCAGTGGTCATCTATAGAAGGGAGGTTAATAATGGAAATCAAAATCAGCACCAGTAATGCCGCATTCAAGGCACCTGAAGAATACTGTGACCCTAACCTCGATATGTGGGTGACGGCAAGAGAACTCGAAGACATCTTCATGAAGATTTGCAATGACATCCGCTACAGAAAGCAAACTGAGGGTGTCTGCATGGATTCCAACGGAAACAAAGTTGGGGAATGGAGGTTGTAATACAAATGGAAATCAAGAAGCTGAACAATAATACCTGCTGGTGCAGTGTGTGTGATGCGAGAACCGCAAAGTGGGAAATCTCCCACAATGGTTCTCTCAAGCTCTTCTGGGCACACAATCCCTCTGACCCTGAGCTTGCCCTGTGTGATTCCTGCATGGAAAAGTTGAAGCGACTCATTAACGAGATTGACTTGTAAGGAGGAAGACAATGTTTATTAAGGTTTGCGACGATTTCATCCAGATGATGAGAGAACTCGTCAAAAGAGATATTGAGTTTCAAATGTGGACTGATAATTTCAACGGAAACGTTGGTATCAATATTACTGGCAAGAATGGAAACAATGTTGATATTGCCCAGTATATGAGTCCAATCGCAACGTCCGATGAGGAAATCAAGATGCGTCCGATTGGACTGGATATCCAGTATAAGACAAAGCTTGGAAGTAAGCATTACGATGAGGGAAATGACGTAGAAAGTTTCTTGTCTGATATTCTTAAGTTTATTGAGGAGGAAACCAAATGACATTTAACGAATTCATCGGTGTTCGCAACGCAAACATCGACATAGAAACAGGTGTGGAACTGCCGCACCAATACATCTACCGCAGAGCAATCATGAGGTTCGGAGGTCTTGGTGCAATCAAACTTTTCATTCCATTCTCTCTGGAAGAGATTAAGAAAGCTCTCGCCAAAGAAGACGAGCATCTCGATACCCTTGAAATGAGGAGATGGGATAACGCATCTGGCTTCTATTGCCAAGGTAGTGAATGTCGTATTGCACCAAGTCCTATTTGGAATCTGTATAGGCAACACCATGTGACGAGTGCATCTTGTTCTCAAGGTGTGTGTCTGCTAAAGGAGGCTGCGAGATGGTTGGCAGAGAGGAGTAAGGCAAATGAAAAGACTGCTTGAAAAACTCAAATATGCGTTTAAGTTTTATAGCGAAGAAATTATTTGTTACACGATGATTGCTATCCTTGTTGTGTTGGTGGTTGTCGTAACGATTCTCTTCATTACTGGCAACCTCAACGCAAGTGGAGATTTCAATGCAACACGATGGGTTGCCAATCCTGCAAACCCCGCAAGTCCATTGCATTTACCATAAAGAAAAGGAGAATATAAATGTTCAAAGTTTACTTCTGTGTAGGCGAAAACTATGTTAGTGGTGCAACTCTTCCGTTTCTTCCTAGAAAAGGAGAGAAAATCAAACTGTGTGGTACACTTTATCAAGTGATTGGTATTATGTACAAGCTTGAAGAAGGAAGCAGCAACCAAATTGAAGTCGTAATTGCGTTAGAGAAATTCTAAGAAGGAGGTAACATGAAAAACTATCTGGTCACGGCAAAGCTCTTCATGGACGCAAGCCGCATTGAGAGCATCGTGGTTCGGTGTAACACTGAACGCAAAGCAATCATCTTCGCAACGGAAAAGTTCAAGAAGAAGTATCCAAACGTTGGCAACATGGTAAGCATCATCAAAGTGGAGGTAATGTAATGGAAATGTTTATTGTTGGAATGTTTGGTCTAGCTTTTGGTCTGTGTGCCGCAATTTGTAGTGATTAAAGGAGGTCAACATGATTATCTGTGCAGCACTCAAAATCAAGGGAACTGATTCCGTGATTGGTTGTATCAGACACGGAAACGGTTATGCTTCACTCCATGTCATTAACCCAAACATTGGCATGAGTCAAGTTGAGGAGGGATTCCTCACAAACAAGGGAGAGTTCCTTAACAGAACCGAAGCCTTTGAACACGCCATGAATTGTGGTCAGACTTCTGCAACAACTCGTCAGTATAAGCGTGATAAGCATGAAATCGAACTCTATAGTGAAGATTTGTATTAAGAAAGGAAATTGAACATGAAAAAGATTCTTGCCGCCATCATGTCTCTCGTCATCGTCCTGTCCATGACCGCTTGTGGGAACAACAAGGCACAGCAGATTGAACCCGCTCCTGTTGATGAACCTGAGCTGGAACTCAGCGTTAGTGACCTCGATGCAATGATGAAGGATTGCTTCGGTGAAGGCTTCATCGAAAGCAAATATGAAGATGGCCTGTATGGTGTGGCCGTGACTGCCGATGGTATGCACTATGCCGTGGGCACAAGCGAATACTACGACCTCTGCGATGCAATGAGTGAGCTGAGCGAAACGATTTATACCGTGTTCGACATCGACAATTTCATGCTCCTGGTGGATGATGTGGACAACAATATTGTGTACTTTGCAACCTATAACGGAGTTGATATTACCGACGAGCTCTCTTGACAACAGTACAAAAATAATGTAACATTATTGCCAACAGGCAGAAGGAGTAACATTATGAAGAACATCAAAATCATCAAGGCAAGGTACATCGTGGATAGCAAGGGTTACAAACATGGTAAGGCAGTCATGTGCCTTGACACTGGTGAGGTCTTCACATCTGCAAAGGAATGCGCAGATGTTAAGCAGTTCCCCTATAATGATTTCAGCACTAAACTGCGGAATGGAAAGGAGGCAAAGGATGGAAAACTGTACTGTTACGTGAGTGAACTTCACTATCACGCTGACGCAGTTCAGACCAGGCTCTACTCTAAGGCAAAGCTTGAGTATGACACCGCAAAGCTCACCCTCGCAAGTCTCGGCAAGCTGTTCGATTAACAAATTTTTGAATTAAGAAAGGAAAAATAATATGTTTACTATCAATACTGTCATCCGTCCCACCGCCAACGCTGATTCCGAGTACTCTGTCTGCGGCAATTCCGTTCTGCGTACCGCAAAGGTTGTTGATGTCTTCACTCGTAAGGATAACGGAAACAACATCAAGATTGAGATTCTTGACCATGTGAATCCTGAGCAGATTGGTAAGCGTTACAGCGTTGATGACCGCTTCTTTGAGGAGGTCGATCCCGATTGGATTTGGGTGACTGCTTACAAGGCAACTGACGAGAACATGTGCTGCAAGGGTAAGCAGTACGCAATGAATGTTGAAGACCATTACGATGGCAACGTGGTCTTTGGTTCCAAGGGATATCACGTTTGCGCCAACCTTATGGATTGCTTCCGTGAGTATCCCTACGCTTACAATCGGCGGTACTTCCATGTCCGTGCTCTTGTGCGGCGTAGTGATTACACTTATATGAATCCCAACAACACTGTTCTGGTTGCTAAGGCAATTCAGTTCTTCAAGGAGATTTCCGATGAGAATGTGATTGACTACTGGAAGGCCTTTGTGACTGAGCGTTAAATCTAGACGGAGCCCACGAGTTTCTCGTGGGTTCCAGTGTGGACTTAACCACAAACGAAAGGAGAAAATAATATCTAAAAGAAAGGGAGATGAGTATGGATATCAACACTCAGAGATATTTCGATTCCATTGGAGTTAGCGGCTACAATAAGAAAACTTTCTTGAATAAGTGGCATAGATGGGGAACCGATAAGTTCTTTGAAATCTACAGAAAAGAAGCAGATGATTATTTTGAACTTTCCTCAGCTTATTATGAAACTCAAATTGCAAAGGGAATCCATGGTATGGATGTTGTGGCCTCTGAGGGATACAAGAACATTGAAAAGAAATTTAATCCCATCAACAGACACAAGGTAATGTGGTTTCTTTCACAGCTTCCATTCCGTATTGAGTGTTGGCTCTGTTGCGGTTGGAAACTGAAATATGTTCCAGCCGATGGTATCCGCAAAGGATATTGGACATGGTTTGATAGATACCATATGTTGAGTAAGCTATGCAGATATGGAGAACCCATGTGGCCCGAATACAGATTCACATGGTGGGATAAGTTGAGATTCAAATGGATTACTGGTTACAAGTATGAGGAGGTAAAGTAAATGCATCACGTTAAAATGATTAAGTTCACTGAGCGTTATGGATACCTCAAAGTAGACCAAGTGGCTTTGTATGATGGCAGAGATTTCACCGAAGATGAAGCGAAAAGAATTATTGAGCATGGCGAGACATGTTATACAAATGGCATCATCGTCATGGACAAGAGAGACTACGAAAGAGTTTTTAGAAGTTTGAGAAATACATGTGTTGGATGCAAATATGAATCTGATTGTCCGTCGCATATTAAGTGTCACGGATGTGCAAAAATGTATACCGACAATTTTGAAACGGAGGAATAAATATGAAAGTATTAAGAGATGATAAAAGGCTAGAGGCCATCAAGAGAATGAAGAAGATGAACCTCTTCGCTCCCGCAATTAAGCAGTTTGCAGAAGACCATACGGTGATGATGAGTGAGCCGCCGATTGGAGGTTTATACTGGTTAAATGCAGAGCAAAAGAAAATGGTGCAGGACTTTGAAAATGAATGGAATGCACTTGTGTATCTTGTGGTGAGAACTTACACAAACCTCGGCACAATGGATAGTCTCTTTTATGTAAGCGACCATAAGGAGGAATGGTCAATGGATAATGATGACCTTGCGGAAAACTGTGCTTGTGTCTATGTGGTAAACCACGACATGCCAGACTGTAGCGAGTTTGGTACAATCACCTTTAGAAATGTTGGCGGCGGAATTCTTAGAGTGCTTTAAGGAGGGCGCAAAATGAAAGTCTTAATGCGGAGCTTTGAAGAGAAGCCTTATGTATGGAAGGAAGCAACTAGGGCAGAAGGTGGTAGCTATATTGTTGACGGAAAAGTAGTAACGGAAACTTCCGTTGTCTCCGTGGCAGATGCGGAAAAGACCAAGTACGTTAAGTGTTCTAACTGTGGGGAAATCATTCCCAACAGAAAGAGAGCCATTGAAGCTCACAAGAATGTCTCTTGTAGTTGGAAGTCTTGTTTGAGTTGCAGACATCTTGCCGAAAAGAATGTTAAGTCCAAGGACAACAGTTATGCGTTAAACGATGATGGCACCTTCCGCAGAACTGCCAAAGCAAACGTCACGCTGTGCTGCAACTGTAGTTACTATCATCGTTATGACATTATGTCTGATGAAGCAAGAAAAAGTTGTCGGTATACAGGGTGTAAGAATGCAACCTTTGCTCCTGTCAAGGGATTTTTCGATGAGCATCCCGATGCGTTTGATGACATGATTACTGTTGACAAGATTATGGATGCAGGGTTTACCAACAAGTATAGCTTGAGAGATGGTTCTACTAACTATCAGTTGAAGGCAAAAAACACTATTGTTGTAAAAGTAAACGCAATGAATATTGTGGAATGCTTTGGTATCAGTTATAGAAACGACAACTGCACCGTTGTTTATTCTAAGGCATTGAACAAGTTGTTTACTTTTAACAATGGAACATATAAGGAGTTCACTGGCCTGTGGAATATGCCAGCAAGCACAGTAGAAAACATCAAGAAGAAGATTTCCAGTTTGTATAATTAAGGAGGCAAACAAAAAATGAACAAGGCAAGTCTGAAGGCAAGTTGGGGAGAATACTGCGATACTGATAAGTTGGTCGATGATGTAATGGCTCTGCTTACTAAGTATCATCATCGTAATAGTGAACACGGTGTTTGTAAGATGCTCAATGAGTATTTCACGAACAAGCAGACGCTGATTAAGATGTTCCAGAAGTCTCCTCATTATATTGGCGACATGCGGATTTGTATTGATGAGGAAATTGAGAGATACAGCAATAGAGATGAAGTCTTCACCTTTTGCCGCAAGTTCTCTAATAAGATTGGTGCAAAGAAGGCAATCCTTAAGTATAAGGACGATGATGGCAAGACCTTTGGTGATTATGTAAGAGTTGGTTTCGGTCATATTAGCGCAAAGGATTTGCTTGTTGAAGACAATGCAAAGAAGCTCATTGTCAACAATGAAAAGAAGGCAAACTTTATGAACGATGGCTCTACCAAGAAATCAAGTCTGGACTATAGTGCTTTCACTATGGCAATTGAGAACATGTCGATGATTTATAGTTCCACTATTGGTGAAGGAAGTGCCGCAACCATTAACCATGGTCGTGATTACAAGGTAGTTGATGGCATGAAGACTGCGAGAGCATTCAACAGAATTTGTGCCTATTACAAGATTGATAAGTGTGCAGATTACAACAAACTGTTTGCTCAGTATGCAGATATGGTTAGTGGACTTAAGCGAAAGATTAAGTTCTTCATCAGCGTCAATCCTATGGACTATCTCACGATGAGCTTTGGTGTGAGCTGGGCAAGTTGTCATACGATTGATAAGGGAAATGTGCGTGGCATGCCTCATGCTTACAGCGGTCAGTATTGCGGTGGCACGATGTCCTATATGCTGGACAATACTTCTATCATTACCTTTGTGAATGATCACATTCCCACCAACTGGGAAGACGGCAAGATTTATCGGTGCATGTTCCATTACGGAAACGACATTCTTGTTCAGAGTCGTGTGTATCCGCAGGGTAATGATGGTAACACTGACCTGTATTCTGTGTTCCGTGGCTTTGTTCAGAAGGAACTTGCAACGATGCTCGGTGTTGAGAATCGCTGGGTAAAGAGAAAGAATGGCACAAGAGACAACATTCGTTCTCACGGTACTCATTATAGAGATTATGCGTATAACAATGAGTGCAATGAAACGTATTTGAAGGCACTTGGAGATGCTCCTGCTGGTGAGATTGATATTGGGCATGAAGGAATTTGTCCTTATTGTGGGGAAACCTTTACTAACAGCAGTAGACTTTCTCATGCTGATTGTGAGATTCCTACGCAATATGTAATTGATCCCGATTCTGGCGCTTGGATTAATGTTGATTTTGTCGATGGACGTGTCTTTAATTTCTAAGGAGGAAATATGAAGAGTTTTACTGATATTTGCAAGATGTCCCAGTTGGAAGTTAAGGAATATGCAAAGAAGTTTTTGGCTTCCGCAAAGTATTCTCCCGTTGTCGATGATGGCTTTGTGTATGCAAAGGGAGATGTTCATGTGCTTCTTGTGGCTCATATGGATACTGTTCATAAGCAGCTTTGCACTGACATTGTAAAGGAAAAGGGCAAGATTAGTTCTCCGCAGGGCATTGGTGGTGATGATAGATGCGGCATCTTTATGATTATGAATATCGTAAAGGAACTGCATTGCTCCGTTCTGTTCTGCGAGGATGAAGAGATTGGCGGAGTTGGTGCAAACAAGTTCGTGAAGTCTTTTATCAGTGATAATGTAGATGTAAATTATATCATCGAGTTTGACCGCAAGGGTAACAATGATGCGGTGTTTTACAACTGTGACAATAAGGAATTTGAAGACTTTGTGTGTGACAATACTGGTCTCAAAAAGAGCTTTGGAACTTTCTCTGATATCTCCATTCTGGCTCCTGCACTGAAGACTGCGGCAGTCAATGTCTCTTGTGGATATTACAATGCCCACACCGTAAGCGAATATGTTATCTATGATGAGATGATGGATATCATTGAGTGTGCAAAGAATCTTATCAAGACGGAAAGCGAAAAGTTCATCTACATCGCAAAGTCTTACAACTATAATGCAGTCTCCGAATACAACAGCGATTGGTTTGATAGAAACTATGGGCAGACCAGTCTTTTTAGTAGCAAGGTTTTACAGCACATCAAAGAAGATAGGGAAGTTGAGCTTGAAGTCGTCTATACGGACGATGGAAAGGAGAAGGTTGGATATGGATATGGCATGACTAAAGCAGATGCATGGTTTGATTTCTTTGTAAGTTATCCAGAAGCTAGCATGAGTATGGTCGAAGATTACAGCATTAATTGAAAGGAGAATAAATATGTATCTCGACATCAAGACCAGCACATATAACGCAATCGTCGATGAGGTAAATTGAAACCATTATATCGCAGATTTTGTCTGCCGAGCATCTAATCATCCAGACGACAACTATCTGTATCTTGTTCTTGCAAGCAACAACAATGAATATGTCACCTGGCTTGCAAACACAAGCGGAAATCAGGTCGGACTGTATGAGGGCCATTATGGTTTGAGTTTCAAACAGGCAATGGAAATTCTTACGAAGAAAATCAAGGAGGTTTAATCATAATGAGAACTATCACTATTTATGATTATAACAATAGGGCAGTTCTGGTTGAAATTCCAGATAAGAAAATTGTTGCAATCTGTGTGACTGTTCTTTCTGGTGATGAGACTGGAACAATTCATTTTGCAGATGGAGACATGATTCGATTTGATGCAAGTGACAGTCGTGTGATGTCTTTTTATGATGGATACTATGAAGTAATTGGAGATAATATCGAGAAGTGGCTCAATTATGAACCTTCTGGCTACACGTTTTCTTATGATAGACAGTTTGAATCAACTTATAAGGAGGAATAAACATGGGTTGGACTAGTACCAATGTACAAGTTAAATATAAAAATGGGAAGGCATATATTGATAGAAAGGAGGAGTGTGACAAGCTCTACAATCAGCCGATGGTTACAATGGAATCCAAGGAACCGATTGGCAAGTACGAAGTCATTAAGTCTTCCGTAATTGGCGGAACTTATTATGCAGCAGTAAAGAAAACTAAGTTTGCAGAGCCAGACAAGGCAATTATCTTTGCGGCGATTTGTTTGACTTCTACAAAGATTGATGAAACCTACAATTTCTTCTATAAGGATATGGATGAAACGTGCAATCCGTTCAAGCATGATTGCCCTGTTGGAATCCTAAATCTGTTGTCTCCGACCAATAACGAGTATGCGTTAGAATGGAGAAAACAGTGCAGAAAAAAGGCTGCACAGAAAAGAAATCCTAATTCTTTGAGTAATCTTCCTGTTGGAAGCATTGTAAAGTTTAAGGCCCCGTTTGATATGCGTCATAACAAAAAGGGAGATGATATGGTAGTAGAAAAGATGAAGATTGGAAATGTCAGCCGATGGGTAAAGGGTGGCTATTATTATCCTAGCAAAATTATTGGACATGAATATGAAGTCGTGAGGAGAGGTAAGTAATGGAAAATTACAATGTTGAAATCAATAAGAAGTACACTGTCACTCCGCAAGACATTGATGATATTATGGTTACTGCATTAGATGGCGGCATTAACTATTGGTGTCGCAAGGCAGAAGTTGTTGGTGAATACCTCGGTGAGTATGCCAGTGACCAGATTAGTCGTGGTGGTTCACTGATTCTGTATGATGCAGAGTCTAGTGACCACTGGGAACTCAATCTTGAGAAGCTACTCAATGGTATTCAGAAGGCAATTGAAGATAACTGGTTTAGCGATTATGACTGGTATGTTGACGGAGAACTTGATTGTTGCCAGATTGATGCAGATGTTGCAGATGTGATTGTGCAGCTTGCACTTTCCGATGACGTCGTATTTGGGTAAGGAAAATGGATATGTTTTATGTATGGCATTGGATAAGATGGAACTTTGGAAAATGGGAAATTGCGTTTCACGGAACCGAAGAAGAATGTAAACTTTGGGTGCGTAAAAATAAAGGTAAATATATAATCAGCAAAGAAAAACCGCAACATAGACTTAATGTTGGAACAGGATTTTAAGGAGATGATAACGTGGTAACTCTAAGAGAATTTATTAAAATTGCACCAGACCTTATAGAACCTTGGTGCTGTCGTGTAGTCCTTGAATATGAAGATGAATTTTGGGGAAGAGACCAAAAGGTTCTATTGCACGAATTTAATAAAACAAGCGAACTTGACCCATACCTCGATTATGAGATTATTGATTTTGATCAAGGTTTTACCTATGGAGAACTTGATGAACAGTTTGTTTTACTAAGAGAGATAAAAAAGGAGAACGAACAATGAGAAACCCCAATAGAATTGACAAATTCTGTGAGATGCTAAAAGCATACTGGCACATGGTTCCCGATTGGAGATTTATGCAGTTGGTGTGTAATCTTCAGACACAAATTGGAAGTGATGGCTTCTATCTGGAAGACGATAAGGCAATGGAACTGATTGAGCAGATGCTGAAAGGAGAATAAAATGATTCAGTATGTTGATGATTATATCAATGATGACTGGGAAGAAGGAGTTCCTACTCCAGATGATTGGGGAGAAGGGTACTTAAAAATTACTGCTGAAGATCAGAGTTGGGATAAGGAAACTCTCAAACAGTTGCGTGACGAGCATGACATTATCTTCATGTCTGCTGGTGATGGTGTTGTTCCAGTAAAGGTGTTCAAATATGGAAAACATTATGGTGTAGTCCTCGGTTCTGAAGATGATGGAACTATGCGTTTTGAAAGGTATTTTAGCGATTTCAAACATAGTTTTTCTGACTACTGGATTGATTTCTTGATTGCAGATTTGCAGGAAGCGAAAAAACATATTGCGGAGTTAAGAGAAAAGGAGAAGTAAAATGTTAGTTAACACTCCCAAGGAAACAAATCATGTTGAATTTGTTTCTTATAGCGGTGGATATCCCAATCTGTGTAGCGGCGTTCTTGTGTTGAGAATTGATGGACTTGAATATAGCTTTGGGCATGAAGTCGGAAGCTATGATTTTAAGGCAAATAAATTTAAAGACAACAACTGTGATAAGTTCTGGCATAGTGGCGGAAATATTTGCGCAGATAAAGACTGGAACTTTGATGTGCATCAAGGTGAATGGAAAATCAACGCAGATGAAATTCCTGAAGAGTTCCGCAAATATGCAGCAGAGATTGATAGAGTATTTAATGACAATGTTCCTTGGGGATGTTGTGGTGGCTGCATTTAACTAACAACACAAAATTAAAATGGAGGTGTTAAGATGTCCGATATGTTGTTACAGAAATTCTTTGAAATCAAGCGTTGGGAAGACGCTTTGGAAGTCGGTGTCGGTAAGCATATCGACAAGGGAGAGCTAAGGAAACTGACATCTCCAGAGGTTAGACTTGCATTATATAATGCAATAATTAATGACCAATATGAGATTGCTCCGCCGCATGAAGTGCAGATCCCGAAAGACAATGGAGATATGAGAATCGTGTTTGTTAATGAGAATATTGACCGTATCTTCCTATCTATTGCAAACAACTTGTTCTTCGAGATGTTTCCAGAGTTCATCCATAAGAGTTGCAAGTCGTATCAAAGCGGGATTGGTTGCGGGAAAATCGTGCAAGAGTTGTCAAGGCATATGGTCAAGACAACTGGAGTAGAAGTTGGCAAGAAGTTAGACCTGTCGAAGTATTTTGATTCTGTACCTATTGAGTACATTGATGAAATCTTTGACAGAATGGAAACCAAGGTTGGAAAGTCAAAAGTAATTGACATTGTTCGCAAGTATTATCACACAGACTTGTGCTTCGATGTTGAGGGAAATCTTATTGAACATTATCAATCGTTGAAGCAAGGTTGCAGTGTCGCAAGTTTCTTGGCAGACGCAGTTCTGTTTCCGATTGATGATGCGGTCAGTAAGATGGATGTCTATTATGTAAGGTATTCCGATGATCTCATGATTATTGGAAACCATTGGAAAGCTGGACTTGATGTTGTCAGCAGAATGCTTAGCGAAATGCAGATGACATTAAATCCTAAGAAGATTGAAACTGTGCGAAAGGATAGGTGGATCAAGTTCCTTGGTTTCAATATCAAGGGAGATAAGATTACATTGTCTAAGTCTCGTGTGAAAAGTTTTCAAAAAGAAATTGAATCTCGCACAATAAAGCAACGCAAGATTTCTGAAAGGAGAGCGGTCAATCAAGTAAATTCTTATCTATACAGAGGAGATGGAACTTATTCGTGGGCCACTTCGGTATTACCGATTATCAATGTTGAAAAGGATGTTGATACTCTTAACCAATTCGTAATGGATTGTATCAGAGCTTGTGCAACTGGAAAGAAAAAGGTTGGAGGTCTTGGTAGTGTGAACGACAAAGATGACTTCACAATTATGAGAGGAGTTGGTAAAAATGTAACCTCTAATAGAAATAAGACTTCTGTAGAGATAGAAAATTACTATAGTATCCACTGTATGCAGAATGCGATTCTTACGAGAAGAGCTGTGTACGATACATTAGTAAGGCAAATGTAAAAATGATTGCAACGTAGCAAGTGATTACAAGGTAGCAAAATTCAACAATGAAGCTCTTTAACCTGTAAGATGACGGGAAACATCAGGTTATCACCTGATTAATCCCGTCCCCTAACAGGCATGGGCTTCCTAATATGAAGTAAATAAAGAAATACGTCAATGTTATGAGTAACGCAGAAAGAAACATGTCAAAATTACGAGCGTCTAGAAAGGAGAAACATGACAATATATGAAGAGTTAATTCAAAAAGTAAGCGAAGGTTCGATGTTTAATATTAACTTCGAGACTCGCACAATGAAGATTGGTAAGAAGAAAGTCATTGATAATGGCGAGTATGGAGACAAAGAGCTAATCAGTATCAAGACAAATAACCCGCTTGATATAATTGAGAATTTGTATAGTCAGTACAAGTTCTCGATTCCAAGTGAAAGAAGTGAAAACAAACGCCGTGGCTATTTCAAGGCGCTGTCTGCAAATGAGTTAACTGATGAAGAGTTAATTTGTGGAGAACGCAGAGAAGTTGCTCGTGCAAGACTTGAGGGATTTATTCTATGTATGATTCTTAACGGAAAACTTACATGGGATGAATTTACAATGGGTAAGTGGTTCTGGCAATCAAATAATGACCCAGACCTTGTAATATTAAAAAAATGGATTATGTAAAGGAGAAATTTTATGAACAAGAATGAAAGAATGAATACATTAAACAAGGCAGGTATTAACACTGGAAAGTATTTTAACATTGAGCTTCCGAATGGCTTGAAGGCAGGTAGCACTATCTCTGTACAGATTAATGAAAATGGAGAGCCTGTGATTGTTGACAAGATTGCAACGCAAATCATTGAGGATGGTTACGTAAGGAATACTAAGCTGCACAGACGTTTTGTAATGGCTCAGATGTTCCAAATGCTGAACTATGTGTCTTATGACGGATGTGAATCTGGTTTTGATGCTGCACTTAGAAATCGTTATGGATATGATTATCAGTTCAAGATGATGCTTGAAGAGGTAAGGGTTCTTAGCAAGCTTGAAGTAAGAGATTCTGATACCTTCAAAGAGAGAGCTACTTTTTTCACTAGAGAGGTGATTACAAAGACTTGTAAGGATTATGTTGAGAAGCTTAGAGCACACATCGAGACACTTAATACCTATAACCGTAAGGGAGTTCCTTATAAGAAGGTTCGTGGTACGAATATCTTCTGTGAAGATTTGGACAAGAAGGTTTATATGCCGCTTCATGTTCAGATTTCTAAGATGAGAACCGCAAGAAATTATACAGAGTTGTATAAGATTCTGAGTGCGTTTAACAGAAAAATGATTAAGATTTCTTATAATACTCCTAAGTGCAGAGCATGGATTGATGCTTATAAGGGAGAGGGTGCATATTACACTTTGAAAAACTTAATTATGTTTCATCATTGTACTATTGAGGACGTGTATCCTACAATCGGAATTTATGGTGTAGACGCAAACATGGAGGTGTTGAAGGAAAAACTCAATGAATATCAGGGTGAAGGTTGGAGAATGTTTGCTTTCATGAAAAAGGTAATTGCAGACAACAACTTCGATTTTACTAAGGCAATGAGCAAAGTCTACAACAAGTAATTAAATGCAGATAGATACTGCAAAAGTACAAGGCATTTCAATTCAATCTTGATCCATAGATATGACTATACAGCCAATTTCGCAGCCTATCGGTCTGCCAAATCCGCTGTATATTCATCCATCGGATCAGAATATGACACAGTTAAAGAAATATCTACAGAAATGCAGAGTACGTTTTGGTATAAGCGCCATTATATATAAGGGAACTTGATTCAATGATGCTGCCTTTATTCCTGGATCAGCAGGTAATTCATCTCCTAACGGAGATGACTGACCTGCTATCGCAGGAAAACGCAGCATAATATGACACTGCTAAAGAAAGCTTACGGAGTTCTTGAGTATATAAATAAAACAAAATTTAAAGGAGATTTATTATGGGACAAAGATTAATTGTTACAGTAAATAGTATGGGAGAGGATTTGTGTAAGATGTACTTTCACTGGAGTGCATATACAATTCCAGCCCTAATGGAAGTAAGAGATATGATGGCAGAGTTTCCAATGGAGACAAAGAGTAAGGACGAGGCAATTCTTTACTTCATTAGGTATTGCGAGAAGAATGGTGGCGGTATCAGTAACGGATATGGCGGTAAAGAATGGGATTACATCACTTCTAAGTATCCAAATGAGACATTTAAGACGGATGTAATCAATAGAAATCGAGGTCTAATTGGCATCTCAGAAGAGGAAATGGATGATATGCAGAGTTGGAGTGAGGGAGATATTGTTATCAACCTCGATGACATGACTGTGCATAATGAAGTCTTCTGGCGCTACAGTGATATTGATGAGTATAATCAAGAGTTGACTGATAGAGAAGATGAACCTGTTACGTTGAAAGACATTCCAGAAGTCGGAGAGATTGGAGATTTTGATCTTGAAGATATCGACGATGTAATTGCAAATCTTGAAGATATCCCTGGTTATGTTTGTCGCAATGGAAATGAAATTTATGAATTGATTGCTTAAAGGAGGATTTAAAAATGGGTTTGGATATGTACTTGAATAAGTATCCTCGTTACAAGGATGCTACTGCAAATGATTTTAACATGATTGAAAATTATCTGGATTGGAAAAAGAACGGTCATAATTGTACTTTTGAAGAATGGTGCGGCGGTGACGAAAGCAAAATTCGTACTGACTTGCTTGATTTTTATAAGCAAAAGAAATATATTCGTCGCTTTGATTGGGACAAAGATGATACTTTTGCTTACGACACCATTTTTACTGAGGTTGCATACTGGAGAAAAGCAAATGAAATTCACAATTACTTTGTTGATTATGTTCAGCATGGTGTAGATGATTGTGGAACTTATGATGTAAGTAAAAAGCAGCTCGAAGATTTGCTCTATAAGTGTAAGGAAGTTGAGCGAATTGCTGTGCTTGAGAAGTCTAAGGTTGTAAATGGGCAGATTCTTGAGAATGGAAAATGGAAAAACTGTTATGAGGACGGTGAAGTGATTGTAAATGCAGATGAAGTTGCCGCAATTCTTCCCACTCAGAGCGGTTTCTTCTTCGGTAGTACGGATTACGATAAGTATTACATGGAGGATATCAATTATACGATTGATGTCCTTGAACGAGTTCTTGCGGAAACGGACTTTGGCACAGAAGCAATCTGCTATCATAGTAGTTGGTAATATTGGGGAGAGAAATCTCCCTAAATAAAGAAAGGAGATTAACATGACTAAATCTGAATTTTTTGTAAAGCTTAACGCTATTATTGCAAAGCATCCCATGATTGCAAAAAGTAATCCGATGTCTCTGAACGAGCTGGTGTATGTGCTTCGCATGGAAGATGAAGATTGGAGCATTAGTGATAATGAAGGCGGGTGTATTCCTTCCGTAAAGGAGAGTTTCATTCCGACAAGACTTCTGGCGAAGAAAATTAAGTCTGTCGAGTGGGACGAAAAAGTAAATGAAATGTCCGATACAAATGTAATTTTTGTGAATTATAAGTAAGGAGAATGGAAATGAATAATATTGAAATTAATGATAAAGGTTTTATTGCTCTTGATGATAAGGTAATGGTTTCTGATCCATGTTATGGAATGAATACTTGGTGCCAAGGTGTAGTTGACAATGTGCTGAAAGGCAACTACAAGTGTACGGTAGAAACTTCCGATGAAGGTGAATGGGGTAGGCGAGTTTCTGCAATTGAAGTTGTACATGCAGATTATATGAAGAAGTTCCTTGAATACAGTAAGGAAAACTTCGAGGTTGGCGTTGATAGCGGTCAGGCTGGTATCTTTGATTATGAATATTATAAGAAATATCATAGTGATGATAATGAAGCTGAACACGTAAACGACGATTGGTATTGGAGAGTATGTGAACTCACAATAACGACTAAGAAAAATCCAAATTATGTAGCATTCGTTTGGGATTATAACGCCGAAGATATGGCTGAACAGTTAAAAAAATACAGAGAATGGAGCGAAAACGCAAATTTAAGTTGGCCAACGATTCAAACTAGTGACGGAAACACCATTGATGGTCTTGGTTTTGCATCTTCTTCTGGCTATGGAGATGGCGGCTATTGTTGTTGGACTGCACATAATGAGGAAGGGAAAATTGTTGCGATTCGAGTAGAGTATATTACAGAAGACGACGAGGAGGAAATGTAAATGGACATAGACAAATTATTAGATTTATATCATTCACATAGAGCAGACTGCTGCAAATGTGGATGTTATCTTGAAAGCGATTTTGACCTTGGGTCAATATTTGTACTGGATTATGATGGAAACTTTTATTGTATGAACTGCGATAACATCTTTGATGATGTAGACGATAGAATCTTTGAAGCAGAGTTTTATGAAGATGTGGAGTAATCTACGTCTTTTCTATTGACAACAATACAAAAATAATGGAGGAATTAATATGGAAATGTTAAAGGTAAGTAATGGATTAACTGGTAAAATGGAAGGTATGACTGTTATAACTACGGCAATGAGCAACAATGAACATTGTCAGAGACTTGCTCAGTGTGACGGCACAATTTGTCAGCATTGTTATTCTAATCAAGCTCTTAGTTTCAGACCGAATGTCAGAAAGTGCTATGAGAGAAATGGGGAAATTTTGAAAAGCAGTATTATCCCACGAGACCAACTTCCGTTTATTAACGCAAAGTATTGCAGATTTGAGAGTCATGGTGATTTGCACAACATTACTCATCTTGAGAATTATGTAAATATCTGCAAAAAGAATCCGCATTGTCAGTTTGCACTGTGGACTAAGCAGTATAATATCATTAAGGAATTCTTTGCAACTCATAAGCAGCCTAGAAATCTCAACATTGTCGTGTCAAGTATTTTAATGAATACACCTGTCGATGTAAAGCAGTTCGAAGACCTTGGTATGAGGGTTAAGAGCTTTACGGTATACGATAAGGAAGCGGCAAAGGACGTTGAGATTAATTGTGGCGGTCGAAAGTGTAAAGATTGTCTTAAATGCTATCGTAAGTACGGTAAGGCAAACGTTATTAACGAGCTGCTAAAGTAAAATATTGACCAATTTTTGGGGAGATGCAACTGCTGTGGATATTGAAAATTATGAGGAGGAATATTAATGCAAAGAATTGTAGCAGTGAGCGACGTTCATGGATTCTATGATGAAATGATGGCCGCTCTTAAGGAAGCAAATTTTAATCCAGAAACTGATTTATTTATCAGTTGTGGTGACGCCATGGATCGTGGCAGTCAGCCAAGACAGGTAATTGAGTTCTTGAATAGTCTTCCAAACAAGGTGTTAATCAAGGGAAACCACGAGCAGCTTATGAAAGATGCCATCAAGAGAAAGTGTTTCTTGTCCCATGACATTCACAATGGTACGGCCCATACAGCGTATGATTTTTGTACAAAGGAAAACGCTGGTCTAATGAATCATGCACAGATTCTTGGTGAGCTTAGAGATGATCCAGAGTATCAAAAGTATATGGATTTGCTTGTAAACTATTATGAAACAGAGCATTATATCTTTGTTCACAGTTGGATTCCTGGAGGTGTTGATTGGAGATGTGCTCCTCAAAGTAAATGGGACAAGGCCATGTGGGGAAATCCATTTGACATTGCATCAGTAGTTGGGAATAAAACTGGCAAGACAATTGTGCATGGCCACTGGCACAATAGCACTGGCTGGTGGCGAAATGGAATTGGAAGCAAGTTTGGTGAGGATGCATGCTTTGACATCATTGAGCATGATAGCTGTATCGGGCTTGATGGTTGCGTAGCTTATACGAAAAAAGTAAACGTTCTCGTGATTGAAGACGAATTGATTTAAGGAGAAAAATATGAATAACGTAGAGAGAGCAATTGAATATTGTGAGCAGCTAATGGAAATGTATGATAGGAATATTGACATTGATGATGTAATGGTTGCTCATGTGATTGAGATTTTGAAAGGGAGAGAGTAATGATTTCTATGATTACTAAGATGGTTCCCAGAAGATATTATATTATTGATGGAGTTGAATTTCCTGCACATGAACTCTTTAATGTTTTAGAAACCATAGTAGAGGGAGATCCAGAGGATTTGGAATATTATTTCTATGACGTTGCCGAGAAGCTAGCAAAACTTGGTTATCTTGCAGAAAAGTTCGGCTATCATGAGGGAATTGTATATTATGATACAGAAGATAAGAAAGCAGCAGCTCTGTTTGAGGAAATCTTGAAACTGTAAAGGAGAGTAAAATGTTTGAATTTATTATAAAAACGATAAATGTAGATGGAATGATTATCACAAGGGAATTTGATACGGCTTCTGATTTTCTTGCTGCTTGTGAAAGCGATGATATTGATGTTGCAATTTCTTTTGATGATCCAATCATTAGTGTATCGTATGGCGGAGAAGATATGGATATCTCTATGTTTGAGAATGTTGAAATTTTGTATGAATGGATGTGCAGTGATGCATGTGACTGGTTTTAAAGGAGATTAATTATGAAAAACTATGCAGTTATTTTTGAATACACGTTTGATGATGAGATTCCAGTGCGTTTGTTCGATACGCTTGATGAAGCAAAGAAGTTCCTGAGAGATTCGTTCAATGAAGAGGTTTGTATTGACAAGGAAGAGAATGGTTGGGACACGAATGCTTATATTGACGATGATGGAATGACTGCAGCAATCTTCAATAGGTTCAACGATAGAACCGACGTAACGTATATGAAGATTGGAATCATCTATCAGTAAAGGAAATTAATTATGAAAAATTCAGATTATCAGATCATTGTTGATAGTATCACAGATCAGATCAGTAAATGTGAGAGAGCTTTGTCTGTATATAACGCATGTTCGCAAGACTTTAGCAAAATGACTATTGAAGACATTAATACAACTATTCTTGATTGCAGAAAAGTACAGCAAACTTCTGATAAGCTTGTCAGAGATGATTTGTATCATATTATTGGAATGGCAAATCTCAACGCAGCACAAGCGTCGAAGATTGTAAAGCTTACTAAAACGCTGCTACAGCATAGGTCTGATGTTAAGTTCTTTGCGTATCAGAATACGGTACAAGTACCCAAGAGAAAGGAATCTGTTTATAAATTGTCTTCTGGGCTAAAGCTCGTGAATAAGAAAGGAGATTGAATATGAATAATTGGTGGAAAAGTCCTGTTCTTCAGGGAGAGGAGAATGATTATGGTGCTTATGATTACATGATTGAAGAGATTCCTAAAAGCTCCCGTGAGTGGAGTACTTGGGACTATAAGTGTAGCGAGTGTGGCAAGTGGCACAAGCTAAATGTAGTGTATACGGATTACTTTTATACACTTGATGGTTATGATAGTCTGTCTACGGAAGTTTGTTGGCTGTGTGAGATGAAGAGTGTTATCAGTAAACCGTTCCGCAAGGTGAAACGTAGGATTAAAACATTCAAAACTGCAAGAGAATATTACAAGGCAACTAAGCATTTGAGTTTTGAAGATTGCTATAAGCTTGCAAAGATTTTGCAAAAATGAGGAGGAAGTTATGGAAAAGGAAATAATTGGTTCAGATATAGTAAAAACAAATGGTGAATATAACATATATAAAACAAGAGAAAAGCATATAGACTATGAAGGCAAACAAGTTGGGCGCATCCAGACTTGGTATGATGTATGCGAAACACAAGAGGGAGAAGACATTGTATATAGTAGCAAGAAATTAAAGGAAGCTTATGCGTGGGCGAATGGTAATCGCTGAAAGGAGATTTAAATGACTGTCCAGGAAAAGAATATTGCTATGAAGACAAGCAGATCCAATGGAGCTTCTGCAATCAATAAAGATGGAACTATTCGTGCAGTGGTTCCTATTTTTGTGCAGAAAAATGTTGACAAAAGCAAAAGCATTCTTGATTTTGGTGCAGGTAAAGATATGGTTCATACGAAGTGGTTGAATCAGAATGGATTTAATTGTACTGCGTATGATCTTTGGTTGAACAATGGAAATGTACTTAATAAGAAGTATGATGTAGTGTTTGCAAGTAATGTACTCAATGTACAGAGCTCTATTACGATGCTTTTTGAAACGCTGCATCAGATTAATAAAGCTCTGGCCAATAATGGAGAATTCATTTGTAATTATCCAACCACTCCGAGAAAGATGATTAGTTTGAATACGGAAACGTTGCGGAATGCAATTGAGTCTGTGTTTGGTGCAAAAGCGGAGCTTGTGGGAGGTACGAAGAGTGCTCCTATTTGGAGAATTAGAAAGATGTTATCTTGACAAAACGAAATTAATGCAGTATAATGCAGAAAAGGAGAAATAATATGGAAGTGTTATTTGGAACGTGTTCGGAAAATTGCGCTGGCTACTGTCGTAGACATCAGTGCGGACTTACAGCAAAGCAAATTAGAGGGAAAGAATGCTTGGCAAAAAATTGCTGGTATCTGCAGAAGAATGAGGAGCATGAGTGGTGGGCTCAGAGAGAAAGAGCTAAAGCAAAGCGTAAGGATAGAAAAGTGAGAATTGAAAATATGATTGGAGGAAGTGTAAATGAATAAATTTAGACGTAAAGAAATTTATGTAATCATTAGAAGACTTCTGTCCGTTATTCAAAAAGGCGAATGTGATAAAGACGTATTGATTGATATCTTGGCGGATATTGAGTATATTCAAAATGAAGAAGAAGATTATAGAGATAATATTCCAGAGAACATGCAGGGCGGAAGTAGGTATGAACGTTCAGATGAAGCATGTGACAATATGAGCTATGCGTGTGATTATATTGGAGAAGCAACAGATAGTGATGATTGGGTAGACTATTTGAAAAAGGCAATTGAACATTTAAATGATGCAAGTCTGTAAAGGAGATAAAATGAATTCAAATGAATTTAATGTAAGATTTCCAGGTGTGACTTATTATGATCATTTTGAGTATCAAGGAAAACGTTATCCTCTTGGAACTGTTGTAATGCTTCAGGAACCTTATAATTCAAGATGGAGTGGGTTTTATAATACTGAAGTAACTATTTTAGATCATTGTCTGGATTGTGGAAAAGAAAATTATTGCATTTCTAATGGATATAATTTAAACAAAGATATTATTTATCATACAATTACAGCAAGCCCAGATAAATGGATTAAAGAAATTGTTAAGAATCCAAAAACTGTAGTGGCAACAAAGATTGAGCCGCAATATGAAAAGGATTCCGAAAACGATGATGTGAAATTTGGATGGGTTCTTTATATTCTCGCCATGCTGTTTCTTTTGATTTTCAAAGACAGATGGATCGGTTGGATTGCCGTAAGTGCTTACTTCTTCACTTGGAGACGTAACAAACTGAAAAAATGAGGTGAAATTATGAATGGTCGTCTTGAAAAAGAACTAAAGGCAGAAGAAAAAATGAAGATTCGCTTGGCGAGTCTTCCTCATGTTTTTAGTGATTTTTATTATTATATGAGCAATAAATCTTATCTTACGAGATATAATTATATAGAACATGTATGTGATTTTATGGAATTTATTACAAATGGAAATGCAAATAATGAATTCTATAAAAATACAACACCAATTGATATTAGTAGATATATGTCTTCAATTAGGACTTATAAAGAAGGAAATGAAACTAAACGAAAATCTGATAGTTCTATGGCCGCAAGATGGTCTAGTTTGAATGCTTTTTATTCTTTTTTGTATAATAACAATATGATTAAAGAAAATATTGTTCTTAAAACAGAACGTCCTAAAATTAAAGATGAAAAGAAAAAACCTGCATTGACTACAAAAGAGATTAAAAACATGCGCAAGCAGATAGATCAAAATCCATACCACAAGAATGTTAGTAGAGATAAATTAATTTTTAGTCTTGGCGTATCTACTGGTTTAAGAGTTAGTGCAATTTCTCAGCTTAATATTGAAGATGTTGATCTTGAAAATAAAAAGATTCAAGTCGTTGAAAAGGGAGACAGATATAGAGTTATTGAATTTGGAGATAATTTAAAGGGATTGTTCGAAGAATATTTAAGTGATAGAAAAAAATATTTTGGGGAAATTGATAATAATGCAATGTTTTTAAGCCAAAAGAAAGGAAGAATTACAAATAACGCAATTAGAAATCTTTTGGCAAAATATGCAGAAGGAGTAACGGATAAACATGTAAGTGCGCATACATTAAGAAGAACTAGCGCAAATCAGCTTTATAATAAAACTGGGGATATTTATCTTGTAGGAAACCATCTTGGTCATGCCGATATTTCTACAACAAAACGTTATATTTCAGTCGATGAAGAGAAACAAAAAAATAAAGTTACATTTATGGATAGTATAATTTGATAATTGACAAATTAAATTTGTATTGTTATAATGTAACCATAAGGAGTGACGAAGGGGATGTATAATCAAGAACAAAAAGAAAGTTTTATAAAAGAATATTTAAGAAGCAAAGTAATAGCAGAGACTAGTCTCTATGCTATATTAAGAAAAACGGAACCATTTGAAATAGAATTTGGTAAAGACGCATCAGATTTTACAAAAGATGAAATCATTGATATGTTTGCTAGATTCAAGGCAAAATCAATTAATTCATTATTAAATTATTGCGTTATTCTTAAGCATTATTCTCGTTTTGTAAAGAACGGCATCGGATCAAATGCATATGAATTAATTGAAAAGGCAGACATGGTAGGGCTTGTAGACAAAGATGCAAAAATTTTACTTACAAGAGAAGATTTAGATGACATTGAATCACAACTCCTTAATTGGGTAGATAAGGCAATAGTAGAACTTCTATGGGAAGGAATTGCTGGGCCAAGTATGAATGATATATTCTCTGTTTCACAAGAATGTGTTCAAGGGGATATATTATTTGTTAATGGAAAAGAGTATAAAATGACTAATAATTTAAAAGAGCTTCTCCCAAAAGCATTTGCAGAAGAAGAGATCATGAGTTATGGAGAATCTGCTAAAATAATCGAAGTAAATGGCAAAGGGAGAATCTATAAAGAAAGAGCAAATGCACGTGGAGTTGATACACCAGATAGTAGATTTCGTTACTTTTACCGCAGAATACAAATGTTTAGAGATTATTTAGATATTCCAGGACTTACTATGAAGAATATCCAAAGCAGTGGTCTTTGGCACTATCTTCAACTAGGTATGAAAGAGAAAAATTTAGGGCTTAGGGAATTTTTAAAAACTAAGCAAGGAGAAAGTCTTGCCAAGAAATATGGATTTGGTGATTATTGGGTAGACAATATTTGCATGAAATATGAGCAATATATTTGATTGTATTGCTTATATTTTAAAACGGAACAGTACAAAATTAATTAAGATATTACAGGAAATTACCAAACAAACGTTTGCATATCATGGGTAAATATGTTAATATATTTGTATAACTAATGTAAAAGGGGCGGGAGATATGATAGAATTAACAGATGCGCTAGAACAAATGAGGGGAGAATATGTTGATATCTATACGAAGCACAGATTTTTTGGTAGTCAACATATTCAAATGAAGTTTGATCCAGAGACACAAAAAGGTTTTGGATTTCATTGTAAAGGACAATCGATTTATATAGGGGATAATGAGGTTGTTGGATACAATATTGAAAATTCTAAGGTAATTGTTAAAGGAAAAGACATGACGATTGTGATTGTCAAGGGGGCTTGACAAAAATAATTTTGTATGGTATAATAAGAGCACAGTTAAACGAGTACTCTTATTATATCGTAAGAAGGGAGGAAGCGAAATGTCGATCTGGACGTGAAGCGAAGTTTATGAGGAAAAATCACTATTTTCAATGTACAGAATGCGGACAGATTCACTACATAGATATGGAATATAAAATCGATCAAGATGAAATATATAATAGACTATATTGTAATAGGTGTGAAACTGATACGAAACAGTTATGGGTAGGAGAAAATCCAGAAGATAGATTTATTTATATGGATATAAATGTAGACCCAAATTATTATTTATATTGAACAATACAAAATTAAAGGATGAAAGGAAATACAATTATGGACAGTTTTGTTATTTATGGTAAGCTAGCAGCAATTAAAGAAACAGATAAGTGGGCACCTATTTCTCATCGCACTTTTGATAGCGGTTGGGAAGTATTACAAGTCAACTGGAATGTGTTATCTGGCACTAATAGAATTTTGTGTAATATGAGTGGCGGTCGCTGGATGAATACTGGCCGTAATGTTATCAAGACATTTACCGCTAGTAAAAAGGATAAAAACGGTAACATTATCAAAGGAGAGCAGATTGAGATTCCTTGGGATAAGAGATTTGATGAGGAATATATTAAGCAAATTCCTGATTACAGAAAGACAATTATTGACCTAGGTGATCCCACTATTCGCAGAGCACTACAGAATATTGTAGATGGTAAGGCGAGAGATTCAGACATGGAAACCGCAGGAGTTTCTAGTGTTGATGAAGCTAAGGTAGAGCTCGAAAAGAGCAATAAGCGTCGCCATGTATTTCTTGATACTTATGACGCTTGTGAATTTATGAAGAAAGTCCTGGCTAGTGACAAGGTAAAGGACACAGTTTTCCGTATTTCTGGCACAGTTGATCGTTCATATAATAATGAAAAGGGATCTTTTTATAGTACTTATGTCGTAAATAAGATTGAAATTCCTTATGATAATAAGACATGTGCAGAACTATATGTTGATTTTCACTTTGGTGCAAATCCAGTAGATGATTCTGATATTGAAGAAACAAAGACTGCTTATATTAATGGATTTTCTAAGTATTATGATAGCAGAACAAAGACAATTGGATTTTGTCCAATTACTCTTGCAGTACATGATGTTAATAAGGCAAAAGTAATGAAGCGTAAGTTAAATGGAGATGGAGAAATTATGAATATCGGTTTGATTGCAGACATTGTAGATGGTGCTGCAATTAGCACACTGACATATGATGATTTGTCCGATGAAGACAAGGCAGATGTAGATTGTGGCCTACTTGATCTTGATGAGCTTCTCAAGGCTCTTGGTGGAAATAAAGTTGGAGATAAGGTAAAGGAGTTTTCTTTTAACCGTATTAGCTCCCATAAGAAGGAAGTTGCGGAGACTATTTATACGATGAATGATATGGTTCCTGCTAGGGCAAAGAATGAAGAAAATACCGATTTATTTTCAGAAGAGGAAGATGAACTTTAAGGGATAATAAATTTTATCCCTTTATAATACAAAATTAATGAAAGAAGGAAATTAATATGGCTTTTAATAAACCCACTGTGAAGACAATTAAACCAGACTTAAAAAACGTAAGTATTTATATACGTTCTGTAAAGAAGTTCGGAAAGTCAACCCTATTTAGAGATGTAATTATGGAGAAGTATGGAGATCCAACTTACGGATGCCTTGCGGAAATTGGAATGGAACACGGCGATGAACTTTTAGACAATCTCAATACTCTTCATCTAGACACATATAAGGATCTTGTTGAGTTTCAGAAGTGGCTGATTGAAGGTAAGGGAACTGAACATCATATTGAAATTGTTGGCTTTGATGTTGCAGATGAGCTTGTTCCTCTATTTGATAAGGAAACTATTCGTCAGCATAATATTGAGAACCCTCAGAAACCAGTAAAGTCTGTAAAAGCAGCCATGGGTGGTTACACCGCTGGAGAACAGTATTCGGCCACTCTTATGAAGAATTATTTTGACAAAATTCGTAAGGCTGGAATCCAGGTATGGGTGCTAGGTCATTCCAAGTATAAGAATATTAAGGATAAGGCAAACGTAGATAATGAGGGTTATATGCAGCTAACAAGCAATCTATCTGCAGCATACGAAGCAGCTCTAGGTGACATTTTTGATGTTGTTGTTACTGGTATGATTGATCGTAACATTGAAACCGTTGGTGAGGGAAGTGACGCTAAGAGATATGCAACTGATTCGATTCGTAAGCTATATTTCCGTGGAACTCCTGAGATTGATGCTGGTGGCAGATTTGCTTTTGGTGCTGTACCTGAATATCTAGTATTTGATAAGCCAAATATGGCAAAGGATTTTATTAAGATTATTGAGGACGGTATGGAGAAGAGTAAAACTTGTAATGCCACAGATATTGCTCCTACAAAGGCAAAGAAAATTAGCAAAAAGTCTAAGGTAGAAGAGGAGCCAGCGCCTGTTGAAGAAGATGATACCGATGAAATTGTTTTAGATGAAGAAATTCCAGAGATCAACGAGCAGGTTGAAAATGAAGACGAGGCACCTTTTGACCTATTCGACGAAGATGAGGACATCGACAGTGATTTTGATGAAGATGCTGTAAAGGCAGAGATTCGTCCAAAGTTTAGGGATGCAGATGCAGCAACTAAGAAGGTTATTAAGGGAATCCTAAATGGCTCTAAGCTTGCAGATATTCATGACGAGAATACTCTAAAGGAAATCCTAAAGGCTCTAGCCTAATGATAACGGGGAGGGCAACCTCCCCTTATTTTTTTATAGGTGGTGATAACGTGAAGGTAAAGTGCAGACGTTGCGGAACATATATTGAAAAAAGCGAAGCATATAAAGATACAACAAGGAGAGGCTTTTATTATTGTAATGAAGAAGAATATCTTATAGAAAAAAAGAAAAGAGAAGATGCTGAAAAAGCAAAGGAAGCTGCCGCAGAAAGAAAAACAAAGAGAGACGCAGTATATCATGAGCTGTGTGATATATTTGGTTATGAAGTCCAAAACAGTGTTTTATTTACGGAATGGATTCTTTGGAATAAACTTTCCAACGATGAAAAGATCCTTGCTTATTTGCAAGAGAATAAGGATTACATTAAAAGCAAAATGGAACGGACAAATGGCACAGAATATGCTCGTATTCGTTATTTGTCTGCGATTTTGAAGAATAGCCTACATGATTATAAAGTAGAAAAGAAAACAGAACCTACAAAAATTACTGTAAACTATGAAATGTATGAGCCTGTGGTTTCTACGAAAAAGAAACGTAGAGGGTTAAGTGAACTTGAAGACGAGGTGACCTAATTGAGTATTCAACAAGATTTTATTGCTGGAGTATGGGAAAAATATGACCATGCACTATTAGAGAAACGTAGAGAAATTGAGGGAAACACAATTGGATGTATTGCTGGTGACTTGCTTCTTATTGATGATTCCATGCTAAAGGCTACTGATTATATCACAAAAGATGGCAGATTCTTATTCTCGATATTAAAGAGTTTAAGAGATAGAGGTTGTACTGTTGCGGATGAGATTACTGTATTAACGAATACCACAGATGAAGTAAAGGAAAAGTTTGAAGAATTTGGTGGATGGCAAGCAGTACAAAAGGTAATCGATGCTTGTAACGATAAAAACTTTGATGTTTTTCTAGATAACTTAAATAAAAGCAATGTTTGTCTTAAACTTGCGGATAAGGGATTTAATCTTTTGGAACCAGTTACTCTAGAAAACGGCAAATCAGTTGTTCCATATAAATTGTTTGAAAAATTTACTTCACAAGAAGTTCTTGATTTTTATGAAAGTCAATTAAGCGTACTTGGAACGGTATCTTCAAACAAAATTATTGGTGAAGGATATATTGATTTTGATGAGGCATTTATTGATGGTCTTGAATCCGGAGAGGAGGTTGGCGTAAGTTTTGCAGAAGCTGGATTGGATGCAAACGGAAATAAAATTTCAATTTTCCCATTTTTGTCTGACAATATCCTTGGTCTAAAGAAGGGGACTTTAAGTGCTTTTGGAGCACACAGCGGTGTTGGCAAAACAACGTTTATGATTGGCATTCTTATGGCACTTGTCAGTAAGGGAGAAAAGATTTTAATTGTAAGTAACGAAATGGGAATCTCAGACATGAAGATTGGTTTCTTGATTTGGATTCTATCACGTTATTTTGATTATCAAAAGCTTCCAAAGAAGAAATTAGCAAGTGGGAAACTTACTGATGAAGATAAAGAGATGATTAAAAAAGCAAGAGAATATTGGCGCAAGAATTATGCAAAGCAAATTAAAATGGTTGCCTTGTCTGATGCAGATTCAAAACTAACTTGTCGTATTATTAAAAAACATATTCAAAGAGATGGTATTACAACATTCTTAGTAGATACATTCAAGATTACAACTTCTAATGGAACTAATGATAATTTTTGGCTTCAGCTAGTTGTAGACAGCAAGGATTTGGATGCCATTGCAAAGAGATATGACGTTATTGGATTAATGACAATTCAGTTGGCAATTAATTCTCTTGGCAGATTGTGGATGGACGCATCTTGTTTGAGTAATAGCCGTGCAGTTAAGGAAGTGCTTTCTAATTTGATTTTATTTAGAAAGGTTTATCCAGATGAATTGATTCCTGGTTCAAATATTGATTTTAAACCATTCAGAATTCAAAAGAACGAAGAAGGCAAATGGGTTGAAAAAACATATACACCGAATTTAGACAAAGTATATCGTTGTCTATTTGTAGAAAAATCAAGAAGAGGTATTGATTCTGGAGATTCTGGTGTTGCTTATTTAGTAAGGTATGATGGTGATTACTGTAGTTTCTTTGAGACGGCTCGATGCAGACCTACTCATAAGACAGTGAATGGTTCATAAGTTTGGGGTGAAGTATATGAATAAATTTGAAGTGCCATATAATTTTGCATCGGATTTTATTCCAATGATTAAAGCAAATCCAATTTTAATACCACATATTAAGTTTTTTTACTTGCCATGTTTTTCAAATGAAGAATCTTTTTGTACAAGACAAGCATTATATTTATTTGGTAGTATTCCAAACACTTGGGATAAATATATACAACATATTATAGAATTACAGAAAATTGCACCAGTTGCTCTTTTGATGCAAAATGGTGGGACAATGGAAGTTGTGCAGAAATATTATAATAATGGTGTGCGTATTTTTATTCTAACAGATGATAAACTTGCTGCGGAAATAAAAAACCATTATCAAGATGTTTCTACAATATTGTCATTGACAAGAATTTTAAAGCAAGATGATTTCTACAATTTAGATTTATCTATGTATGACGAGATTGTTTTGTGGTTTAATTATTGTCGTCAGTTGCAATTAGTAAAAGAGCTTCCAACAAAATATAATTATTCAATGTTGGTAAACGCAGTTTGTTATTATAAATGTGCTAAATGTAAAGAGCATTGGGCTATAAACGGAAACACATTTGAGGAAGCAGAAGCTAAAACCACAGAGCTATTGAGTTCTTATTGTCATAGGCCAGGTGGATTTCATCCAGATGAAAGAATTTGTATTGAACCCGCTGACTTAACTTTGTTTGATCCATATGTAAAGACATTTAAGTTGGTTGACCGTATAGATTTAAGCAAAGATATTATTGGAGCTCTTAGAAATTATACAGAGAATTATGGAGTTGGGGAAAGCAAGGGAGTAGACTGGTATTGCCTATCTTGACAAATTAAAAAACCTATGATAATATAACAATACAAAATTAACGGAAAGGAGCTTGACAATGATTGATTAACGAAATCTTACAAAAACTAAACGAAAATCCAGATGCCATTGTCGAGCTCCTTGAATATTATGAGTGCGGCAAAATAAAAGTAAATAAAAAAGAGATTCGCTTTGCAAGAAGTAACGATCCAGATAGTGGTTTAAATATATCTATTAGACTTCGGAACAATGACCCGTGTTTTGTAAAAGACTATGCACATGGCGAAGTCAACAACATTATTTCCTGGCTATGCAAAGAGAAAAACGTAAAATTTATAGAAGTATTAATCAATATCAAAAAGATTCTACACCTTTCAGATGATTGGCGACCTCCAAATCGCCGTCTTCTGTTTGGTGGAATCTATGAAAACATTATACATAGAGAAGATGCTCCACCACTGATATATGATGAATCTATATTGGATGAATATCTCAAATTTCCAAATGAAAGATTTCAACGTGACCGCATATCGCTTGAGACGCAAATGGATTTTGGCATTGGGTATGATCCAGAGACAGATAGAATTACAATTCCAATTCGTGATCAACATGGGTCGCTTATGGGTGTAAAGGGCCGAAGAAATTATGAAACGGACAATAAAGAAGACCCAAAATATCTTTATCTTGTGCCATGCCAAATGAGTAAAACACTTTTTGGTTATAGCAATAATTATAGCGACATGTACGGCAAAACTGTAATGATATTTGAAAGCGAGAAGTCTGTTCTACAATGCGCAAGCTATGGATATCATAATGCGGTGGCGTTGGGGAACAATAGTTTATCTGAATATCAGGCAAAAATGATTTTATCATTGAATCCCAAAAGGGTTATATTTATGCTTGATAATAACTTACCATTAGAAAATACAAAGAGAGACATGGAGACACTTCGAAACGCAGCGGTTATGCGTGATTTACAAATAAGTTATTTTGATTGGACTGAATGCCTGGATCTTCCTGATAAGTCTTCGCCATCTGATGAAGGAAAGGAAATCCTTGATAATATATTAAAAGAAAACATAAAAGAAACAATTGTGGAGGATGAATTATGAGAGGACTTGGCGAAGCAGCTTACATCACATGGATGTCATTTGGAGTTGAAATTGACAAAGTAAATGAGTCAGCAGATGAATTGGAACTTTTTATATCAGTTCCAAAGTCAAGCTACAAAAAGGACGTAGATAACAATGAAATGTCCTCAGATTTTTTGGCAAAAAGATTTAAAACTGTCTTGTCTGAAATGGGCGTAAAAGGACTTGTTGTAAAATATAGAATTCGCAACGAGCGTTGGACAGAAAAGATGTCTAAGCAAGCAATAAAAGAAGCAACACAGACAATTTATGGAGGGTATTTATGCTAATTGCGATTTGTTTTTTAATTTTAATTTTAGTCGTCATTATATCGTGGTTCTGTGAGATTAAAGATTGCCAAAGTTATTTTAATGAGAGAGGTTATTTTGAGCCGCAAACAGAAATATTTCTTTCTTTTAAAGATTTTAAAAATTTCTATAATTTGAATCCAAGCAGATATGACATTCTTTATAAGGATAAAAAATTAAATGCAGCTATTATGAAAGAAAGAAATGGAAATAATATCAAGATTAAATTTAAATTCTTTTCATTTGTTAAATTTTATTATTGGTGTAAGATTCAAAGAAAAAATAAAAAGAACTATGAAGACAATCAAATCAAGAGACGAGTCCTACAACTTGTTCAAAATGATATTGACAATCTTCGTAAACAAGCAGAAAAAGAAGTATCAATGGCAGAAAAACTCACAAGTGAAGTTGGAGGTAGACTATGACACCTGAAGAATTTAAAAAGAAAGCACAGGAAATTTATGATAAAAACAGAGGCCATGCAGGAGAAGAAGGACATTTGGAAATGGATTGTTTAATTCGTGAATGTCTTGAATCGTTGGGCTACAAGGAAGGTACTGATATTTTATTTAGTATGAATGCAATTTGGTATGCATGAATATAGGGGGAGACGGGAAACTGTCTCCCTCTTGACAAATCAGGAATCATATGATAGTATTATAATACAAAATTAAAGGAGATTGAGAAATGGATAGACCTACACGTTGCGTTGATCCAGTAATAAAATATTGTCAGGGATGCCAATATGGTTGGATTAAGTATCCAGACTGGGTTGAAACACGAGAAGACTTAGAGTGGTGTACATTTGATTCTGGATGCATGTTCGGGCTAGAGGATACAGAACCTACACCAGAAGAAGAAGCAGAATTTGAAAGGTGGTACAATCAAAAGTGCAGAGGTTAACTTTTAAAGATGAATTTGGCAGATACATTTATAGCCCAGACACTGACCTTGGAGAAGTAATTGACCGTCTTGCTTGGTATGAAAATCTCTTATCTGACGTTACACCAAACGTTAAAGCAAAATGGATTCGATATCCTGATTGTGGAGTAACTAGATGTTCTCGCTGTGGTTGGAATATTGAGGAGTATTGGGATTCAAAAAGATGTCCTGAATGTGGAGCATATATGAAGGAGGAAAATAATAATGACTAATGATAGAGCGGCTGATATTCTAGGCGAAGTTTATACTTGTATTGAAGACGATGACGAGCTCAAGGAGGCTATCTCTCGTGCTATGTTCGTACTTGACATTGTTACCGATGAAGAGGTAGCTCAGTGCAAAAGAGATTTGCTTGAGCTTGCAAATGCTCAGCGTAGAGAAATGGAGTTATAATGGCTGAATATATTAACCGTGACAGAACGATCATGAATTTTGGCTTTGAGTGGGATGATATCAGCCCAACAAGAGAAGAATTTATAGAATTTTTGAAGAAACAGCCAGTAACCGATGCTGAGCCAATCGTTGAAGCATATTGGATTCGAGATTATGCCATTGAAAACAATATGGCAGACCCTGGAGAAGTCATTGCTAGGTGTACGAACTGTAATTGGTTTGCTTTACATGATTCCTACGATAGGCTTCTTGATTATTATAAGCGTTGCCCACATTGTGGAGCTCACATGAAAAGTGCCAAAGGAATAGATGAGAAACTTATTGATGTTAAACCATATGTATATGATGAATGAGGAATTAATTATGATTTGGCACAATATGTGTGAAACACCAATTGAAAATAAATATATATTAGTTAATAGAATTACAGAACAACCAAGCATGAAAGTATTTGTTGCTTTCTACATTAGAGGTTATTGGAATCTGTGGAAAAATGGATATCATAAAGTGAAGAATACAGACCGTTGGGCATATATTGAATTACCGAAGGAGTAATTAAAATGGAAAAGATTCTTATAGATACAAAGGAATTTGGGCGAGTAATCCTTGATTTTATTGGCTCAGATGAGTTTAATAAGTTAATTGATAATTGCGAGAATGGTAATGCAGATTTTAAACGAGGAGCAATATGGGGCATGGCTATGGCTTCAATAAAAGGTCTTGCTGAATGCTCTCAGTATGTTTTGGATGTTAAAGGGGACTAATTATGTTATGTGAATATGGACGTGGACGTTGCACTGCTCCAAATACAAAGTGTTCTCATTGGATTGGAACGTTTTGCGAACTTGATGAAGCCAATAGACACGTTGTCGTAAGAGATTGTCACAAGTGCGTCTACGAAGTTGGTTGTAATGGTAATCCAGTAGGTTGCAAGAGTTATAAGAGAGATGCACCCGATGGAGGTTATTATGGATAAGGATCTTGAATTACTTCGTGCTAAGGATGCAATTTTTAAAATGATTATGCAATTTTGTCACGCAGTAACAGACAATGATGGCAACTATTATATTAGTAATTATTGCGAAAGTGCATTAGAAGCAGCATTTACTATTCTTGATATTGAAGATGATGAAATTGAGCTTATGGATTTTTGTAAGCTGTGGGAAGAAAATAATAGAAAGATTTGGGCAATTAATTTTTCAGATAAAGAATATGATGGATGTACTGCACAGCTTTATTATAATTGTTTTGTAGAGGATTATGAAGCATATCAAGAATCCTTTGCAGATATTTTTGATTAAAATAATGAGGAGGTTATTATGGTTAGGTTTTATAATAGGGTTGTTATTGTAAGTAATTATGCTACCGAAGAACTTGATAATGTATTGAGCAAATGGGGTCAATATGGGTATAGATTAGTTTCTACTGAAATTGTAAAAAAAACATATGGTTCTACAGTTATGTATCTATTTTTTACAAAGGAGATTGGGTTCGATGATTAACAATGGATAAATGCGGAACTTGCGAACACTTTATCGGCGGCGGTGATTGGAATCTATGTTGTACGGTTCGTCATCCGACACCTAAAGAACGGGAAATGGGAAAGACATTTATTTTTGGACATTTGTGTTATGAATATACAGATGCTTGTGATATGTATGAACCTAAAGGAGATTGATTATGAAACATTGGGTTGACGAACAAACTGGTTGTAAGATGTGTGAGCCAGATTGTGTAGATGAGTGGCTATTTGATATTTGGGCAATTGGTTGTGATTATGACGGCAATCATTCCGCTGAGGATTTAAAGAAACTCGTCGATGAATTAGTGGACATGGCCAACAAAGCAAGAGATTGTCTGTGGGATGGAAAGCTGTTTGGAATTCATGGCAGTCCAGAGGAGAAAGAACAACATTGGATTAAGTATAATGTGGCTGCAGATTTAGATCCTTTTCCAGATATCAGATATCAATGTCCATTATGTTACAAGAGTTTTAAAGAAGAATATGATGAATGTCCTAATTGTGGGCAGAAATTAGATTGGAGTGAATAATATGAAGTTTGAATTTGAAATTAATAACGAAGATTTATTTGAATATGATAATTGGAATGAAGAAGAAGTTCCAGTAGATTTTAAAGAGCTTTTACGGAAAAATGTTGTTGAATCTGTATCGAATAAGATGATTGACTCTCAACTATATGATGACTGGAAGAATGGAATCAATGATGAAATTAAAAAGATCTTAAAAGAAAACAGAGATGAAATTATTAATCGTGTCGTAAATCAGGTTGCAACTTTAATTGCCGCAAAGAAAGAGCTTGTTGCAATTACTCCAAAGGCTTCTGAACTTACTAGGATTGATAAAGAGAATGAGCAGTATTTTATCGGTTTAATTGATAAGGCTATTGCGAAGAGGTTTAAATAAGGTGATAGTATGACAGATTATTTTCCAACATTTGAAGAGTTTGATTTTCTAAGAAGTGAAATTGACCCGTTTGAGAGGAAGCTGCAAGCGGTTCGTGATTATATTAATTCAGACAGAGGAACCATGGGACAGGAGTTAGCATTTAGTCGGGACGAATATGCCATGGATGAGGATTGGCTATAGACTTGACAAAATAAAAATCGTATGATAGAATTACAGTACAAAATTAATTTGGAGGTAGGTATGCAACAGATTATTTTTCTTTATGGCCCACCTGCAGCAGGAAAGACAACTTTTGCAGAACATTATGTTAAGACACATAAAAACTTCTGTCATATTAGCGCAGACCAAGTAAGACGTAGACTTTATGGTAGTCAAGATAGATATGGTGATGCCACAGAAGTATTCTATGGATTACTTGCAGACATGAAGGAAACTTTATTGGCTGGGAAATCTTTTGTATATGACGCAGTTAATATGCGTAAGGATTTTCGAATGGATTTTCTACGAGCTTTACAGGATTATAACGTTGAACGCACTATTGTAATTTTACCTACTCCAAAGTCAGTTTGTATGGAACGATTCTTTAACAGAAATCGTAACTTAGATTGGAATCGTATTGTTCAATATTTTTCCATGGATGAAATGCCTTCTTATGAAGAAGGTTGGGATCATATCTATACCTGTTGTTCTCGTGCCTATATTGCTTCTCCATTCTTTGATAATTCTGATAGGGCTAATGCAATTAAAGCCGCTGAAATTTTACGCAGTTCTGGAATTGATACTTATCTTCCTTTGGAACACAAGATTGAGAATGCTTGGGATTATCCTAATCATGAATGGGGACGCAAAGTTTTCGAGGCAGATATTAAGGCCATTGACGAAGCAGACACTGTAATCGCTTTAAGCTATGGAAGAATTTCTTCTGCTGGTACAAATTTTGAAGCAGGATATGCTTTTGGTACTGGCAAAAGGGTTATTGTAGTAGAAATGCCAGGAGTAGAACTCATGAGTCTTATGCTGGCAAATGGAAGACATGCCACAGTGAAGGGGTTGGATGGCCTTGCAGCATATGATTTTGTTTCTATGCCTCAGCTTAGAGATGATACGATGGAACAAAAGTAGGAGATGATAATATGAGAAAGGTTAAACAATATAATCTTGCATTTTGTGATGAACATGGATGTTATGATGAAACGATTTTTAGCCCACAGGATATAAATGATATGGAGTATTCTCTTGACGCACTATTATGGAGTCAAGAGGAATGTTGTAACTGCCAAGAGGATGATTGGGGCTATGGAGAGCGCCGACGCTTGTATGTTTATTTTGATGATGGTACAAAATATGAAATTAAATTAGTAAAGGAGAAATAATATGTACGTTGTAACAGAAAATGGTAAGAGGCTTCCAGTTGATGATTCTGCAATTGTGGATGATGAATTTTGTTCGTTTCAGCAAACGGTAGGGCTCTACACGGACAATACGATTCTGAAAGACGTATGGATTCTTGAAATGTTTACCCGAGACTACTTCGCTCGACGCAGAAATTTCGAGTTGGAGTTCGTAAAGGATGTATACTTCGACCACGAACCAACCAAAGAAGAGATCCTTTGGGCGATGTCTGCTTATGGTATCACTAGGGGTGATATTGTCTTTGTCACCAAGGGTTATGAACTTGATATGGATGGTGATTAATATGGCAAAAGGATTTGGTGTAAGCCCTATTACAAATATAATTTATTACGGTACACAGGATACTGAAAAACATATGTGGACTGGTAAAAAGGAAGATGTAACTGACGGCGCAATTAGAGCCGTATTTGAGTGGTTTATGGGCAATATGGACGGTAATGAGGAGTATTCGATTACTTATCCTAGTACGGAGTTTAAGCTTGTGATGAGGAGAAAGTAATTAAAACAATACAAAATTAATGGTGATGTAAATGAAGAAAAATTTAACAGCTAAATACGATTGTCGTAGTATGGATAATGGAGAAATTATAGAAACCATACTTAATGATAGAAATATAGAAAACTTACAGGAGTTCTTGCATCCAAGTGAGGACTCCTTAATCCCATTTGAGAAATTAAAAAACATAGATAAGGCATATGAAATTATTGATGATGGAATTATAATAGGAGAAAAATTTTGTGTAGTATGGGATGAAGATCAGGACGGCCATGCTGCTGGAGCGATTATGACCAAATATTTGCAAAGAGCAGAAGCAGATGTCTCATATTTTGTGCATAATAAAAAGGAGCATGGTTTACAAAATATAGATTTGGAAGTTTTTGATGGTGTAGATATTATTATTGTAGTGGATAGTTTAAATAATGACCCTAATATATATAAAAAAATTACTGATGCTGGGCATTCTTTAATTATAATGGATCATCATATTCCTAGTGTAGAACTATTAAATAGTAATTTACCATTTGTTCTTGTGAGTAGTGCGATAGATTATCCAAACAATCAGTTGTCTGGTGCTGGTGTAGTGCTAAAGTGTTGTTTATATTTCGATGAAATGAATATGACAAATTATGCAGATGATTTGTGGTGGTATGGAGCAGTTGGAATTGTTGCCGATGTATGTTCCCTTGCAGAACCAGAAAATCGTTATATTGTCAGTAAGGGGCTAAGTCAATATCAAAATCTTATTGTTAAGAAAATGGTAGGGACATATCAATTTAATACAGAAGCCATTCAATTCAGTATTGCACCATTGGTTAATGCTGCAATTAGAACCAGACATAATGATTTATCTGCACAAATGTTTTTAGCAGAAGATGAATATGAAATTAATGAAATTTATCCAAAACTTAAAGCATGTCGTGAAGAACAAAATGAAATTGTTAATGAAATGTTACCAAGTCTCATGGAGCAAGGAGAGAAACAACTAGATAAAAAATTTATGATATTTTTTATTGATGAAACAGATGCAGATATAACAGGTTTAGTGGCAAATCGATTACTTTCTGAATTTCAACGTCCGCTAGTAGTTGTTAGAGATTACGGCGATACAATATCAGGCAGTATGAGATCCATTGGAATTCCAAATTTTATGGGAATGGTAAATAATACAGAACTTGCTCGTTGTGATGGTCACGAGTCGGCTGCTGGTTTTACTTGTAATAAAGACAAATTTGAACAATTTAGAAATGTAATAGAAGATGAATTAAACGATATTGAATTCAGCATTGATGTTGAGGCAGATATTGAAATTACAGCAGAGCAAGTAAATGATCAGCTTATTAAACAACTTAATGCTTTTAATCGTATTAGCGGAAAAGATTGTCCTTCTGTTAAGGTACTTATTAAAACAGATAGCTACGAAGTAAGTACGTTTTCTACTAAGAAACATCTTAAGGTAATTGACGAGAGTGGACTTTTGTTAGTCAAGTGGAACGATATGTCATGGAAGACTATGAATAACGACGGAGAGTTTATTGGAGTCGGAACATTAACTGCTCCATATTATGGACGTAATAAGTTCTTTCAGCTTACAATGAATGAATATATAAAAATAAAGTGAATGATTTAAATGAAAAAATATATTTATAAAATTACAAATCAAATAAATAATAAATGCTATATAGGACAAACAAAAAACTATAAAGAAAGATGGCAATCTCATATTAGACAATTAGAGCAAAACAAACATGAAAATTTTCATTTACAAAATGCTTGGAATATATATGGGAAAGAAAATTTTACTTTTGAAATAATTGAGTGTGTAGAGAATTATAATGAAAGAGAAAAATATTGGATATCTTATTATAAATCCAATATAAGCGAATATGGATATAATATTATGTCTGGTGGTGAAGAACCTCCTCATATTAATGGATGTAAAATAAGTGGAGAAGAAGCAAAAATAATTAGAGATATTTTAATGAAATCAAATTCTATTGATGTTGTATGTGATATGTTTCCAGATATTGGACGTGGCCACATTACAAAAATAAATAAGGGGAAGGTCTGGAGAGATGATTCGTTAACATATCCATTATGTAATCCAAGACCATTTTGTTTTTCCGAAGAAGAAATTGAGCTTATTATTAATGACTTACAACGTGGAGATTTAACACAAAAAGAGATTGCAGAAAAATATCATTGTTCAAGAACTGCTATTACTGCAATAAATAATGGGCAGAATTTTCGTAAAGACAATATTGAATATCCAATTAGAACCTTTAGAAAAATTAAATTTTCATTAGATACAATAATAGAAATTAAAAATTTACTTTTATATACAGATATGAGTTTAAAAGATATAGCAGATAAATGTAATGTATCTTATGACTATGTTTATAATCTTAATCAAGGTGATTTTCATAGAGATGTTGTTAACGTAGATTCTTATCCTATTCGAAAAAATACCATTCAAAACTTTATAGTTAATAAAGAAGAAGATTTATGATATAACAATACGAAATTAATGTAGGAGGGGTTAGAGATGGAACATATAAGAGCTTTTGAGTTAAGTAACGGTGATATTTTTTCTACAACTTTAGATACATTTATCTCAGATAGTAGACTTTGGTCAAATCCATTTCACATTGTTGGCTTTGAGAAGCGTCCTCGGAAGTGGTGGCAGTTTTGGAAACCTAAGCATGTAGATTTTATAAAGATTTTATATAACAAGGAGTGATATAATGCAAAATTACCACCGCCATACAAGTTATAGCGAAGGTGATAGTGCAGCAATGCCAGAAGAGTATGCTAAGAGAGCAGTAGAACTTGGTCACAAGGTTATCAGTTCTGTTGAGCATGGTTGGCAAGGCTATTATCACAAAGCATTTGAATTGGCAAAAGAATATGATTTAAAGTTTGTATTTGGCACTGAAGCATATTGGGTTAAGGATCGCCAGAAAGAATATGAGGAACATGATAAAGAGACTGGCGAAGTCATTAAAAACAAAGATGGTACTGTTCGTACAAATAAAGACAAGTCTAATAACCATATTATTATACTTGCTAAAAATGAGAATGGTAGAAGGGCCATTAATCGTATTTTATCTGATGCTAATGAAACGGGATATTATTATAAGCCAAGGATTGATCTTGATTTAATCTTTTCTCTTCCTGCAAATGATGTTTTTGTTACTACAGCATGTGTTGCATTTTGGAAGTATGAAGATAGTGATGATATTGTAAAGCGTATGCATGATTATTTTAAGGATAATTTTATGCTTGAAATCCAGAATCATAATACGTCAAGACAAATTGTTCTTAATAAACATATCAAAGAGTTATCAGAAAAATACGGCATTGAGATGATAGTTGGCCTTGATAGTCATTATATTTATCCAGAGCAGTCAGTAGAAAGAGATGATATTCTAGCTGGGCGCAATATTCAGTATGATGATAATGAAGTTGGATGGTACATGGATTATCCAGATGATGATACTGTACGTCAAAGATTTGCAGAACAGGGAGTGTTCGATGCAGAGACTGTACAGAGAGCAATGGATAATACAGATATTCTGCTTACATTTGATGATTATGATAATGTTCCAGTTTTTACACAAGATATTAAACTACCTACTCTATATCCTGAAAAGACACAAAAAGAGCGCAACAAGATTTATAGCGAATTAATCTCTGGTCTATTCAGAGATTATATGAAGAATGTTCCGAAGGACAAATATAAGGAATATTACGATGGTGTTAAGCAGGAAGTATCAGTATATAAAGAGACTGGCATGGTAGACTATCCTTTGATGGACTATGCCATTATTAAACGTGGTATTGAAAAGGGGGGCCTAATTACAACTACTGGCCGTGGTAGTGCAGTTGGCTATTTTACTAATACTCTCTGTGGATTTTCTAAGGTTGATAGATTTACGTCTCCTATTAAGCTATATCCAGAGCGTTTTATTAGCAAGACAAGAATTCTAGAGACTAAATCCTTACCAGATTTGGACATGAACCTAGGCACAGTGGAGCCTTTTGCAGAGGCTCAGAAAGAAATCCTTGGAGAAGATCACGCATATCCTATGATTGCGTTTGGTACACTAAAAAAGAAATCTGCATTCAAACTATACGCTAGAGCAGCAAACCTAGATTATGAGATTGCCAATGAGATTTCTAAGCAGATCGATAAGTACGAAGAAGCGGTTAAATATGCGGATGATGAAGATAAGGACGATATCAACATTTATGATTTCATCGATGAGAAGTACAAGCCGTATATTGATCAGAGCAGAAAGTATTGGGGAGTAATTGACCATAAGAATAAGGCTCCTTGCGCATACCTTCTATACCAGGGAAGTATCAGAGAGGAAATTGGGCTAATCAAATGCAAGAGCGAGAGTACAAAACGTGAGTATATTACCACGGTTATTGATGGAGCAATTGCAGAGAAGTATAAGTTCCTTAAGAATGACCTACTCAAAGTAGATGTTGTATTACTTATTGATAAAATTTATAAGCGTATTGGTATACCCGTACATACTGCTAATGAGATTAGTAATCTTGTTGATGGAGACAAAAAGGTTTGGGATATTTATGCCAATGGTTATACTATCGGTGTCAATCAATGCGAAAAAGAATCCGCCATGAGAAAGCTCAGAAAGTATAAACCACAAAATATCTCAGAGTTAGCCGCATGGATAGCGGCAATTCGTCCCGCATTTAAATCCATGTATTCTAAGTTTGAATCAAGAGAGCATTTTGAATATGGAATTAAGGCTTTTGATAAGATTCTTCAAACTCCACAATTCCCATATTCTTATATCCTTTATCAGGAGCAATCCATGAATACATTAAACTATGCGGGGTTCCCTCTTGATGAATGTTATGGCATTATTAAAGCCATTGCAAAGAAGCATCCAGAAAAAGTTCGTCCTTTAAAGTCAAGATTCATTGAAGGTTTTAAGAAGAAGATTATGGAGGACGATCATATTCCAGAAGAGGAAGCCGCAGAAATGAGCGCAAGAGTTTGGCAAATCATTGACGATTCTTGCGGATATGGATTTAATAGCGCCCACGCTTATTGTATGGCTCTAGATAGTTTATATTGTGCATGGTTAAAGGCTTATTATCCATATGAATTTTATGAGGTATTGCTGCAAGTATTTTCTGATAAGGGTAAAAAAGATAAGGTTCAGGCTCTTAAGCAGGAGATGCAGGTGGCATTTGGAATTAAAGAGGGCGCATATAAGTTTGGAGTAGATAATAGAAAGTTTGTGGCAGATAAGAAAAATCATACTATCAATCCGTCTCTTCTTTCTATTAAGGGATTAAGTCAAGCTTGTGCGGATGAACTATATGAGTTGTCTCAGAGTAGACATTTTGATAATTTCTGTGATTTACTTACTGCAATGAAGTCTTTAAAGAGTATGGATTCTGGGAAAATAGATACATTAATCAAGATTGATTATTTTTCTGATTTTGGGCCATCTGGTACTCTTCTCAGAACAGTACAACTGTATGATAAGTTTGCTGGACGTAAGGAATTAAAGAAAGAGAAATGTGAATTACCACAAAACATTATTGAAAAACATTGTACTGAAACTCCGAAGAAATTTAAAATCACAGATTCTGATGCTCTTATGCGAGATTTATGTGCAATGATTCCAAAAGTTGATGCTCCAATTCAGTCAAGAATAAAGTGGCAATTTGAATGCCTTGGCTATTGCAATTTAACCATGCCAGAGAAGAAGAATTATGGCTATGTAATGGATCTGAATACCAAGTGGAGCCCTCGTATACAGGTTTATCAGCTATGGGATGGGCAAATTGGCACATATAAGATTCAAAAGAAGATGTACGAGAAACAGCCATTTAATAATGAATCTGTAATTCAATTTAATTCAGAGCCTCGCAACAAGTCTCGCAAAGACGAAAATGGTCATTGGATTAAGCTACCAGAAACTGAATTGTGGATTACAGCATACATAGCAAATATTACAATTTGATTACATCTTGACAAAGCTCTCCTTTTGTGCTATAATACGTAATATCCTGAAAGACAGAACTTACGCACATAATCGTCAGGATAATAGATAATGGCGACAACGCATACTGTGTCGCCTTTATTTATTTTAATTACAATACAAAAATAAAGGAGGACGTATGAAAGAATTTGAGACATTTTTGAAAATTGAACAGGAAAAGACTATTTCAAAAGAGACTCTAAGAGATGAGAAGAGAATGAAGCAAGAGTTTAGTAAAGGTATGAGAATCTTCTCAATCACAACGCTTGCCTTTATGGTAGCATCTAGTCTAATGATTTTTGCATATGCAAAAAACATTCCAACTGAACAGCCACAGATTGATGAAAGCATCAAAGAAGAGCAATACACTGTAGATGTGGTTGTTGAGGAAATGAGAGTAGTGGAAGAGGTTATTGAAGAAGAGCCGTATTATTCCACGTATGATATTCCTCTTGATGAAGAGACGCAAAGGTTGCTTTATGATGCTTGTGAAGCAACTGGTCTAGATATGGCCCTTGCGGTATCTGTTATTTGGAGAGAGACGCATTTCCAGAATCTTATGGGCGATGGTGGTAAGAGCTATGGATACATGCAGGTGCAACCCAGATGGCACAAAGACCGCATGGCTCGTCTCGGAGTAACTGATTTGCTTGATCCGTATAGCAACTTTCTAGTAGGCTGTGACTTTTTGGCAGAACTTCTGGCGAAGTATGATTTGCCGAATGCTCTAACTTACTATAATAGTGGTAGTCCTGGATATAATCAGTACGCAAGAGATGTTATTAATTATATGAACGAGTTACCCTCTTGACAAACCAAAATTAATGTGTTATAATAAGTCCTGTCAGTTGAGAGAGACAAGAACTTCTGGACGAAGATTCACCCTCTTGACAAAACAAAATTAATGTGCTATAATACAAACAATGAATGAGTTGAGTAACTCGACCTTGGTTGGTTACGTAGGGGCTTGACAAATTCAAAAAGATGTGTTATAATACAAAACACCGAATGAGACAAGAACTTTTACTCTGGCAAGTTTAAAAAAGTACTTGACAAATTCAGAAGCTTGTGTTATAATAACAGTACAAAATTAAAACAAGAAAGGACAAAAAAGATGATTAAGTATTACGACATCCCTGATCAGAAGAAGACCGTGGCGGTTCTGGAGAACACTGCTTACGACGCAATCAATCAGATCGCAAAGGTCGTTGGTGACACTAATTCTCTGTGCTTTAATCCTAGTAA